>JGI24695J34938_10001354_pt1 | contig 21183 bp, 16 predicted proteins | sample TergutCo191P3_FD_34938 | JGI IMG/M metagenome (IMG submission 34938)
TTGGATTATCTTGGCGAAGGTATCTGGATCGGGAGCCCAATCAGCAGGCAATCCTTTTAATTGATATTGCTCTTGATGTATCAGAATTGATCTCTGCGATAACGCCTTGAATTTGTCCTGAACTCGCAGCGCCGGACGATGCGCTTGTTTTTGAAAAAGGCGCTGCTTCTTTAGACGCGCCTGCCTTTAAAGAAGATGATGCTTCTTTAAACTCATCAGATGCGCCAGCCGTTTTGACTGCGCTTGCTGCCTGCGCAATTTCCATGTGATATAAAACCTGTTTGCGGGCGCGTTCAAGACAGATTCTTGGCTCCATGCCGATCACGCTGTCGGTGTTTCCGGTCATGCCCAAATCGGTGATATAAGCGCAGCCTCCGGGTAATATGCGCTCGTCCGCTGTTTGAACATGAGTGTGAGTGCCGGAAAATAAAGAGACACGCTGTTTTTTCCTGATGTCGGCGTAATAAGCAAGTGCTTCTTTTTCGCGCGGAGATTCGGCGTGAAAATCAATCAACACAACAGTAACGCCTAAAGAGCCGCTATCAATATTTTCCAAAAGATGGTCGAGACATTGAAAAGGGCAGTCGATCGCATTCATAAATTCGCGTCCTTGCAAATTTATAACGATCCAGTTAATTCCGTTTTTAATTAATTTAAAAAAACCTGTTCCCGGAATACTTTGGGAATTAAAAGAAACTGACGGATAGTTAGCGGGACGTAAAATCTTTTTTTCATTTTCCAGAATTGTCCAGAATTCGCGCTTTTCCCATATATGGTTTCCAGAAGTAACTACATCGGCACCGGCCGCGATGATTCGTTTGTAATCGCTTTCTGTCATGCCGAAACCTTCGGCCGTATTCTCGCCGTTTACTGTGACAAAATCGATGCCTTCTTTTTTAATTAGTTCAGGCAGTCTGGTTTCTAAGATTTCTAAACCAATACCGCCTACTACATCGCCTATCATCGCCGCTTTTACGATTCTCATACTTTAAGGTAATATAAAAAACGGTGACTGTCACCTTGATAGAAACTAATTAACAATATAAAATATTTTCATGACCAGAGGGATTTTCATAGCGGGAAACGATTGCGCTCTCAGCAGAGCAATTGAAACGGAAGCTGTAAAAAGGGTGGAGCAGTTCGCGTCTGCTATGATACCGAACAGGCTTACCGGCGCTCCCTCGCAGCAGGCGGCCCGCGGAAAAAATTCTCAGGAAATAACAGGGCGAATTTCTCTTGACTGGAATCCGTCAAGCCCGATATCGGCGCGCACTTTAATAATTGCCGCGGAAAACAGGCTTGAACATATTGATGAAGCGATTTTAATTTGCTCGCCTCCGACTGTCCGCGGAGCCGCATCGGATCTTTCTCTCTCTGATATTGATATTTTGATTAATGATCATATAAAAGGATGGCTTTACCTTGTAAAAGAACTGACGGTTCTTTTTTCGGCGAAAAAAAAAGGATCTCTTTCTCTTGTATTTCACGATATATCCGGCGGCAAAGATGATACAGCTGACATACTCGGCCCGTCAGCTCTGGCGGCTTTCCGCGCGCTTACTAACGGTTTACTTGCCGCAGCCCGCGGCGAGTCCTACATAACAATGGGTTTTACAACAACAGACGCCGGAAACGAAGCGGCTTTTGCAGCGTATGTTTTTAAATCTATTGATGAGATAAACAAACGCTCTAACGGTAAGCTTCATAAGTACGGAAAATTCCAGTTGTTTAAATAAAAAAAGTTCACCAAAAAATAAAAATTATTTTTTTCTTTAGTTCGTTAATCCTTTATTTCGAAATAACTTCTATTGTAAGTATTCGCCTAATTTACTAAAATGTATACAGAAAGAGGAAAGGAATTGAAAACCCTTTTTGTTGTTGATGACAATAATGTAAACCTACTCTCGGCAGATGAGGCTTTATCAAGTTATTACCGTGTTTATACAATGCCATCAGCTGCGGGCATGTTTGAACTTTTAGATGATATTAAACCGGATTTAATTTTACTGGACATTCTAATGCCGGAAATGGACGGTTTTGAAACTTTAAAATTATTAAAAGCAAGCGATAAATTTTCTGAAATCCCGATAATTTTTGTCACAAGCCGCAATGACCCCTTAACTGAATCGCTCGGTTTTGAATTAGGTGCAATCGATTTTATTTCCAAACCGTTTTCAGCGCCGGTTTTGCTTAATAGGATAAAAACACATCTGGAAATTGAAGATGTAATCAGCGAACGGACGGAAAATTTAAAAAAATTAAAAAACAGCATTATATCAGTTTTGGCTAACATTGTTGAAAACCGCGATGAAGTGACCGGAAGCCATATTGAACGCACAACAAAGTACATCAGATTAATACTAAAAAATATGGAAAAACTCGGCGTATATGCGGACGAAATAAAAAAATGGGATTTAGAAGTCGCGATATCATCGGCGCGTTTGCATGATATCGGAAAAATAATTATATCAGATTCAATATTGAATAAACCCGGAATTTTAACAGATAAAGAATTTGAAGTTATAAAAACACACGCATCGGAAGGCGAGCATATTATCGACAACATAATCGCGGAATCAGGCGATGAAACATTTCTTCAGTACGCAAAATTGTTCGCGGGTTATCACCATGAACGATGGGATGGCAAAGGTTATCCTAACAAATTTGAAGGAACGAAAATTCCTCTGCAGGGACGCATCATGGCGGTTGCCGATGTTTACGACGCGCTTGTGTCCAAACGGCCGTATAAAAACGCGTTTTCACACAAAGACGCGGTTGAAATAATTAAAAAAGGCAGCGGCACTCAATTTGATCCTGAGCTTGTAAACGTATTTTTATCATGTGAAGACGAAATAGAAAGAGCCAGTATGGAATGAAAATTAAAAAAAACCGGATTCTATTTTTATTATGTTTATTTATTTTTATTATTTTACGCTGCAGCGATAATTCAAACAATCAATATACTGATTTTTCAAAAATAAAAACATTCCGTAATGTACCCGGCATAACAGAAACTGAAATAACGGCTGTCGAAGCGCTGCAGAAAAAATATAATTCATTTACATATGGAATGATTCTGACAACGGAAGCGTTTAAAAAAGAAAACGGAGAAATCGGCGGATACGCCGCATTGATTTGCAATTGGCTGTCAAATCTTTTTGAAATAAATTTTAAACCTCAAATTTTTGAACCGAGTGATTTATTAAGAAAATTAAATATAGGCGAAATTCATTTTTCCGGCAATATGACTCCAACTAAGGAACGGTCAAAAATTTATTATATGACCGACCCTGTCGCTGAAAGGCAGATAGTACTGGTGAGACTGGAAGAAAGCAGGCCTTTAGACGATATCCTTACAGAGCGCCCGGTAAAATACGCGTTTGCAGCTAACACTCCGATAGGAAACGCAGCCGCCTTGGTAATGGAAAACGGAACTTATGAATTGGTTCAGATAGCCGGAGTTAACGACGCATACCGCGTTCTTACAGAAGGCGAAGCGGACGTTTATATCGCGACAGGCATTATCGACGCATCATTTATAAAATACGATAATATAATTATAGAAGATTTCTTCCCGCTGGTTTTTAATCCCGCGTCAATCGCGACGGCAATTCCGGAATTAGAGCCGATCATATCAGTTATAAACAAGGCGCTATACGGCGGCGCGATGATCCATCTTAACGATTTATATAATCAGGGACACAGAGATTACCAAAAATATAAGATTTCCATTTTATTGACTGAAGAAGAACGCGCTTACATCAGGGATAATCCCGTTATACCAATCGCCGCATTAAATAATAATTATCCGCTTTCTTTCTATAATGAACGCGAAAATGAATGGCAGGGAATCTACTTTGATTTAATGAATGAAATAACATCGCTTACAGGCTTAAAATTTAATATCGTCCATGAAGCGCACGCGGCATTTCCGGTTATACAGGCTATGATGATAAACGGAAGCGCGTTAATTTTACCGGAACATATTCAAACAAAAGATCGCGAACAGTATTTTATCTGGTCTGACACCGCAATAATGGAAGATCATTACGCGCTTTTATCAAAAAACGAACACCGCAATATTACGTTAAATGAAATTCTGCACGAACGGATTGGAGTTGCGCGTAACTCGATACATGCGTCAATATTCAATCAATGGTTTCCTAATCACAGAAATATTATTGAGTATGAAACAATAGACGACGCTATAAAAGGCCTTCAGGAAAATGAAACGGATCTGATAATGTCAACGCAAAGAAGATTGATGCAGATGACGCATTATCAGGAGATTACGGGTTACAAGGCAAATATAATTTTTAGCCAGCCAATAGAAACAAGGCTCGCGTTTAATAAAAATGAAATAATTCTGCGTTCAATTATTGATAAAACCCTGAAATTGATCGACATGGAAGGATTAACATATCAATGGTCGCAGAAAACTTACGATTACCAATCGCAGATAACAGAAACACGTCTTTTATGGATGATCGGAATGCTGATAATGGCTTTGCTTGTTCTAGCGCTTATAATGATAATGTTCTTTAACAGCCGCGATGAAGGAAGGCGGCTTTCTCTGTCAATTGAAAAAGCAAACGAAGCGAACAGGCTGAAAAATTTATCTATCAATTCGCTTGAAAAAATACTGAACAGCATAGACGCGATGATTTATGTAACTGTTCCGCTTACTGGAGAAATTCTTTTTATTAACGACAGCATGAAAAAACATTTTAATCTTGAGGGGGATTGCGTAGGAAAATTATGTTATAAGGTACTGCAGAAAAATTTTTACAGAAGGTGCGATTTTTGCCCTTGTTTTAAATTAGATAAAAATCCGAACAGCGAGATTGTCTGGGAAGAACACAGTTCATTAACTGGCCGCATTTACCGGAATGTTGACAGATACATTGATTGGACAAACGGGCAGCTTGTCCATATACAGCACTCTGTTGATACAACAGATTTGGTAGCCGCAAAAGAATTCGCGGAAAGAAGCAGCCGTTATAAAAGTTCATTTCTGGCAAACATGAGCCATGAAATCCGCACCCCAATGAACACAATTTTAGGCATTGCGGAAATACATCTGCAGGATTCAAATCAATCACAGGAAACAGAGGAAGCGTTTAATAAAATTTATGAATCAGGCGATCTTCTGCTTAACATTATTAATGATATACTTGACCTTTCAAAAATTGAAGCGGGTAAACTGGAGGTTGTTCAGGCAAAGTACGATATACCAAGCTTAATTAACGATACAGCGCTTTTAAACCGCCTGCGTTATGAAAGCAAACCGATTGAATTTCTTCTTCATATCGATCCGGATACGCCGCTTGAACTGTTAGGTGATGAGCTTCGCATAAAACAGGTTCTGAACAATCTGCTTTCAAATGCGTTTAAATATACGGAAGAAGGCAAAGTGGAACTTTTTGTTTCTGTAGAGCCGGTTTCGCATAACCCTGTTACAGATGATGATTTAATTCTTGTGTTTAAAGTAAAAGACACCGGGCAGGGCATGACTGATAAGCAGATTAGCGTGCTGTTTGACGAATACACCCGCTTTAATTCAAATACAAACCGCGCCATAATAGGCACCGGCCTTGGCATGAGCATAACAATGCGGCTTATCAATTTAATGGACGGAAAAATTTTTGTGGAAAGCGAATACGGCAAAGGGTCGTTATTTACGGTAAATCTTCCGCAAAGGCGCGCAGGACAGGAAGTATGCGGAATTGAATTGGTGGAGAAACTTCAGAAATTTGATTTTCAAAGCACATCAATCGCGAAAAAAACACTATTTATCCGTGAATATATGCCATATGGCAGCGTCCTTGTCGTAGATGATGTCGAGTCGAATATTTACGTTACAAAGGGCATGCTTATGCCTTATGGCCTTGAAATTGACAGCTCGTCAAACGGATTTGAAGCGATTAATAAAGTCAACAGCGGAAAAATTTACGATATTATTTTTATGGATCACATGATGCCAAAAATGGACGGCATAAAAACCACAAATATTCTGCGTGAGTCCGGTTATAAAAACTGCATTATCGCTTTGACAGCTAACGCGTTAATCGGCCGCGCGGAAATGTTTATGCAAAACGGATTTGACGGGTTTATATCAAAACCGATAGATTCGCGCGAGTTAAATCAGATTCTTAATGAACATATAAGAAATAAAAAATCGCACGAAGTCGTGGAGAAGGCGCGAAAAGAACAGCGCGAAAAAAATATGAAACATACTGACACAATCAAAAACTCTGAAAAAACAATGTTTTTTATTCATGACGCGGAAAACGCTTTAAAAGTACTTGGAGATATATTAAAAAAATTACCGGATATCAATAATGATGATATAAATTTATACATAACAACAGTACATGGAATTAAAAGCGCTCTTGCAAACATTAATGAAAATGAACTTTCAAACGCAGCAAAAAAACTTGAGCATTCAGGCGAAGAAAGAAATTTTCCGCAAATAATAAAAGACACTCCGGAATTTATTAAAGAGCTTATTGCATTAATGAAAAAAATTAAACCTGATGACAAAAAAAACAATGCAGATATTACAAATGAAGATTCCGATTTTCTGGTCGAAAAATTAACGGAAATAAAAAACGCATGCGGCGAATTTGATAAAAAAAGAGCAAAAACAGCGCTGGAACAATTAAAGGAAAGAATGTGGACTAGCGAAATACATACAGTCTTTGATGAGATCGCGATAAATTTATTACACAGCGCGTTTAAAAAAGCTTCGGAGGTTTCGCAGCAGCTTGCTGAAGAACAGCAAAAACGCCGCGCTCAGAAATAAAAAATACCTCGTAAAAAAATAAGTTATTATAGAACAAGTCCAATCAACAATTTTGTTTAAAATTAACTTTCAAAAATTGATTTTTTTATCCGCCGTAAAAGGCTGATTTTTGCAAGCGGTATGCGCCTGATAATAGCAGAGCCATCTGTTTTTTCATCCTGATTCGCAGGAAAAATATTAACAATTAATATTATATCGTTTCCTTCTTTTTCAAGAGACTGCGGAATGCCGAAAAACCGCTCTTCATTTTTCTTCCCGTTTAAAACAATTTCGACAGGCGACCCTTGAGATATTGCCGTTTTAGCGACATTCTGCTTTCCCGCGTAATCCATGTGACGCGCTTCAAGCTTTTCATAGCGTATTTCAGCGTCTTTCAGCTGCGCGTCGCAAAGTATTATTTTTCTGTTAATCCGCGCAGATAATTCATTTTTTTCTATGTCACCTAACTTCATTTTTTCTAATTTTAAGAAAAAATCAGTTCTTATTTTTTCGGGATTGGCGTTATTATTTTTAAGATCATTCCGCGCCGTTACAACATCATTTGATTTTTTGCCTTGTTTAACATTTTTTTTGTTATCATTTGAGTTGCTGTCAATACCGGAGATAAAATTATCCGGCTGCGATAAAATTGCCGGAAAATGATTGAATGAAAAAAATATATCATCCTTTTTATTATCGCTGAACATACGCTGCTGCGTAGTTCCGGACCGGATGTTTTTTGCTATTATATCGATACCCGCGTTATGTAACGCTGATGCGGCGTCATCCGTTGAGCTGCCGTTAAGAAGATAAATACCGGGCGCAAGCGTCTCGGCAATCATCTCATTCAGCGGATGCGTTTCTGTTAAATATATGCGATCAGGAGATAACTTTAAAACAACGCCTTTAACAAGCGATATTTCATTGTAACGTTTCTCCCAGTCCTTAAGATTCCAGATTAAATTATCGTTAACATTGTAGTTTGATAATATATTAAGAAATTTAATTATTTCATCAGCGCTGATGTTATTGCTAAATGATCTGACTGCCGAATCTTTATCAAGTTCAAATCGAATAACAGTGCTTTGAGAAACGGATCCTGCTTCGCGCACGCTTAAAACAGAAGATAATTTTACTGCGTCGGAAAAATCTATTTCGGGATAAACAAGAACAGAAAAACCTGAGTCAATTGTAATTTTATTCATGTTTGCAGAAATGTGTTTATTAATCGAATTAATTTTTATTTGGTTTATTATAAATGTTTTTGAATTCGATCGGATAATCAATCCTGTTTTATCCAAAACATCAAATAATTTTTCGCTTGATAAATTAAAGTACGAATGTATTTTATGATTCGATTTAAGCGTTTCAATTAACCTAAAAAAAGTTTTATCAGGATAAACAGTTTCTTTATCCAGTAAATTTAAAAAATCGTGAACTAAACAGGATATTTTTAACAGCTTACTTTTTAAAAGAGGCGGAATAATTTCTGAAAAAGATGACAGCTCATTAAAAATTATCAATGCTGCCGCGAAATATTCAAGCCTCTCACTCGGCGAAAGAACGCAAAAACTGTTAATAAATTTATAATCAGGGACAAGCGTGTTTTTATCAGCGTAATACAATCCAAGCACCTGAAAAGCGCCTGTTACTTTTTCCAAATCAATACCCGGAAAAATAATATTGGCTTCGTCTATAACGCGCTTTCGTATAACGCCCTCCGATTTAAAAAAAATCGTGCCTCTTTCAATGATGAATGAATGTACCGCAGCAAAAATTAAATCATTAACATATATTTCTGATCCGGCTGACACAGAAGATACTTTCATTCCCGTTTCTTTTGGAAAAAGCGCCGGCGTTTCTGTCGTAAACGGAAGCAGAACCGTTTTTAAAACAGGATTAAGCGCAAGACAGCTTACTGTATGACAGTTGTTTTTATTCGAAGCGGGAAGCGGCGCGTTATCTGAAAAGCGGTAAAGTATAAAACGTTCTTCCAAATTTACAATAATATCCTGAAGCTGCGCTCCGCTGTATTCACCTCGGAAAAAATTTTCAAGCTGAGAAAAAGAAGGCTCGCGGAAAAGAGAAACCGCCGCGATTATTTCGGCATCGGAATCATCAATATAAAATGATATTGTTTTTTGAATATCTTCGCGCAGCAGAAATTTTTCCAGATCATTTAAAAGCTGCTGTTTATTAAAAGGCGTTTTAATTTTTCCGAATACGCTTCGCAGAAGTTCAAAAAAAGAATTGTCAGGCATCATCATTACGGCGGATTTCCAGAAATCAACAGATCGAAATATTTCTTTTGTCATTCTAATCTGTCCACTTTTGAATTGAATATTTGTACCCTTGTTCTGTCAGAAATTTCTGCCTGTTAGCCGCAAACTCTTCCTCTACGGTATAGCCTGAAACAAGTGAAAAAAACAGCGCGCTGCTTTGTTTCTTTGGCCTTAAAATTCTTCCCAGCCTTTGTGCTTCTTCCTGCCGCGAGCCGAAAGAACCCGAAACCTGCACAGCCATCGAAGCGTCGGGGAGATCGATCGCAAAGTTCGCGACTTTGGAAACTACAATAACGCGAACTTCCCCGCGCTTGAAATTATTATAAATACGCTCTCTCTCCGCGTTAGGTGTTTTTCCTGTGATTAAAGGCGCATTTAATGTCTTTGCCAAAGAATTTAACTGAGACACATACTGGCCGATAACCAGTATCTGATCTTCCTTATGATCCTCGATTAATTGAAGTACAACATTTTCCTTTAAAGGATTTTCAGCGGCTATTCTGTATTTTTCTCTCGGCGCGGCCGAGGCGTAAGGTATTTTAAGACGCTGCGGAAGATTAAGCCTGATTTCCGTGCAAAGCGCCTGCGCAATCCATCCCTGAGCTTCCAGTTCCTTCCACGGAACATCATAACGTTTCGGACCGACAAGGCTGAAAACCGCGTCTTCTTCTCCGTCTTCGCGGATTAATGTAGCGGTAAGTCCAAGCCGCCTTATCGCCTGCAATTCCGCCGTTACGCGAAACACAGGAGCGGGAAGCAGATGAACCTCGTCATAAATTACAAGACCCCATGATCGCTCCCGGAATAATTTAAAGTGCGGAAAATCGCCTTCTTTATCAGATCTCCATGAAATAATCTGATATGTCGCGACAGTAACGGGCGCAATCATTTTTGAATCGCCTGAGTATTCGGCTATTTGTTCCTTTGTCAGTTCGGTCTTGTCCAAAAGTTCATCTATCCACTGATGAACTGCGGCGACATTTGTAGTAAGAATTAAAGTATTGGTTTTTAACATGGACATTATCAACATACCGACAATTGTTTTACCTGAACCGCAGGGAAGCACAACAACTCCGTAACCTGTGCCGGGCGCACCTGAACCGGCGACAGCCTTTGCCGCCGTCAATTGATAATCTCTTAAAATAAAAGGCCTGCCGGAAATACAATTTTCTCTAAGATTAATTTGAAGACGTTCTCCGTCTAAAAACAGCGCGTCATCTTGAACCGGCCATCCAATACGAATAAGTTCGCGCTTTACTGTTCCTCTGTTTGTCAGAGAAAGTGAAAATCCATTGTCAATTTTTAAAAGATATTTTTTTAATGTTTTGTTTTCTGCAATTTCAAACAGAATCGCTTCGTCATCAATTCTTAAAAACAATCTGTCCGCCCCGGAATTATCGTCATTTATCAGTTTAATTTTTCCGTAACGGGACATAAGAAGCGAAAACCCTTCGATAATCCCCTGCGGAATTTCGTAGCGGCTGAATTTTTTTAAAGTATTTACAACATCTTCCGGCTTAAAACCCGCGCTTGCCGCATTCCATAAAGATATAGGCGTTATTCGATATGTATGTATATGTTCCGGTGATTTTTCCAGCTCCGTGAACGGCATAATTGCCTGTCTTGCCTCTTCCGCTGTTTCGCAATGGACATCCAGAAGCAGCGTTCTGTCGCTTTGAACAATCAGCGCCTGTTGATTCGAACCGGAAGTTCGCTGCTGCACCTCCTGCTTTTGCCGCGCCGGCTGTTTTTGCTGCACCTCCTGCCCGCCGTTCAGGCCGGATTTAATAGATTTTACCATATTGAATATAATCAGAATAAACTATACAGCGTCAGGATGCAACCATGACAAAAATACATTGAAAAACCCGCAAAAAACATGTATAATTGATTAACATAGAGGGCGGTATAAATGAAAACAGCGCTGATAATTTATTCGCTAGACGGCAACTGCGTTTATGCGGCGGAAAAAATAAAATCAAGTCTGAACGCTGATCTGATACGGATTCAAACAAAAGATGAAAAAAAACGCGGTAAGATTGCGAAATTTTTCTGGGCAGGCGGCATGATGTTTTCAAAGAAAAATCCGCCAATAAAAGATTATCAGTTTGATCCGTCAGTTTACGATTTAATCATCTTAGGAGCGCCTGTCTGGGCCGGCTCTCCCGCGGCGCCGATAAAAACCTTTCTTTCACAGACGCCCGTTACAGGAAAAAAAACCGCCGTTTTTGTCTGTCACGCGGGAGGAAAGAGAGACTCGCTTGAAATATTAAAATCGTATTTAACAGGAAACAATATAATCGGCGAGGCCGATTTTCTAAGCCCGGCAAAGAACAGCGAAGAGATGAATAAAAAAATTACAGACTGGGCAAACACATTAAAAGGATAAATATTAATGGATGATTTATTCGCGGTAGAACAAAAAGTATATGACGACGCTGTGTTATACGCGGCGGAGTTAAAAAACGGCGTTCCGTTTGATCCGAAAAAATTCGAACAGTTCACGGAAGACTACGGCAAGCTGTTAAAACAATTCAGGAAATTAACAATAATTTCGGACAGAACAACTTTAAGCCTTAATACAAGCAAAGAATATTTGCTTGAAAAAGTATATTTCGATTCTCTGACAGGAATTTATAACAGAAGATTTCTGGAAGAAAATATGCAGCGAGTCATCAGAACATATTCGCGCTCCGACAGCCTGCTCAGCGTACTGATGGCTGATATTGATTATTTTAAAAATTATAATGATACTTACGGACACAATAAAGGCGATATCTGTTTAAAAAATGTAGCGCAGGCTTTGGAAAAAAGTTTATCAAGGGGAAGCGATTTTGTAGCAAGGTACGGCGGAGAAGAATTTATGATCCTCCTGCCTGATACAAACGAGAACGGTGCTTTAAAAATAGCGGAAAAACTTTTGAAAAGCGTCGCGGCTCTGAACATCCCGCACTCAGACAGCGCTATAGCTGACCATGTAACAATTTCAATAGGAGTGACAACAGGCAAAGTAGAACACAAGCAAAAAAATGAAGAGTATTTCATACGCGCCGATGAAGCGCTGTATCTTTCAAAAAACAACGGACGAAACCGGTATTCATTCAAGACTTTTAAGGAGAATTAAATGGTATTTGATATGCGCAGACACTCTGCGGTGATAAAGGATTCAAACATACATATCATGTACTCAGGGCCATTGTGGGATGACGGAATTAAAGGCATTATCGAAATGGTTAGAACACAATTAGAAGGAGATCATCTGCCGGTCAACGCGGCAAAGGCGATATTCTCGGTGTTTGTTGAACAGGTTACAAATATGTTCATGTACTCGGAAGAAAAAGAGCGTATTAACATACCGGATAATAATCCCGTTGACGTATCGGCAGGCATACTGGCGTTAGGTGTAAATAATAAAACATATTTTATACAAACAGGAAACGCAATAAAAACAGAAAACATAAATTTAATAAAAGAAAAAATCGATCATCTGAACACTCTTGATAAAAAAGAACTACGTCAGTTTTATAAAGAAAAATTACGCGAAGAAAACAACAATCCGGGCAGCAAAGGCGCGGGCTTGGGTTTAATAGAAATCGCAAAAAGGGCTACAGCTCCGATAAGTTATACAATTGAGCAACTCAATGAATCAACATCCTATTTTACAATGTATGTAGAAATCACCCAGGAGAGGATCTAATTATGGCATACAAGCTGGAAAGAGAAAAAACAAAAACAACCCCGTATATTTTAATTGATGAGGAAAAAAGCCTTATTCGCTTTGAAGGTGAAAGTTATCTGGAAGATATAATCAGTTTTTTCAGTGAAATAAATGAATGGCTGGAAAATTATCTTGCTTCAGATTTTAATATATTAACTTTTGAATGCGCGCTTGAATATTTTAACAGTTCAACTGCTAAACTTTTATATAATATGCTCAGGGCAATGGATGAAAGCGCCGCGTCCGGAAATAAAGTTATTGTTAACTGGATCATCGCAAAAGATGATGATATGCTGATAGAATGCGGCGAAGATTTTAAAGAAGAAATGCAATATCTGGAATTTAATTTAATAATAAACGGTTAATTGTTTTTTCGTCTTTAACGAAGAAACAAAAATAAAAATGAAAAAAGATTTTATATTCTTAAAAACAATTCGAATGAATCTGCTCATTCCCATCTTGTGCGCTATTATTGTAAGCTCGCTGTTTGTAGGTATTGTCAGCTACCAAAACACTGCAAAAACAGTAATCGATTCCGCAAAAAACGAAGGGCTGCGCATTGTTCAGAGTATGCGAAAATATATTGATTTGGCTTTTTCAACAATTACACTTGACATGGCAACGATAGTAATACAGCCTTCCGTCAGATCAATCTTACTCGATGACGGCGAACCTGCCGAGCTCATTCAGTATATGCTCGCGCTGAGAGATCGCTATTATATCTACGATAGCATTACAATTATAAACGCGAAAGGAATTGTTGTTACCGGCACATCGGGCAGTACCGGAACTGACAGATCCGATAAAGAATATTTTAAAGAAAGCATAGCGGGAAAAAATTATATATCCGAAGTTGAAACCAGCCTTTCAACCGGAAGGCTGGTTACATATTTTTCGATGCCGGTATACGACACGGACGGTTACGAAATTATCGGCGTAGTGCTGGCATCCGCAGGGCTTAAAGAAATAAACGCGCGCTATGTTGTTCCTGTTAAGTTATTGGATGATTTCGGTTATGCGATGATCGTTAACAAAACCGGCACAATCGTAGGACACAAAGATGAAAAAATGCTGGGAGAAAAATTCGATATAGGTTTACAATATAATATTTTTTCGATGACAGACGAACCGGCCGCTTTAGAGGAAGTAGTAAACGGAATACCGTCAATGCTTTTTATTGATAAAAATATCTCCGCCGAATGGTTTCCAATTATCGTTTGTCCTTTAAGCGACTTCCGTATTGCAGCTAACAATCTGGCGGTATTAAATATGGCGCTTACCATCGCGGTTGTTCTTATTTTATCATTTATCGTTTACTTTATGATCGAAGGAATTACCCATTCATTAAGCAGCGCGATCAAATACGCCGATGAAGTTTCGCACGGCAATCTGGACATTAATCTTTCGATTGAACGCAATGACGAAGTAGGAACGCTGGCGCAGTCTCTGCGTAACATGGTAGCTTCGCTTAAACACATGATAAATGTTTCAAAACAAAAAACTCTGGAAGCCGAAGAATATTCAAAAAAATTTGTCGAAAGCATAGCGTACGCAAGCAGGATACAAAAAAATCTGCTTCCAAGAGACAGCGTATTAAAAACCGCTTTCCCGGATTATTCTGTAATTTGGAAACCGCGGGACATTGTCGGCGGAGATCTTTATTGGGCGAAAAATTTCGATGACGGCGCTATTCTTTGCGTCTGCGACTGCACTGGTCACGGCACGCCCGGTTCGTTACTCTCCATGCTTGTAGTAAGCGTTTTAGAATCTACAATAACAGATCACAATCACAGCGACACCGCGAATATTCTTTATACTCTAGATCAAAAACTTGCGGCTGTTTTAAATGTAAAAACTGACGATCGCGGCAGCCGAAGAATTACGGACATTGATGACGGATGCGATCTTGCTGTTTTATTTATCGCACAAAACAGGAATATTACAATTTCTGCCGGAAATATCGATGTCTTCATCTGCGGCGGCGAAGAAATCGCCAGAATAAAAGGACAGATGATTCATATCGGCGAAGGCAGAATAAAAAACAAAAATGATGTTATTGCGCATAACATAGCGGCAAAAAAGGGAGACAAGTTTTATATCGCGTCAGACGGCTTATTCGATCAGATTGGCGAAAAAAGCGGAAAATCTTTCAGCCATAAAATTTTTAAGCAGATAATACTCGAAAACCATAACAGTCCGCAGGCTGTTATATCAGAAAAAATATGGAAAGCATTTGAAGAACACCGCGGTGAAGAACCTCTCCGTGATGATATTGAGCTGATTACTTTTTCGGTATAAATGCCGTAGATAAATTTTTTGTTTACAAAAATTAAAAATGCTTATTAAAACAATTCTTCTATCAGCGATCTTTGGCGTTCAGTTTCAATTTTTCTTTCAAGATACTGATCTATGATTGAATCAATTTTTTCTATGGTAATATTTTCGAGTAACCGGCTGACCGCCTCGTTATTCATATAATTTTTCTGAAAAGCAAACGAAAGACGGTCTATGTCGAAACTCTGTATCCTTGTTACCTCGGTTTCGTCTCTGACAGGAGACACGGTATTTGAACTGATATTTAATAATGCCTTGTATTCCTTTCTTCGCGCAGGATTCCAGTCAAACTGAAAATTCATTATCATAGGCTCTTTGCTGCTGTGCATTCTTGCGCTTATCCACGACCATGTAACGTTATTTGAAACTGCGTTAACAGGAATAGTTCTTGTAAAACTATCAAGGTTATTCTCAATCGCCATTGTTTCCCATTCAAGAAACCGGTTTAAAGCTTCTCTGAAATTACAAGTATTTTCTTCTGTCAATTCAATTAAAAAATACGGACTGTTAAATAGTTCATTGGATAGCACATAACTTATAACCGCGTCATTTTTTACTCTCATTAAAAAAGATAATCTTGGCTCGTTATTTGTTATTTCTTCGCGGTAAATTAGCAATGTTTCTGTCTGGCTGAACGCCGCTCCAATAATAAAAAAAGTTAAAATAATAACAACTGGTATTTTTTTCATAACTGCCTCTGTGTTTAATTATAATATTCTTGACTATAATCTTCAAATTTCCTAGTATAGAAATATGGAACCGCGAATCAAAAATAAACCGGCTTCTAAAACTGATGACAAAGTAAAAGAGCCGGATCAATTCAAGGTGATTCTCCTTAATGACCATTACACGACAATGGAATTTGTCGTCGAAATTTTAATGACAATTTTTCATAAAAGCATTGAGGACGCCAGTAAAATAATGCTGGATGTTCATAAGAAAGGCAAGGGAGTTGTAGGAGTCTATACATGGGATATCGCTGTAACTAAAACCGATCAGGTACATTCGGCAGCTAAGGCGAATAATTTTCCATTAAAATGTGTTATTGAACTTGTCTGATTATTTGATTCGCAATCTAGGGCAGGAAGAATTATCTTCCTTTATTACGATAAATGTACTATAATTAAAGCAATGAGAGTTTCCGGGCATGTGCAGGCGATTATTGACGCCGCATACAATGAAGCAAAGATTCGCAACCACGAGTACCTCACTCCTGAGCATGTTTTATACGCCGCGCTGGCGTTTGACGAGGTTCAGGGCGTGCTTTTCTCGTGCGGCGCTGATCTGGAGCAGATCAAGCACGGCATGGAAAATTTTTTTGAACAGAAAATGCCGATTGCCGCCGGAGAACCAACAAAAACCGTAGGCTTCCACAATATAATCGAACGCGCGCTTATCCACTGCCGGTCCGCGCAAAAAGAAATGATCGACGTCGCGGATATTCTTGTCTCGCTTTACGACGAAGAGCGATGCTACAGCGGTTACTATCTTCGCAAGGCGGGCATCAGACGGCTGGAACTTTTACAGGTACTGTCCCACAGTTACGGAAATGAAGCCGCGTTAGGAAATGAAAAAAACAAGTACGCCGGCATTGATGAAGAAAACGATACACAGAAGAAGGCAGGCAAGAAAGGCGCTCTTGAACGTTACGCAGTTGATCTTACAGCCCTCGCGCGCGAACGAAAACTGGATCCTGTTATCGGCAGAGAAGAAGAACTGGATCGAACTGTGCAGGTTCTCTGCCGGAGATTAAAAAATAATCCAATCCATGTCGGAGATTCCGGCGTTGGAAAAACAGCGATAACCGAAGGGCTCGCGCAGAGAATTATCGCGGGTAATGTTCCGCCGATTCTCCGCGATTTTTGCATTCTGTCGCTTGATATGGGAGCGTTGGTTGCCGGCACAAAATATCGCGGCGATTTTGAAGAAAGAGTTAAGCGCGTAGTCGAAGAAATGTTAAAGCGCGACAAGGCGATCCTTTTTATTGATGAGATTCACACAATCGTCGGAGCGGGTTCTGTCTCAGGCGGAGCGCTGGACGCGTCGAACCTTTTAAAACCGGCGCTCACCTCAGGAAAGCTCCGCTGTATAGGTTCAACCACGCACGAAGAATATAATAAATTTTTCGAAAAAGACCGTGCGCTTTCACGCAGGTTTCAAAAGATCGATATTAACGAACCGTCCGAACAAATCGCAATAGATATTATTAAAGGCGTAAAAAGCCGCTACGAAGATTATCATAATGTCCTTTACAGCGATGAAGTCGTGGAGACAGCCGTACGCCTCTCCGCGCAGTTTATCACAGAACGCCGCCTTCCCGATAAAGCAATTGATGTAATTGACGAAGCCGGCGCTTATGCGCGGATAGAAGCGTTTAAAAAAGAATCCGAACAAATTTTCAATGAGCTGCCCGGCGCGGATAACATGACAACTAACGAAGCTGAACCCGCGCTGAAAATTCCGGGAGACGGAGCGGAATCATCAACAATTCAAAACGCTCAAATAGAAAAAATCGCAATCAGTCTCCCTGTCATCGAAACAGTAATTTCAAAGATAGCACGAATTCCTCAGATATCCGTCGGCGAAAGCGAAAAGGATAAACTCAGGGATTTGGAAATGCGGCTTAAACAGCGTATTTTCGGTCAGGACGACGCGATCGCTGCGGTTGTAAAGGCCGTTAAAAGGTCGCGCGCCGGATTCAGAGCGGAAGGAAAACCTGTCGCGAACTTTCTTTTTGCGGGACCCACAGGCGTCGGAAAAACAGAACTCGCCCGGCAGCTTGCTGAAATTCTCGGAGTCACAATGCTTCGCTTCGACATGAGCGAGTATCAGGAAAAGTACACAGTCTCCCGATTAATCGGCTCCTCTCCCGGATATGTCGGTTATGAAGACGGAGGCCAGCTTACGGACGCAATCCGCAAACAGCCGCACGCGGTTGTTCTGTTAGACGAAATTGAAAAAGCTCATTCCGATATTTTTAATATACTTCTTCAGATAATGGATTACGCGACACTTACCGACAATCAGGGACGCAAGGCTGATTTCCGGAACGTTATACTTATAATGACAAGCAACGCGGGCGCAAGGGAAATCGGAAAAGGATTAATAGGTTTCGGCGATCGTATTCAGGATGACTCCGCGGTTAATAACGCTGTGGAAAAATTATTTACTCCGGAATTCCGCAACCGCCTTGACGCTGTTGTGCGCTTTGGGCATCTGTCACGCGACATCATGGTTTCCATTGTACAAAAAGAGCTTGACGCGTTTACGGCGCAGCTTGCGGAAAAGCACGTAACGCTTACCGTAACGGGATCGTGCGTGGACAAGCTTGCCGAAGAAGGATACAGCAAAGAATTCGGAGCGCGTAACACAGGCAGGCTTATAGAAGATAAAATTAAAAGTTTTTTTGTTGATGAAGTTCTCTTTGGCCGCTTAAGCGGCGGCGGGAGCGCTGTAGTTGACTGGATCGATGAATACATAATGGAAATCACATAGAAAATAAATTTCTGTATGAAATCCAAATCATTTTTTAAACCCGGTCCCGATCCGTACTTTCCGTACCTTGATGAAACGATTCGTTATAAATTTCCCGAGCCGCACGAATGGGAGGGAAATATAATATCGGTCGGCGGGAACTTATCGCCCGGCATGCTGCTTTCGGCTTACGAACAGGGCATTTTTCCATGGTACGGCCCCGATGATCCGATCATCTGGCAGTCACCTGATCCGCGCTGCGTAATTTTTCCAGACAGTCTTCATGTTTCTTCATCAATGCAGAAAATATTAAACAACAAGACTTTTACTATCACTTATGACAAGGATTTTGACGGGGTAATCAGAGGCTGCGCGGAAATATTCAGACCGAACCAGGGCGGCACATGGATCACTAAAGATATAATCGAAGCATACACAGCGCTGCACCGGCTTGGATGGGTTCATTCGGCGGAAGCATGGCAGGACGGAGAACTCGCGGGCGGCTGTTACGGTTTGCTGCTAGGAAAGGTATTCTGCGGCGAATCAATGTTTGCGAAAAAATCAAACGCGTCCAAGGCAGCGTTCTTAAGCCTTGCCGAGGCGCTTTTTAAAAACAATGTCGCGTTTATCGACTGTCAGGTGCCAAATCCGCATCTGATGAGCCTCGGCGGAGAAGAAATGGCGCGTAACGATTTTCTGGAACTTCTTAGACTATACAAAGTGTTCCGTCATTAGCCGTTACACACGAGATTATCTCATTATAATGCAGCAGAAAATTAAAACAATGAAATTTCGCATATCTTAAGCGTCGCGTAAAAACGCGATGTACGCCCTGTACGTTGTATAAAGATCGATTTTGCTGATTACTTCGAACGGTGAATGCATCGAAAGAACAGGGACACCGCAGTCAAGAACTTCCATTCCAAGCTGCGCGGCGTAAAGCGCGATTGTTCCGCCGCCGCCTTTGTCTACCTTGCCGATTTCACCGTACTGCCACTGAACGTTATTTTTATTTAAGATGGCCTGCACTTTCGCGCAGAATTCCGCGTTTGCGTCGCTTGCGCCATATTTTCCGCCTGAACCTGTATACTTGGTTAACGCGATTCCTTTGCCGAGAAACGCATTGTTCTTTTTATCAAACACATTGGCGTAAGAAGGATCAAAGGCGCCGTCAACATCGGCGGATAACATGGACGAGTTCATAAAACATTTTCTAATATCCGCATCCGCGCCGCCGCATAAATACGCTAAAAAATATTCAAAATTATTTGCTCTCGCTCCTGTATTCCCCGCGGAGCCGATTTCTTCCTTGTCGGAAAAATAACACACAAGCGTTTTATCAGGCGCGGATTTTTCGCGCGAAATATCGAGTAACGCCCGCAGCGCCGGAAAGGCGCAGCATCGATCATCGTGGCCGTATGCGCCGATCATGCTGCGGTCCAAACCGATGTCGCTTGCTTTAAAAGCCGGAACAAATTCAATTTCGGCGCAGGCAAAATCTTTTTCGGTAATCCCGTATTTTTTATTTAAAATGTCGAGTAACGCAAGCTTGACTCTCTCTTTTTCATCTTTATCATCGTAGGGGCGCGAGCCGGCCAGAATATCCAAATCTTCGCCTTCTACGGCGGCGGATGCCTTTTTTTCCATCTGCTCTTTCGCAAGATGTATTAAAATTTCCGTAACGGTAAAAACAGGATCGCCGGGATCCTCGCCTATGCAGATATTAAATTTTTTTCCGTTATCATCAATAAATACGCCGTGCATTGAAAGCGGTATTGTCGTCCATTGATATTTTTTAATGCCGCCGTAGTAGTGAGTGTCGAATAACGCAAGGTCTGAGTCTTCGTAAAGCGGATTCTGCTTAAGATCAAGTCGCGGAGAATCAATATGCGCGCCAAGAATATTAAAACCTTCGGCTGCGCTCTTTTTGCCGATAACGGCGGCGATAACAGATTTTCCTTTAATATTCTGATAAACCTTCATTCCGGTATCGGGTTTTTTTCCTTTAAGCGTATCGATATTTACAAAACCGTTTTTATTCAGCAGCTCGCAGGTAATATCAACACATTCGCGTTCTGTTTTTCCCTTGTCAAGAAACTGCTTATACAAGGAAGCGAGTTCCTCAACTTCTTTTTCGGTTTTTTTATCAATTCCATCCCAGCAATTTTTAACTTTATAAAGCAATTTGTCCGAAAGCTTTTCTTTTTTGTTTTTTTCTTTTGCCATGATACGCTCCTGCGGTGTTTGAACCTCATAAGGTGACTGACACCATCTTGGCAATATGATACTATATTTCTAATGAAAATACGAGTACGCTACGCGCCTTCTCCAACAGGTCTTCAGCATATCGGCGGAATACGGACAGCCTTATTTAATTATCTGTTTGCCCGCGGAGGCCGCGAAGATAATGCGCAGAACATATCGGAAGAGTCCGGCGCGGACGGAAAATTCATTCTCAGGCTGGAAGACACAGACAGAACCCGATTTGACGAAAGTTATGTAGAAAACCTTTACGATACATTTGACTGGCTTGGTTTTAAATGGGACGAAGGCCCGGATACCGGCGGAGCTTTTAGTCCGTACATTCAATC
>JGI24695J34938_10001358_pt1 | contig 21167 bp, 21 predicted proteins | sample TergutCo191P3_FD_34938 | JGI IMG/M metagenome (IMG submission 34938)
TTATCGCTGCGGCGGCCCGGCTGCCCAAATACCGCCGTCCGACCAAACCGTCAAAGGCCGCCCGCGAACAGAGGCTGCAGTCAAAACATTTGAACAGCCGGAAAAAGGCGCTCCGGCAACAGCCCGATGAATGAAGAACCCCGCCCTGAAACTCCTTCCCGCAGCGAGTTCCTGGGTATTAAACCCCTCAGCATGAACAATCCGGAAGGCGGCATACTTCTTGCCGCCATAAACGCCAAGTGGATACATCCATCGCTGGCCCTGCGGCTTCTTAAGGCAAACCTTGGCCCGCTGGAAAACCGCTGTACCATTATGGAATTTGCCCTGCGCCAGCCTTTACGGGAAAAAAGCGATCCTATTCTGGCGGCCAAGCCCCGGATTCTCGGCCTTTCAGTATCAATCTGGAACCATACCGCCACGCTGGAACTGCTTGGGGATTTACATTCAATGTGGGGACAGTCCGGCTCCCGGCCGTATGTCGTCCTCGGCGGCCCAGAAGTATCGTATCTGCCGCCGGAGGCAGAAATTTTCCGGTACGCAGATTACTGTATTAGGGGAGAAGGTGAAGTCGCATTTCGGGAACTGTGCGCCGCACTGCTGAGCGAAGGCGAGGCTCCAGCCACATTCATTAACCGTGAATTGCAACAGATTAACCTTTTGTCGATTAAAAGCGGGTACCATTTGTACACCGATGAGGATTTGCGCCGCAAACTTATTTATGTGGAAGCAAGCCGCGGCTGCCCCTATGGATGTGAATTCTGCCAAAGCGCCGGAGGAGGCGCGGATTCATCCAAAGTAAGGGAATTCCCCCTTGAACCGTTTCTGGCGGGAATGGATGATTTGGCCCGCAGGGGTGCGCGTACATTTAAATTCCTCGACAGGACCTTCAATCTGAATATCAAACGGGCGCGGCAGATAATGGAATTTTTTCTGGAGAAAATTGCGGAACAGGCTGAGTCCAGGCAGCCGGAGACACCGGAGCAAAAGCCGCTGGTTGTCCATTTTGAAATGGTCCCTTTCCGATTTCCGCCGGAACTGCTCGAAACTATTGCCCGATTTCCCCCCGGAACCTTGCGGCTGGAAATAGGCATTCAGACCCTTAACCCCGCTGTTGCCGCCCGCATCGGCAGACAGTCGGATCCGGAACAGGAACTGGCGCTACTCCGCCTGCTGCGGAAAACCAATGCCATTATCCATGCCGATCTCATCGCGGGCCTGCCCGGCGAAGACATGGATTCTTTTGCCGCAGGTTTTGACTTATTGTGCGAGGCGGTCTTTCCCGCCGCCAACAGCAGCGCAGAGCATCCGCTTATAGAAATACAGTTGGGTATTTTAAAACTGCTGCCCGGCACGCCAATCGTCCGGCACGCTGCCGCTTACGGCATGCGTTACAATCCCTTGCCGCCGTATGAACTGACAGAAACCTCTGCCATTCCGGAACGAGAATTTGACCGGATAAAAAATTTCGCCCGTTTTTGGGAAATAATCGTAAACAGGGGATTAATTAAAGGTAACAATACCGCAGGGCAGACCCTGCGACCGCCGCAGGTCTTTAATCAATTTATGGCCCTGTCAGATTCCCTGTTTGCCCATTTTGGACGCAGTTGGGGCATCGCCAAAAATGAACTTATTGAGGCGTTACAGGATCTTTCTGTTATGAACTTATTGAGGCGTTACAGGATCTTTCTGTTTCCTCGCGGCTTTAATTTTGCTTAATGCCGCGACTGCTTTAACCAACATCTTATCTTTGCCGATGGAGCTGACGGAAGCCGGAAGGCGGTAAGTCCAGTTAAAATCGTTACAGGTTCCCGGCACATTGATCCGTTCGGAGGCAGGGTCTTCCGCGTACCATTGCGCGGAGAGGTGGAGCAAATCCTGAATCTGGAAAACGCGGAAACGGGAACGGGCCGACGCGGCTTTGGCAAGGATTGCCTGCGCAATGTCAGGATCATACGTTTTGGGCGGAGAGGGAAAACCTATAAAGCCGGCAAATTGTTCCTGATCCGCTTCGCCTTCCCACCATTCACGGATGGTGGAACTGTCATGCACTGCAGCAGTGCAAACCGAGAGTTCAGGGTATTCCTCAAAAGGAATGAAAGGCTGGCCGTCCATATCCCAACGGCGGTGCCAGCGCACTACCCGCAGGCCAAGGATGTTAAGCCTGGATAACACTTTGGGAACGCATTGCGGCACTGCGCCCAAATCTTCAGCGCAGGGCAGCATGGACGACGATTCCACCAGGATCGAAAGGAGTTTTTTTCCATGGGCTTCCCATGTTTTTTCCGATTTTGCCAAACGTTTATACATTAATTCTTCCAGGCTTGTTTTTTCCCCATCGGAAAGGGATTGAAAAGCGCGGGTATCACGGTAGTACCAAACAGGGAAGTATTTTCCCTTTTCATATTCAAGCAGAATCCGGTTGTGCCATGCGTGAATCAGGTACGGACGGACGGACGGGTGCAAACCGAGGGCGTCTATATCTTTTTCACCTTTTATCTTTTTCCTGAACAGCCACAGGTCTTCATCGCCAATTTGGTTAAGCGCTTTGGAAAAAACTTTTTTGGCGGCGTCGTCAATATCAGCATCGGATAATTGATCCGGCCCGGTACGAAATGCCTCCAACAGTTCGCCCGTTGGAACATGGGGCTGTGAAATCCAGCGGATACGGCCTTTGTCATAACCCAGTTTCTGTAAATCGGAATTGGAAATAGGCGTGAAGGGAATAAAGCGGCCCAGTATGGAGGAATAATCACGATGGGAAGATGACCAGATTCGGAAAAAGCCCAGCACATGATCGATGCGGTACGCCTGGTAGTATTTGCCCGCAACGGCAAGCCTCTGTTTCCACCATGCGTAATTGTCTTTTTCCTGAACCGCCCAGTTGTACAGGGGGAAGCCCCAATTTTGCCCTTCCGGGCTGTACATATCCGGCGGCGCTCCCGCAGAAAGTTCCAGAATAAAAATTTCCCGATGCGCCCACACGTCGCAACTGTCATCGTTCATCAGGATGGGCAGATCCCCTTCCAGTATAATCCCCGCTTCGGCAACGGCCTTTGCGGCAGCATGGAACTGCCTGTCCAGCGCTTCCTGCAGCCATACCCAAAACAAATGCTCCCTACGGTACCGGGGATCTTCCCACAGCGCCATAATGTCTTCGGCAGTAACATCGCGGTGTTCAGTCCATTCCTTCCAGCTTTTTCCGCCGTTGGCCTCTTTTAACCTGCGGTAAACGGCATATTCCCTTACCCAGGGGTTCTGTTCGATCCAGGCATGAAGGCCACCCCCTTGACGGGCTTTTTCTTCTATAGCCGACTCATGCGCGGTATATATTTCCAGCAGAAGATCCATTTTGGCATGCATGACACTTTGGAAAGGGAACCTTGCATATCCGCCGAAATCCCTGTTTATTTTTGATTCTTTGTCTTTGAATTGTTCCGCTTCCGGAAGCTCGCCAATCCGCAGATAGACAGGATGCAGTGCAAAAGCGCTTAGACTGAAATAAGGCGAACTTTCATAACCCGTATCATTAACCGGCAGCAACTGTATAAGGCCCACTTTCATCTTTTTGCATAAAAGGGCAAATTCACCGAGATCGGGGAATTCTCCAATTGCAGTCGGTTTACCGCTCCGCAAAGCGCCAACCGGTATAACAGTACCGAGTAAACGTGTCTTTGACATAGCACCCCCTCCTAATGGTAGTATAATACAAGCGTTAAATTCTGACAATAAGCTATGAGTTGGATGCCCGCCAGTGATTATTGGCCGGCAGTTATTCGCCGATAATTTTAACTAAAACCCTTTTGCGGCGCTGCCCGTCGAATTCGCCGTAAAATATCTGCTCCCAGGGGCCAAAATGGAGCTTGCCGCCGGTGACAGCGGCCACAACCTCGCGGCCCATTATCTGCCGTTTTAAATGCGCGTCGGCGTTTACTTCACCGGTATTATGGCGGTAGGAGGATACCGGCTCATGGGGGGCAAGTTTTTCGAGCCATGTGTCAAAATCGTAGTGCAGGCCGGATTCATCGTCATTGATAAAAACGCTGGCGGTAATGTGCATGGCGTTTACCAGGCACAGCCCTTCCTGTATCCCCGATTCCCGAAGCAACGCCTCTACTTCGCCGGTTATATTGATAAATTCGCGGGACTTTTTGGTATTAAACCACAGTTCTTTGGTAATGGATTTCATGGTTTATTATTACCCAGGGATTTTTTCTGTTCAAGGTCTCCGGTGCACGAACAAAACAGGTTAACCCGGCGTCTCAAAACCGAGACGCCGGAAAATCGCGTCAGAAACTCCACTTCACATCAATGTAGAAAACATTGGTTAAACGGGATTTTTTTTGGGCATCACCGGAGTCTTTATAGGCACCGTCATAATTACCGGAATCAAAATTGATCATATCGCCGATTTCGAGGAATGTCCTGTTGTCCACGTTGATTCTGATCGAAGGCCTGGCGCTGAAAACCGACAGATCGTCATCCGCATCTGGCGAACCTTTTTTGGTAGGCGCGAACCCCCTCCGTTCCCACTGTTTGTCGGCAAGAACCGTCTTGCTTGTACCGCCCATAAAGTACACCAGGTCCAGCCTCGGCACGACTTTATTAATGGCATAAGAGCCCCACAAGTTAAAGAGCAGGCCGGGATCCACGCTTGTATCGCCCCGGTTATACAGAAACTGTACCGCATTAAGCCCCAGGCTCAGGCTGTCGATTTTATACCCGAAGGTTTCAGAAAGGGTGATATTACCGGCATCTTTGAACTCTTCAAGCGTGTCAAAGAGTCCTACTACAACCGCGGTAAGATTCTTAACCCCCAGAAAACGGAATTCTGCGATTAATTGGCTGCATTCTTCCCTTCCGGTATAAGGATAATCGCCGGGAGGATCTCCGGCTGAGGGGTTCCAGCCGGCCTGGTTTTTCATGCGGAATGAAGCGCCCAGACGGAATGTATCAAGGGTGTAAGCGGCGTTGAAGGTATACTTCGCATCTTCGGGCTTTAGCATGACATCCCGGTAATTCGGCAGCTTGCCGCCGACCGACAGTATATTATTGCCGCCGCTGCTCTGCTGGCTTATGGTATATGCGCCAATTCCAAAGTCCAGGCCTTTAATCGGAGAAACCTTGAGCAGCAACCCCAGGCCTTCGCCCTGATCGTCATTCCACCACCAGTCGGCTGTTGTCCAGGTACCGTCATCAATAATGCCGCCTGTCAGGGTGATGATATTGTTTTCCAGGAAAGCTGCCCAACCATAGGCATAGGCCAGTGAAAAATACCCCGCTACATCGATCCTTCGCTGGGACTGGAGCCGGAACCTGGCACCGGCATTTTTATTTTCGTTGGTATAGGAACCGTTAAACCGGAACCGGTAGCCATTTGACTCGGAATCAACGCCAAAGGCCTTAATATAGGCATCATTGTCTTCGTTGTTATCGGCTACAACCCCCAGACCGCCGTTCAGGTAGCCGTCAAGTTTAAACTCCTGCGCCCATAAACCGCCCGCAGCCATTAACATCAGCATTACAAATACCCAACTAAAAATTTTCTTCATGCTATTCTCCTTAATAATGCATCTTTCAACTGTATCTCTACAGATACATGGATTAAATATCAAATTATATAAATGAAGACAATCAGGTTTATGGATTTCTAACAAAGATAATTGATTTCTAATAAAGATTACGATTATTGAGCCAGTTTTTCAGCCAAAAAAAACGGAACCTGCCGTCCCGGGCGGGAAAGCAAGTTCCGCTTTTCTGTTTTAATTCAGCTCTAAGGCATCGGGTTTATAGCCCGAGACTTACAGCCCGAACGCGTCCATAATTCTATCTGCCGTAGCGCCGATGGTCCCGTTAATATACGCAGGATCATTGATTTTCTCCCGAAGCGCGGCGATTTGGGCGTCGTCCAGAGACGGGGCCGATTTTATCAGCTCTACAACCTGGAACAGTTCTGCCTTCTCTCTTGCTTCAGGAGAGAGGCTGATAGAATCAGCTCTATCCCCCCCCCTTAACTGATCGCTTTTCCCGGTCCTGTTTCCCGGCTGAATGGGGTCTAAATGACCAATTCTCTCGACCATCATAATTTACCTACCTGTTTCCATTATCGGCAACTTTACCATGTAAGTTTACATGTTAATTTGGTTTATTTCCAGATATAAAAACTGAAAATTCCCCAATTAAAACATCTTTTGCACTACACAAGGTAAGAACCTCCGCCGCAGTCCCCCGGATGTACTCCTCATGGACCTTGGTCATTTCCCTCCCTACACAAATATAACGCTCTTTATCAATTTCGGCAATATCTTCCAACAGCTTGAGGATCCTGAACGGCGATTCGTAAAGCACGATTGCCGCCTTCATCGCAAGCAATTCCCTCAGCCGCGAGCGCCGCCTGCCCTGTTTGGGGGAAAGAAAGCCCTCAAAAACAACCGTTTTATCCGCGCTGCCCGAAACGCTGAGCAGGGAGGCAAAGGCAGAGGGGCCTGGAATGGGGATAACCTCATGCCCGGCAGCGAGGGCGCAACGGACCAGTACCGCGCCGGGGTCGCTCAGGGCGGGAGTTCCGGCATCGCTGGCATAGGCGACGGCCTGCCCCTGGCCAAGGGCGGCAACGATCTTCTTTGCGGCGAATTCTTCATTCTGGGAACGGCAGGAAAGCATTTTAACCCGAATTCCCAGGTGGTTAAGCAGCTTGAGGGTTCGCCGCGTGTCCTCGCAGGCTACCAGGCCCGCAGTTTTAAGAATTTCCACAGCCCGAAAGCTAATATCACCCAAATTTCCTATCGGCGTGCCGATAATATAGAGTGTCGCCACAAATAACAGTATAATCTTTTTTACGGTGGCAGTCACTATAAGGGTCTGGAGGTATGCGGGAATATTTACAGATATTTAGCTTCGTCGTCATTGGCGTTACCCTGCTGTGGTTCGGTTTTAACCTTTTTACCGGACAATGGGAAAAAATCAACACGTACCGGGGCTTGCTCCGGAAATACAAAAAAGCGCCTCCCGGTAATACCCAGGCCTGCCCCATTTGCTCCTCAAAACTGACCAAGGGTGATCTGGTAAAGACCCTGGCTTTCCCGTCCATAACCGGAGGCAAAGACCGCCTGATGCACATCCGGGGCTGCGCGTATTGCATTGGCGGGGATTTGGATAGGTACTGTCCCGTTTGCGGCACGCCCCTTAACATAAGCGACATACTGGTAGCCCGTATTTTTGAGCGCCCCCGTCGCCGCCCCCACGTGCATGTAACCGGCTGTAATAAATGCAGGCGGACGGGGATAATATAACCCAATCAATCCATTTGCCTGCCCCTCTTGTTTTCACTATAATAGCCCAATATGGGGAGTAATTTGCACCGGGGAATTGCAGCCTACCAGCAAACAATGCGTCCGCCGGAAAAGCCGGAACCTGATCCGCCGCAAAAAAGCAGTGCGAATCTGGCTGCCGGTAAGCCAAAGGGCCTGCTTAAAACAGGGCCTGCAGCACCGGCGATTCCGACAATACAGCCGCCGGTTCCTCCCGCAGATTCAAAAATCCGGCGGGTGGCAAAACTGCTTATCCTTGTCGGCAATAACCAGGCGGCAAAAATCCTGAGCGAACTTGACCCGCAGCAGGTTGAAGAAATATCAAAAGAAATCGCGTCGGTTAAGGGGATTGGCCCGGAAGAAGCCGAAGCGATATATGCGGAATTCCAGTCGCTGTTTTCCCGGCCACGCATGTACGCAGGGCCGTCTTCCGGCGGGATAGAGGCGGCGCGGAGCATACTGTACGCGGCATACGGGCCGGAAAAAGGCGAATCGTTACTTAATAAAACCGTTCCAGATTCAAAAGAAAATATTTTCAGTTTTTTGGAGGAATTCAATTCGGAACAACTGGTCATCCTGTTAAAGGATGAAAGCCCGGCGGCGGCGGCTCTTGTCCTTGCACGGCTCCCTCCCAAAATCGCAGCCGGGACGCTGGGAAAATTCCCCCCGGAGTTTAAACCGGAAATCCTTAAACGCATAGCCCGCCAAAGCGTGGTTTCTCCGGAAGTTTTGGAACGCGCGGCGCAGGCGCTTCGGGAAAAGGCCCGCCATCTTTCAACGGCGGGCTGCATGGGAAGCCAGCAGGATATTGCGATTAACGGGATGCAAGCCCTTGCCGCCATCCTCAAACAGGGCGATTATTCGTTTGGCGATAGGATTATCAACGAACTGGAAACGGATAATCCCGATATTGGCAAGGATTTAAAGGAGCAGCTTTACTCGCTGGATGATGTTCTTGCCGTTTTTGATCGCCCTCTGGCGGATAAACTTAAAACAATGACAGACAAGGCTATTGCAATTCTGATGAAGGGCAGAAGCGGCGAATTCCGTGAAAAGATACTGTCAAACGTATCCGCCGGACGCAGAAACATAATCCGCGAAGAAGAAGTTATCCTCGGCGCCGTTCCCAAAAAGGAATGTGACGAGGCTGCTGATAATTTTATTTCATGGTTCAGGCAAGCCCGCGAAAATGGGGAGCTGATACTATCAAGCGATAAGGACTTTGTTATATGAAAACCAATTTACAAAAGGGACAGATTCTTGACAGCGGTTTTTCCGTTATTGATGTTGTCGATCTTTCCGAGATGCAGGCAACGGGCATATGGGCAAGGCATCAAAAATGCGGCGCGGAGGTTTTTCACGTTTTGAACGATGACAGCGAAAATCTCTTCTCGTTTGCCTTTGCCACTTCTCCGGAGGACAATACCGGCGTGGCTCATATTCTAGAACATTCCGTACTATGCGGATCGGAACGTTACCCGTTGAAAGATGCCTTCATGGTTCTTGCCCAGGGAAGCCTGCAAACCTTCCTCAACGCGATTACCTTTCCCGACAAAACCGTTTACCCCGCCAGCTCGGTGAACGAGCACGATTACTTTAACCTTATGTCCGTGTATGGAGATGCGGTTTTCAGGCCGCTGCTTTCCGAATGGGCCTTTATGCAGGAAGGCCACCGGTATGAATTCGCCAGGGATGGCGCATACAAGGACAAGCTTTCCATAACCGGAGTGGTGTATAATGAGATGAAAGGCGCATACTCGGCGCTGGATGCCTATGCCGGCCTCTGGTCGGTAAAGGCGGTCATGCCCGACACCCCGTACAGTTTTGAATCCGGCGGCAATCCGGAAGATATTCCCCAATTAAGCTGGGAAGGCTTAAAAGATTTTCACCGCCGCCGCTACTCTCCGGCAAACTGCCGCATCTTCCTTGCGGGGAATATCCCCACGAAAAAACAGCTTACATTCCTTAACGAACAATTTTTTTCATCAATGGAGGGGGGAACGGCTTCGCCATTTATCGCCAAACAGGAACGATGGGCAGCGCCGCAGAAATTCCGCATTCCCTGCCCTGCCGGCGGTGATACCAAGGCTACGGTTTTTCTGTCATGGCTTTGTTCCGATGCCGTTAATACCGATGAAAACATCGCGCTTGTCGCTCTCACGGAAATTCTCCTGGGCCATGACGGGTCTCCCCTGATGCGGGCTCTTACGGAATCGGGGCTCGGCGAAGATATTTCCCCGGTTTCCGGCCTTGAGAACGAGCTTGGCGAAACATTGTTTGTCGCCGGACTGCGCGGGGTAACCGGAGCGCCGGAAGAAGCCGAACGGCAGATAGAGGCCTTTATCCTGAATGAACTAAAGCGGTTAGTAACCGAAGGAATTCCGCAGGAAGAAGTTGAAGCGGCGCTGCTGTTCATGGAATTTTCCCAGCGGGAAATCAAACGTTCGCACGGGCCTTTTTCGCTTGTGTGGATGCGCCGTTCGCTGCGGGCATGGCTGCACGGGGCCGCGCCCTGGGAAAGCCTGTTGATTATTCCGTCAATGGAAAAAATAAAGCAGAACCTTGCCGAAAATAACCGCTACTTTGAATCGCTTATTCAGAAACATTTACTGGACAACCCCCACCGCGCGCTGGTGACGCTGGAACCTGAGGAAGATTTTTTACCCAAACAGGAAACGCAGCTTGCCGAAACGCTGGCGCGGGCAGAACAGGGCTTAAGCGCGGCGGACAAAAATCGCATAACGGAAAAATCCGCCGCCCTTGAAAAAACCCAGAGCGAGGATGACAGTCCGGAGGCGCTTGCCACCATTCCCCACCTGTCACGCGGCGATCTTTCGCCCGAGCCGGAAATGATCCCCCGCCGCCTGGAAGACCTGCGGGGAATCCCCTCCATCTGCCACGATCTGTATACCAACGGAATCACCTATATCGATCTGGCCTTTCCCCTGGACATTCTGCCGCCGGAAGATTATCCCTGGCTGTCGTTTTACGCGCGGGCGGCAATTTCCGTTGGGCTTCCCGGCATGGACTATGCCGAGGTATCCAGCCTGTTGGCCCATACCGTCGGCGGATTTAACGCCATACTGCATACCGGTTCCGCCGCCCCGTTGGCAGGAGAATTTAATCTTGCCGGCCGGGACTGGCTCATCTACCGCCTTAAATGCCTTGATGAAAAAACCGCGCCGTCACTTGACATTGTCCGGCGCATAATAAACGAAGCCGATTTTTCCGACACCAGGCGAATCAGGGACCTGGTTCTGGAAATGAAAAACGATATACGTTCCGGCTTTGCCCCGCACGGCCACAATTACGCCTCATGCCGCGCCGGTCGCTATGCATCACCAGCCGCGCGGACAAGCGAAATCTGGAACGGCATTACCCAACTGGAATTCGCCCACCACCTTGCCGAACTGGACACAGCCGAAACGGCGGCCAAACTGCAGCATCTGCGAGAAACAATAACATCGGGCGGCCTTATTGCCAACCTTACCGGTTCCGCCGCCGCCATTAACTCCGCCGGCATGCAAGTAGCGCAGCGCTTCAGCAGTCTTGGCCCGCCCTGCCCCCGGAAGAATTTAGGAGAGAAAAAAGATAGTAACAATAATTGTTCTGCAAAACTCAGTGGTACAGGCGCTGTCGAGGTGTTCGCCTCGCCTTCGCTGCAGGTCGGCTTTGCTGCCATGACGCTGCGAGCTGCGCCTTATGACACTCCGGCGCAGGTTGCAGAAACGGTAATGTCCGGTTACCTGTCCACCGGCGCGTTATGGAAAGAGATACGGATGAAGGGAGGCGCTTACGGGGCCATAGCTTCCGGCGACAGCCTCGAACGCTGTTTTACCCTTTCCACCTACCGCGACCCAAAACCGCTGCGTTCGCTGGATTCATTTTCATCCGTGCTCAGGGGCGGTTGCTCAATTGAAGAAGACGAATTGGTAAAGACTATCATCGGCTGTTATGCCCGTGAAACCCGACCCCGCTCGCCTGCTGAAAAAGGCGTAGCGGATTTCCTCCGTTACCTTACCCGCATAGAAAACGACTACCGCAGGCGAAGGCTGGAACAGCTTATTTCCGTTTCAGCCGGAGACATTGCCGCCGCGCTGGGAGAGCTTGGGTCACAGGATGCCGCCGGAAAAGTCATTATCACCGGCATGAAAGATGCCGAGCAGGCGGCAAAAGCGCTTGGAACAGAGGTACAGCCGCTGCCGGTATAGGGAATTATTGATTTTTTTCAACCAGATACAAATATTCTTTTATATGTATATCCCTGTTTCTTAAATTCCTGCTGCCCCTGAAAGTATTATAATCCGTTTCCAGAATTTCAAGTTTTCCTATGTTTTCCAGCAATTCAACCATTTCATTGTGCCGGATAAAACCGTCCGAGTTAAATGAAATTAACAAAAACCGCGCCTTTATTTTTTCAATAAGTTCCTTAAATGAATTATATGCGTATGCTTTTTTGTTGTAGCATGATCTGTTCCAATTATCGGGAATACCGGAAACCTGGCTTATAGTGCGCGGTTCAGTATAGTCAACGATTAAATTTAATATAAAGTAATTTGAACCATACGGATGCTGATTATACGGCGGATCAATATATGCCAGATCGACATCTTCCGCAGATTCAACAATTGTATTTGAATCGCCCCGGTAAATTGTATAGTCACATTCAAAATTGCTGAACACGGGAAACGGCAACGTTATATTTCCCAGTATCCTTGTCAGCGCTTCTTCATTGTTTCCCCCAAATTTTCCAATGCCTGTTTCCGAATCTTTGTAAAAACCTTTAAATACGCCCGAAGTGTTTGAATGAACCGATGCCTCCGACAATAAAGGCGCAAGAAAATAGTTCCTGTATTCGGAAGGGATTTCTTCAATATACCTTCGTGCCGTATCAATATAACAGGCGTTTCTGTATGTATAAAAAGCCCTGTCGCCTTTGCCAATAACAGCATTGCGCGGCGCATATAATTGAGCGATAATTCCGGGCTTTAAATTATCTTCTTCCAACTGATTAATGAGCGCGTTATAGCAGTAGCGGATAGCACTTATATTCACTTCCGAAAAATTAGACAAATAGCAATTGTTAATAACTTCGGAATATTTCTCAAGATCATTGACAATTATTTTTGAAGAATACGATTTCAAGAAGCGGGCAACAATACCTGAGCCGGAAAAAACATCAAATGTTTTTATGGCATCTTTGTTAAGCCTCAATAAAACTTTTTGTATTCCCTTTTCTATAAAGGGCAGCAATCTCCTTTTATTTCCCAAATAGGTAATAATTTGTTTGTTCAGGTATTCCTTTTTTTCTTTCTGTTTTTCGGCGGTAGAAAAATACGCTGTTACGGATTGCATAAACTCGCTCCAAACCTATACCTGTTTCCTACTTTTTCCTGCTTCAAAAGATATTACTGCCGTTGCAAGGGTCGCAATCTCGCTCCACTCGTCATTAAATTTGTCCTACCGTATTGGCGGGCTGAATGTTGAAAATACTACCAACGTTGATCTGCCGGTATTTTTTGATGCATGGGTCATTCCAATTGGCGCCTGAAAAGCATCCCCTTTCTTAACAGATACCCATTCGGTATCATCCAGAAATTCCCCGCAACCGTCTACCACATAAAAATATTCGCCCGCATTATCATGTGCATGCGGCGCAATCTGAAAACCGGGAACAATATTTACTTCAAAATTGTTCAAACGTTCATTTGTTTCGGATTTTGAAAAAAAGTGCTTCATAAAAACACCTTCATGATTTGGATTCTTAACGAATTCAGCATCCGATTTAATATTTTTTGACATCAATGCCCTCCGTGATTTTTGTTATATCATTTTTAAAGGTCCAGAACAAGGTCTTATGAACGAACAGGCTTTTTGATGGAACCAGTCTGTGCCATAACATCTGCTTTTTCAGACCAATTATTCGTGCTATTGGGAGCTTTTTACTGGTTCTACTCTGCATGAAAAAATGATAGAATGTTATTAATGCCTGGTGTCGGTGTATTGATTATTCTTCTCTTTATTTCCTCGATACCCGCTATTGCGGTTTTTATGTGGTTTCGCTTTGCCCGTTACCCGTTCTCTCTGCGGCGATTCTCTTTTTCTCTGCTTGCGGGAGCCGTATCGTTTTTTCCAGCCCTTCTTTTTCAACACCTTCTTGACGCCGCTGATAAAGGAATATTCTACGCAATGGGTAAATGGGGCCTTTTTACCAGAATCTTTATCCGTATCGCTTTTACAGAAGAATTCAGCCGTTTGATAATACTGATAATTTTGTTTTTGGTCATTCACCGGTTTAGTTCTATCAGGCAACCGGGACAGGATTTGACTAGCCTCCAGGAAACCGGTTTGCATAACGCAATTTCCGCCAATACAATGGCAAGCGCCACCGGACTTGTTGCCGGCCTTGGTTTCGCTATTCTTGAAAGCGCGGTATACGGCGCCTCGGATCCCGGTAACGCGCTGCTTCGTATCTTTACCGCCGCCCCGTTACACGGCGCATGCGGCTTCCGGGTCGGTTCTTCGGTTGTATTATTCAGGGGACATCCCATTCAGGCTGTTTTCCGGTTTCTTTCTGCGGTAGTCATCCACGGTATTTACAATTTTATGCTGATCATTCCCGGCTTCATATCTTTGATTATTACCATCCTTATCGCTCTTTTTGCCCTGACCGCTTCAATCCTGGCAATACACAACGGGATGAAGGGAGAAAATCCCGCCCCCGCAGAACCCCAAGAAAAAATGTAACGGAATGGCCGCTGTAGAAAAGCCGCTTGACACAATCATGCAAATTTATTATAGTGAACACACTTTTGGGGCTGTAGCTCAGTTGGCTAGAGCGCTTGAATGGCATTCAAGAGGTCAGGGGTTCAATTCCCCTTAGCTCCAATTAGCTAATTCATTATGTAGTAATGAATTACACAGTCTTTATGATCAGGAGAAACCGACATAAAGGCTCCTTTCATTTTTTGAATGAGAAAAAGTATGAGAAACTCATATTTTTTCCGAAGGAGCTATTATGTGTCGGGATTTTTATTTACATCCACGAAACAACGGCATACCTACCGGAAGGAAGAGAAACCCCCGGTCTATTGAGGAAGCTGCCGGGATTGAAAGCATCACAAAAGTAATACGTAAATCAGAGTTGAATACTGATGATGCCCTGCGGATTGTTGCAACACTCAAGAGCATGGGGCTTATAGACATTGCTGCTGTAAAGAATACCGGCAGAGGGTCTATTCCTTTTATCCAATTTCTTAAAACATTTTGGGATTTTGATAAATCGGAATATATTCAAAAGCAACTTGCACTTGGGTACAGATTTACCAGTGGTCATGCTAAAACGTGTCAGAGGCAAATAAATGCACATTTAAAAGATTTTTTTGGTGATAAAAAATTAAACTGTGTCACAACAGATGATTTGGAAAGATTATCCAAACAATTAGCTGACAAAGGGCTTTCTACATCATCAAGAAAATCGATAATGCATTTTACCTGTAAACCGCTACAATGGGCTTTTGGAAAAAAGATAATTCCGGAAAATCCAACCTTCGGATTGGATAAATTTTCCGTGAAGAATAAAAAGCGAGGCATACTTACAGAATCGGAAGCAGAAGCCGTATTTTCTGTAAACTGGAATGACAAGAGGGCTTATGTTGCTTCCCTTGTTTCCGTTATTACTGGGGCTCGCCAAGGTGAATGTCTAGCCCTCCGTCGATCCGATATCGGAGAAGAAAACCTAAATATTCAACATAATTTTTCACATACTGACGGATTAAAATGCCCAAAAAATGGTGAGGAAAGAATTGTGCCATTATTGCCTGAAGTAAGAGCTGCTCTTTTAGAACTGCTAGACAATAACCCTTATAACATAAGCAACCCAGATGAACCAGATTACATTTCCGATCCTTTTGTGTTTTATTCGCTTATACCTAACCAACCCTGTGACTATAAGGTATTGGTTAAGGGGTTTCATAAAGCTATGGATGACGCTAACCTGATGTATTTGGATGCCGCTCATAAACAGGGAAAAGATAAACCTGAAATTATGATAGACTACAAAGGCAGAAACATCGTTTTCCATTCATTACGGCATTACCATTGTACCAAGATCAGTGAAAAAATTAGTGGTGAATTAGCCGCCAAAGGTACTGGGCATAAATCATTGAAAACTTTCAAGAAGTATGCCGACCATATTGAGAAGAAAAATATTCGTGAAATCGGCAAAGCGGCGGCTCAGGCTTTTGCGAATATTTTGCAACATAAGAAGGCTGGCTGATATGGATAGACAATACGGCGGTTACGCAAACCATATCAGAATCGGTCATGTCGATGATGTCTTGCAGATTATAGGACAAATTTTGTCAGAGACAGAATTTAATCCGGAATCGGTTAGGGCGGTTTTGGCAGCTTTGAAAGAAGCTATTCAGCGGGGTATATTGCAATAAGCCTGTAAATGTGATACGACACAGCCCGGACGGTATTTATCCTCCGGGGCTTTTTATGCATGAGGAAAAAATATAGAATATAAAGCAAGGTAAAAAACAAATGTGGCACACCAAGTGATAGCATAACTATATTTTTTTGAGACTTTATTTCCTCTGATAAATAGATATACAGGAACTAATAATGCGCCACTCCATGCCCATTTTCCAGTCTTTATACCTTTTTTTCTTAATTCTCCAAAATCTAAAACTACGAAAAACGTATTTATAGAATAAATAATTGCATTATAGTTAATTTTAGTTGATTCATCTATAATATCAAAAAAAATATAAGTTAATGGAAAAACTGCTAAAATCCAAACCCATTTATTTGATATATTCACTTGATATGTAGATTGTTGCTCAGAATCAGAGGCGTTAAGATGATCCCATGTCGATATGCCATTTTTTCTTATATTCAATATTCCAAATAAAAATATATCAGCAATTGCATATAAAAGCAAAAATAGAACTATGCCAGAACCAGTTCTTGACATAACAAATACACTAATAATATCAATACCTATAATCAACCAAAATCCAATTATTTTCCAATTCAACAATAGAATTACAGAAATTATGTATACAATGGTTTTAATATTAGAAATGGTAATTGAAAGATCGTTCGTTAAACCTAGTGATTTCATTGTATCATTAAATAAATTATTAGTATCTGAAAGTTGATATATTATAACACTTATATTACCAATAAGCATAAGAATAAGCCAGAAGGATACAAAACCATTTCTTTGTTTCAAATTATTTTTTTCATGATGTAAATAATAAGCAGGTCTATCTTCTTTTGGTTTTTCCCTGCATGAAGAACAAAAGAGAGATTTATTTTCCAGTCTTTTACCACATTTATTACAATAGTAAACTTGAGAATTTTCTTTACCTAATTTTTCCGCATGAGCTGTTTGTGAGTAACCGCAACCATAGGTTGGATCATAATCATTCATTGCATCGTTAAAATCGGGATTATGATTTTGTAATTCAATTTTTTTATTATAATCATCAATATTTCTTTTTCTGATTTCCTCATCTTTTTTATTTATGTAATCATCAATGCTTTTTTCTATATTTTTTTCTTTTTGTGCAGGCATACCAATAGATTCTGATTTATATTTCGGATCGACTTTAGGTGGCTCATACGATGTATTTGATGGTTCTAAATCAGAATAACAGCTTGGACAAAATTTATTTCCATCTGGTAATTGTGCCCCACATTTTACACAACGCATTTTTCGTTCTCCCTATTACCGATTTCCATAAGCCTCTCGAACAGTCCGACCGTCTGGTAATACCAACCCCGGTGGCAAAGCCTTCATGTGCTGATCGTATGCTCTAACCGCTTCATCATATTCAGCTTGGAACTTTGTGCATCGGGTAGTGCCGCAACCGGAGCAACTATGTTCTGCTACAGTTTGCTGAGATTGGTCTGTATTAACAGCAAGCAACCGATTAACATCTTGCCTTGTACCGACTGTCCAAATCATTCCATTGTGTAAATAAATACCGGCACGGCGGCTTTGATAAACATAAAAATTCTTAAAGCCGGTATCATCAAATACGAAATTAAGCCATTCATCAGAGATGTTTCCGATTATTTCTATACATGAAATTCTTGACTCGGCAAACACAGGACTTATTCTATTTTGATTATAATTCCGTGGAACTGAAAATGCATTTTCAATTTTTAAGTAATCAATGGAATTAGCAATAAACGCATTCGCTCCGACAAATTCAAGAGTGTTTGGTAAAATTATACTTTTTATTCGGGGTTCGATTCTTTCAAAAGCCAAGTTTCCAATTCGCCTTAATTTATTAGGCAACACAATATTTACTAATCTGTCTCCTGAATGAATATCACCAGATCGAGAAAATGCTTTATTCCCGATTTCTATAACGCTATCAGGAATGACAATACTATAATAACCATAGTCTCTTTCTCTCGCAAAATCCCTTATAAAGATGAAATCTATGGGAAAATGATCTATCTCCTATTTTTGTTACATTAATGCCATATAAAGTAGAAGGTATATTTACATTCCTTGTTCTGAACATACCTCTAAAAGTTACGATAGACAATGTACCGTCACGTAATTGTTCTACTACGTAATCGTCATCGGATTGGGCAAAAATCGGCATAACCAGTGCCAGCATACCAGCAATCAGGATAACGATTTTCTTTTTCATGCTTTACGCTCCTTTATATTTCCATGAGAATCAACTCCACTTTCAACAGGGATATTTTCGTCCTGAACTTGTATCAAAGACCGTGCGATATCCAAAAGATAGTCCTGCCTTTCACCGGACAGCCCCATAAACACCCTGCCTATAACTCGATATTGCCTGATTCAGTATCCCTCATATACTTTTCCTAAAAATAATACATTGCATAGAAACTATATAACATATTGCATGGAAATGTGTCAACCAGATTATTGTATCAGACTGATTTTTATGGTACCTTGAAACCAATGTCGGTAATCGAGCGGCTAAAAACCGTTAGGCATACATTAAACCTATCTCAAAAACTATTTGCCAAAAGCATTTTTATCTCTACCAGCTATTATGCCTGTCTGGAATCAGGACATAGGGAGATGCAAGATAAAATTCTTGACTCTATCAGCAAGGTATATAATGTCAACAAAGAGTGGCTAAAAACCGGAAAAGGGGGGATGTTTGACACCGAACCTCCCGATGTAAAACTGGAGGAACTCACCGGAATTTTTAAGCGGCTAAACGGACATTTTCAAGGGTATATTTTAGACCAAGTGCGGCAACTTGAAAAAATACAGAAAAAAGAAGACAGGGTGAAAAGATAAGCATATCGTCCGGGGCTTTTTAATTGTGAAACAAGAGGACAAAAAGGTTATTGGACATGATATTTAAAATTGGGCAATAGAGCGGCTTGGTCTGTAACGATAGCAATATAACCCTATTTTTTATTCGGGGCCTAATGTGGGCAAGCGTGGAGGCTTTGTGCGGCAATTAAAACAGAGAGCAGATACGCAGATATTGACCTATGGAGAATCTTAAAATTTTCAGGGGTATTATGAGCGTGTAGATTGTAGGTGGGGGGTCTGGAAAATTTACTACGGGGTGATCCCGATTATTGGACATCCGATTTGACGGCCCAAAATAAGAATCCGATTTTTATTATGGCTTATACTCAACAGAAAACGGATCGATGGTATAACCGTGAATCTTGAACACGGCAGAAACCCCGTCAAGAACGGTACGAACCAACTCAAGCTGGTCTTTAAATGGGGTCTTGCTTTTATGCATCCCCTCGGTATAGAGGACTCCGTCCGTTACATAAAATGTGGTCTTTAGGAACCTGACGGCATTCTGGTGATTTTCCTGAATGGTGATTGTGCCCTGCTCTATTGGACAAAGCGAACATATAAATGTGACAAGCTCACGCCAAGTTTTAATTTCACGTCCGAGGGTGATGCTTACGGCGTATGCAGGGGAAATTATAGCCCCGGACGCATGGGCGCATAAAAGCAACAGCGTCAAAAGATTTGTGTGTAATTCTAATGGCGTGGTAAATGTGAAAAGCGAATCAATTTTTTTAAAAATAATTTATTTTAAGCAAGCGGACAGTATTTGCATTTACGGCAACGGCGGCTTCGATATCGGCGGACTCATTTTTTCCGGTCAAGGCTATTGAGACCATATCTGAAGTGTGAAAGTATTTTAATTGATATTGATTTAAATCCAGAACGGAGAAACGCTTATAAAATACTTTGCAAAAATTGCTAACTTCTGATAATTTCATTGGCATATTAATATTTAGATTGTCTTGAAAAAAAATATTTTCGGTGCGGGAACGAAAACGGAATAGACAAATATTTGACGGATTTTGCCATAATCTGTGGGGATAAATAGAGGGTAAAATCAGCATGATTTTATTAATACATACAATTTATAGCAATTCTTGTATAAAACAGCTAAAAATAAAATCCAGTAGAGAAAAGTGGGAATTACTAATGGTGAAATGGGTATTAATTGATTCGCATTTATTATCTGACAGGCTCATTTATTTTTCAAGATTTCAAGATATATTTTTTTAAAGTCCAAAGTCATCTAATTCATTTGATCCAAAGCCAAAATCATCAATTGCATCCCAAAATTTATTTACTTCTAAGTCATCTTCGACGGAATCTACACGGCTCAATTCGGTAATTAAACCAAGCCTCCGCAGGTAATCCTTTGTAACAGATACATTGGCATGGTTAAGAAGTTCTGAAATCCGGCTAATATCATTTTCCTTATTCCATTCGGTAACTGTGAAAAAACGACGAAAATCTTCGCAACTGTAATTGAACATGGGTCTATCTCTCAAACCTATTCCCTCGACATTGCACATTTCTTTAACCGCCCGCTCAATCCTCTTTCTGAGATTATCGGTCAACTCATCGGCAAACGGCTTGTACTTCGGAAGCGATGGCTTTTTAATAGCGTCTAGCGCAACGGAGTGGGGCTTTACAGTTATATCTCTTCCCCTTGAACAATATGTGAATTTATTATCACCGTCAACTGTGATAGAAACCAACTCCCCGCTCTTTAAACCATGATAAGCCATAACAGCGACAGCGGCAGCAAGATTAGGCGGAAGGTGCTCAATCATATATTTTACTTGCCGCTCGCATAGATGCTCATAAAAGTTTTTTATACTTGCCTCTTTTGGAAGTCTGTCGCATTTAAAAAATGGATTGCTTGCGATAGGGTAGCGACTGTGAAGCCAATTGTAAAAAGAAATTAAGGCAGAGATATCCCGGTTAATGCTTACGGCTAATCGTTCTCTTTTGTCTGCGTTTACGATATTCTGCTCCCCTTTGGTTAGCCGCTTTCCAGCAGCTAACTTTTCGGCTATCCACTTCTTTTTGATGGCTAATTCCTGTTCAATAGTGGATCTACTCTCTCCTGTACTTTTCATTCTATCTGCGATTAGCTGTTCTCTTTTGTTGGCTTTCTCATTTTTCAAGTTATCAATAAAATCACAGGCTTGATCGAGCGTCAAATTCAAAAAATTGAAACTGTGAGAAACAACCCATTTTCCCAATCGGTCTAATGCAGCCCTGTACGCATTGCTGGTGCGCTTTTTACAGCTTGCAAGAAACGCCTCTTTTTCGACGGCGAAGTCAACCCCGGCGATGATTTTCTCTTGAGCTAAAACAACGAACCATGCCGCCAGGGATCTCTGCTCCGCTGTCCATTTTTCCGGGGCGGGATAGGCGTTTAAGAGTGCTGCCATTTCACAAATTACATTTTCTGCTTTGAAATTATCAGTGCGTATTTTACCCATAATAAAAAGATTATTGGACATTTTTCAATCTGTCAATATATACAGAAAAATCCAGTAAAT
>JGI24695J34938_10001359_pt1 | contig 21149 bp, 13 predicted proteins | sample TergutCo191P3_FD_34938 | JGI IMG/M metagenome (IMG submission 34938)
GCCGAATTGGGCTTTTTGGGCGTTACGGTCATTACACGGGTACAAACCCCCCTCTTCTGAGGACAGGATTTTAGAGCCGGGGATTTCGTCTTGGTCGTAATCTTTTGGCGACCGGAACGAACCAATTGGTTAATAGTAGGCATCCGTCAAAAACTCCTAATCAAAATGGAGACAGCAATACACTGTCACATTGACCCCGCAAGAAACGAGGTTGAAGTTAGAATCTATCAAAATTGAAAAAAAGTGTCAATAGGTTATCAATCTTTTTGAGAAAATTTTAAAAATTAATCATGGAAAGCACAGTTAAATGCAGGGAAAAAAATTGTTTAATATGTTGATCAAAATTGTTGAATTTGATGAAATTGTTTAGTATACTGAACAGAAATGGAGAGTATAAATTTGGAGTTAATAAACCGTCCGGAATACATCGAAAAGCTAAAATTATGGCAATCTCATGCAGATCTAATAAAAATCGTCACCGGGGTACGCCGATGCGGCAAATCAAAACTATTCGAGATATTTCAAGAATATTTAAGGAAAACCGGGATAAGCGGCAAACAAATAATAACCATAAACCTTGAAGATGACGTTCAAACCAGGGAAATCGGGCTAAAAAAAAGCCAAAAATCAAAATTACTGGAAGATTACAGCGTATTGCTTGATTTTATAACCGATAAAATGCCAAAAGACAAAAAAACTTATATATTTCTTGACGAAATTCAGATGCTTGATGACTGGCAAAGGCTTGCCAATACCCTGCGTATGAAAAAAAATGCCGATGTCTATTTAACCGGTTCCAATGCCCATATGTTTTCAAGCGAAATGGCAACCCTGCTTGGGGGAAGATATATAGAAATAAAAATGCAGCCTTTGTCGTTTAAGGAGTATTTGTCGGTAAATGAGGGTGGGCTTCCCGATATATATTCATTGTATACCCGTGAAAGCGGCTTTCCTCAAACTGTCGAATTTAATCATAATCCGCAAATGATAAATAATTATCTTTTGGATTCTGTGTATCAAAACACTGTCAGGAAAGATATAATTCAACGCTTTGGAATTGGAGATCCTGTCAGGTTGGATGAAATAATCAGATTTTTGTTTGATAACATAGGGAACGCAACATCGCTTCGTAATGTCAAAAACAAATTAAAAAGCGAAGCCGGAATAGACATATCGCCTGCAACTTTAAACTCTTATGTTAAGGGCTTATTGGATAGTTATCTTATGTATAAATGCGAGGAATATGATTTAAAGGGTAAAAGAATCCTTGAGTCCGACGCAAAATATTACGCTGCCGATATAGGTTTAAAAAACGCATTGCTTGGACAGCCGGACAAGGACATAGGGTATGCATTGGAAAATGTGGTTTACTTGGAACTAATAAGACGCGGGTATGATGTAAAAACAGGCAGAGTAAATACCAGAACCGTAAAAGAAGAAAATAAACAAAAGAAAAAAACAATAGAGATTGATTTTATAGCTGCCAAAGCGGGCGGCATAATTGAGTATTATCAAGTTGCTTGGTCCGTTCTTGGTAACGAAGAAACAATGCATAGAGAATATGCGTCACTGGAAGAGATAAAAGACAATTATCCCAAATATTTATTAACGATGGATTCTGGAAGCGGCGGGCAAAACGGAATAAAACGCTTGAATGTTTTGGAATGGCTTATTGCAGGGGAATAACAAGGGAGATACTTTTCCACATTTTTTCCATAAGCAGAAATAAAGCTGGAGGTGTTTGTATTATTTTAAACCTGGTGGTATAATATTTTTATGAGTGAGCAAATAATTAATATTAAGGAGTTTCTTATGAAAGCAAAGAAAGGTACAGTTTTGCGGTTTTTAGTATTTATTGCTGCGATGGCAATCGGGTTAGGTTTAACATCCTGCGATATATTATTTCCTGATAATTCGGATCCAGATTCAAACACCACTTCTGAATCAAGTGACATTACAATCAGTGGAACTTTAAACATTCCGAACACGGAAACATCCGTTAGAGAAATCAGATTAGTTCTTCATACTCAGAATTGGAACTGGAAAGAACTTGTGGTATTTCCAATAGCAGAAAGCTCTGCTGATTGGTCTACTACAATAAAACCATTTGATAATCAAACTACAATTTATTTTCAAATAGAAGCATTTGAAAATCATGTTGGAGAAAGTCCTGTGTTTGCGTTTGGTGTGAATAATTATTACAGAATAATTCATAATAAAAATGTTAGTAATGTAAATATTGACATATCAAATATTCAGTTAATCGAATTAAAAGGGACAATTGAGTCTGTTCCTTTTAATCAAGTACAATCACCATGGATTGCATTGCAGGTTGGTCCATTAACAGGCAGTGGTATTTTTGGACAAGCTAGTATACAAAATACAGGAGGAGTTTTAAACTGGGTTATGAACATTCAGGCTCAGGCGTTTAGCACAAATGTCAAGTTTAATATCTACGGTTTTAATGATGCGGCTCTTTGGGAAGGCGGAGAATCAATATTTGATTTAATGGATGTTATTATTAATGATTGTTTATTAGTGTATAATGAAAACAAAAATAATATAAAGATATCATTAAAATGGAGTGCGCGTAGTTCATCAGGAAGTTCAACTACAATATCTTTAACTGAGAATGAAGAAGGAATTGTTAAAGTAGATGTAGGAGGCGTTACCAATAGTGACGATTGGAGAGCAAGAGCTTCGTATCATCATTTTTCATATCACAACAAAGAATATATTTATAAATTTTGGGCAAGAACGGAAACAGGAAACCGAAGTATGTCAGTTCAGCATTACTATAACCCACAGTTTGGATGGAGAGGTGAAAGGATAGACATAAACGAAGATTGGCAGGAGTTTATAATTTATGGCGATTTATTACCGTCAAATTACGCAGAAGGTCTGGTATTTAACAGCGCTACTCAATTAGGTACGTTTTATATAAAAGATGTTTCGATTGAAGAATATGAGCCTGTATCTCTTTCTATTACAGGTACAAACATTATATTTGGGAGATGGCGTAATGATCCATCTGAATGGACTACAGTTGTACCAACTGCGAACGGAGCGCAAATTAATCTAGCCGCAAATGATTATTTTATCGCAAGTTACGAATTTCCTGATGCTGTAATAAATGGTAATTATTCAGCAATAAGAATACATTATCAAAATGCTACAAACATAAGTGGCGGTCAGAATATGGATTATATAATTAAGAATGGTTTTAACAGTCATGTTGATATATTTGAAGGTGAACAGTACGGAAGATTTAATACCGGAGAAGGGAATACGATTAAAAAACCTTTATCTTTTTTTACTTTTAACGACCCTACTATAACTCCTGGTATAGGTTTTCGTATGAATGAGTGGACAGAAAATCCTTCTACAGCATATTCTATTTTAATTACCAAAATAGAGTTTTTACAGTATTAATAACTACTAACTAGCGCTTAAAGCCGTTGTCCGCGAGGACGACGGCTTTTTATTTGAAATTACTTGCCGAATTTTCCGTAAGAAACACGTTCGTTAAACGCCATTTTTGGACGGCGCGAACCGGTTCCTTCGGGTTTACCAATGGGGAGGACAACGCGCAGATGATAGCCTTCGGGAGCACCAAGAATACGGAGAGCTTCATTTTGTTTGTCTTCATCAAAATAGGGGCTGTCCAGCCAGAGCGAAGAATAACCCAAGGCAGTTGCAGCTAACAGCATTTGTGTTGCTGCGGCGGAATAATCTTCCATTTCAAAGTTCCACTTTGCAACCTGCGCGTTTTTGTCGGTAAGAACGGCAATGGCAGATGGAGCCGTTAACATTCCGTCTGTTGGAGCAATGTCGCAAAGCGGCTGCACTGATTTTCTGTCCGGTAAAATAATCAGCCTGACGCATTGGCTGTTGTTTCCGGTTGGAGCTGCAAGACCCGCTTTTGCAATTTGTTCAAGGTCTTTAAGAGGTACGCTGTCGGGTAAAAATCGCTCTTTATGAGAATATCTTTTTTCGATTGATTCAAATAAATCCATGTTATAATTATATCATGAAAAAAATGACTTTTACTACAGTGTTTGCACTTGCCGTGTCAATCTTTACAATCAATTTAAATGCGCAGAGCTTAAACCCTGCGAATTTTTCACTGCGAAGTCTTCAAACTTATCAATACAGGACAAGCGCGATTGCAATCAGACAGCTTGCGTTTAAAAATAATCTGCAATATGCGTATAATGTGACATTTTCGAGCATGGGGCTTAGTGTAAGCGCGCGCCTTAGCGTTCCTGCAATAAATACGCAGAATATAAAAGGCATTGTGTTAATGCTTCGCGGGCATCAGCGTCCCGGAAATTATTATACGGGAAAGGGAACGGAAAACCCTGCAAGAAGATATTTAGAAAGCGGCTGGGCTGTAATTGCGCCCGATTTTTTTGGCTACGCCGATTCTTCACCGACACCCTCCCCTTCATTTTTACATCAATTTTATTCGACAATAAACGCAATTGAACTTTATAACAGTTTATTGCAGCCTGTGTTCCAATACAACGCTTCTGTTGCGCAGGCGGACAGGGTTTCTTTTCCTGCCAATTTTAGAAAAGTTGTTTTATGGGGACACAGTAACGGAGGACAAGTCGCTCTGCATTTTTTACAAATTGTTCAAAGACCGGTTACAACTGTGCTTTGGGCACCTGTCAGCCTACCGTTTCCGGAAAGCGCGGAACATTACGGGCGCGGGCAGGAATGGGCGCAAAGTTTCAGGCGAAGTTACACATCGGCGGATTTTTCGTTTTTAAATTTTTTGGATCGAATAGCGCCGCAGACGCGAATCCTTCTTCATCAGGGTGATCGGGATACTGCGGTTCCAAAATCATGGAATGACGCGCTTGTAAGATCGATAAACGAAGAAAACACGAGACGTGATACGGCAGGCATAGGAAGAATTAATTTACGTTACGAAGTATATACGGGAGCGAATCATAATCTAAACCCGTTTTGGAATATTGTTCTTGTGCGTGACATCGAGTTTTGGGAAAGCGCTCCCTGATAAATTATGGAAGTACGACACGCAAACCTGTGTCTCTATATTTCATATCGGGATTGTAATTAAGCCGATACGCTGAACGAAGCATATATGCAAAATCGTAATTATAAGCCCCGCCGCGCAATACACGGTTGGTTCCGGATGTGGCTCCCGTAGGATTAGTACTTCCGCCTGCGCTATTATATGATGCCGCAAATCTGTCCCAGCACCATTCATATACATTTCCGTGCATGTCATATAATCCCCAGTTATTAGGGGGTTTTCTTCCAACTTCGCGCGTTCTGCCTCCGCTGTTAGCTCCATACCAGCCTGTACTGTCGCTTATGGTATTACTGCCGGTATTGTACGCCGTTGTAGTCCCTGCCCTGCAGGCATATTCCCATTGCGCCTCTGTAGGCAGTCTGTAACCTGTAGAACCTGAAACAATTGAAACATTGTTCCATGTAGCATTAGTATCTGTCGTTGGAGCAGTTCCCCAATTAGTGGGATTGGTACTTCCACCTATGCTGTATGCAGGGGTTAATCCTTCTCTCATACTCAGCCTGTTACAGAATATTAAAGCTTCATACCAGCTTATATTTTCTACAGGACGCTCACTTTGAACTTCTCCTGAGGCGGGATTTGATGAGAAATAGCTTGGATTACTGCCCATTACTTCAATCCATTGACCCTGTGTTACCTGGAATTTTCCCATTCTGAAAGCTGAAACGGTCACAATTCCGCTATTCGCTGTTCTGTAATTTTCATTAGTGTCACGACTCGTCTCTGTAGTGGGACTTCCCATTAAAAAAGTACCGCCTGTTATTGATACCATTTCCAAATCAAAAAAACCCCAGCCATATCCTTCATTAAAAAGAGCAGGCAGGCGGTTAATACTCCATTTCCAATTACTAGAAAAGTTAAAATTCGCGCCTGTATTGCCGTTTGCGTTCCCCCATGTGCTCTGTGTTTTAACAGTTGCCGTATTTACGCTTAAACCATCAAAAGAGGTTAAACCACTTGTTATTGTCTTGGGGGTGTTGTTTATTCTGATGTTAATATTACTCCATGCGCGGTTGTTTGTAAGAATACCGTCACTGGAACCCACAATACGTCCAACTGAACTTCCTGTCCCGTCAATATTTAGGTTTACGGCAACACAATTTCTGATTGTATTTAGATCGTTCGCTCCTGCAATTCCGCCAACATAATTGGCGCCATAAACAGTTCCTCTTGAAAAACAATTTTCCAGCACTGCGTTTGATGTATGATTAAATAAACCAATTATTCCGCCTGTATAATTATTTCCGGTAACTGAGCATACACTATAACTGTTCCTTATTGAATAACCATCTCCTGCTATTCCTCCTGTGTAATTACTCCCCTGTACACTTCCTGCCGTATAACAATTTTCAATTGCTGAACCATATGAAGCGCCGGCAATGCCTCCCGTATAATTGCCTCCTTTTATATTTACATTATCAAGACCAAGATTCCTTACGCTTCCATCGGTGCCAATACATCCAAACATTCCCTGATAAGCGGAGGTGCTGTTAACCGTCAGGTTGGATATTGCAAATCCCTGTCCGTTAAAACTGCCTGTAAACCGGTTTGTGTTGTTTCCAATTGCCGTCCAATTTCCGCTGGCTGTTACATTCTGCTCCAGCTTGTAATGCCGTGAACGTCCGTTTGCCGTATTTGCATAAGTGTTAAACGCAGTTAAATGAGCAGTTGTTGATATGGGGATCGCCCTGGCTACAACTATTCCATCAATAATAATAACGCTTATAACAGGCTGGTTTGTTAAAACATAGTTACCGTTTTCGCTCACCGTAATCGGAATATTTACGGCAGTTGTTTGAGTTACAGCCGTTGTGCCGTTATAGCTGATTGTCAATGTTCCCGATGTGCCTGTAATGCTTAACTGAGTACCTGTCACTCCGAAACTATTGCTGTCCACATTGACCAAAATGGGATTGGAGGCATTAACAATCCCGCTTTGAGTTATGCTTATAGTATTGTCTGTTGCAATTGGCGTTAATGTTCTGACGGTGGTTGCAGGTGTCAGCGTAATGCTCTTTTTCTCTATCGTGCCGCCTGTACCTGTTTTTGTGTTTTCGGTAAGGATATAGTTATTTGCGCGCGTTGTATTTAACATTGTAATAGTGTAAGTATAATCTTTGTTTGTTCCTGCAGCGGCAGTTGCAAACACGGCGGTTGCCGTATAATCCGTTCCCAGTGTCAGTGAATCTTCGTTCACTAAACCATCAAATGTTACTTCTCCTGCTGTTGCAGCTGTATTTCCGTTAAATATCTTACTTTCAGGAACCTGAACGGAACTAATGCTTATCGATTTCCTATTAACAATTAAATTTCCTATTTCCATTTCTTCTTCACCAAGCGATACTACAAGCAAGTGTCCGTTATGAACTGAACGATGCAGTACGGTTCCATTGGACGGATTAACAAAAATATTCCTGGAATGGAAATCTGCAGGCGTTAAATTCTCGTCTGTATCATTATCATACGAAACATTGATAATAAGCCCTGTTAAATCAAGCATTTCTCCGTGAGTATATTCAAGATTATGAGGCGGAGAAATAATGGTTATACTGGTGATTTCATTATTCAATGTTGGAGCAAATTCAATAGAAAGCGTGAGCGTGTCTCCCGTATTTACAATTATTGTTTCATCGTCACCGTTAATTTTTGCTTCTGCATTAGGCGCGAAAAGATAGCCGTCATTTGCCGTAAGGGTAACTGCCGCTGTGTAAATCGTATTGCTTTGGAATAAATTATGCTCAGGACTCCATGATACTTCGCCTGCTGTAAAATTAAGATCAGGCTCTATAAATGCCTCCGTATGAGGAACCTGATTTTTTGCGGGACCTGTGACATGCACATCGGCTTGATATATTAATCTTGTCGGCATAAACTCAAGAGAAATTGTGATGGTGTCTCCTGTGTTTTCAATTATTATTGTTTCAGGGTTTTCATTAATTGCGGCTTCTATATCAGACGCAAAATAATAATTATCATTTGCTGTAAGAGTAACTTCCGCAGTGTATGAATATTCCTGAAAAACCGTATCTTCAGGAGTCCAATATACATCGCTTGCGGTAAAATTTACATCTTCACCTATTATCGCAATGTAATCGGGTTCAGCGTTTTCTAAAGGATTTGTTACAGTGATATAAACATCCGTAATGGAAATCATTTTACCTGAATTATCCTTCTTTTCCTGTAAAAACGGATTATTACAGGATAAAATAATAAAAATAATCAATGAATTAGCGATTAATAAATTTTTCTTCATGGCAATCTCCTAATTTTCCAGAATAATAATCTCTACTCTTCTATTTGCCGCCATTCCCTGAGGCGTTGAGTTATCAGCAACAGGACGGCTTGAACCATACCCTATGACGCTGATATTTTCCGCTTTTACAGCATCCAGCGAAATTAAATAATCGGCTACCGACTGCGCTCTAGCTGTTGAAAGTTCTAAAAGGTATTCGGGCGTACCAACTCTTGAAGAATGACCCGCAATTTGTATTCTTACATTGTTTATCGAACCTAATACCACTGCAATTTCACGGAGTTTCGCCAATTCTACATCTGGAAGAACTGCGGAATCTGCGTTAAACATAATATTGGAAAGGGTAATCATAATGCCGCGATTTGTAGCATGAATGGAGATATCGGATATATTTTGTTCTTCGATAACAGTATTTAATTCCGCGACAAGCGCTTCGCGACGTTCGGTTCTTCTTCTTTCAGACATATCTGGTATGCGCATTCCTGCAATTGCTCCAACGCCGAATAAAAAAGGATATCCAAGTCTGCCGTACGGCTCAATATAAAATTTTTGCCCTAATGGGAATCGAAATCCCGCGCGTATTCCGCCCATTGGCAATGCAGACACTGATTCTTCAAAAATAATAAAAACTCCGCCTTCCGCCTGCGCAAAAAACCCTGTATGTCCCTTTCCTAAAAAATACCATCTAAAAAAAGCGGCAGGTTCAATTACAGAAAAATTTGTAAAATTTGAACTAAAAATCGCGTTAAATCCGGCGGCAAAAGAAGCGCCAAAATTAATGTCAAAGCCAAGAAGTGCTCCCATGGCAAAATTTTCTCTGGAATTCATGTTCCATTCAAGACCGGCGCCGACTGCGACCTTGCTGTTTGTGTTTTCTGTTTCGCCCGAGGTTTCATCATCTTGGGCAAAAACGTTAAAACTAAAAATGACGAATAATGCTAAAAAAAAGATAATTGCAGCTGATATGGCGTTTCTTTTACCCATTTAGTGAATTTTAACATGAGGAAATGGATTTAGCAAAGGAAAAATCAAATTATCTTGTGATTAAATGAGAAAAAAGAAAGATTACGACTAGAAGCGCAATGAAAGCGGCGATGAATGTCCAGAACGGAAGAGGCTGCGCAGGAGGTTCATCAAATTTACGCGGTTTTAATTTTGGAGGTTTTGGTATATTACGCTGAGGAGGCGCGGAATAACCGCACATTGGGCAGCCGTCTTGAAATATTTTATCGGGGCCTGAATAATCGCAGATTGGGCATCGAACCGAAACGAAATTTCTGCCGCAATACGGGCATTTTTTTAAGTCGTCGCCTACTTCGTAGCCGCAATTGTCGCAGTAAAACAGCGGTTTCATTTTCGCCATTATGCTGATTTACTCTCCGTGGCTGCCGCGGCAGGACATTTGCCTGTTTCGCTTGCCGCAGGACATTGCGAACAGCCGTTACCTGCGGTTGAGTTTCCTGCGGCAGAACTGGCTGCGGCAGAATCATTTTTTTTCGGCTTTGCCGATTTAGTTTCGGTCTTGCCGCCTTTATCGGTAACATAAAAACCGGAGCCTTTAAAAATGACGCCGGAGCCGCCGAAAATAAGACGGCGTATCTCTTTACCGCACTTGGGGCATTCTTTTAACGGCTGATCGCTCATTGATTGAAAAACCTCAAAATTATGAGAACAGCTCTTACATTCATATTCATAAGTTGGCATAACTATTTTAAATATAATAAAAAGAAATAAAAATGTAAATAACCTGTCAGCGAAAACCGCCAAGAAGGAAATCGAGAAAAGACTGCAATTCGCTTTCTGTTAACGGCGCCGGTTTTATATCAACATTGCTGCCGTCCAGAATAGGCTGATTGGAAAATAAAAGCGCCAATAATTGGTTATTTGGAATATTATTTCCTGCCAATACAAGAAGCGCAACCATGCCGCGCGCCTGCGAAGCGTTATCAAATTGAAATCTTGCTGTCAGTTGGTAATTGCCGCCTGAAGGCTCCAAATTAAAGAAAATTTCCCTGACAGGAAGACGTATGGGTATGCCCGCATCGTTTAATATTCTTTCTATTATTAACCCTGAATTATTTAGCCAGCAAGAAAGAGGCGCATTTCTTCTAAAGCTGTTGAAGCCATCGGGGATTTTTACGCCGGGCTCGGCGGCAAACGGATCCAAAGGCTGATTACGAAGCGAAGAGGCGGCAAACGCCTGTTTAGAAGTAATTGCTAATGAAAGCCTGTTCGCGCTTGAGTGCCAATATGCATGACCCGATGCTGATTGCTGAGACTGCCAATTATTGTCTGCGGAAAATGCCATGTTTGCATAAGAGCGCGGATAGTTTCCCCATGTCACAAGCTGAAAACGCCGTCCGCTTGTTGGTGGGAAAAGCGCGGCGGCAAGATAATCTGTTCTGTCGAGCATCTGCCTTGTCTGTCTGTCTCTCAATTCTTGAATCGGCAAAAGATTGATAATGGAACGCGCTTCTTTTGCATTGGCAAAAAAATAAACATTAGCGCCTGTATTAAGCGGAGCATTTACTGCGTCTTCACGAAATGCATCCGGAATGCGCGGCATTGTCTGGCATGAAAATATAAAAAATGAAACTAACCAAAAAATTATTACACTTTTGTTAATTTTACAAACCATGTTTCGTCTCCTGCTTCGATTTGAATCTGTCCGTCTGTTTTTGCCCATTCTGTTTTGACAGCTAACGTTTCTTCTGCAGCTGTTACGCTAAAGCGATCCCATGCTTCTTTTAACGAATCGTTCCCGTGAACGCAAATCTCTATGCGATCTGTAACAGAGAATCCAGATTCTTTTCGCGCATTTTGAATACCGCGGATTAAATCGCGTATGTCACCTTCCATGCTGAGTTCTTTGGTAATTTCCGTATCAAGACCGACTGTCAAAGTGCCCTCGTTTAATACGCGAAGATTTGCTTTTTCGTTGCGGCGGATATCGAGCTTTTCGGCTGTGATCTCGACAGAACGCAAGCCGCCTTCGCCGGGAAAGTCGATAGAAAGGGAAGAACCTTCTATTACCCTTTGGATTTCTGCGTGACCCAGGGTTTCGATTTTTGCGGCGGCGGCTTTCATGTCTTTTCCAAGTTCTTTGCCAAGGACGCGGAAGTTTGCTTTTACTTCGTATTCTACCAAGGCTTCTTCGTTATCGGAAAATATTATTTCCTTTACATTTAATTCTTCGCGGATAATGTCCGCCATGCCGACAAGCGCTTTTTTTTCTTCATCGTTTCGCGTAACAACTTCCGCTTTGCGAAGCGGCTGCCTCATTTTAATATTGTACTGTGAGCGCAAAGATCTTCCGATTGAAACTGCCGACATAACGCAAGCCATTCTAAACTCAAGTGCTTTGTCGCGGCGTTTTTCGTTTACGGCGGGGAAATCGACAAGGTGTACCGATTTTTTTTCGTTTTCCAAGCGCAAGTTTTGCCAGATTGCATCTGTTAAAAAAGGCATAAAAGGACACGCAATTGTAATCAGCGTTTTTAATGCCTCATAAAGAGTGCCGTACGCTTCGATTTTATCGCTGTCGTTTTCGCTGCGCCAAAACCTGCGCCGCGAACGGCGGATATACCAATTGTTTAACAGGTCTATAAAGCGTAAAATCGGATCCACTGCGCGGCTTAAATCGTATGCATCTAACGCGCCGCCGACTTTTTCTACAAGAGTTTGAGTTTCTGATAATATCCATTGATCCAGCGGATTTACAGGTTTTTCGCTTGCGCCTTGGGGCGTTACTTTATCGATATTTGCGTAAGTGACAAAGAAACTGTATGCGTTCCAAAGCGGAATAATAATGCTTTTCATTATTTCGCGCACACCTTCGTCGCTGTAACGAAGATCGTCCGCTTTTACTACTGCGGAGTGAACTAAAAAAAGGCGAAGCGCGTCTGCGCCGAAAGAATTTATAACTTCGTTTGGATCTGTATAATTGCGAAGGCTTTTGCTCATTTTTTTTCCGTCTTGCGCAAGCACTAATCCGCTGACTACGCAATTTTTAAATGCAGGTTTTTTTAAAAGAGCCGCGGCAAGAACGGTTAATGTATAAAACCATCCGCGCGTTTGATCGAGACCTTCGCTTATAAAATTTGAAGGAAAATGCTCCTCGAAAAATTCTTTGTTCTCGAACGGGTAATGACTCTGCGCGTACGGCATTGCGCCTGATTCAAACCAGCAATCGAGGACTTCGGGTATACGTCTCATTGTATTTCCGCATGTACACGGAATTGTAATTTCGTCGACAAAGTGTTTGTGTAAATCTTTAGGGTATGTGCCTGAAAGCTCTTTTAATTCATCGCGGCTGCCTACGCAAATTGTTTTATTGCATGAAGGTTTACCATTTGTTTCTTCGCATCGCCAGATTGGAAGAGGGTTTCCCCAGTATCGGCTGCGGCTGATTGCCCAGTCGCGCGCGCCCTCGAGCCATTTTCCGAAACGTCCGTCTTTGATGTGCCCGGGAACCCAATAAATTTGATTGTTTGCGTCTAACAAATCCTGTTTGATTTTTTCTACGCTGACAAACCATGAGCCGACCGCGCGGTATATTAAAGGGCTTTCGCATCTCCAGCAGTGAGGATATGCGTGAAGTATTTGATCGCGCTTTATCAGTTTACCTTCTTCTCTCAATTTTTCGATAATGGCTTTGTCTGCGTCTTTTACAAAAACACCCGCAAAATCTGTTACTTCGCTTGTGAATTTACATTCTGCGTCCACAGGACAAATTACGGGAATGCCTGTTCCTTTAAGTACGCGGGCGTCGTCTTCGCCAAAACCGGGCGCTGTGTGAACGATACCTGTGCCGTCTTCTGTTGTGACAAAATCGCCCAGGAAAGTTCGAAATGCGTTAGGCGCATCTTTAAAATACGGAAAGAGCGGCTCATATTGGATGCCTGCAAGATCTGCGCCTTTTTTATCCCAGATTATTTTGTATTCGTCTTCGCTTTTGTAATACGCTGATAATCGCGCTTTGGCAAGTATAAAATTATCTTTTGACGCTTTGTCTTCGATTAGCACATAATCGATATCAGCGCCCATTGTAAGCGCAAGGTTGGAAGGCAGCGTCCACGGCGTTGTCGTCCACGCAAGAAGATAAGTGTTATCGGGAAACTCATTTTTTATTTTAAAACGTACGGTAATGGCAGGATCATGCACGTCTTTGTATCCGCCTAAATTTAATTCATGATTGGAAAGCACTGTCGCGCAGCGCGGACAATACGGGAGAATGTAGTGTCCTTCGTAAAGAAGCCCCTTGTCCCAGAGGGTTTTCATTACCCACCAGATTGATTCCATGTAGCCGCTTTCCATTGTTTTATAATCATTGTCAAAATCGACCCAGCGTCCAAGGCGCGTAATTGTTTGGCGCCACTCTTTCACATAACGCAGAACCGAGGCGCGGCAGGCTTCGTTAAAATTGGCGATGCCATAATTTTCGATGTCGGTTTTTGATTTAAGACCAAGTTCTTTTTCGATTAAGTTTTCTACAGGAAGACCGTGACAATCCCAGCCGAAGCGTCTCTCGACTTTTTTTCCTTTCATGCTCTGGTAGCGCGGAATAATGTCTTTAATTGTGCTGGGAACAAAATGCCCGAAATGCGGAAGCCCGGTTGCAAAAGGAGGACCGTCGAAAAAAACGAATTCCTCGGCGTCTTTGCGCTGTTCAAGGGATTTTTGGAAAATTTGGTTTTGTTCCCATGATTTAAGGACATCTTCCTCGAGTTTGGGGAAGTTTACTTTTGCGGGTATGGGTTTGTACATTTTACGCTCCTTTGCACAGTATACAAAAGGAAGCGGATTTTTGCTATATGGGAATAAAACTATGGAAGAGGAAGGTACACGGATTGACACGGATTCTCACGAAAGAAGAATATTATTGACAATTGTCCGATAATCGTCCATAATTAATTAAGAGGTAAATATGCAATTTTTAACTGTTCGTGAACTGAGCAAGTCTCCTGCAGAGGCGCTTACAAAATTAAATACCGAAAAAAAAGCTGTCCTTACAAATAACGGCAAGCCTCAGGCTTTGATATTCAAGATTGACACCGAGAACTTTGAAAAGACATTATCAATGCTTCAAAAACTTGAATTTATGCAAAACCTTACAGATATGCGTCTTGCTTCCATGAAGACCGGCAATTCTAACATGAACATTGACGAAATAAATGCAGAAATAAAAACTGTAAGGAAGAAACGAAGGTCAAAAGCGAAAAATGCTTAAAGTTGTTCTTGATACAAATATTTTAGTTTCTGCGCTTTTAACATCCGGCCCTCCCGCCTTTATTGTTGATTTAATAGCAGACGGAAAAATAATTCCTTTTTTCAGCGATCTTATTCTTGAAGAATATTACGAAGTGCTTTCCAGGAAAAAATTTAATTTTAACCCTGGGCAGGTTAATCGTTTAATTGATGACATTACAAGAGTTGGAATTGCCGTTGAAGGAAAACTTTGCGCCAAAAATAAAAAAGTGGACGAAGACGATAAAAAGTTTTATGACGCTGCAATAGAAGCGAATGCATTTCTTATAACAGGAAATATTAGACATTTTCCCAAGGAAGAATTTATTGTTACGCCAAGTCAGTTTCTTTCATTGTACCGCTAGGTAAAAAAAGCCTGCTGCTTTTGGCAACAGGCTTTGTAGAAAATAAACTCTTTTATTTACTGGGCAGGTGCAGATGAAGTTGAATTAAAAGCAAATCTGTATGTACCGTTTGCGCTGGAAGTCACCTTTATATAATAAATCTGACCTATAGTTACCGATCGCGACGTATTTCCAAAGCCTACGGTACTCCCCCATAAATTTTGTTGGTTTCCAACAGTTACATAATTGCTATCATACAATTGTATATCTATACCGGTTAAAGCTCTAATTGAACCGAAACTTGCAAAGAAATACTGTGTCTCGGCAGTTGCTGTAAAACTAAACCATTGTATATTGGTAATCGCAGACATTTCACCGTCTTTCCATTGTCCTACGGTTAATGGAATTGCAGGCACACTAATAGGCGCAACAGGTCTCGTGCTGGCTGTACTGTACACTAAGCCAAATGTACCGATTCTATTTCTATCGAAGTTATGCGCGTTAACTCTAATATAGACGGTTCCGTTAGAAGCGGGAGTGATATTTCTAGAAGTTGACCATGCGCTGGTTGAATACGCAGAAGCCACATTTCCATTACTGTTATAAACAGTAATGCCTGCGCTTAATGTCTTAAAACCATCACCGGCGCCGGAATGATTTAACCAAAAGTTATAAGTTTGTCCGCCTGTAACGTCAATTGCGTACCATTCTTCTCCATTTGAACTGCCGGTGATTTCGCCGTCAGTCCATTGCTCATGGGTTAACGGAGTTGTGTTTACAGGAGTTAAAAATGGCTTTGTGGCGCTATTGTTAAAACTGACAGCAAAGGTACCGGTAGCTCCAACTGTTTTAGGAGTAACCAAAATATAATGTGTACCTGAACTAAGATTATGAGTGCGTGAACTGCCCCAAGCGGAATCCATCTTGTAAAACACGGCATCTTCTGTTGCTCTAAAAACACTAACGGTAATGTCCAAATTTTTTGAACCGTCGCCGACCAAACTGTCGTTCCACCAGAAATCATGAGTTCCGGAGCTTGCAGTGAATGAATACCACACTTCGGTATCCGAACCGGTGATCTCGCCTTCAGTCCATTGATTTCTTTCAATTTGTGTGGCGCTGGACGGAAGAATACCCAATGGCGGGCGGGCTGCGTTATCTTCCGTGAATACTATTCCGAAAGTGCCGACATTAATTGCTGTTGTCGCAAATACGCCTATATAAATTACACTGTCCGATTCGGGAGTAAAAGTCTTTGGAGTAGAATATGCTGAAGGTTGACCTTCAAAAATCGGCGTACCGTTACTGTAAAAACAGGACACATAAACATCAAGAGATTTGGTACCATTACCGGAAGAACCGACGCCAGCATTCCACCAAATACTATACGGTAGACCTGCAGATGCATTAAATTTATACCAGACTTCGGTTTTTGACCCGATGACAATTTCGCCGTCAGACCATTCTCCATTTTCAAGTTCATCGGTGTTTAACGGCATAAGCCAGGGTCTGTTTACTGAATCGTTATATGCAACATCAAATAAACCAGTTTGCCCCGAAGTTTTTGGAACAATTCTTAAATAAATTGTTTCGCCTGATACTCGAATGCTTGATCTTGGCGAACTCCCCCATGACGTATCTGTACTGTTAAAAATTACATTCTCGGCGCTTGTAACGGCGGTAATTGTTGCATCCAATATTCTGCTTCCATTGCCCTGAGCGTCATTCAACCAGAAATAATGGTTTTTGGTGGCCGTAATTTCTATCGAATAAAATAATTCATTAACCGATTCCGTAAATTCACCTGTTTCCCAGGTCCCAAATGCAAGCGGAACGGCTGAAGTCAAATTAAAAGTGTTTGCCTTTGCGTTGGCTGTATTATACAACAATCCGAATGTTCCGGTTCTTTGTTCTGCAGATGCATTTGAAGCAATACTGACACGGATAAAAACCTTGCCCGTTCTGTTTGCCGTAAAATTCCTTGCAGAGGTAGCGGTCCAACCCGAATCAACATTGGTAAAAATTGATGTGGCATCATTGCCGAAATAAGCGCTTACAGCCACATCTGCCGTTTTTAATCCATTGCCGTTAGTTTCAAAACCGTCATTCCACCAAATCCAGTATTGCTGAGTGTTTTCGACATCAAAAGAATACCAAATAAAATCATCCTGATTGGCTATTTCTCCGTCCGCCCAAGTATTTAAAGCAAGCGCAGTTGTATTTGACGGGTTTAACGGAGGATAAGCAGGTCTGGAAGAAAATTGACCAATTGTATACGCCACTGCAAATGTTCCTGTATTAAAAATACTTGAAGATGATGGCTTAATTTCGACACCAATAGTACCTGCTTTTTCAACAACAATATATCCACTTATACTTATAATGGTACCTTCTGCCCCATTCTCGAACGTAACGGTATTGCTTGCCGTAACCAATGTTTTAGTGCCGTCACCTGAGGTTCTGTTGTTTGTCCATATACAATAGACTTCCCCTGCTGTTACTCTGAAAGTATATTTAATACTGTCTTCCGGATCATTAATTGTGCCATTTGCCCATACTCCGGCAGTAAGAGTTCCGCCGCTAGTAGTATTGCCGCCTCCGCCACCAGGCTCGACACAAGCAAGCATTGTCAATCCAATTATCATTGTAAAAACGATAACTCCAAATTTTTTAAACGTGTTTATCATAGAAAACTCCCATGAATAAAATTTGCTATCCGATCTACGATCGAAGTTTTATAGGTTATAAAAATAAATAATTTACCTTTATACTTTTATACATCATTTACTATTATTTTTCAATTAAATTTTTTAAAATATTTTAGAAATTTAATTTGTTTTTTGTTTTGAGTTTTTATATATTTTTCGTTTTTATTGTAAATAGTTCAATTTTTATGGAGAAATTATAGACCGTATTATCTGATAAATAATTAAATTATTAAGCCAACAAAAAAAGCCTGCCGCTTTTGGCGACAGGCTTTGCGGGTTAAAACAAATTACTTAATTTATTGTGCAGGCGCGGTTGTAGAAGCATTAAAAGTAATTAGGAAGTCGCCATATCCTGATGAATAGTATGGCCACACTCTTATATAATACGTTTGCCCGACAGTTAACGATCTATTAGCGTTTCTAGTATTAAGATATAAATTCGATTGAGTTCCGGTTATACTTAAATCACTGCTATATAACTGGATATTAACATCGTTTAAAGAACCCCAAATAAAATGTATATACTGTGTAGCGGCAGTTGCTGTAAAACTGAACCACTGTTCGCCGTTTAAAGCTATATTACCAGTTGTCCACTGTTCTTCTGTTAATAGAGTCATTGCAGGCAAAGGAGGAACAGGTCTTGTATTGTCAGTACTGTACACAATTCCAAATGTACCGGTAGCTACTGAACTAGCGCTTACCCTAATATATACAGTACCCTCTGCTGATGGAGTAATAGATTGTGATGTTGTCCAACCGCTGTTCGTATTTTGTAGAAGAATCGTACCATCACTAGAAAAAGCGCTTACAGAAACATTTAAATTCTTAAAATTATTACCTTGCTCTGAATCATTCCACCAAATATAGTATGGTGTCCCGGCTTCCGCAGTAAACGTATACCATGTTTCCCCTCCTGTACCGCTTGTAATACTGCCATCTATCCATTGATTTTCAGTTAATGGCGTTGTTCCTGCCGGAGTTATAAACGGTCTTGTATTAGTAGCTGTACACACCAGACTAAATGATCCGGTTCCTCCTGCTACTTTTGGCATAACTCTGATATAAATTGTTTCGTTTAATGTTAAACTTAATTGCTGGCTTGAATACCATCCAGAGTCAACATTATGGAAGGGAGCTGCCTCTGTATCTCTAAAAACACTAACTGAAATATCCAACGTTTTTGAATTATTTCCCTGATTACTGTCATTCCACCAGAAAAAATGATTGCCTGAACTTGAACTTGTGAACGAGTACCAAATCACGCTTGTCGAAGCTGTTATTTCACCTTCTACCCATTGATTTAATATAATTGTCGTTGATGTTTGCGGAAGATTATTTAATGACGGCCGAGTTGTTTCATTTTTTGTATATACAATTCCAAATGTGCCCGAATTTCCTGTTGTCCATGGAACAACACTTATAAAAATCTTACCTGTAGTTGTTGGAGAAAAATTCTGCGCTGTACTCCATCCGTTATCCTGACTAAATATTTGCGTCCCATCATTGTAATAGGCCAAAACCCGAACATCCAATGTTTTGGTATTACTGCTTTGGTGCCCATCATCCCACCAGATACGATATTGTGCGTCGGCATCAGCGTCAAATGAATACCATTTCTCACTGTTGGAACCGGTAATAATTTCATCATTCATCCATTCATCTTTTATAAGCGTAATAGCGTTATTTGGGACAAGCCATGGTCGTGTACTTGCTGTAGTATAAATTAGATTAAAACTGCCGGTTTCTCCCTGTTTTTTGGGCGCAACTCTTAAATAAATTATCTCTCCATTAGTCATTGAAGCCGTTCGCATTGTAGTCCATCCATGATCCTGATTAAACACACTTGCATCATTACTGCGAAAAGCAGATACGCTAACATCAACTGTAGCATTACCATTTCCTTGCATTGCATCATTCCACCAAAAATAATGAGTTGCTGCGCTTTCAGCGGTAACTGAATACCAAATTACATTATTAGTACTGTCGATAACGCCTTCTGTCCATTCACCTAACGTAAGTGGAATAGCGTCATCTGTTTTTATAAAGCTTGGTCTTGTTGTTTCGGTGCTGTAAACTAAACCAAAAGTGCCTGATCTTTGTGAATTACCAGCATTAGGTAAAATAGACACACGAATAAAAATTTTACCTGTACTATTGGGAATAAATGGTTGTGCTGTAGTCCATCCCGAGTCTATATTATTATTTAAACCTGTTATCGAAGTGCCGTCACTGTAAAAACCATTTACAGCAATATCTGCTGTCATGGTGCTATTACCTTGAAACGAATCATTCCACCAGAGATTATATGTTTGTAAAGCGGTAACATTAATTGAATACCAAATATAATCACTTGAATTAACTATAACACCATCTTCCCATGTGTTCTCTTCAAGCGCAATGGGAGCCGGGGGTGCAAATGAAGGATAAGCAGGGCTTGTCGAACTTGAACCGACTGTATATGCAATAGTAAAAGAGCCGGTATTATAAAAGCCTGTTGTTGATGGTCTAACAGTTATAACAACAGTGCCTGAAGAAGTAACTGTTATCACTCCCGACATAGTAGAACTACCAGCTGCGTTTCCTTCGTAAGTAACTGAAAAAGCTGTCGCTAATGTTTTTGTTCCATCTCCGGTACTTCTATTGTTAAACCAAAGCCTGTAAACAGTACTAGCGGATGCATTTATTGTATATCTAATAGTATCATTTGAATCTGCAATAAATCCAACTGACCATTTATCTGCTGTTAATCTGCCGCCGCCGACAGTCCCTCCTTCTTCATTTCCGGGTCCGCCCCCGCCACCAGGCTCGACACAAGCAAGCATTGAAAGTCCAATTATCATCGTAAAAACGATAAATCCAAATTTTTTAAACGTGTTTTTCATAGAAAACTCCCATGAATAAAATTTGCTATCCGATCTACGATCGAAGTTTTATAGGTTATAAAGATGAATCATTTACCTTTATACTTTTATACATCATTTACTATTATTTTTCAATAAAATTTTTAAATATTTTATTTTTTTTGTTTTGAGTTTTTATATATTTTTCGTTTTTATTGTAATTTTTTTTTAATCCAACAATAATCTTACAGCGTGTACCGCTGTTTTTATCGCCGCTTCTGTGTCGTGACAATGCGGATTGCTCATGCCGGATTTTTCGCGTTCTTGGTTCCAAACAACATTTAATACGCAGCCTGCGCGCGCGCCCAAGGTTTGGCTGACAATGTAGAGAGCGGCGCTTTCCATTTCCGAGGCAAGGCAGCCTGCTTTTTTCCACGCTTCCCATTTATCGTTAAGTTCAAAACTTGCGGGCATGCGATCGGGGCTGTGCTGACCGTAAAACGAATCTTTGCATTGCACAATTCCCGCGTGCCAATTTAAATTTAATTTTTTTGCAGCGTCTACAAGCGCGTTTGTAATTTCCAAGTTTGCGACGGCGGGAAATTCAATCGGCACATATTCGCGCGTTGTGCCTTCCTGACGAATTGCGCCTGTTGCGATTACAATGTCGCCGCCTGTAACAGGGAGAGCCAT
>JGI24695J34938_10001365_pt1 | contig 21033 bp, 22 predicted proteins | sample TergutCo191P3_FD_34938 | JGI IMG/M metagenome (IMG submission 34938)
CTGTTATTAATGAAGGGGTTCTATCATCATAATTTGCAACTTGTTCTACCCATTCCCATGATACAGTCCAAAAATCATACCCAATTCCGTTAAGAATAAATGTAATACCTAAATTATATCCTTTATCTGATTTTGTAATGATAAATAAATCTATATCTGATAATTCATGGAAATCATTTCGTAAATATGATCCATAAACATAGACCAATGAAACATCAGTAAAATAGTTCTTTTTAATTTTTTCAAATAAAATGTCTAAAATAACAGAATTATCCATAAATTCTTACCTATATAGTTTAATACATTATTTTTCTGTATCTGTCAAGTAATTTAAAAATAGGTCACAAAATGTCACCTTACGTTCTAGGCAAACAACGTTTTTTTGTGCCTGATAAGAAAAACACGAAGTGTTTTCGGGCACAAAAAAAGTGTTGTATTGAGGTATGGGAACATAGTGACCTAGCCGAATGGAAACCGAACCGCCTATAGGCGGTGAGCGTTAACCGTTTGTTATATGCCATTTGTCCGTATTCTCAATGGTTTTTATTAACTCTTTTCCTTAGCCTATACTATAAATAATGCTCAAACTCTTTTAAATATAGACGCCTGATATTTTTTATAGCTTCAATAGTATAATAAAGCATATTTTTTTTCATTGGTATTCTCATCTTCAATATACGCTTTGCTTGTAAATCAGCAATAAATAATGCAATCAGTTTTTGTATACGACACTTGTTTTTATTGCGTTCTTTAAATGTTTTATTAACCATATAATTTGAACCAAAACAAGTCGGGCAAATTGGATATATGTAACAATTTTCAAAACATTCATTGTCAATAAAATTATCAACAGCAGAAAAATTAGTATTGACGGCATTTTCAATTTCATCTTTAGAAAATGTCATAGGTGTTATGAATGTACATGGGTATTTTGCCCCATCAACATCAAAAAAAAGTGTGCTTGTACCTATTCCACAACGTTTTATACGTTGTTTGGTTTTTACTTCGCACAAATCTATACGTTTGTCAAATAATTGATCTAAACGAAGCGTATCGTTGTCAACATAATATGCAACAAGCTCCTTCAATTGTAGAACAAGAGCTTGTATGTATTCATCTTTATTCCAGTCAAAATTTCCTTCGAATAAATTAACTCCTCCAATTTCATCAAAGCCCATCGAATGAATATATTTTATATCTTTAGCCAAATTAAACAACGAGTATTCCGACAGCGTCATTTTTACACCTTGACCAGGCCATGTATTTTTAAAAAAATTTATATCAAGTTTATCAAATGAATTGCTTCTATTGTGGTCATGTGTATCTTTTGCTCCATCAAGGCTAAGGCGTAAATAAAATCTGTTTTTATGAATTATGAACCATTGTTTTTTATCTTCATCGAGCAATACTCCATTGGTAGCTGCATAGAAAATAAATTTTTTATCTTCATAATAATGAAGCGTATATTCCATTATTTTTCTGATCAAATCAAATTCTAATAAGGGTTCGCCTCCGATGAATGTGAATTCTATTCCATCCATATTGCTTGGGACATTAGAAAAAACCCAATCAATTATTGCTTTTGCAGTTTTAAATGACATATTTAGATTGTCCGAATGTTTTTGATAACAATAAACACAATTCAGATTGCAAGCATGTGTTATGCATAGTGACGGGGAAAAACGCATTTCTCATTGCTCTCCATTAAACTGGCTGTTTTCTTGTTTTTCGTAAACATACCGCCCAGCGGATCCGCTACAACGCACACATGAAAAATTATCATCATCTGTGCTGTCTCCATTGCTGTAATACTCATGAGATATGTTGTCAAGATTGGTCTGGATAACCTCAAGTGTTTTCATAATGCTTTGCTCAAGTAACTGCTTCATGGCTTTTCCCCCTTAGTATTGTATTGTGCCAGATGTTTTTCTGCTGCTTTCGTACCTTCCTCCAATATAGATTTAACTGGAGTTTTATTCAAGATGCCTTTAATTATTTCCGCACAAAATATGTCACCTGCTCCTAAAACATTTTTTGCAGTAATTTTATTATTTGGCTTACAATAATAATATTTCGTATTATTTAAAAAGAAAGATCCGTACTCGCCAAGTGTGACATAACAATTTCTTATCGGCAATCGTTGTAACATTAACTTCAATTTATCAATGTTAGGTGGATATTGCGGATTAAGACTTGAGAGCTTACACGCCTCTTCATAATTCATTTTTATGGTATCGATGCGATCTAATATATTCATAATTCTACTGCATTTTTTATCTGATGTTGCATCGCATAATATTGTGATTTGTAAGTTTGATGCTATATATTCCAATGTTTTTTTACTGATATTGGTATCGATAACAAGAATGTCATGATTTTCAATATATCCTTTGATGTTTTCGATATGCAACGGAGACAGGTTTTCGATCATTTTCATGTCATTGATACCATAATGACCGTCATTTGTTATGATTTCGCAATAATAAGATTTCCATTTTTCTATGAAAAGTGATTTTTCATGTCTCACATAAAATGAATCAAGCTCTCTCTGTGCTAATATTCCGAGTTCATCATTGGACAACACTGTGATAAAATCAATTTCTAGATCTTTGTATTTGGATAAATTTAAAGCGATATTTCTTGCAACGCCACCGAATCTAGTTTTTATTTCTCCAAAAAGAGAACTGTCATTTTGTAAGACAGAATCGATTCTTGAAATCACAGTGAAATTCATGCCACCAATAACACAGACTCTTTGTTTCATGATCTATTATTTCTAATATTTCTTTTCATTGCAATGATATGGTATATAACTGCAAAACCCCATATCATGTGAATGATAGGCATAACAATTACATAAATAAAAGAGTGTCCAATCAGAGATATTTTCTTATTGCAAATGCAAACACAAATTGTAATAAAAAGTAATATACCTAACGGCAGCGAAAGCATTCCCACTAACACGATAAACAACCATGCTGGAAGCCAAAGAAAATGATATATAAAACCATGTGCCAATACATACGGCAACATTCCGGTACGCATATTATTATTAATTGATTGAAAAAACCCTTTTGCCCATCGGATTCTTTGTTTTACAAGAACAGGAAATGATAAGGACGGTCTTTCATATCCAAGGTACATAGGGAAACAAGTTGTTGTATAATTGTGTTGCTTCGCTGATATTCCTATAGTTAAGTCATCAAAAACTGTATCATATTGTGGCAAATCATGTTTGAACTTGATTTTATTCATGTAAAAGACCTGCCCTGGCACACTGATACCTATATTTATTTTCCATAAAAAAGGCCGTAAGATTTTATGTGAGTATATTTTGTCAATGAAAAGAAACCTTGACATGAATCCGTAGTTGTTTGAGACTCCGATGTACCCCCATGCAAGATCAACTTTTTGGGATATTCCTGATATGAATTTAACTAAATTATCATTATCGGGTGTAATATCATTATCAATAAATAAAATACCATCTGATTCTGAGTGATTAATTGACTCCAAAATTCTCATGTACTTTGTTGTTTTTGGTCTAATTATTACATCAATGTTCTTTTGTATAGGGATTATATCATAAAAAGCGTTGTCCGTATATATAACCATTTTTATTTCTTTGACTACCGATTTCAAGCAATCCACAAGAGAAGACAATTTGGTGTTTGGCGTTTCATTATCGCTGATAAATGTTACAATAGTAAGTCTTTCCACATCCTGGCTCCTTCTTTATATTTTTATTATCGATCAGCAATTCAGCTAATTCTTTTTGTGCTGCAACATTTGATATTTGGTGGGTGTCATCTATAAAAATAATATTTTTTCTGTTTGAAATTGTTTTGTTAAGCAGTTGTATGCTATGATACATTGGTATTTTTTCGTCCATTACTGAAGTAACTATATCAATTTGTTTGAGTCTTAAATCAAACTCAATCGGTGAAAAATTCCACTGTTCCTTTAGTGAAAAGCCTTTTTCTTTTGCCAATATCTCTCTTGACATAAATGGGTTTATTAAAGTAAGTCTTTTGGGTTTTCTTGTTTCCAGCAATGAGGCAAATGTATATGCTAAAGATGCTCCTAGACTAATACCAATCCACCAAGAAAAATCATTTTTCGTACACCACTCCTTCCATTCTGAATCGAAACTTAATGGTGATATTCCTGTATCGTATTCAAAAGGTATCGTAATAACATTGTAGCCTTGTGCTTTCAACAAAGATAAAAAATATGCCAATACATTGGGATCCTTTCCTCTACCAGGCCAAAATAATATAAGAGGTGACTTCATAGGAGTCCCTCATAGAATTCATTAGCTAAACTGTTGCGTAAAACAGAGGCGTTAAAGAACGGCTTATAGTTGTGTGTTTGGTACAATTCCGCAGCAAAAGAATATAGTTCTTTGATATATTCTTTTTTTAATCTGCCAATAGTGGTTCCTATTGCAGAATCAACTTCTGCATGATAAATATTCGCTCCTGGTACAATGCCGTTCTCGGCCATGAAGGTGAAACCAGCTTTTAAATCTTCCAGTGGAGTTATACCAGCGACAAAATTTGACCAGACAAGGCCATCACCATAATATTTTACAAGCGTCTTTAATGAGTTTATAATTTTATTAAAGCCAACATATATTGATTTGCCAGGACAGATTTTTTCAAATGTCGCTTCGGGCCATACTTCCATGTTAAAACTGGGATTATCAACGCCGTTATCATACAATTCTATTAATTTTTCATTTGATTTTGGTGGCATCATTGATACGTTTCCTTTTATGCGTCCATTCCACGGAAGCTTATCTTTAATAGCCTTTATCACCGATAAATGCGCATCAAATTCTTCATCATTGTTAACGCAGGAACCGCCAGTGATAATTATATAATCTAATGTATCATATGTTGATGCTAAATGACAAATATCGGAAAGTTCCAAAGGGTATTTTTTTATTTTTACTGGATCATCTCTCTGAACGGTTGATTGAACAGAGCAGAATCTGCAACCCAGTTTTTTTGTGTGATATTCGCAACCTGAATATATGTTGAAATTCAGACAGTTGAGACCGTACATCTGCGCCAGTTTCTTTGTAGGCGTTCCGTCTGATGTTGTATGACTCCAAAAATTAGGACGCGGTAAAAATTGAAATTCAGACAGTTCTTTCGTGTTATTACAAATAAGAAGAATCCCATTATCGTCAACTAGGCGCAGTGGAGAGTCTGGCCGTATGTGTAATTTCGATACAATACCGCCAGGCAGTATTATTTCTGTTGGTACAAGCCTGTTTTTATCAACACCGTAATTACCGTTATCGTAAGCATAATGCTCTTCTTTGAATACATGCGAGTAATTATTGAATAACTCGATATTATCACGCACTCCGTATACAAGTAGATCGAATTTCGTTTCTGCACTTTTTTTTCGTGTACCATTATCTGCAATTAGTTCACTTAGTGTTTTCATCTTTATTTCCATTTAAAATAATTTTGTTCATGATTGAAAAAATCAGATTTGGTTCATTGGCAACCGTATCAATATTATGCCAGTTTTTAACTAACACTTCCAATTCTCCAAGTATTTGCTGATATTTCTTATCACGCTCTTGCGATGTATTATCAGAAGTATCTCCAGTCTCTTTCTTCCTATTTTCAATTCTTTTTACACGGATATCATACTGACATTTTAGACAAAAAACAAAATCCGGAGAAGGCAGTTTGTTATTTAGATCTACTGCTTTATCCATAGCCTGCTTAAGTGAAAAAATATTATCCGCATAAGATGCGGCTATAGTACTAACCCAATAACGTATAATCAAAGAATTCTCTCTCTTGCGACTTATATTACCACAAATTGAATTGTAAGCTAGAAAAGCATTAACCCGTCTTACTCCAATTTCACTTTTTGCCGCTTTCTCCAGCTTCAAAATATCTGGCTCAAGTGTTGGAATTGTATATCCACTTCTCTGAAAACACTCGGCCAAAGTGGTTTTCCCACTTGCGTTATCACCTTCTATTACGACCAAGGGCAAATTTTCCTCCAAAATTAAACATCAATTAGACATTCAAAAATAACATATATATACATTCTTTGTCAACTAATTTTGACTACATCTCTGAGTACGCCAGGACATATGGCATATAACGTTCTAGCTAAACGAAGATTTGACAGCCCGAATAATCAAAACCATTAAGTTTTTCAGGGCTGGCAAACTTTGGTGGAGAAAATCGCATAAAGGGCGTTCAAGCGCTTAGCGCACGCCCGATTGTGAATTTCACGAAACCCGAGCGAGCGTAAACGAGTGAAGCGTTTAGCGTTTGTTAGGCGACGTACTATTTGTTTTTTAATCTTTCTTCTTTTCTTTTTTTACCACAGAAGAATTTTTCAATTGATTATATTCAATATTATTAGTCAGAGATTTATTATTATCATTTAATATTGTTGTATTCGCATCTACAACATTTTTTATCTGTTTATTATTTTTTCTTCGTGATGGTACACTTAAAATTGTCTTTAAGATATTACTAGCTATAAGAAGAATAAACGAAACACACCCCACAAAAACTATAAATGGAAGAATTGCTAAAATATCTCTTGTTAATGGACCAAAAAATCCAAAAAGAGCGATTAAACTCCCTCCTGTTAATATAGCCACAATTATTATTCCAACTGTTGAAAACATTAGTAGCCCCCTATAATTATTATTTTCATTATTTTCTGTTACTTAAATATTTAAACAATCCAACAATACAAAGAACACCTATAATTATAATAACAATTATAGTAAAGTTATTACCCCATTCTTTAACCATTCCTTCGATAGGAGTTTCTTTACTACCTCTAGCAAATAACCACGATGAAACAAGCATCATAATATAAAATAAAAAATATTTTTTCATTTTTTCTCCTTTTTTTATAATATTAATAAAAACAATATTATGTCAACACCCTATTTTTATAGATTTTTTCATTTATCTTTCTGCTTTTAATAAATAACTTTTAATTTTCATCGATGAAAACTTTATATTTATCAAAGAATTTTTAATTATTTACTTATATTTCGTAAAAGGTCATATAGATATTAAAAATTTCCTTTATAATGGTATAAATTGAGTCATTTTGACACACTTAAAGGTTTGTTTAAAAGTCAACAACCACCGCCAAAGGCGGTAGCTTGAATAATGACCCCTAAAAAGGATATTAAAACAATCTAAATCTTTTTCAATCAACATTTTTCTTTACATACATGTTCTGAGAAATTTCCACTGTTCGTTTTATACCCTTACTTTCTTTCTGCCTCATCCTTCTTGCTTTTATTACAGTATAGCCATCAGGACATAAGTTTCACTGAAAACAAGCCTTTGCGTAAAATGTTATATATTAAATTATAAATTATATTTATTGGTACGACTTCGAGACATCAGTAACGGTTTAGATGCGAATAGACGTTTCTATAAACCTATGCAAGTTAACAAATTAGATTAAGATTTGATAAAAAAGTTAGTAAACAAAAATATTAATATTTTAATATAAATCTATACCTGATAAAGAATTACAAAATATATTTATGACTTTTTTGAATTTAATGTTACCGATTCAGTTATTGTCATACAGGTTGTTATAGGTTTTTCTCCTAATAAGCCCAGATAAAAGTTAACGTTATTAAAATTTAATAAACCATTTAATTGTTCTAAAATCTTAAAATCAAATTCAAAAAGAACAATATTTAATATATTGAGCCAGATTATCCGGTTTTATATCAGGCATTATAAGCATTAAGTCAGGCATAATTCGGGCTTTTATCATGGAAATCATTTGCTGAACTCGAAAATCCTGGTTTTCCTCAATTTTGATTGAAAATATTCTTTCAAATCCTTTCCCATTTTCTGCTTTTACATAACTAATATCATCTAATACAAGTTTTTCTTCTTGCATTTTTCCACATGTAGTCCAGGACAATTCAATACCTTTTACAACAATTTCAACTTCATTCTGTGATACCATTATAAACCTCCAATAAAATTATTTTCTTCATATTTTTAAGATAATTTATTATAATAATTTAAAAATAACCTAAGGAACATTTTTAATCATTTTCAAATATTTATATATTATTTTTATTTATCTTAAATAATTCTTAAAGAACGGTAAGACAATTAGTATGAGGAAAGATATTAATAAATAAAATAAGTTTAATTTTTGAAATATACTGCTTCTCTGCCAATTTTTCCTTAGTTTAATTTAAAATACCTTTAAATTTCTTAATATTATTTGATAATATATTTCTTATTTGTTCTGGCTCTGACTTTATTATTTTAAGGATAGTATATGAAAACTTGTTGACAACTTGCTATCCTATAGTTATTATATACTTGCTTATAGCAATATTAAAATTTATAAAGTTAAATATATAAAAACTGTTTTTAGATTTTAAATAAGAAAAAAAGTAGGAGCAAGAAAATATAACAGTGTTACTGTTAATTAATTTAGGAGAGAGTATTGTGAAAAAAGTAGGATTAGTTTTAGTATTATTTTTTTTATTATTTGAAATTTATTCTTGTACTTTTGAAATGCCCTTAAAAGGAGGTGAAATTAGAGGAAATTGGAAATATTTAAGTGGAGATTATATATAAAAGTGGATTTTGAATATATGATAAAATACTTTTTGAAACATATGCAGTTTTTTTTGATGGTTATGACTATAAAATATCTAATAAAAAAATTGAATATAAATATCATGGAAAATATGAAAGATTTGCAGATAGATATGAATTATTAGATGATGGTAATATAAAAATTAAATATAATGGAAAAGAAGCTATTTTTATGAAAGTTGAAAATTAAATTGCAAAAAACCCTACCCCCTATTCCCTTCAAACGCTTCTTTACTGGTGCAATAAACAATATCACTGTGTCCTGCGATCTTTGAAAATATTTGTTCAAGGCGTTCAGGAGAGCATTTCGGATAACCGTATTTCAGTTCATAAGAGTGTCCCCACATCATAAAAAGCATATTGCCGTTTTCAGGTTTTGCGTTTACAAACTCATCAATAAGCTTGAATATATTTTTTGAGTTGAACCAGCAGGTGGCGTTATATTTTAACGGGTCTTTGGGAAACCGGAATGAGCCTTTGCCAAGAGCGCGGCGGGTGTAGAGTATACCGCGCGAGCGAAGGTAATTTTCCGCGGATTTTGTGTGCATATCATAAGGATAGGCGTGGCCTGCAATCTGATAACCCATAAGCTGTGACAGCTCGTCAATGTCGCGTAACAGCGATTCTTCAATTTTTTTTCGTGTCATATAACGGAACATTTCGTGTTTATATCCGTGGGACGCTACTTCAAAGCCTTCATACATACTGCGTATTTCATGTTTGGGAAGGCGGTTGATTTTTACAAAACGCGGTGAATAACCAAAAAGTCCCGCGTTAATGTTGAATGTGCCTAACAATCCGTAATGGCGCATACGCTCTATAATTATTTTATCCATTTCAAGACCGTCATCAAAACTTAAAGTAAAAAACTTTTTATACATTTTTGCCTCCGGTTATTTCGCAGAACAAAACATCAGCGTGCCTTTTGCGAAGATTATCCGCGCAGGACCGAACATTGAATTTACTTTTGTTCCTTTATTTGGTTTTTTTATCGCAAACTGCGAACACTGTATCAGATTTTTTATGCTTTTTATTTTTAGCGGAGTGCCTGCGTGTCCTAAATAGTGATGTGTTATTCCTTTATCAAGCAAAAAAGCATGGTATTTTTCAAGCGATTCAATGTATTCAGGCAGCGGACTTGATTCTGATAAAAAAAGCCACGCGCCGACTGGAGCGGCGTCGGCGTCAAATGCAATATTATTTTTTTTGTCAATAAACGCGGCGCTGCCCTGAGTATGTCCTGGCACAGGATACCAGCTTACTACCCTACCTCCAAGATCAATTTCTTTTATATCATCAAGAGGTTTTAATGTTCCGTACGGCGTGTCCGCCAGTTTTTGAACGAGTTTCACATAACTTGAATTTCGCAGCATACTCGCGGGCGGTTTCATTAACAGCCCTTTCATCCCCATGTCGGTTATCATCTGCGGATCTGTGTGACGTTTATATACATCAAAATCTTTGCTGTGAAGATACGCATTTTCAAACTGACAAGCGCCAAGCGCGTGATCAACATGACCGTGAGTGCAGACGCAAATCACTTCTTTATCTGTAATTGACGATGTTATCGCCTTCAAATCCAATAACCCAAACCCGCTGTCAATGAGAAGAGCTTTTTCACTTCCTGTAAGCAGGTACATAAAAACCTTACCCTGCCCTATCCCGCTGTCGCTGATCGCGTAAGTATCGGCATAGATTTTTTTTATTGTGTACTGAGGCGAAAAATTTTTCATATTGAATCCTTGCTAAGGCTGATAGTATAAAAATGTATATCATTGATTCCAAGCGTTCCATGAAGCTTTAATTTGCCGCCTTCAAATTTAATTTCTGTTTTTTCAGTTACAGGGGAAGACCGCGCAGTCAAATCTGCGGCTTGTTCTCTGTTAAGTTCAGGCTTGCCCATCTCTTCCCAGAGTTTAAGAGGATTGCAATGCTGCTCGTCAATTTTCTTTAATGTTACGGTTGAAGGAACAGAGGGAAGATCGAATAACACTTCATATTGAAGCGCGGATTCGTTAACATTTTTCATTCGATGGCGGAAAACAAAAAGCTGTTTTTCATTATCGCTTTCATAAACGGCGATTTCTATTTCTTCGTTTGTGACGGGAAGGTCATATTTTCGCGGACCCGTTTGAGCCATCATTTTTAAAGCATGGAACTGCGGTTTTGGAATTCCGCTGACTGTTAAAAGACCAAAGCCGCCGGAAAACTCGTCAGGAAGCAGCATAAACTCGTCGAATATATCGCTAAATGCCCAGATAGACGAGCCTGTCACAGAACTGTCCATTTCGCTGATGGATTTTATTAGGAACGCGGCGCCCTTGCGCGTATCGTTGGAATACGCTGTTATTGTAGCGCTCAGATTCCATTCTGTTATATAAAACGGTAAATCACCTATTTGAGAGCGTGCTATAGCTGTCTGCTTTCCCATCAAACCTTTTTCCATTTCTTTATCATTTTCGGTTTGATCATTCATGAAACAGCGTCCTGCGTCCAATACGCGCCCGTTTTTTAATTTACCCATTTTTACCACGCTGTCAGCTAACATGCTTTTTACATATTTAAACAATAAACCGGGACCAAGCGGCTCCCCCGGATAATAGTGAGTCGCGATAAAATCAAGAGGAACATTTTTTTCTTTAGTGAAATAGATAAAATCGTTAAGCCATGCGCATAACGCTGTCGAAGGACCGCCGACTTTTATCGCAGGCTCAACTTCCTTGATCGCGCGGACTGTAATTTCATACAAATGAAAATAATCTTTTTTTGAACCTTTAAAGAAAACAAAAATATTCGGCTCGTTCCAGACTTCAAAATGCCAGCTTGCAACTTCATCCCTTCCGTAGCGGTGTATAAGAAACTTAACAAATGCTTTTATAAAATCCTGCCAATCGGAATCATTTTTCGGCATTGAATTATTAATCCCTGAAATTTCCGATTTCGCCTTTCTGCTTTTTCCAAGACGCCCCGGCATAAACGACAGCTCTACAAAAGGTTTCATGCCCGCCGCAAGCACATTGTCATAAGCAACGCCGATATTCAAAAAATTATAATTTTTAAAATGCTTTGCTCGCCCAAGATTGAGATAGCTGTCCGCGCCTTGATACGCTTCCATACACTCATCAAAAATTCCATGAAAACGCACTCTTTCGATGCCAAGTTCTTTCCGCACGTACTCAAGCTGTTTAGCGTAATCAGTCCGCAGCGCGAGAACCGCCTGCCCTGAACCGACGCAGAATTGCCAGTGTTTGTTATTCGCGATTCGCCTCGCAGATTCTTTAATTTCAAATTGATGCATCATATTTCCTCCATAATATAGTTTAACTAAACGCGCCTCGCAGGCTGCGGGGAAAAATAATTATTTAACGCGTATCTGTAATTTTCCATCAAAAAAGATATAGCCTGTTCCGCTATGTTTGCGCCAATGCACATCTGATCAAAAGCGTGGAAACAGCCGTTAAAAATTTTAAAATGAACGTGAGTTCCGGTTTCTCTTAACGTATTAATGAATGAAGAAGTTTCATCGCAAAACGGATCGATGCTTCCGACAAAGGTGCAGGCAGGAGGAAGCCCTTTAAAATTTTTCGCGCGGGCGGGAACCGCGTACTCGGGAATATCGCTCCTGCCGTAATAACCGCCGAGATATAAACGCCACGCGCCTTCATTGAGCGCAGAATTCCAGACAGGCGCGTTATTGTCTGTTGAGGAGGGAGTCAGACGGTCGTCAATCATCGGGTACAGGGGCATTTGAAAAGCAATCGCCGCTTCCGCCTTATCGCGGGCGTACATTGAGAGCGCGGCGGTAAGTCCGCCTCCCGCGCTTGTACCCCCTATAAAGATTTGATCGGCTCTCATTCCGAAGGACTCTCCGTTTTCCTTAAGCCAAAGGAGCGCGGCATAACAGTCTTCAAGAGCCGCAGGGTACGGCTTGTCAGACGATAATGTATAATCAGGAGCGATTATTACCGCTGTGTTTTCCCGCAGGAATCTTTTATAGAAAATATCATCCTGCTCCGGTATGCCGAACGCGTATCCGCCTCCGTGAATCCATAAAAGCCCCGCGGCGTTTTCCTTTTTTTTCTTCGGCGTATAAACGCATAATCGTAATTTACTTCCTGAGGGGCGGACAATATATTTTTGCGCATAACGCATCCCAAAGCTGTGATATCCGCGCAGCAGCCTGCACGATAATTTCATCAGTTTTATCTGCCTTAAAGAAAAGGTCTGTGATGTTTTAATTGACTTTGCTTTTTTTCGAATGTCAGGATGAATCATATCAGGCGTTATTTTAGGCATTTCATGTCCCTCCTAATAATAAGTGTCTGTCCATAAAGCCGGTCACATTATAGACAGACTTTAATCAACAAGTGTTGACAATTTCATAATTAATTTGTAAGGTAGTGGCTGTATTATGTCAACCTGCAAATTATCAACAAATGTATATTTATCAACACAATCAAGAATTTGTTGAGGAGTTTAACCGCTCTATGAAAGAAAAAAAGATACGGAAAACAGACCGGCGTACATTGTATACGCGAAAAATTATCAAGGATACTATTATAAATTTATTGGATGAAGGAAAGCAGGCGGAAAAAATTACTGTCTCTGAGATTTGTAAAATTTCACAGATTAACCGCTGCACATTTTATCTGCATTATTCCGACGTTTACGCCGTTTTGGGAGAACTGCAAAATGAGGTTGAGTATGTTCTTACTGAATGTGTTAACGCTTCTTTAGCTGATGAGAGCAGGCGGCAGGATATATGCGGCGTTTTATTCGCGTCCTTAAGAGAAAATAAAGTGTATCAGGTTTTAAGCCGCTGTAATTTAACCTCAACAATTTTAAAAAGAATCTTTGAATACAGTAAAACGCTTTTAGCTAATTTATGCGTTGAAACAAAACAATTTAAGCGCCGCGAAGCGGAACTATTCGCGCTGTTTCTAATAAGCGGCTGCGCGGCTGTCAGCGAAGATCAGGTTTTTAACAACTGGAAAAGTTTTGAAAAGGATAATAAGTTTGTAACAAAAATACTTGATCAATTGTACGCAATGCTGGATATCGGCAAAATCAATCAGGCATTAAAGAATACATATTCATAACTTTGATAATATTCCGGTTATATTTGTTTATTCTCTCTTTGTAATTCTTTAATTTTTATTATATTATAATTTTTATGAAGGTTTTAGTTTACGGATCGTTAAATATTGATTTGCTTTTTTTAGTTGATCATATCGCGGCTCCCGGAGAAACAATAAGCAGTTCTTCATTTAAAAGAAGTGCAGGCGGTAAGGGAGCGAATCAAGCTGCCGCGCTTTCCAAAGCAGGTCTGAGTGTTACAATGGCAGGCAAGATTGGGCAGGACGGTATTTTTTTACTTAAACTCCTTGAGTCCTACGGAGTTGATATAAGCGCGGTAGTCCGCTCTGACAGCGCGACAGGACAGGCGATTATCCAGATCGACAAAAACGGACAAAACTGTATCGTTTTATATCCGGGCGGAAACGGAGAAATAACGTTAAACGAAATCGAGAATACAATCGCAGGATTTAACACAGGCGATATCATCGTATTACAAAATGAAATCGTTCATACAGAAAAAATAATGGAATGCGCAAAAAACCAAAAAATGAGGATTAGTTTTAATCCCTCGCCGTTCAACGAAAAAATCACCGCCCTTCCTTTGTACCTTGCGGATTGGCTCTTTGTTAACGAAATTGAAGGCGCTGCTCTTTCCGGGCTCCCGCAAAATGCTGAGCCGCAGACAGCGGTTGACCGTCTTGTAAAACTTTTTCCTTCAACAGAAATTATTCTTACCGCAGGGGAAAACGGCGCCTTTTACGGCTGCGGCGATAAAAGGGAAAGCTGCGGCATCTTTAAATCTTCTGTAGTTGATACAACCGGCGCAGGCGATACCTTTACCGGTTTTTTTCTTGCCGCGCGGGAAAGAAACTATTCGCCGGCGCAGGCTCTGTCAATAGCAAGCAAAGCCGCTTCAATCGCCGTTTCCAGAAAAGGCGCGATGGAATCAATCCCGCTTGCGCAAGAGGTTTTTAAGTGAACAATAAATATTGAGTCATACAGTGTTACATACCTTTAGATTTATTTTTTTCTGTTTTAAATGAGACTGTCAGAAATATAATAATTTCATCTTTATTTTACGATTCTAACAATTTTCCGTTTTCCCAATTCCCTTCTTTGATTCTGCCGTCGGCAGAAGTTATTTTACCTTTGCCGTGAGGAATACCGTTAACAATATCACCTTCGTATACGATTCCGTTTTTCCCGGTAATTTTTCCTTTATAGGGTATCATCTTTTGGTTAGTCGTGAGCATTACATTTTTAATGCAAGTATCAATATTTAGCAGCATCATAAGTGTTTTTTCATCGTATCCTGCGTGTATCGCAAGCACCGCGTTTTTTTGAAGCGTTTTTAATATCATTTTCTTTTTATTGTTTTCAAGATTGATGATATTTGATAATATTCTGTCTATAACGCGTCCGTCAATTCCAAAACAAGTCAGCTTTAAACCGAGTTCCATTATGTCTCTTTGATTTAATTTTTTTTCGTCTATATAATCATCCAAACAAAGCATTCCCTCTTTAAGAGTTTTCTCGCTGATAAACGCAGTTCTTTCAAGAATGTTTTTATATGCTTTTTCGAAATCTTCATAAACATCAATAGACATAGTATCTTCATTCAAATTGTCAATATTTATAAATGAACTTAAAAGAAGAGCAAGTATAACTTTATTGTATCCTTCCTGTATCGCAAGCACCGCGCTCTTTTGAACTGTTTTTAAAATCTTTTTTTGATTATCATTTTCAAGGCTGATTAAAGTTGATAATACGCTGTCTACTATATGACCTTGAATTTTATCGTAAATTAACTTAAGCCCGTATTCCATTACATCATTTTGGTTAGGTTTATAAATATCTGTGTAATCCTTCAGAATTGTAAGCCCCTTCTTTCGTGTTTCTTCACTTAACAGTACGGCTCTTTCGAATATTTTTTTATATTCATTCATAAATTCATCGCTTGTCATAAATTACTCCTTCATACAGTTTATAATGAATAAACCTCTTTTTACATATTATACCTGATTAAAAACAATACAGTTATTAAGAAATGTAGCCAAAATATGGACTATTGTTGCGTTTTAAATAAAATAATTAAAAAACCTTCACTTCCTCATTTTTTATATAAAAACGCAGCAAATGTATCAGGAATGAATCTTTAAATCTGTATCCCTGCTTCTTCCAGCTTTTCTTTCAGCTCGCGCATCAAACGCCAATAAATTTCCTGATAATCATCGTTTCTAACCCATGCTCTGATTAATAGATTTACATTTTTATCCTGCACAGACTGAACGACAATCTGGGCCGCCGGCTCCGGCAGCAGCTTTTTTTCGCAGCTTGTAATGTTTTTCATTGCCTGAACTGCCGTATCAAGCGAATAGACGCATGGAATTTTAACCGGTATATCAATGCGCCTTTTCCCGTTACGCGAATAATTTTTAAGGGGCACTCCCCAGATGCATGAGTTAGGTGAAGAGACATAAATGCCTTCCTGTGTTTCTAGGATAGTTGTAAAGAGCGTAATTTCCCGGACGGTTCCGCTGATTGCGCCGAATTCAATAAATTCGCCTATCCTATAATTCCGCAAAAAAATTAATATAATGCCGGCCGCTATGTTTCCAAGGGTGTTTTTCAGCGCAAGGCCAATCGCAAGACCTGCGGAACCAAGAACCGCAAGAAGGCTTGTTGAGTGTACTCCAAAAATATTTAAAATCATTATAATACAGATGATAATTATTCCGTATTTTACTATCCTGCATATAATTAAGATCGCGGTATCATCCGCGTTAATATTATCTTTAGAAGCTTTTCTAATAATCTTAGTAAACGCTTTTGATAAAAATATTCCAATGACAAAAACTAAAACAGAAATTACAATTTTTACTGCTATTTCAATTAATACCTGCGGATTAATATTTTCTATGTTAAAAATATTTTGCATCTGCCCTTCGCATTAAATAAAACTAATTGGCATATCTTACAAACGCGTCATTATAACCAATGCTTTTAAACCTCTGCAGAACAGCCGCGCTCTCGCCCTGATTAAGAGGACCTATAAGAACACGGTAAAGATTATCTCTGTCTTTATAAACCACAGGCTCAAAGCGGGGATCAATCTGCCTTACTGTACTGTCAATCATTTCTGCGTTAAGAGCCGCTAATTGCACATAATACTTTCCGCGATCCAACTGCGATACTGTGCGCGAAGCAAATGGCTGCTCAACAATAGGCAGCGCTGTAACTACAGAAGAAGTCTGTACAGAAGCTTGCTGTACAGGCACAGGCGTTTGCTGCGCTGGCGCGGAAGTTTCAACTTGCTGCGTTGATGTAATTCCGGGAATTATATCGTTAAGCGGTATGTCATAAACGCTCTGCCCCGGCACTCTTGGAGTTGATTCCACCGGAACAAGCGGAACTATCTGCTGAGGCGCTTGTGTAATTTGCTGAGGCGTTTCTGTTATTCTCTGCGGAGTTTCTGTAGTTTCCTGCGGTACTTGCGCGATTTCCTGCGGCGTTTCTCCTACAGTCGGTTCAGCAGTATAAACAGGTTCAATCCATTCATTTGTTTCTTTTATAACATCATCACGGGGAGCTTCAGTAATAAATTCTGATATTTCTTTAATAATATCATCGCGTGGAACTTCAGAAATAAATTCCGGTGTTTCCTTTATAATATCATCATGAGGCGCTTCTGAGATAAACTCTGACGTTTCTTTTTCAATATCATTCTTTGTGCCGTTAGATGCAATAAATTCCGGAATACTTTTATCAATATTTTCAGGCGGAATTTCCATTGCAAACTCAGTAGCGTCTTTTATTATCTGGGCAGATTGAACTTCATCAATTCTTTCCGATATATCTTTAATTACCTCAGAGGGATGATCGTTATCAGCCGACGCTATGTAAGGCGGCTCTTCTTTTACAGGCTCCGGCGCTTCTGCGATTTCAACAGCAGGCTCTCTTGCTTCCTGTGGAGCTTTAACAATTTCTACTGGTGTTTCTGTTACCGGAGTTTCTGTCGCGGACTCAGGATAATCCATGCGGGAAACATATACGGGATCTTCCGTTACAGGTTCCGCCGGTACAGGCTCTTTCACGTTCGCGGCAACAGCAGGCTCAGTTATAGTGTGCAAAGGCGTTTCAGGCGGCGCAGAAGGCGGCTCTTCGGTTTGTACTAAAGTCTTCGGCTCGCTTTGAATTATATACGGCGGCTCAACTGTTCGCTGCGGCGGAGTATCAGTAAACGGCTGAACAGGTTCAACAATATATCCGGGAACTTCTACAATATTTAATCTGCCGCTTCCTCCCCATTCAGGTTCATCCAATACATAGCCCCGATCCGAAGTTAATTCAGAAATTTCGCCTAACGCAGACGGAGGCGTTACCGCAGTTACAACAGGAGCCGTGGCAGGCGGCACATAGGAATCCGATCTGTATAATTCGTCTAACAACCGTTCTTCGGTAATTGATGGATCGATAAACGGAGCGCCCGCTGCAAGCCTTTCCGTAAAACGAAGATACGCCAGCGGATCAGACGGCTGCACCATTCTTACTCTGCTGACAGATCCCTGACGCATGCCGATCAATTCAGCGGCTTCGCGCGAGACTATCGCAAGAAGACCTGAACTGCTCAATGTATTTGCGACTATTACTCTGGTTGTTCTTCCTGTCTCAATATTTGTAATATCAACAACTGTATTTCGCGGGAAGGAATTTGTCGCGATAAAAAAACCGGATTCGGGCAGTTCGCCTGCGGGCGCTACAGCCGCGGCTCCCTCCCACGGTGATGAAGCTGTAAGAAAAAATAATAATCCTATAGTTATTAAAAATATAATTCCCTTTTTCATTTACATCCCCTAATAAAATATAAAACCGGCATTAAAACATCAGTTTCCGCAAAATCTTTATCTGATAAAAGGAACAAGTCCCCTGACAATCGACTTGATATCATCATATCCTTCCCTTGTTGATCTGTATGTTCTTCCTTCAATTTTTCTTTCCAAAATAATTTCCTTTGTTTTTACCCTGTAAATAATAAAAGTAATCTCGGAAGGCTGGCGCAAAGTTCCTGTGTAATCAAGCTGCGTAATAAAAATATAGTCTACTCCCCATCTGTTTATTTCTGCGGCATCATAAAACAAATATTCAAAAATACCGATTACAGGTTTTGTCTCAAATCGCATAACAGGAGCGTTACTGATAATAAATCCGGACTCAAAGAAAACATCCATGAACGCGTCTTCCCATAATTCAGTATATTCATATAACGATCTGCTTTCGGGAGTTCCTGTTTCGACAATATTTATAGCTATTGTTGAAGCGCCGGCGTTAACGCTGATAAAAAGAGAAAAAATAATTAAAAACAGCTTGGCGTCAGTCACCATAATATTCCTCTGTGTCTATTATCGGCAGTATTCTACAAATATCCAATCGATTATATAATCAAAGTTGATGAACTATTACGCAATTCAGGTAAAAACGCGTTCGGAAGAGAAATTCATTAAACTATTCAGAGCAACTTACCCGCATATTTCGATTCCGATTCATTTTTTACGCAGGCTTCTGGATATCAGAAAGAACGGAAAGACAAAAACAGCCGTTCCCGCGGTTTTTCCGGGATATCTTTTTATCGAAGCGGAAGATGACGATGAAATTAAAGCTCTCCAATGGGAGTTCAGGCGCACAGACGGCTTTTTCAGATTTTTAAAATCAAACCAGAATATTGCTCCTTTATCCGGCAGGGATTTAGAAATTGTTCTGCATTTTATAAACAACGCAGGTCCGATAGCAGGTAAATCCAGAGTTTATTTTAATGAAAATTCCCGCATCGTTGTTATCGATGGACCGCTATCAGGTCTTGAGGGAAAGATAATAAAGGTCGATAAAAGAAAAGGAAGGGCAAAGATCAAGCTGGACATCTACAATGATTCTTTTAGTATCGATCTTGGATTCGAGGTTATTGGTTCATTGGAGATAAGTAAAATATAACGCCGGTTTTGCGGATAAGCATGGCGCCCTTCTTGACGAGTTTAGTTATAGAGGGGCTTTATGAGAAAATCGAAGCGTTTATATATCATCGGTGCGGGATTTGCAGGCCGCACTCTTGCGAATGAAATCACCAAAAAAGCGATTTTTGGCGAAGTTGTCGCTTTTCTTGATGACGATCCCGGAAAAATCGGCCGCAGAATTGATAATATTCCTGTTCTTGGCCCTATCCGAGATGTCGCCCTCCTTCTGCGAACAAACCCGGCGGACGAAGCAATTATCGCGATTCCGGGAGCAGGCAGAGATTATTTAAAAGAACTTTACACGATTTTAAAAGCGGCAGGTTTTCAAAAAATCCGCATTCTTCCCGATATTTCCCAAATAATCGAAAATGACGCACATTTAATTCAAACCCGCTCGATTGATTTACAGGACCTTCTTGGCAGAAACCCTGTAAAAATAAATTTAAAACAAAGCCTTTCCTATATCCGAGGCAAAAGGGTTCTAGTAACAGGCGCCGGCGGCTCCATAGGAAGCGAACTTTGCAGACAATTGCTTTCAGGCGGCGCTTCCCGCTTATACCTTTTAGGACACGGCGAGAATTCAATTTATGAAATTGACAGGGAGCTTCATCTTCTTCAGGAAGAAGGAGTCGGCGAAAAAGCGGCGATTGTCCCGATAATAGGCGAGCTTAAAGACAAGGACTATATCGATTATCTTTTAAGCCAGCTAAAAGCCGACGCTATTTTTCATACAGCGGCATACAAGCATGTTCCGATGATGGAAGAGAATCCTGTTGCCGCGATTGAAAATAATGTTTTTGGAACAGAAAATCTAATTAATGCGGCGGTAAAATACGGCGTAAAGAGATTTGTGCATATTTCGACAGACAAGGCTGTAAACCCTGTCTCCGTATACGGCACCTCGAAATATCTCTGCGAGCAAATGGTTCTTGCAGCCGCATGTAAAAATAAAGACGCCGCAGCTAAAGAGGACACTTCTTTTGTTGTTGTAAGATTCGGCAATGTTCTTGGATCCCGCGGTTCAATTGTTCCGCTCTTTCAAAAGCAAATTGAAAAAGGCGGCCCTGTTACAGTAACCCACCCTGAGGCGAAACGCTTTTTCATGACAATCAGCGAAGCCTGCTCTCTTGTTTTAAAAACCGGCGGCGTCGGCGAAAACGGCGGACTTTACCTTCTTGATATGGGCGAACCAGTGCGTATAAAAGACCTTGCAGAACAATTAATACGTTTCCACGGTTATGAAGTCGAGACAGAAATAAAAATCGAATACATCGGCCTTCGCAGCGGAGAGCGGCTTGACG
>JGI24695J34938_10001366_pt1 | contig 21026 bp, 23 predicted proteins | sample TergutCo191P3_FD_34938 | JGI IMG/M metagenome (IMG submission 34938)
TAAACAATACCGAACCTAAGATGCGCGCCTAAAAATGACATGTTTTCTCCCTTAAAAAGATTCGAGTTGTAAAGAGGCAAAGAAGGCTCCCAAAAAACTCCCAGGAAAAAATCAAATTTATCATCCGTTGCGTGATACGGCTCATAAACAACTTCTCTTTCAATATTATCCGGCGCTCTTAACACTTCAAATTCTATCCATACTGTTACCGGAATCGGCGAGCCGAAAAAATCGTGCGGAATAACCTGATAGCGGAAATTTCCCGGCGGCAGAGAGACTTCGATAAATTCATCATCGGTTAATTCCCGGAGAAAACGGCTGTATCTTCCGTGTTCGAATCTTTCGATTATTACTTCATAATGCATCGCGTATTCGTCACCTGCCCACGTTAACCGCTGAATATAACGAATATCAACACGATAATTTACATCCTGCGCGTATAAAGGAAAAATGACAAATAAAAATAATAAAATTGCGGAGCACTTATTGACCATAAAGCACCCCCGGATCATCCATTTGCACAGGGCGCGGAGCCGGAATATCCATAGTAAAGGAATTTTCTCCGGGTGTTCCGCGCCGTTCTATCGAGCCGTAATTGTCTCTGTATACGGCTTCCACCTGCCAGATAAATCTTCCGCGATTAAGCACGCTGATATCATCTAAAGTCCACCTTGTTCCCGAAACCGTTACGCGGTTAATCTGGCGGCGTGCGGTATTAGTTTGCTGATACAATGTAACAATGTAAGCATTCGCACCCTGCACCGCAGACCAGCTGAAAACAATGTTACGTGAATTTCTTAATTGATTTATTCCGTAAACTTGCCCGTTAACGGGCAGACGGTTAAGCGGTACGTTAAACGGCGGCGGCGGCGGTTCAGGTTCAGCCGTGGCTTCGATTATTTCCGGTTCCGGTTCCGCGGTTATCTGCGGAGCAATTATTTGTTCAAGTTCCGTTATTTGTTCGCTTTCAAAAACAGTAAGCCTTCCCGAAGCGAGAACCGCGTTTTCGTGAACAAACCGCCAGTTCCAATTTCCGGTATCAAGAATTTTTTCCAATGAATTTACGCCGGAATCAAGAGTGTTAAAAACAGAAATATCGCGGGTAAATTCCCTGTCCGCGGCGATTTCCAGATTTAATAAATCCTGCGGCTGCATGTTAACGCGGTTCCACGCAAAAGTTACGGGAGCGCCCTGCACGGAAAATTTCTCGTAACGCGCGTTAAAATGCGGCTGAGTAATCACTAAAGAAGGAATTAAAATTTCCGCGCCTTCGTTATTAAGAGCAAGCTGTTCTCCCGAAGAAATTTCTCTGCTTGTGTTTCCTTCCACAAAAGTTACCGACCCTTCGTTTACCTGAACAGCGCTTCTGTCGTTCGTAACGGCGGCTGTAATCGAAGTTCCGGCGGTAGTTTCGATCACGCGCCCGTTCATGTTCAATTGCAAAGGCGCGAACCCCTGACTTACGCTTTCTTCGGTAACAGTAATTCCGATGCTTCCTTCGCTTAATTCAATCTGCAGACCTTCGCCGTTAGGCGCTAATTGAATGCGTATAAGCGTATTTTCGCCTATATCCAGCTGCTGTCCTTCGATATTTAATACAGCGGATGACATTTCCGCGACACGGATTATGTCGCCGAGATAAACAGGAGACTCTACAGTAAGCCTGTCCCACAAAACCCTGTCCGCGATACGCCTCTGGACAGTGTTGTTTCTTATCGTAATAGTGCCGACAGGTTCGACATTCTGCAGGCTGATTGTCTGGAACAGATCGAGCCTGAATAAATTTATAGAATAACCTACAGTAAAAAGACATAAAATTATTACCAGCAAATCCCGGAAACGAAAACCGGTTTTAACAGGATCTACGTATCGGGATTTAACCCGTTCTACAGTTGTCATTATTCTTTTTTCTCTTCGCCGATTTTATATTTTTTTTCGTCAGCGTCAATATCGGTATTTTCCAAATCAGGCGCTTTAATGCCAAGAAGTTTCCTGACTGCCGCGAGAGTCTGCGGTCCTTTGTTTGTACCCGCAAGTCCCACAACCGCGAATATACGCAGCGGTTTTTCTTTTCCTTTTACGGTTACAGACGGCATTTCTTCGGTTATAAAAAATTTATTTACAAAATTATATGTGTATTCAGAAATTAAAATATCCGCGCCCAAAGGTTTTGTAAGCGCTTCAATGCGCGAGGCGAGATTTACAGGATCGCCGATAACGGTATACTCCATTCTTTGATCGCTTCCCAACTGCCCCGCTGTTACAATTCCGGTATTAATTCCGCAGCCGATTTGAATCGGCGGATCGCTTAAATCTCCTTTTCTGCGGTTCATGTTCATTTCGTATAACGCTTTACGCATCATGAGAGCCGCTTTAACGCAGGCGATTGCGTCTTTCGCCGGGCTTCCCGCGGAGTAAGCCGTACCCCAATGCGCCATAACAGCGTCGCCGATAAATTTGTCGATCGTTCCGCCGGTTTTTTCCACGCAGTCAATCATTTGCGTAAAATACTCGTTTAACCAATGAATGATACGATTCGACGCGTCAGAGCCGAAAATATTGGTAAAAGTTTCGGACTTTGCCGTAAAGCCGCGAATATCGGAAAAGAAAACTGTGGCGTGTTTCGGAAGACCTCCGGGTTTAATCTGATTACGCATTGCTTTGATCGCGATTTCCTTGTTTGTAAATCTTCCGAATATATGCAATGCCGAAGTCATCTTATGAAAACTATTTGTAAGTACGCCGATTTCATCACGTCTTTTCCCGTTATTATTCGAGCCGATATTTATATTGAATTCTCCCCCTTCGATCGAATGAGCCGCGGCTGCAAGAATTTTTAAAGGGATCGAAATACTTTTTGCGAAAAACCATATAAACATAATCGATAAAGCCAAAACCGCTATCGTCAAATAAATATTGCGCCTTGTAGTCGCGGTAATGCCTTCAAAAACTTTATCGTATTCAATGCTTGTTATAACAATGCAGCCGCCGGTATTTAATTTTGTATACGCCGAAAACTGCCGCACCGCGTTTGTTTTTTCTTCGCCGGATTTTTTTCTTTCTATTTTGAATAAATTAAAAATAAAATCAGCGCAGATATTATAAACGGATAAAACATTTTGTTTTATGTTCTCCCATGTATTGGAAGATTGAACCTGCGTTATGCCGAAATCAGTTTCGATAAGAGCCTGTCTGCTTTTCTGCGGACTTGCTTTTATATCGCGGATAAAATTCTGATCCGACACATTAACGGCGTTCCTTATATTCGCGATATCGCTGTGTATTAAAATATCGTCAGAGCTGTTTATCATCCACGATCTGTTTACGCCCGTTCCGAATGATGTATTAAGATTTTCAGGCGAAAATAAAACCATCATGCTGGAATTTCTGATTTCGCCCGGAAAAAATATCGCTAAAAGATGAATGGTAAAATGAGGCGCTGCGTTTAATACAATTGTTTCGCCTGTTTCGGTTCTTTTTACTATTGACGTATTGCTGTCCGCGAATGAAGAAACAAGATTCGTGTTAATATCGTTTGTTAAAAAATATTGTTCGTTAATAAACAATTGATTTTCGTGAGGCAGCGAATAACCGATTGCCGCGATACGCGGATTCTGCCTGAAAAAATAATTCGTACTAAGCTGCGAAAAATTATCATGATCACCGGCATTGGCGATGGTATGAATAAATATCAGCGCATCCGAGCGCATTTTCGAGAGGGTATCTTCAGCTTCCTGCGCCGAACGGCGGTTCGTTTCAAAGTTGGCGTCTTCCGCCGAAATTTGCAAATCCTGCCTGACAAGCCACGAAACAAGAACCGTAATTGAACCCAGCGAAAGAAGAACAATAAGGGTAACAATCGACACAAGTTTAAAGCCGATAGAAAAAATCATATTTTTATCGGAATTCCTGGCTTTTTTCCGCTGGCTTTCTTTAATTTCCGGTTTATCAAAATTCGCAGGAATTATTTGATATTCTGCTGCAATACTACTCACGAATCAACCTCTTAGTAAAGTTTCGGCAAATTTTACCATTTTTTGCAAATTAATTACATTATTATAAAAAATTTGAAAACGTCAATCTATTAAATAGTGTAATTTACACATAAAATGGTATAAAATACATATCACATTTAGAAGAATTTAACCATTTTTTAAGAACTGCATTAGATTCACGAGGTAATATGTTAAAAGTTAAGGATTTATCCGCAGGTTACGGCGGTGCGGATGTTATTTACAATATAAATTTTTCCGTTGAACAGGGTAAGAGCCTTTGTGTGCTTGGTCCTAACGGGTGCGGGAAAAGCACTTTATTAAAATCCGTTGCGCGTATAATCGAATACCGAGGAAATGTTTTTATGAATGATACTGATATTTCCGCCGTTTCGCGCAAAGAACTCGCGAAAAAAATCGCGCTCCTCAGCCAGAACGCGCAGGTGTTTTTTCCTTTCACTGTTTACGAAACTGTTTCGACGGGGCGTTACGCGTATTCACAGGGGTTATTTAAAAACCTTTCAGCCGGGGATAAAAATATAATAGAAGATATTTCGAAAAAACTTGATATATGGGACATTAAAGAGCGCATGATCGATGAACTCTCCGGCGGCACATTGCAAAGGGTTTTTCTCGCACGCGCTCTTGCGCAGACTCCCGATTTAATTTTGCTTGACGAACCCGCCAATCATTTGGATTTAAAACATCAGATTGAACTTTTAAATTATTTAAAAACATGGGTTAAAGAAAACAATAAATCCCTTATCGGAGTGTTTCACGACTTAAATCTTGCGCGTCAATTCGCGGATACGGCAATTGTAATGAATAACGGAAACATTGCAGCTAACGGCAGAATCGATGAAGTCCTAAACGGCAGTGTTCTGAGCGATGTTTACGGCATCAATATCCGCGCTTTTATGCGGGACTCTCTTGAAAAATGGAAATAATTTTTATTCCGCGCCTTCTTAGTTAATTTAACGGATAATTTTTTAAATCCGGCAGATCATTAAGCGTTATAACTCGTTTATCATCGTACATTTTTTTAAGCTGAGACGCTTCTGTATATTCGTCAGAATATTGATTTGTGTTTCTGTCACGGACAAAATCACTGTTCCATGTCGCGAACATAAACCACATTGCTTTATCTCTTTCCATTTCGCCGATGTCAGGGACAACGCCGCATTCCGTTAAACCGATCGCTCTCATTGCACCTAACTCATGCAAATACTCAACCAGTTCATAAAACTTCTGAGCCTGAGAGCCGTAATTTCTTTTTGGAGCGTAAATATCTTCGCCCACAAGATCGACATATTCCCCGCCGGGGAACCATGCTTTTTCCTGACCGTTCCAAATCCAAATTAAATTATTTAACTTATGATGATGCGTCATTCTTTCGTACATTAATATCCACAATTTTATAAAATTATCCGCGCCTAACGCTCCCCACCAAAACCAGCCGCCGGATGCTTCATGCAAAGGCCGCCACAAAACAGGAATGCCTGCATCTTGCAAGCGTTTTAACTGAACCGCAATCGCGTCAATGTCGCTGATTAAAAGATTGTATCCCTCTTCATCTTCTTTACTCATCGCTTTCGCTAAATCAAAACTTGTCGCGTCAGTATAAAAACCGCTCCACCATTTCCGCTCTTCACTGTCAATTAAATTCTTGGGAGCGTTCCAGTGCCACAAAAACTTTACAACACCGCCCATGTTATGCCATTCGATTGCCTGCTCGACAGATTCGCCCCTTGTGCCGTACCTTACTCTTGACGGCGAATAATCCATCATGTCAACCATCATAATAGCCGGATACTTACCCGTAACAGAATGGATCACTTTAAATTCAACGCTGTCAACTCCGTTGCCGGTCTGCCCGGACAAAGTCTGCTTTCCGTAAATATCTATTATATATTTCATCAAACGTTTTGCGCCGTCATCAGCGTTTGGATTAACAAGATTGGAAGTAACGTTATACGCAATCGCGCTCATATCTTCCGACTTCCGAATATACAGATAATAAACATACATCCATCCCCAGTCTTTTTTTATTGTAATTTCGTTCTTTCCTTTTTCCAGATACACGCGCCTTAAAATGCTTTCTTCAAAAATATTATTGTCAAGCGTTTTAAAACTTCCTATATGCTTTCCGTTTACCAAAATATTGTTAAATTTATGACCCCTGCCTAGAGTATTCCCCGACGAAACCACAATATCGTAATTATCTGTTTCGTGAACATCAACCAAAAATTTTACATAACTTTCGTCATTGGAAAAATGACCTGCATAACCTGTGGTTCCGAACCTGTTTAAATCAATCGGAAAAAGATTGACTTCGTTTAATATTGCGTCTTTTGCGTAATAAATTTTACCCGCTTCCATGGATTCACCTTTTTCTGTTTTTAAACACGCCGAAAAATTAAATAAAAATAAAACAAGAATTATTACGGCAGCCGCCGATGTTAATTTCTTCATATCATATGATATTATACAATTTGTTATTTTACAAGCGGAATTGTCCGGCAGCTGTAGTTATTGAAGAAAACAGAATGATAAATTAAAATTAAAAAATCTTGGAACGATTACTTACGGATATACAAAAAAATTTTCCGCCTTTTTTTAAAACCGAAAACACCGCGCTCTTCAACGCAAACTGCCTGGAAATTTTTCGCTTTCTCCCAGAAAACTCAATTGACATGATCTTCGCAGACCCGCCGTACATGTTATCGAATGACGGAATAACATGTCAAAACGGAAAAATGGCGAAAGTTAACAAAGGCGGCTGGGATAAAAGCGGCGGCTTCGAAAACGACACTGTTTTTCATAACGAATGGATCAGCTCATGCCGCCGAGTTTTAAAACCGGAAGGAACAATCTGGATTTCGGGAACATATCATAATATCTATCAATGCGGATATTATCTGCAAAAAAATAATTTTCATATTTTAAACGATATCGCGTGGTTCAAGCCAAATGCTTCTCCTAATTTAAGCTGCCGGTTTTTTACTGCGTCACACGAAACTCTTCTTTGGGCGCGCAAAGACAAAGAAGCGAAGCATACATTCAATTACAGCGAGATGAAAGACGGAAGCTTTCCCGAAGACAAATTAAAAAAAGAAAACACGCAAATGAGATCGGTCTGGTCAATTCCTTCATCAAAAAACACCGAGAAAGAATTCGGAAAACACCCGACACAAAAACCTCTTGCCCTTTTAAAACGAATCATACTGGCTTCTACAAATGAAAGAGATATAATTCTTGATCCTTTCTGCGGGAGCGGCACTGCAGGAGTTGCGTGTAACGTTCTGAACAGAAACTTCATCGGAATCGAGATTGATAAAATTTACTGCGAACTTGCGGTAAAAAGAATCAATAGAACCTTTTCCAAAAATTAAAAGTTCGTGTTGGTTAATGCGGCTTGCGGTAATTTTTTTATTCTTAACCTTTTTTTACTATTTTTCCCCATGTGTCGCGAAGACCTACTGTTCTGTTAAAAACCTGTTTTCCGTTTGCGTCTTCGGGATCGCGGGCGAAGTAACCAAGGCGTTCAAATTGATATGCCTGACCAACTGCAGCATCCGCGATCGCTTTTTCGCCCCATGCGGCGGTGATTATTTCCAGCGAATCGGAATTAAAATTGTCGGTGAATTCACCGGGTGAGCCGTCAGCGCGGGGGGCGATTTCCATCGGGCGCTCTTTGTTAAAAAGATAATCATAAAGACGCGCTTCGATTGGCACTGCGTTCGCCGCGCTGACCCAGTGAATTGTTCCTTTAACTTTTTTATTGTCCAAGGCGGCGCTGTTGCCGGCATTACCGCCTTTTGTTTGAGGATCGTATGTGCAGCGAACAGCGGTTATGTTTCCGTTCGAATCTTTGTCAAAACCCGTGCATGTAATAATATACGCGTAACGCAGCCTTACGGAGTTTCCGGGAAATAACCTGAAATATTTGGGCGGCGGCGTTTCTTCAAAATCTTCGCGTTCAATCCACAATTCGCGCGAGAAAGAAATTTTCCGCGTTCCTGAGTTTTGATCTTCGGGATTATTTACAGCGTCAAGTTCTTCGGTTTTATTTTCGTCCCAGTTTTCGATAATTAATTTTAACGGGCGCAGCGCTGCCATGACACGTAACGCTCTCTTGTTCAAATCTTCCCTAAGGCAGTATTCAAGAAAAGCGATGTCAACCATGCTGTCCGTTTTCGCGATACCGATCTGAGAAACAAAGTTTTTGATCGCGTCAGGAGTATAACCCCTCCTGCGAAGCCCCGCGATTGTAGGCATCCGCGGATCATCCCAGCCTGAGACATGTTTATCCTGCACAAGTTTTAAAAGCCAGCGTTTGCTCATAACGGTGTAAGTTAAATTCAAGCGTGCAAACTCTATCTGCCGCGACGGAAAAACTTCCGCCTCGCGGATAAACCATTCGTATAACGGACGGTGGATTTCGTATTCAAGAGAGCACAGAGAGTGGGTTATTCCTTCTTTAGCGTCGGAAAGCGGATGCTGAAAATCATACATGGGATAAATACACCATTTATCGCCGGTTCTGTAGTGATGCTCGCGGCGGATTCTGTACATGACAGGGTCGCGCATTATCAAATTAGGATGGGTCATGTCGATTTTAGCGCGTAACGTTCTAGCTCCGTCAGGATATTCGCCCGCTCTCATTCCCGCGAATAAATTAAGATTCTCTTCGACAGAACGATCCCTGTAGGGGCTGTTTTTTCCGGGAGGCGTAATGCGCCCTTCAGCCGCGGCTGCATTATTTTTATCCGCTGCGGCAGTTCCGCGGTACTCTCTGATCTCGTCATCGTTTAAATCATCAACGTACGCGTTTCCTTTTTTGATGATCTTCACGGCAAGTTCGTAAAGATACTCGTAATAATCAGACGCGTAAAACTCACGATCTTCCCAATCGTAACCCATCCATTTAATGTCGCGTTTTATCGCTTCGACATAAGAAATATCTTCTTTCTCGGGATTAGTATCGTCAAAACGCAGATTGCATTTTCCGCCGAAACGCTCCGCCGTGTTAAAGTCGATATAAAAAGCCTTGCAATGACCGATGTGAAGCCATCCGTTCGGCTCCGGCGGAAAGCGCGTATGCACATAACTAAAACGGCCGCCTGCCAAATCTTCTTTAATAAACTCACTTATAAAATCAGAGTCAGCCATATTTTCATCCTTATGTTTGATTTAAATACAAATTTAAAAATTCGTCAGATAACAAAGACCGAGCAGCAAAACCGCCCACAAAATTTTATCATCTTTAATTTCTTTAAAAAAAGAAAGTTTGCTTCCGTAAAGCCAGAAAAGCCCCATCTGCGCGTCTATGCGGAATGTGTACTCGGAAAAATCTTCCTTCTCGCTTTGTAATCCGAAAAGCAAATACGCAAGCCCGTCAAGAATGGCGTTAAACTCTTCTATCGATTTTAAAAAATCTCCGCGTTCTATCGTCGTCATGAATCGGGGAACTTCATCCTGAAGAGTGTCTTTTCGTTTCTCGTCATGTTTTTCGACCCATGTTTTTTTTATCAGTAAATCAAGATTATTCTGGAAATGTTCAAGGAATTTCCTAAGCTCGCTGCTGTCTTTATCCAGCGTAAGCAGCCTTTGATATTCAACCCCGATCCCCAGCGCCTTGGCGAATTCGCCCGCCGCTTTGATGTCCGGTTTTGCGCCTTTAAAAAGACCTTCCTTCGGGAACAGCTTTTCAGCCGCTTTCCGATACTCACCGGGCATCGGGGAACTCATGGTTGTACTTCCTTTATACATATGATCAAGATGCAAAGAAATGGCGATTTAGTCAAGGTGTCGGCGGCAGAGAGCCTTTCCCTGTAGTGTTAAAAAGGGATTTTTATTATAATGCTTTTATGGAAACACAATGTACTGTATATGTCAGAACTTATGAATGCGACGGTTACAACCATGTCAACAACGCGAATTATCTTAACTACCTTGAATACGCGCGTTATGAGTACTTGAAGGATATCGGTTTCGATTACGATAAGGCCTTTAAATCTGGTTATGGAACTTATATTTCCAGAATCGAAATTGATTATAAAAGGCCTGCTGTTACCGACGACAAACTTGTAATTAAATCAAAGCCCATAAAAAAAGGAGCAGTCAGCGGCACCATTTTACAGCAAATTTGGCGCGGTGACGATCTGATGATCGAAGCGAAAGTAACATGGGTATTTGTAAACTCGAAAGGGATACCGGTAAAAATTCCGGAGGAATTCGATGTTCCCGGGCTGAAACCTTGAATCCGGCATTACCCTTAAAGCAGCTTGCAAAAATATTTTTCGAAATATTAATAAAAACCGGATTTGTAATTTTCGGTTTCGGAATAATACTCTACGCAATAACCGTTTCCAGGCAATGGAGCAGATTCGATTTTTTTATTTTTCTTTTCGGCTTGTTCGGTTTATTGCTGATAGTAACAGTAATTATGTTAAATAAAATAACCGCTGTTGTAAAAAAATTCCCGAAAGTTATCAAAATTATCGGCATAATAATTTTTTGTCTATTCGCGGTTTCCTTTATAATTACGGAAGGACTCATCATAAGAGGCATGCACCCTGCTTCGTCAAATAATAAAACAGATTATATTATAGTGCTGGGATGTCAGGTAGTCGGCATTTATCCCTCCGTTCCATTGATACGCAGAGTTAATAAAGCCGAAGGATATTTAAACGAACATGATGATGTAAAAGTTATTGTATCGGGAGGACAGGGTCCCGGAGAAGATATCTCTGAAGCCGAAGCGATGAGAAGATTATTAATAACGCGTGGTATCGAAGCTGATCGAATTTTGATGGAAGACAATTCAAGCAACACAAAAGAAAATTTATTGTTTTCCGACGAACTTTATAATTTAAAAGAAAAAAATATAATTATTGTTACAACCGATTACCACATGTTCCGCTCCATCGCGATCGCGAAAAAGCTCGGGTTTAAAAACGCGTCAGGTCTGCCAAGCAGAAGCCAGCGCTCCGTACTTCCTGTTTATCTTTTCAGGGAATATTTCGCGGTTATTTTTTACGCGGTGATGGGCAGGATTTGAGTAATAAAAAAATCAAGCGCTTCTCTTTTTGATACAAAAATTATTACTATTCTCTGAGAGAATTCTGGCGGATAAAAGGTTGTTAAAAAATTATATATGGCATAAAATAAAAGTATAAAAACACAAACAAAGGAGTAAAAAAATGTTGCGAGAACTAACTTTGAATGTAGAAGAATCACTTTATGATACGCTTTTGCCTTTAGTTGAAAAACAAACTATCGGGGATTTATTGGCAGAATTTATTCAAACCAGATTTTCTAATAAAAATATTACCCAATCGGAATTGGAAGAAGGTTACAAAGCAATGGCGGCGGATCAAGAATATGAACGTGAGGCTATGGTATGGTGTAATGGTCTTATAAACGGTATTGATGATGAAACGAGGTGAAATTTGGTGGGTTAATTTTGATCCTGCTTATGGGAGCGAAGCCCAAAAAACAAGACCTGCTGTTATTATAAGCAATAACGCTTCAAACACTGCTCTTTCGCGTGTTGTTGTTGTTCCATTCACCAGTAATGTATCACGGGTTTATCCATGTAATATTGTGGTTGATGTTGGCGGATCTTTCGGTAAACTTATGGCTGACCAAATAATGACTGCCGATAAAAATCGCTTAAAAAAATATATTGGCGTTCTTAATTCTGATGATATGGTAAAAGTTGAAGATACGATTAGACTCCATTTAGGACTTTAACCTTTCTATGCTTTTTACGTATTTGGTCTAACGTTTCAGGATGACGACATTTATACCTGCCTTAACAGATGATAAACTTGTTATTAAATCCAAACCGATTAAAAAAGGAGCAGTCAGCGGCACCATATTACAGCAAATCTGGCGCGGCGATGATCTGATGATCGAAGCGAAAGTTACAATGGAGCAGATTCGATTTTTTTATTTTTCTTTTCGGCTTGTTCGGTTTATTGCTGATAGTAACAGTAATTATGTTAAACATAATAACCGCTGTTGTAAAAAAATTCCCGAAAGTCATCAAAATTATCGGCATAATAATTTTTTGTTTATTCGCGGTTTCTTTTATAATTACGGAAGGACTCATCATAAGAGGCATGCGCCTTGCTTCGTCAAATAATAAAACAGATTATATTATAGTGCTGGGATGTCAGGTAATCGGCATTTATCCCTCTGTTCCATTGATTTTCTTATAGAATTTAATCCTGCCGCTTTCAATCACATAGTGATGCACAAGATAAATATTTACTAATTGGTTTTGATTGTAATGCAAATCCAATTGAAATTTTGTATAACTATATAAGTGATTATCATGTAAACGTGTTCCATGCAATGCCATGCAGGAACATATATCACCATTTATTAAAATAGAGGAGTAAATATAGTATATATGACAGACGAAGAAGCTGAAAGATTGGATGAAAAATGGACAAAAAATCCGCCAAAACCAGGTCCTAATGGATCAGGTTATTTCACTAAATGTAAAAAATCCGCTCACACTATAACGATTGATAATATTACTGCGAATTATTTAAATACTAAAGCTATTGCCGATCATAAAACACCTGCCCAGATTATCGAAGAAATGGTTCAGGAACGAATTACCGCATTGTTATGATTTAAATATTTATAATTGATTCTCTTACACATAATGTTCTATGAAACTAAGCTGCCAGGACAGATCGCGTAGTAGTTATTGTTAAATGACATTTGCCAGCCCGAATAAGAGCTTACGCAGAAAGATCAAGACTGGCAAAAAGTGGTGGAGCAAAACGCTAAAGATGGTAAAGCCCGAACGATGTTTTGCTGTTACCGTTTGTTATATTCTGTTGGCGCAATTGTTATAAGGCTTTAGCTTGAAAAAATGCAGGACTTGTGAGACAAATGACAGAGTTATCGAACAAGTCCAATATATTTTAAAGTTTTGCATTAGTGTCAACTACCGTTAACCCTGCGCAGCAAGCTTCTTTAGTTTTCCACGTTGTACCAGGAAAATAAAACCTCGAACAATACCGACAATTGGAGATACTACAATAATAATCGTCAGTATTGGCCACCAAAAATACATTAATCTACAAGTTACAAAGATTAATCTCAAACAACCGCGAAGAAAGTTGTCATTAGGAATATCTGTTATAGCTTTTAATAATACAAAAATCCATCCAAGTACAGGAATACCGTCTCCTAATGTGAAAGTTTCACTGTCCTTTACATAAATAAAATCGTCCTTAAGTCCGCCAAATCCCAATCCAAATCCATTCCATACCCATACAAAAGATTTTACTATAGGAATAATGGGGATAAAATTGAAGATGATAATAAGTATAGAACGCTTTTTTAATTCCTCATTAATATCTACGATACGACCTTTATAAAAAGTAATCTTACCACTTTTTAATCCTTCAAGAATTTGTTGTATTTCTTCCGCTTTTTCGTCATTAGGTGCAAATTTAAGAAATTTTTCAAAATCGGCGATAACAAGATCTTTATTTTCTTGAAACGCATAAGCACCAGCACGTTCAAAATAGAAGCTGCCGTCGTCTTGTTTGATTCGGATCGCTTCAGTAAAGTCTGTAATTGCCAAATCGAATTTCTTTTTATTTCCGTAGGCCATACCGCGCTTGCAATGAGCATAAGGATTGTTCGGTTCAATTTCGATTACCTTGGTTAAATCAGCAATTGCCCTGTCGTACTTCCTTTTTTTTAAATACGTCGTGGCACGTTCGATATACTCTTGAGCATCCATAAAAACCTCCTTTTACGTTTAAAGCCCGTCGGCTATAATTTATTTATGACCTGCTTGAATAAACCGGTCTCTGTTATCAAAACAGAATTTAATAAACATGTCTTTCTTGATCACAAGACGTACCGGCAAAGGCAACAGCTTATAGACTGGTGTTAGTAAAATCTCCATCATTTCGTCATTTTGTACCGCTGTCAATGCTTCAGGTGCTATCTTCTCCTGAATGATTTCTTTTATCTTCGGCAAGTGCTCTTCAACTGCTTTTTCAACTTGAACATCAAGTACACTTTTAATGTCCATGTTTTACTCTAAAAAACATTTTACTTCCCCTTATAATTACTGCCGTTTTTCCATGCTTCATAATTGCCGCAATTTTTACAATTTGATTCGTTCTTACATTTTTGATCGCGGGTGCCTGATGACGGTGTTGTTTCCGACAGGTAGCACTTATCGCTTGGGTGATCGTAAAAAGGACATGAGCCTGGTACTGCTCTTGGCTTGTTCAATGTAATACCTCCTATTAATGTATTGAGGAATATACATTCCCCATTTAAAACAAACAATTAAATATAAATAAATTATTTTACACATGCTATGCAAATGGCATATAACGTTCTATAAACGATCTTATAATACAATTATGGGAACCTTTAAAAACTTCAGTTTTTAAAGATGCTCTTATTAATATTCAAGCATTATTTACATGATAATCCTTATATTCTCTGCTCTCCATTTTGAATAATAACTCTCCATCCCCTTTCATCTGCGCATGTTTTAACCCTTCCATTAAACCTAAAATAAAAATCTGATTAATTTCTGACAATTTTGAGAAATTTAATTTAAGTTTTTCTGTATTGGCAAAGCTCATATATGAACTTATATTATCAGAATATGAACATAATGTCAATAAATATTTACAAAATTTTACTCATTTTTATTAAATATTTGCTTGCTAGGCGAACATTAGTATTATATGCTCAATTTAATTGATAATGATGACAATTAATGAAAGAATCAAAGAAATTCGCCGGAATTTAAATAAATCACAAAGAGAATTCGCGAAAGAAATATATGTATCATATGGCTATTTATCGGAAATAGAAACCGGGCAAAAAGAAGCGAACGACCGCCTCATCCATCTAATTGCCAGCGCTTTTTCGGTCAATAAACACTGGCTGCTTACGGGTGAGGGGCGCATGTTTAACAGTACCCCGGAAGAAAAACTGGAGCGGATAACAAACCTATTTAACGAGCTGTATCCCGAATATCAGGACTTTGTGCTTCGGCAAATCGATGAATTGATTGAATTGCAAAATGTAAGGCATGAGAAAACGTAAATAAAATAAAAGTGTCTGAAACAATTATTAAGGCTGTTTTAAAACTAACCGAGTTTTGGAAAAAATTCTTCTTATTGTATAAAGTATATTTCTGAAAAATTTTCTGAATTTGAAACAGAATCTATTGGAATAATATCTTTTCCCAATTCTTTGACATAAATAGTATTAAATTCAAATAACGGCATTAATTTTTTTAAGATTATAAATAATAATTCGGTACAATATAGTTCTGAAGCATCATCCATATTAAATTTCCAGTCAAAAGGCACGCCTATATATTCCATTGCCATACCGGATATTTTTTCCCCGTCTAAATTTATTGTTCTATAAATACCTATTGCTCTGGCAATACTTAAAAAATCCTCTAATGGTTCTTCTTTTACAAAGTCTTTCCCGGTTTTAGCAGTTCCTTCTGCATGTATTACAGTAATCCGATCTTCATTAACACGTATTATTCCTATATGCGAAAATCGTCTATCATTAACAGATAAATCTTTAAATACTTGAGACCAAAGTCTGTCTCCAAGACGACAAATTATATCTCCATCTTTTATTATTCCAAATAATTTGTCTTCTTTTATTAATAAAATAGGTTTACCTCTAGGCACTATTATAAAAACAAATATTACCAAAATTAATATTGTAAATAAAATAATGCCTATTAACACAAAATATTTTCGATTATGTGCTCTGATCATTTATTTATAGTGACTTTCCATTCTCCGTCAACTTTTACAAGATCGTAATTACTTGTTTCACCATTTTTATATATAACTTTTACAACAGCGTTGTTATCGTTTATGGTTTCTTCAGTTTTTTCTATACCTCCGTAAGAAGTTAACATTCCTTTTGCTTTTTCACCCATTATAGCCATCATTTGCTCTGCTTGTGGCGTCGTCAATTGACCAATTGCCTTTGAATCTCCTTTTTCAATGGCAGTATGGAGCTTTTTTACTGTACTGGTCGGGCTGCCGCTGCCGCAGCTAATAATAACAATTCCCGTAACCAGCAATAAACCGATTAATCCGATAAAAGAAAAATTAATTTTCATTTTTTAACCTCCCTTAACTAAGGCTGTTCCAAAACTAAACAAGTTTTGGAACAGCTTCAACTATCTAGTCATTAAATAAGATCCGGGTGCAGCGGTATTTGAATTCATAATAACTTGTATTTGGGTATTGTTAATTATATTAGCATTTCCTACATTCATGCCAAATTTAATACTATACAAATTTGCTGAATTTCCATTTCTGTTAAAACTTCCAAAATCTTCATAAGATAAGCCTGGAATATTTAATCTCCATCCGGAATTCGAAATTACTACAATTGCGGTATTATTCATTACAATCCCCCGCCAAGTTCCCGCTAAATCTCCTGCGTCATTATTAAATGATGGAGTTGTTAATCTGATATTCATATCTTGGTTAGTAACGTAAAATGTTTCTGTCTTCTTCGCTGCTTCTTTATAAAAACCTTGAAATAAATAATGAAAATTTCCCTTTTCGTCAACATCAGATTCTTTTATAATTATCTCTGCGGTTGTCGGCGAAGTCGGATCTCCTCCGGCACGTCGTGTTGTAAACCAAAATGTATAACCTTTTCCCGCTTCAACATTACAATTAACACTGACAGGTATTTCTCTTCTGGTAGTCTCGTTTAATCCTGATCTTAAATTAACTGTTGTAACACTACGAACGAAAGTTATCGTAAATGTATATTCACCTGGCGACACTCTAACTACAGCTCTTTCAAAATGAAATGGTGATATAGTAACAGGTCTTTTCCATTCATCTCTATCTCCATACCCGTTAATCTTTACTAAATTTATAAAAGGCCATTCACTGACACCATCAATCATAGATATAGGTGATACTAGAATAAAAGCGCTATTATCTTCTGACACATCCTCAAAATTATAATAATTTGTCAAAGTAAAAGTAGAACAACCTGTTATATAAACTGCGAATACAAGTATTATAAACAATACCCCTGATGATTTTTTTATATTTATCATATTTTCTCCCTATTCTTTTCCATATAAAATGTTTTTATTCTAAATCGCTGGTCGTAAATGTCAGTATCATTCCTTCTGATACTGTTACATTGGATTTACTAAAAGCGCTTCCGCTCGATGTTGTTTGTCTTAAACGAATGTCATAAACATTATTTGCGGATAAAGACTGCGAAAGCGTATAAGCCCGTGATTGTCCGTTAGCGATACTACCGGATAAAGCGGTCCCCCAACTTGCGGATGATGATGGTTTTATCCAAACACCCGCAATACTGTAACCGGTGTTGTTTTGAAGAACAATAACAGGATTAGCAAGTAAAAGATTATCCGAATCGGCGCTGGTCAATGTGATAACTGTTCCGTTCGATATCGAAACATTATTTTTTGTATATGTATTGGCGGGATTTGTCGATCTCGCTTGAATATCAAATATTGTATAACTTGACGGCGGAATAGGAATAGTTTCGGATGAATTACTGTTGCTGGAAAGAGAACCAAAACTTGTCCCCCAATCCGAAGAAGCCGATGGTTTTATAAATATTGAATTAAAATTAACACCTGCTCTGTTTTGAATATTTATTGCCGGAAGATCGCTGCCGTCATTTAAATCATTTGTTGTAAATGTAACAACCATTCCGTCAGAAACCGTTACCATATATTTTCTGAATGAATGTCCGCCTGATGTAGACTGTAATCTTAAATCATATTCATTATTAGCTGATAAAGGCTGTGAAAGATTAAATGTTCTTGATACTCCATTTGATAAAGTTGAATATCCATATAAATTAGAACCCCAATTAGTTGATGTTGACTCTTTTATATAAATACCATTAATGGAATACCCGGTGTTATTTTGAATAACAATAACCGGATTTCCAATTAAAGAACTGTCTGAATCTTCACTGGTATATTTTAATATTAAACCGCTGGAAACTGTGACATTATTCCTTGTGTATGTGTTAGCTGGATTTGTTGATCTCGCTTGAATATCAAATGTCGTATAACTTGATGGCGGAATAGGAATAGTTATGTTTTGATTTCCATTATTCGAAAGAGAACCAAAACTGGTCCCCCAATCCGATGAAGCTGATGGTTTTATAAATATTGAGTTAAAATTAACACCGGTTCTGTTTTGAATAGTAATACTCGGCAAATTACTTCCATCATTTAGGTCACTACTGGTAAAAGTAATAGTCATATTGTTTGAAACAGTTAATTTATATTTTCTGAATGAATGTCCGCCTGATGTAGACTGTAATCTAAAATCATATTCATTATTGGCTGATAACGATTTTGAAAGCTTAAATTCTCTAGATGCTCCATTTGATAAAGTTGAATATCCATATAAATTAGAACCCCAATTAGTTGATGTTGACTCTTTTATATAAATACCATTAATGGAATACCCGGTGTTATTTTGAATGGTAATCGTCGGAATTACATTTGTATTTCCGCCGCCGCTGCCAGTACTATTCCCATCCTCTTCACTGCCGCCAAGAAAACCGCAGCCGGTAAACGAAAACCCAATTAACGCGATAAAAGCGAAAATTCCAAAAATTTTAATGAAGTACCTCATTAAATCCTCCTTTTATACTTCTTCTAAATTTTCCCTATCCATACAAACAGGGTTATAAGTTGAGCTTGTTCCAATAATTGAAGTTTAGAACAGCCTCAGCTATTTAATTTAAATTGTATAGCATATAGCTACATATAATTATATAGATAGAGCATAAAGCTGTTTGTGTCAAGAGCCCTAAGCCACATATACTATTTTTATAAAGCATAAAGATTGATATTATGACGGAACTTAGAAAAATACTCGGTATGAATATGAAGGTTTACAGATCAAAACTTGGCTATTCTCAAGCCAGATTGGCGGAACTGGTGAATACCGCGACCAATTATATAGCTCAAATTGAAAACGGAAAAAGGTTCCCAACCGACACAATGCTCGAGAAAATAGCGGCTGCCCTGAAAAAAAAGGGGTATGAGCTGTTTTCGCTTGTTCCTTACCAAGAAAAGATCGAAACAGACTGGCAAAGTCAAATTCTTATTGACCTCGAAAAATTTATACATGACAGGATAAAAAGATTAAAATGTGATGAATAAGCTTATTACAAAACTAGATTAGTTTCGGAACAGCCTTGAATTTTTTATATTTCTTATGGCAGCTTCTTTTTTGAATATTTACGCAGTTCCTTGAATTCCTTGTCAGTATATATCGCGCCTGTGAAAATACGAACAGAACCCCTATACATAGTCGGATGGTTTCGAATGAATCTTATCGTATCGGCGGTTATGGGTACATCAGGAGACAATTCGGTTTTGATTGCATCAATATAATTTTTCTCGAGCATGTTATCTTCCTCCTAAAATTAAGATCAGTCTTGAAAAATTTAACTGATGCCAATCGAAGCCGCTCCAGGATTTTAAGCCCTAAGAGGCTTTTCCAAAGCTCGGTTAGTTTCGGAAAAGCCTCTTATAACAGCCTCGATTAAATAATATAACAAAATAATAACAATTTGTCAACATCGCGTATTGCGGCAGATGCAAATTTTATCTAACACCCTACACAACACTCGTTTTTAATTTTTGTTCTTTTTCAAAACGGCTGACAGCCAGATCGATTAATTTGGTGATTAAATCCGTATAATTGATTCCGCTTGCTTCCCACATTTTCGGGTACATGCTGATTTTTGTAAAACCGGGCATGGTGTTAATTTCGTTAACAATTAAACCGCCGTTCGGTTTAAGGAAAAAATCAACGCGCGAAATTCCTTCGCAGCAGAGAGTAACAAAAACTTTTATTGCCGTGTCTTGAATTCGTTTTATTGTTTCCTGATCAAGCTTCGCGGGGATTTCCAATGCGGCGCCTTTTTCGTCAAGATATTTCGCGTCGTAAGAATAAAAATCATGAGAAGTGATAATTTCGCCGGGAAGGGAGGCGGCGGGGTCTTCATTTCCAAGCACCGCGCACTCTATTTCTCTTCCGGGGATAAATTCTTCCATGATTATTTTAGTGTCGTACAGAAACGCTTCATTTAGCGCGGCTGCATATTCGGCTTCGTTATTGACTTTGCTGATTCCGACGGAAGAACCCATATTAGCGGGTTTGATAAAAAACGGCGAAGACCGGCAGCCGTCAGGCGCAAGTGCAGCTTCGGCTTCCGCGAAAGACGGCGCTTTAACGCGGTTTTTTAACACGATAAATTTGCCGATTGGAATTCCGGCTTCGCGGAACAAACGCTTCATGACATCTTTGTCCATGCCAACCGCGGAACCAAGAACGCCGGGACCGACAAAAGGAAGACCTGCCAATTTTAAAAAACCCTGCATTGTGCCGTCTTCGCCGAAAGGACCGTGCAAAATCGGAAATATCACATCAAACCCGGAAACCGCATCCATCCGCCATTGACCGGATTTTTCGATTTTTATTAAGGCTGGTTCAAAAATATTTTTGTCGATCGCGTCATATACATTTTTTGCAGATAACAGCGATATTTCATGTTCCGCGGATTTGCCGCCGAAAAGTATTCCGACTTTTTTCATCCGCTTATCTTCCTGTAAGCCGCTTCCATGGATTTATGCCAAAGCGTACTAAAAAATAAAACCATGCAAAAGCAAAACCGGCAAGATGTGTCAGATGCGCGACATTACCGCCGCGGCCTGAAAAAACAAAAAATAATGAAAGAGCGGTAAAAGCTAAAACCATTACAGGCGCGCGAAGCGGTAATATTCCCCAAATATAAATAACCGAGGTCGGAAAACAAACCGCATAAGCAAGCTGAACCGCGTAGAGCGCGCCTGACGCTCCGACAAGAGACACCAAAAAATTACCTGTTAAATAATAAACAATAAAAGAAAAAACACCCGCCAGCATTCCTGTTACAAGATAAAACAGAAGAAACTCC
>JGI24695J34938_10001367_pt1 | contig 21019 bp, 19 predicted proteins | sample TergutCo191P3_FD_34938 | JGI IMG/M metagenome (IMG submission 34938)
TTTAATAAACTTTATTAGTTATGTTTTTATCTATTTATTCAGTTGGCGGTTAAAACAGTTGGTCTGACTTTTTCACTAAATTTTCATGCGTTTGACGTGGGTTATTAGGAACTGCCAGTAAATAATTTGACCATACTTGAGTGTAATTCACGGAGTTATCTAATAAAACGGGTCAAATTATTTCTTGTCAGATCCTAACTATTATTGTTAAGTGTGTAAAAACGTGGTTTTTTATCTCTCTACAGGGAAATTTGGCAAAAAAACTATATACTACGTTCACTCATCATAACCAATGTCAAAGAAAACATATTTAGTAATAGTTGCAGTTGTAGTTCTTGCAGTTGTATTAATAGCGGGCATATATGTATTGCGATCACATCAGAAATGGGAAATAGGAGTAAAAGCGGGAGACGAATTTACATATAAAATGACAGGATGCGCAGATGTTCCCGAGTTTGACGTAGCTATACCGGCGAACTATTTGGATGTAAACAAGACAGACTATTATCGGGTTAAAATAACAAATGTAGAATACCCATTTGTTACGTACATAGAAACTACACAATTTAAAAACGGAACTAGTTTTAGTGCTGAGGGCACTCTTAACGTTGAAAATGGCGCTAACACTAACGAGGGCGGCTTTTGGGGCATCTTTGTTACTAATTTGAAAGTGGGCAGTTTATCTAGACCTACAGTTCCTGAAGGAATAACCGTTAACGATACAGAAACAAGATCATATCTAGATGGTGATAGGCAAACAATTTTTCTGTACGCATCAGGCACATTCTATGACACAGATGACGAAACTCTTAGCAGAACATACATAACATACACTTATCTGCATGTTGACAAAGAAATAGGCATACTAGTAGAGCTTAAAGACATACAAATGTACAATGACCCTAAAATAATACTAACCACTACATGGGAACTAGTAGACTCTAATGTTCTACAAGTTTCTTAACAACAACTTTTTTTACTAACTTTAACTGCCCAGTTTTTATGATAATTCAATGTCTGAAATCTTGTTGTTACGCTTTTTTCTGAAAAGAAGCCAAAATAACGGTAAAAATCCATTTTAGTATTACGATAATGCGGTAATACACTGAAAAGTATTTTACGCATCAATCTCGTTTGTTTTTCGAAAAAGAACACAACAATAAAATTTTAAACATCATATACTATAATTTACAGAGCTACGGTTACTAATTCATTCAACTTTTAAACCATTTTTAAGAAATAAAAAATAATAAACAAAGAGAAGAGGAGAAGAAACAAATGTTAGGATTTAATTTGTTGTTTTATTGTGTCCTCAGCTGTTTTGATAGCGTCTTGTAACTTATCAGGTAATGTTCCGCCGCCCTGTGCAAAATTTGGTCTTCCTCCACCGCCACCGCCGATAAGGGGTGCAGATTGTTTAATTATCTGTCCAGCGTGAACACCCTTTGCTACAGCATGATCACCTGCCATAATCATAATTCGCGCTGTTTTACCATCAGATCCATAAAAGACAGCAACCACTGCAGGATTTTGTTTAATGACCTCACCACCAGTGGTCACCATACGATCGACATCTATAACCTCTCCAAAGTCACGTTTAACAATAGACACTCCGTTAATTTCTTGTGCAACATCAGATGCTTTAACTGTCTGGCTTTCTTTTTCAGCTAGCTCTTTAATTAAGCGACGTTTGTCTTGTTGCGTTTCCTTGTAGTCTTTTATTATTTTTTCAGCTGTTTTATCAAGCTTTTCAACAGGCGCACCAAGGGTAGCTGCAACATTCCAAAGTAGGGCTTCTTGTTTTTGAATTTCTTTAAGGGCCACAAGCTCAACGGCGTACCCTAAACGTTCTACGCCATCTTGAACGCGTTCAGTGTAAACAATTTTTACCATACCCACTTCTATTGTACTTTTAAGATGCGTTCCCGCACAAGCTTCAACATCCCAATCACCAGTTTTAACTACTCGAATGTCCTTACCAGGCACGGCTCCACCTTGATAGAGACGAAAACCATAACGTGCCTCAGCCTCGTTTCGTGTATACCAAGTGATATCGATTTTTATGTTATCCATAATTGCCTTATTTGCGAGAAATTCAATTTGGTGAATTTCATCAAAAGTTAAACGCTTATAATGCGAGATATCAAGACGAGATGCCTCTAAACCTTTTTGTGCACCGGACTGCCAAACATGGTCACCTAAAACGCGTCGAGCAGCTCCATTTATAAGATGAGTTACTGTGTGAGCTTTCATTAAACTGTAGCGTTTATCCCAATTTAGAGAACCCTTAACAGTTACACCCTCTGAGAAGGGCGCGTTTGCATTGATTTTGTGTATGATGACTTTGCCAACTTTTTGGGTATCTAGTACTGCAACCATAACGCCGTTAAAGTTTAACCAGCCCTCGTCAGCGGGTTGTCCACCACCTTCGGGATAAAAACATGTTCGGTCTAATACCACATATTTTTCATTAATGATTTTTAGAACCTTGGCTTCAAATTCTTTCAGGTATGCATCTGCGTAATAAAGCGGTTCAGTGGGTGGCAAAGTTTCGGCAACCTCTTTAAGTGTTTTTTCTACTTGAGCTTGCACCTCTTCAACAGGTTTGTTAGCATTCATATGTCGATTTGCTATAAGGGAGTAAAAGTTTTCAGGAACATCTACTTGTAAACTTTCTTTTTCAGCAACTTGCTTTACAATTTCAGGGGGTAGACCGTGGGAATCATAGAGTTCAGTTAAAGTGACAGCAGATAGTTTACCTGTGCCTTTTGCTTTAAGGTCATCTGCTATGCGTTTAACCATGCTTTCTCCACGTTTTAGGGTGTCTTGGAATTTTTCTGCCTCATTTTTTAGCATTTCAACAATTTCAGTTTGCATTGTTTTAATTTGTGGGAAATCTTTGAACCAATAGTTAGCTTGTAACTCTACTATATCATAGAGACTATCAGTGTTCATGCCTAAATTGAGCATTAAACGATATGTACGACGGAAAAGAAGCCGAGCTAGGTAACCCTCTTGGATGTTTGAGGGCACAACACCTTCACTTAGCATGAAACTAAGAGTTTTCGTGTGATCCATAATAGCCCATGCATTCTCTATAGGAATAAGACTATGTTCTAATGTTTCAAGATCAATACCCGTTAACTGAGAAACCCGTTTACGTAACACCATACGGTTTGCAGTTTTATCTACGTTAACAAGCCCAGAGTATTTAGCAACTTGAGAGAGAAAATCATTATCAACACTAGATATACCGGCCATATCATAAATTTTGTTTAACATGTTACCATAAATTGCTTGAAAACAACTAGGCACCCCCTGACTTATCCAGGCAAAACGGTCAAGACCATAACCAGTGTCAACTGTGCGAATAGGTAACTCTACAAATTCATCACCAACCACTTTATACTGCATAAATACAAGCGTACCAACCTCTAAACCACGCACTATACACTCAACATCAGGACCGGCATTACCACCGCCAACCCATACACCCTCTTTATAGATAACTTCTTCACTTTTCATGCCTAAAACTTCAGTTACAAAACGATGATGATAACGAACAGTGTCATCTTTCCAGTAAACAGTTTTATCGGGCAAATTAAATGCGTGAGCACCACCCATTTCAAATATTGTTAAATGCCGACCAAAAGTGGGACCCGTATTGGGAATATCAGTTAAACGAATACTAGGCTGCGAAATAACTAGAGGATTTGCAGGAGGAGGCGAAATGCCCTCAGTTACATACGGTTGAAAATCAATAATACTTGCATGAGTTAAATAAATATCACTCCGCCAACGAGCAACAACAGGATAAGGCTTAACACGTGTATGATTATTTTGTTCAAAAAAAGAAAGAAAAGCCTCACGCATCTCAGGCAACGTAAACCGTTTAGACGTTGCAGGATTTCCAATAAACGAGTAATAACCACATTCATCAGAACTTGACTCCCCACAGGTCTCAATACCATGGTCTTGCGTCCAAAAATATTCACCACATTTCAGACAACGTTTACGCACAAACCCTTCCTGCTTAAAGAAGGGCAACTCATATGCTTCTGCTGGAAAGCTTTTCTCAACCATAAGACTACCTCTGCTATAATAACAATAATTATTTTGAAGAAATGATTTCCACAAATTTAAAGAATACCCAAAAACAACAACTTAACACACAAACTCGCCATTATAAACAAGAACACTCTAAAAACAAAATTTCAAGCCACCACTCTTGTAACTATAAACAGGTACATATCATCTACAGCTAGCTTATTGGGAATTTCGTAATTGTAAAAGACCGCTAAACTGCTATAAATTGTAAAACATTAGTGGTATTTATAGCGCTAGTTATCAAACAATTTTACACTACCTTGTTGCAGAGTTAATCTAATTAAGGTGAGTGCCAATCATCGATAAGTATAACGGGGACACCACGTTTTTCTTGCCCTAGGCGCCTTAAGGGTTTAGTTAAATGCCGCTGTGACCGAGTAGAGGTTACATACAAGCCTGTGTGAAGGACACGGGGTATAACTGTTGTTTGTTTTGTTAGGCTAACGAATTTTTCTCCACATTTTTCACATCTAAACCCTTGCTGTTTACCCATGGACTTTAAACGTTTTGCACATGCAGAACACCGAGGATTCTGGGTTACCACATTTTGATTAAGAGATAATATGTTAATTTTTTCAAGATTTATTGTTAAAAATTTAGTTTTTACATCCTTGTGTATAGCGCCCATAACTTCTATGGAGTCACCTATTACAAGTTCTCTAGCAGCTTTACGTAAATCACCTGTGGGCTCATATGCGGCGCAGTCTATCTCACAAAAGGATGTTTTAATACTAAAAATTACGTGCCGTACAGGCACAATTTTTGGATTTTTAGAAACAACCCCTTTGAGAATTACTGAACAATAACGTTCTAATTTATTCAACCCATCAACTTGTCTTAAATGGGCATCAGTACCCTGATTGGACCTAAAAATTACCCAACGTTCCACAGGTTCTAAAGATTTAACAATCCCAAAGGCTCGCTTAACCACATCAGCTGATTCACCTCGAAGACCAAATAATACAGGGTCAAATCCACGAGGAGTTATTAATATACGATTTTTTTCATTGTCTATATTGTTGAAAACTTGGGGCTGTAACAACTGGTCCATGTTAAAAACTGAGTCTTTATCTACAAGACGTTTAGTGCCCCAATTTGTGGCTGTGCGATAAGCTATTAACTCGTAAGTGTAGTCACCTGTTAGGGTTTCACCTATAGCGGCTAAGGCACCGATTATACCTCTACAGTTATTATATCCTAACGCTTCGGCACCAATTTTGCGAATTAGTTTAACAGCTTTATTTAGAGTAACTATACAAGTTTCAGCTTGCCGAGAAAAATCTGTTAACTCTTGAGGAATATTTTTCTGTTGATAAAACACAATTCCAGGATTGGTGCCTTTAACATTTGTATGTAAATGTTGTTCCCAAAAAGTCAAAACTAACTGTTTGATGTCATCTGTCAAATGTGTTGGATATTGGAATCTTAGGCAGAGGGCGCCGTTTCCTCGAGTTTTCCAAGGAACATTTGGGTTGAGCCGTATAAGTGCAGGGTAATCGATGAAGTGCACCGCAGGTACTTGTACAAGTTTTTCTACTAAAACTGCAGCAAGATATGTAGTGCATCCGCCGTTTATTGAATCTGTATCGTCTAAGCCAATGTGCATCACGGAGGTATCAGTCAAATGCTCAACTCCATTTATCTTGTATATGTGATATGTCTTATAAAATAAAAAGTTGCTTTAACAACCTAAAAAACTTGATAAATGTATAGAAAAATACAAGCAGTTTATAGACTTTAGTTAGCAGGACAACCTCGTTTAGAGAGGGTAGTTGATATTTGCTGTTTCTGTCTAGCTATTTTTATGCTTGTCCATTGGAAAGCTCCATAAGATACTATCATTCTAAACCATAGAGTTACGGCGCGGGAGAGTAAAGTAACTGAAACACTAAGCCCGTTAGGTAATCCAAGAGCGTGGAAAGTAGAAATCATTATAATCTCGTTAACTCCAAAAATGCCAAGACCCACGGCTTGTAATACGCCTGAGATGGTATAGACAATTAGCACGCTATCAAAGGGTATGGGATAACCTAGAGCTGTAAATACTAAAAACATTACACCTATGTCAAAAATCCAACTTAGAATCGAATATATAGTCGGCATTATCAAAACGCTAGGTGTAGCTTTCAATTCGTTAATGCTTAGATGAAAATTGTCTATAGTCTTAATTGTTTTCTGCTTAAAATCTGTTGGATCCCAGTTTTTACGGAAAAATAAACCAACACGGATAACAAACTGTAGTAATACATGAGTGGCTTTGGGTTTAATGCTTAGGTAGTAAATTAAAAATAATGAAACACCTGATAGTATCAAGAATAGGATAATAGCAAAAGTAGCTAAAGGTTCTAAAGTGCGATTAAACAATACTAAAAATAAACCTATACTAAAAGTAACTACTGTAAGGGACATTACTATAATTTTTTGGCCAATAACGGAGGCACCAATTTTTCCAGCATCTTCACTGGAAGACTTGCTAAACAGATATGTTTTAGCTACGTCACCTGATAAACCTAGTTGAGGAATGGCGGCATCAAAGAATAAACCAACCCATGTGAAGAGGTAAGCGTTTTTTACAGATGCTTTTACGGTTAGAGCATTTAATAGACTATGCCAAGCCATTGAAGAGAAAAAGACCCCTATAGGGTAAACTGCAAAAGAGATCACATACAAGATAATGTTAGCTTGGGAAATTGTTTCAATAAAACTGGTCAAATCTATAAACAGTACAAAATAAACTAGAAAAGCAATTAAACCAAAAGTTAAGAGCAGAAAAAGCTTTTTGTTACCCTGTAACGGATTTTTTTGTGGAGCCATCACGCCTGTGAACCTAAAACAAAAATAGACAGATGTGTTAAAAAGGGTTAGTTGGAGTTAAGGTGTACCGTAACATCCAAGAGATTTATTTGATTATTTTTAGATCATAGAGAACCTTTTTGAATTCTACATCGTTTAGTGATGCACGTCTGCCGTTTGCATATATGTCTTTGATTTTTTCTACAACTATGGCAACGTTTTGGTCATCGGGTTCAGTGCCAGTGATTTCAGTGATTTTGTGTTTTATAATACCTTTACCGCTTTGTTTACCAATTGTTAATCTGCGCTGGTTGCCAACAAGTTCGGGTGGATAGGGTTCATATGTCCACGGGTTACTTAGAACACCGTGTGTGTGAATACCTGATTCATGAGCAAAACCGTAGTCACCAACGATTGCCGTGTTAGGTGGCAAATGGAAACCTGTTGCGTTACTGATATAGTCCGCTGTCTGCTTTAATTTAGCTGTTTTGCCTTCAAATTTACGTACACCATAGTGCAAATATAGGTTAAGTAAAACTTTTTCTGTTTTAGCGTTGCCTGCGCGTTCACCAATGCCCAGATATGTAGTGCTGGCGTAAATTTTATCCCAAACGCCTTGAGCAGCTTTAATTGCAGCCATAGTGTTTTCAAGGGCGTTACCAAAGTCATCGTGTGCGTGTATTTCTATGTCTTTAATTTTTGTTTCTTTTTTAATTGCAACAATTTTTGCAGGGATACCACTGGGTAGAGGTGCATCAGGACTGGAAAGGCCAATACCTACTGTATCGCAAACGCGATAACATTCTGCACCTGCTTCTGCAACACTACTAATTAGTCTAGATTCAAAATTCCAGTCAGCTCGTGTGCTGTCTTCGCCGTGAACAAATGTACGTAATCCGCAGGTTTTTGCGGCGTATTCTGTTACGTCGATAAGGTTTGCAAGTATTTGTTCGCGAGTTTTTTCAGGCCATTTTGCTTGGAAGTGCATATCTGAGACTGGGTGAGAGATACCTACTTCGTTAAAACCTAACTGTACTGCGCTATCGATGTCTTCTTTTACTGCACGACACCATGCAGCAATTCTCATATCTAGTTTTTGGTCTAGAATAAGTTTTGCTGCTTGTTTATCTGGTTCTTGATAATGAAACAGTTCAATTCTTTCAACGCCTATTTCGTTTAACAATTGTGCTATACGCGTGGCGTCTTTTGGTCCAACAGCTAGACCAGGCATTTGTATACCGTCTCTTAGAGTACTGTCGTCTATTATAGGGTCTGTTTTGAGTTCAGGTAGTTTGAAATAAAATTGGTTTAACTCCATTTTTTCATCTCTCTGTCTAATTTATGCTTTTTTTTCAAGCACAATGTAATGTTAATCAGTATTTCTGTGTCATTGATAAACATTGCTGTATGGTTTTACAACGTTATAAAATTATTTAGCAACACTTAGCCCCATTTATCTTGTCACACAACAAGTAAAAAGTTTACATAAAACTAAAATATAGAAACACTATACACTAAAAACGTTTAAATAACGCCTTAATAGTACCTGAAACTGCCAAAACATGTACAGAAGCCACCTTACCAGTCACATTTGTAATGCAAGCTAAAGAAGCTCTAACAGCACCTAACGTTTCAAGGGAGGTACGAACAACTACAATTTTACAGGAAACATCAAAGTTAATTAAAGCCATACTAGTCAAACTTGCACCTACTTCACCATAGAGTCTAGTAACCGATCCCCAAATGGCGTCCATTAACTCTTTCTCAGAGGGCACACTATCCATTTCCAACTGTAAGGCCAAATAACGCCGTTTTACACGCTTCACTAAAAAACATTACCCTCCTTGACAACGCGGATACCAGGAGCAATAAAGTTGCATTTGAGTTTTTCGCGGTTACGTAAAACAATCGCCAGAGGGTTCATTGAAACAGTATTCAAAGCCTCAACATCACTTAACCCAAAAAGATAGGCCACACTAGCCATATCTCTTGGCATACGCATAAAACGCTCCTCAGTTGCGCCACTTGAAAGAATTATAGGCACATCAAAAATTTTGGCAATGGCAACTTCACGACGCAAACAAGAAAGAAACCGCGTGCGCGCTGGACCCTCTAAAACAAGTAAGGATTTAATGTCAATTTCCAAAGCTGCACAGCCACTACGGGCAAGTTCAGCCTCTGAGCGATCAAAAAAACGCTTACGATAATCAGTGTTTGGAAAATTTAACAAGTCCACACGCCGATCTTTGGCGGCTTGTCGCGAAATTTCTTTATCATCACAGATAACACAGATTATGTCAAATTTACGCCTTAACCGACGCAGGTTATGCATAAGCTCGTTTTCGTTTCTAGGATACAAATCGGCTCTTAAGACAAGCTCGACTTCGACATTTTTGCAGAGGGTTTTTAGGTTTTCAATTTCATCTATGGAAGGTTCAAAAGAAAAAGAAACAGCCAAATGGCGGTAACCAAATTTTGCTGCACGGTGTATTGCACTTTGGAGGATAGATAATTCATTTATATTAATTTTTAAGTGCAGGTCAGCAAAAGAGCGTTTCATGTCAGTAACCCAGATTTTTTGAGTATCTCTAGGATTTCTTCATACGTTTTGTTTTTGAAGTGAATTTTAAAATGAATTGGATCATCTTGAGAAAGTTTTATTTTTCCCAGAAAAGCAGCTTGTTTATCAAAACGTAAATATAAATTGGTTTTTTCTATGTGTAAAGCAATATTATTGTTTAAATTGTTCTTATCTAACGCGTTTATGTTTTGGCTAATTTTCTCAAGTACCGCGGGCAAAATTTTTTTTTCTAAAAGTTGAGCGGTAAAAATGGTAATAGAATTCCCATGATGTCCGGCTAAACTATTTTTTTCGAACTGTATAGATTCTGTTAAATCCATTGGCAGTAAATTGCGTATGGCAGTTAAGACTTTCTCTGCATCTTCTGTTGCGTGTGCAAAGGCTCTTAAATCTACATAGCCAATAAAGGGTTTTTGGGACATTGGGCACCGATTCTTTGACCTATAGCATCTGCTGTTTATGCTTCAGTCTGTTTAGGGGTAGCGGCTATACGTGTTAAGGTTTCAATGTTGCTTTCATGTATACTTTTGCGTCGAAAGTCAACAGGTAGACCCATTTGTTTAGCTTGGAAGCAGGTTATGCCTGCTTTTGCTATCTCGTCTGGGCTGAAGCCTCTTCCGCTTTTTGTTTTGCCATTAGGTCTTTTTATGATTGGTTTTACGTTGTACATCTTATTGTTCTCCGTGTTTTCTTGCGCCTTTACGGAGGCTTGGTCGGACTTTTTCTGCTCCGCGTCCACGATGGCGTAGACCTCTTACTTGTTTGCCTGCGCTGGTCATGCTTCTAAAGACACGGCTTGTGTGTTGACGTTCAGTAATCCAGTTTATGTCTTTGTCAGATTGTATAACTGGGCTATTAGGGTCAACTAGAATTACTTCGAACCATTTGCTTCTTCCGTCTTGGCCAACCCAGTAGCTATTGAGAACTTCTAGGTTTGGGAATTTCTTTGCAGTTCTTTCCTCTGCGATTAATCGGATGCTTTTGGATGGTTTAAATTTTGCAACACCCATACGTTTAGGTCGTCTACCAGAGCGGGGTCGTATTTTGCGCAGTCCACCACGTCTTACACGTGTGCGGACAACTACAAAGCCCTGTTTTGCTTTATAACCCAGTTTACGTGCTCTATCAAGTCTTGTTGGGTGTTCAATACGTGTTACGGTTGGTTGTTTTCTCCATTGGACTAAGCGTTGCCGCATTAATTCTGCCACAAAGGAGTCGTCGGGTTTTGCCCATTCTTCTGCCATGTATTTGTAGGCCATGTTTTTTCACTTATGTGTTATTTGTTTACGGTTCAGCCTTTCGGCCACATCCCTGCGGACATGTTCATCCGCCTGTATTTTTACACCAAATTACCATGGCATAAAATAAACCTTTCCAAAAAACAGACCCTCTTAATACATTAATTCTAACAGTGAAACAAAATTTCAAAAATCACTCTTACCATAACAATTAAAAAAGTTTAAAATTCACAAACGTTTGACTATCTTTTACCTCATCATAAATAGGGTGTATTCAAACAAAAGTAAACCGTTAAAAATAAAAAACGCGTAATCACATCAGTTAAGAATCATCAATTTAACAGAATTAGAAACAGAGTTAGCCTGTCAAAGTAACGTGTTTTTAGTTATAAAATAAGTAATAGGGAAAAAGTGGTAAAAATAAAGTTAGGCGTTTAACCGAATAGGGCGCCTAAGCCTTCTAGTGCTGCTTCTTCTTTGGCTTTCTCATCTTCAGCTTTCTTCTTGTCATCCACTGGTGCCGCTGCTTTAGCCGCATCACCTGCTGGTGCTGCTGCTGGAACTGCTGCCATCATAGTTGGCGCTGCCTTAATTGCCTCATCAATGTTAACTTCACTAAGTGATGCAACGAGTGCTTTAACTTGAACTACATCAACATTAATTCCTGCTGCAGTAAGAACCTTTGTAACTGAATCCTCAGTAATTTCTTTACCTGCCTTGTGAAGGAGCATTGCTGCGTAAATGTTTTCCATATCTTTTCACCTCTTCGTTCGACCATTTCAACATTAGCGACATAACTAATTAAAATAGTTAATGCCATGAATTGCAGTTGACTGCATCATCTTGCCGCTTAAATGAAAACCCTATGACTTAATAACCTTTCGCAACACAGTTGCCACTGAGTAGCGTAAAATAGGACATAAACAAACTTTCATCAACTTACATCGAAATAACACTGTGTAAAAACGCCACAGCGTAAAAATGAAAACACTTAACATGAACCCTTAAAGAGAATCATTAAAGATTTCTGTTTTTGGAGTTAGGATCAGTTAAAAAATAACTTGAACAAAGTTTCTAATAGAATGGGATATTTTCCAAAGATATTGCACTATTCTGCTCTTAACGCGATCAAGTTATTTTTGAACTAATCCTAACTCTTTTTGGTTCTGCGATAACTCTTCCGCGTCATTTTCAACAATGTCTACCAGTAGCGACGATGATGATTCCTTCTTGTTTCTGTGCATAAGAACACCAATTATAGCCACAGGTATCCAGCCTGTAATGACAAATACTGTTGCAGGAAATCCTCCGCCGTCAAAAAATGGCAATACACCTGACAAAAATGTCAAAATATCTGTCAAGAATATTTCCCATATTGTGAAAGATAAAACCATTGCGACTATAGAGGCGTAACCGTATTTTTTGCCGAATTTGTTAAACGTTTGAACAGCTAATATACCAGCGAAAAAGAAGTCGCCAAGACCAAGCCCCCTAAAGGCTATATCACCAGCGGCGTTTAAGTATGTGGGAACATTTGGTAAATAGATAATCACAGGTAAACCTAAGTCTGTAAATGTATTTGCTGCGGCAACCATTGGTCCACTAAAGACAAGGATAATATCTATAAGAGTTAGAAAAGCGGCAAATATCCAAACATTTCGCCAGTTAAATATTGGGCTGAGATATAGGATAATTAGAATTGCAAAGGTTGCCCCGAAAACGTCTAAAACGTAGGGGAACCAAATATTTAAGGTGCCCGCGTAATGTAGTATATTAAAGAAGACAAATATTAGCAAAAATAATGCAGGCGGTTGTGCTGCGATATACCATTTTACTTTCTTATCATCAGCTTTCTTTTGCTCATAAGCTGCAATTGCAAAACATGCAATGCTTAACGCAAAAAAGGCGCCTACTCTAAAAGTTGTAGCAGGGTCTTGAAGATCAGGTAAGAGACTAGCTATGCCAGCAATTAGGCTTACAATGCCAATGCCTATAGAGAATAATTGTGCACTCTTCTTTTTTAGGCCTGAGAACAGGTGTGTAGTAGTAAATAATAACATTGTATAAGACCCTAAAAATATGGACATCAGAACGTTTTCGAACATACTGTCAGGGTTAAGAAAGGACGTTAAGACTATAGTTGAAATGACGACAACCAATACTACGACAAATAGTAAAATGTCGTTTGTTTTGAATTCTTGTGCTTCCATTGAAGCTTTAAGTTTTTTTTCTGCACGTTTGTATAAGAGTACTGCAGCTGTTACAACAAGCAGTAGAACCAATGGCATAGCAACGTCAAGAGTAGGCATAATAGCAAAGTAAGAAATGATACATTTATTTGTTTACCCTAATCGTGCAAAAATTTCAGGCAACAAAAGGTTTACAGGTTAAAATATGCGTTAAATAACGCCAGAGAAATTAGAAGAGCCTCCTCTGTTCGCACCGTAGCGGTACCTTGTTTTGGAACTGTGTTTACTATAAAATCTGAAACTGCCTCAAGACTTAACCCCTCTTCTTTGACAATTTCATGTAGTCCACGGGAAGGAGCCCCAAAGGCTATTAAAACTTTTTCAGCTTTGCTCCATCGTTTAGCAATCTTGTCAGAGACGTCAACAAAATTATCCGCTATACGAGCTGTTGAAATTACTAAATCAAATAACTGAGTCTGTAACATATGTCCAAATGTTTGGTCTTCAACTATAACCTGAAAACCCCAGTACGTAGAAACATCATCACGGTTAACTGCTTGAATTTCAACGCGGTTGTTGTCGTTTTTTATAACTTGAACCGTTAAGCGTTCGCCAACAGAGAATTGTCTCTCACGTAACAACGCAGTGCTCTGTACACCTATATCAACTATTAAGCCTTCTTTTGTTTGGTTTAAAATTATACCTTCGCGATATTCGCCGACTTTTAAGTCACGATTTTTGCCGCTAGTTGGATGATGAGGCGCACGTAAGGGCGGAAGGATACCGGCATATTGTAAGTCAGATTCTATTTTGAAGAGATTTTTTCGTAAATACTGAGGAGTTTCTATATAGTTTAATATTTTTGCGATAAACTTTAAGTCACGCAATTGGTTCTCGCGTGTACTGTCGGGATAGACAATTATTTTGTTTACTCTAAATATTGCTGCTGCACGAGCGATTAAACCTATCTTGGAGGTTTTCTCTCGTAAATGGGGTGTATCAGAAATTATAGATGCTGGAATAGCAATAAAGAGTTTACTTTTATCCAAATTTTCTCTCCCGCATATTTGTAATTGCGCTCAGTTTAAAAAGGTGATGTGACATAAAATAGGAAGTAACATTGAGGTTTGATGATGGACAAACACAGGCTAGAAGATCCCGAAGAAATAAAACAGGTAGATAAGGCAGATATGTTAAAGTTTTGTCTAAACATGAGTAGACACTATCGGGAAGCATTTAGTTTGGCTTCAGGCATAACAAATAGTTATTCTAAGCCTCGCAACATCATCATTGCGGGTATGGGAGGTTCAGCTATTGGTGGAGAATTGCTCAAAGATTGGGCGAGAAATAAAATTTGTGTTCCTATAGAGGTTAACAGAGAGTATCATTTACCTGCCTATGCTAATGAAGAAACCTTGGTGCTAATAACTAGTTATACGGGGGATACTGAGGAGACTCTAAGTGCTCTTCTAGATGCCATAAAATACAAGTGTATGATTTACTGCATAACGAGCGGTGGTACAATTATGAGAATCGCTGAGCAGTTACAGATTCCTTTTTTGCGAGTTCCATCAGGTATGCCACCTCGTGCTGCTTTGCCGTATATGTTAGTACCCTTGTTATTGTTTCTTGAAAAGACAGGATTATCCACAGAGGTCTCCAAGGAGCTTGAGGAAGCTTTTTCTATAATAGAGGTAATTGAGAAGCAAAATGCTGCCAAAACGTTAGTGGATAATAGTTTAGCTAAAATGTTAGCGGTAAACATTAACGGTTTCATTCTTTTGGTTTATGGATTTGGTCTTTTTAGTGGTGTTGCAAGACGGTTTAAGCAGCAGATAAATGAGAATGCTAAAATGATGGCAAAATGGGACAATTTACCCGAGTTAGATCATAATGAAATAGTGGGTTACGAAAAAATCGAGAAACATAAAGAGCGTTTTGTCGCAATTTTCATACGGGATAAAGCTGAACCTATAGAAATACGTAGTCGCATTGAGATAACAAAAAACCTTATGGTTGCAACGGGGATAAGTCTTTATGAGGTTTGGAGCCAAGGTAGTGGTGGTCTTGCAAAGATGCTGTCGATTGTTGCAGTGGCTGATTTTTTGAGTGTATATTTGGCTGTTTTACGTGGAGTTGATCCTTTTCCAGTACAAACGATTGATAAATTGAAAGATTCTTTAAAAAAGAATAACGTTAGAGAGAAAGTTATTTTAGAGATAGAAAAAATCGCCAATGTAGCTATTTCGTTACGTTAAATTTTGGAAGAAAAAGAAAAATTAGAGGCTTGTGAAGCGTTTAAAGTCTTCATCAGCTACAGCTATAGAGATCATTTTTGGTGAGCGTTTAAAGCCGTAGGCGCATATTGTGTTAATTGTGCCTTCTTGTTTTTTGGTTAGTGCTATTTTGGTTGCGCGTATTACGTCTATTAGGACGCTGCCTGCGTTTGGGGCGTCAACTGTTTGGAATTTGAGGTCGATTTTTAGGGGTGTATTGCAAAAGTATGCGCCGTTTATGTAGAAATAGCTGTCTCGTTTGTTTTGTAGAAAGTCTACGTAGTCTGTTGAACCGGCTACTATTTGGGTTTTATAGGGTAGTGCTGATGCGACTGATTCGGTTTTGATTGTGCGTTTTGCGTCTCTTGTGCGTTCTAGGGTGTCGACGGATTCTGCGCCGCCTCCAACGTCAAGTTGATATGTTTCAAATATTTTTACTCCGCTGTCAGAGAGTAGTTTAAGTAATGTTTTGTGTAGGGCTGTTGAGCCTATTTGGTCTACTAAATCATCGCCGATTAGGGGTAAATGGGCTTCTTTGAATTGGTTTGTCCATGAGGGGTCGTTTGCAATAAAGTTTGGTGTTGCATTGATAAATGCGCATTTTGCTATGAGAGCTTGTTTTGCATAATATTCAGTTGCCTTAATTGCGCCGCTTGGAAGTAAATTTATAACCATTTCTGTCTCTGAGTTTTTAAGGACTTGGGCTACGTCAACATCTGCTTTGTTGCTTACGTGTATTATGTCTTTTGTTGACTCTCCAACTCCGTCAAGGAGTGGACCTTTGCTTACTGTGACGCCTGTTTTTGTTACTTGAGAAATTTTTGGTGTGTTATTTGGTTTAGCGTAAATCGCATCTGATAGGTCTAATCCAACTTTGCGTTCGTCTACATCAAATGCTGCGACAACTGTTATGTCCTTTGGAGTATAACCTGCTAATGTTGGATTTCGTAAACCAATAAATTCTTCTGTTTTTTCGGCTTTCCCATAATAGTTTAAGCCTTGAAGGAAGGCTGAGGCACAGTTTCCAACTCCGATTAATGCAACTTTAATTTTTGACACTTTTTGGCACCTGCTCAGCTTCCATATTTACATCAACCATTATAAAAAGTTACGCTACACCTAAAGCCAACATATAGACGTTAAGAGAGGAAAATGAACTTAAATTTTTGATAACTTTTGCTAAGGCAGGGTTATTTTTTGTTGCGTGTTTATTGTCAGTTCAGTGTTTGATATAGTTTAGAGTTTACAAGTTTCGCGGAGGTGACATGCAGACTGTTTATGTTTTTATGTGTTTTTTGGGAGTTGTTTAAAAAAGCTTTTAGTTAAGTTTGTGTTAGGTAACTTACTCTTCGTTTGTAAAGGGCGTTGGGTTACTGTTTAATGGAGAGAGTCATATATGAGTGAATTGGAAAAGTCAGGTTATAAGGGTATAGCGTTACGTTTGCTCCAAGATGCCGGCTGTAAAATTGGCGATATTGTCTGTGTTATCAGCAGAGGTAGGACTTATGAGGGAATTTTAATCCCTCGTGCAGAACGTGGAGATGCAGCAACTATTGTTATAAAAATGAAAAGTGGCTACAACGTTGGCATAACTGCAGCGTCTAAAGAGGTTACTGTAGAAAAAATGGGTGCGGGTGTTAAACCTGCGTTTGCATCTCCGACGCCACCTAAACAAAATACAGAGTTGCCTCATGTGGTAATTATGAGCACGGGGGGTACCATTGCTAGCCGTGTGGATTATCGTACAAGTGCAGTTCATTCAGTCATATCGGCAACAGAGTTGTATAGTACGGTTCCTGAGCTTGCAGATATTGCCTATGTTGACACGGAGATGGTTTTTAATCTTTATAGTGAGAATTTAACACCGAAACATTGGACTGAATTAGCTCATAGAATTGCGGATTGTATAAAGCAGGGTGATGTGGACGGTATAGTGGTTACACAGGGTACAGATACTATGGGCTATACTGCGGCGGCACTAAGTTTTGCGTTGCAAAATTTGCCTATTCCAATAGTTTTTGTTGGTGCGCAGCGTTCCTCTGACCGCCCTAGTAGCGATGCAGCAACTAATCTAATTGGCGCAGTTAAAGTGGCAGCTGAAGCGCCTTTTGCTGAAGTGGGTTTAGCCATGCATGAAACAGTATCGGACACAGTTATCGTTGTACATCGTGGGGTTAAAGTTCGTAAATGTCACACAAGTCGCAGAGATACTTTCAAGTCTATTAACGGATTTCCAATTGCCAAAGTGGTAGACCAAAAAATTCATATGCAAAACGAGACAGTTTTTCAGTGTCGAGACTTGTCTAAACAGTTAGTTTTAAAATCGGAATTTTGTGAAAAAGTTGCTCTTGTGAAATTTTATCCAGGTATGGATCCTGCAGTTATAGACTTCTATGTTAATCAAGAGTTTAAGGGCATTTTGCTTGAAGGCTCAGGTTTAGGGCATGTTAGCACAGTTTGTTTTGAGGCAATCAAAAACGCTATATCAAAAGGGGTAATTGTAGCTCTTGCTTCTCAGTGTATTTGGGGTCGGGTTAACATGAATATTTATGATACGGGCAGGGATTTGCAAAGTTTTGGCGTTATTAGTCTTGAGGACATGTTTGCGGAGACGGGTCTTGTAAAGCTTATGTGGGTTCTTGGACAGACCAGTGATATTGAAGAGGCAAAACGGTTGCTAAAAACTAACATTGCAGGAGAGTTTACGTTACGTACTTTTCCTCAAGAGAAAAATGTGTATGGAGCACCATAAAATGTCAACTGTTGATTACGCGAAAATTGGTTTAAAAGTGGGGTTAGAAATTCATCAACAACTAGACGTGGGTTCAAAACTATTTTGTAATTGCCCGCCGGAATTGTTTAAGGAGGAAACATCGGAGACAACTTTTTTGCGTCGTCTGCGTCCAACGCAAAGTGAGCTTGGACAAGTTGACCCTTCCGTATTTTTTGAGTCCCAGAAAGGGGTTAAAATTTTGTATGAAGCCCCAAGTAGTTGTACGTGTCTTGTAGATATGGATGAAGAACCACCACATTTGATGAATCAGGAGGCGTTAAAAGTTGTCCTCACAGCGGCGCTTATGATGAATATGCAGCCTGTTGATGAGGTGCATGTTATGCGCAAGATAATAATTGACGGATCTAGCACAACGGGTTTTCAGCGTACAAGCATCATAGCCTTAAATGGTTGGATAAAAGTTGGTGAAAAAACCATCCCCATGCAAGCGGTAAGCTTAGAGGAGGATGCTGCTCGAAAAACGGGTGTTGAAGATGAGGGAAGAATTATTCGTTATCGTATTGATCGTCTTGGAATTCCGTTAATTGAGGTTACTACGGCACCTGTAATGTACTCACCTCTTGAGGCACAGCATGTTGCCTTAGCTATTGGTAAAATTTTGCGAGACACCGGCAAAGTTATGCGTGGTTTAGGAGTTATTCGCCAAGACCTTAATGTGTCAATTATTAATGGCACTCTAGTTGAAATTAAAGGTGTACAGGCACTAGAGTTAATTTCAACTGTTATTGAGTATGAGGTGCAACGTCAGCTTGGGCTGCTTAGTGTAAAAGAGGAGCTTTGCCGTCGTGGAGTAACTATAGAGGCTTTAAAAGAAGATTTTGTTGAGATTACAGATATTTTTAGGGAATCTAGGGCAAAAGTTATTCGAAAAGCGATAGATAAAAATCAAAGAGTTTTAGCGGTTAAACTTTTAGGTTTTGCAGGACTTTTAGGTAAAGAATTGATGCCTAACTTCCGTGTGGGCTCAGAATTTTCAGATAGAGCTAAATTTTGGGGCAGAGTTGGAGGAATTTTTCATACTGATGAAATGCCCAATTATGGCATAACACCGGAAGAAGTTATAGCTGTACGCAAAGCCGTTAACGCCATGGAAAACGATGGCGTAGTGTTTGTCGCGGACTCTGTGGAAAACACCAGAGATGCTCTTAAAGCAGTAGTAACTCGCGCTAAAGAATTACTCATAGGAGTACCTGCTGAAACACGCACTGCTAAAGATGACGGCACCACACGTTACATGCGACCACGTCCGGGAGCGTCTAGAATGTATCCTGAAACAGATATCCCTGTCCAAGCAATAACAGAGGAGATTATCAAAAAAGTTTTAACAGATATGCCTGAACCTGCTGAAAAAAAACTTTTGCGTATCGTAGAACAGTACTTGTTAAATGAGAAATTAGCCAAACAAATTTTGGACTCTGAGTGGACTAAACTCTTTGAAGAAACTGTGAAAGATACAGACGTGGCAGCCTCTACGGTGGCGGCGTTTCTAACTGAAACCCTAAAAGCGCTCAAACGTGACGGCATTGCAGTTGAAAAAGTAAACGAGCCACAAATTAAAGCCTTATTTACAGCTGTAGGCTCTGGTGTGCTCACTAAAGAAGCGTTAGCAGACGTTTTTAGCTGGCTGACAAAAAATGAAGACAAAACCGTTCAAGACGCTATAACGGCACTAGGTTTAAAAATGCTCACAGAAAAAGATTTAGAACACATTATCGACCGTATCATCAACATGAACAAGGCGACAATTGAAAATAACGGTAAAGGCGCATTGGGTATACTAATGGGCGTAGTAATGAAAGAAGTACGAGGCAAAGCCAACCCAGAACTGGTCAACAAAATTCTAAAACAAAAACTTTAAACTCAAACTGTGTAAAAACAGCAATTAAACTCGCTAAAACCAATATTAGCGAGTTTTACATTTTTTCTACTATAAACAACGTCATTGACTATTTTTTGTTTTTTCCTTTTTGTGTTTAATAGTATTGTGAAGTGCTGTTAAAAACTTTGGAAAAAATTGGAATCGATACATCATTAAGACACTTATAATGATAGCATGAGATATCACACCAGCTAGAAAATATACTTATAATTGTATGTATGCTTCTCCGAAATTTGCATATCCACAGTCCTCTACGTTTGCTACGGTGACAAAAAGTGCGAACCTATATGTCAGATAGTTTGAGGCAAACTTTTCGTTTTTATTGTAGAACTTGATTTCTAGTTGTTTTAGTTGTTCAAGGGTTTACATTGTTGTTTCACAAGCATTGTATGAAAGTATCACAACTATACATTAACGCATTATAAAATAACCATTAATATACTAATATTGCAAAATGCATTAGCTTATTTTAATAATTAGTCAACAAACAGTAGCTATCCTAACAATCACTCACTCAACATTCATGTAATCAACGTGATTTTGACACGTTTTTTGGCTTTACATTATTTTTTTACGGTTGCCATTGTTGTCAAAGTTTCTTCTTAACGCCTTTTCAGTGGGAACAATAGACCCTACAAGAAAGACCAACTGAACAAGCACAAGTATGCATCCAAAAATGCTTATATCAATGCTTCTTTTCCTGATACAAAAAACATGACACTTACAGATATGGGCAGCATTATTAGTCCAATGGTTTGCCATAGTTTTCCACAATAATTGTGGGCAAATTTCCATGTATCTTGATTTTTCATAGACATACTAGTGCTTTATCCGTTAAGTAATTAGATTATTGTGGGGTATAGACGTTTTAGTTTAATTCTTGCGTCTTTAGTGGTGAATTGCCAATTCACTTTTACACATTGCACATTACGCTGCTGGATCCACGCTTTAACCTGACGCTCAAAACTCTCCATATCCACAAACGCAACTCCAAGAACCTGACGACACATAACCCCAATCTCAATCTCAACCATATCAAGCCAACTCCCATGATTAGGAGCAAAATGCCACTCAAACCGATTCAAAAGCCTACGCGCCTCCTCAACACAAAACACCTCACACAACGCACCAACCTTATGAGCATTAAGATTATCAGCCACAA
>JGI24695J34938_10001370_pt1 | contig 20948 bp, 17 predicted proteins | sample TergutCo191P3_FD_34938 | JGI IMG/M metagenome (IMG submission 34938)
AATCGAAGGGCTGCGCCGCATCCGCGATTCATTTAACTCATACACGCTCGACCGCCTTGCTCTTTCGGGCGCGGCGGCGGCTTTAAAAGACGCGCAGTACTACGATGAGATAAACAGGCGCGTTATCGCGTCACGCGAAAAAACGGCGAAAGCTCTGAGCGGCATGGGATTCCGCGTCTTGCCGTCGCAGGCGAACTTCCTGTTCATTAAACCGCCGGATGTCAGCGCCGCTGATCTGTTTGCCGCGCTTCGTGAAAAGGGAATACTTGCACGGTATTTTAACAAAAACAGAACTTCGGATTTTTTGCGCGTCAGCATCGGTACAGACGAGGATATGGACGCGTTTGTAAAAGCATGCGGGGAGATAACCGGGAGACAGTTATGCTAATAATTCAGGATAGCGGGTTTGACGCGTATTGGAACAATTTGTCCAAACGTGAAAACGATTTAAAAACAGAGGAAACAGTTAAAGAAATAATTGAAGATGTCCGCAGGAACAGAGACGACGCCGTAAAAAAATACGCGTCCCAATTTGACAAGTCTTCTCCCCGGCGGCTGGAAGTTCCAGTAACGGAAGCTGAACGTGCGCTGGATGAGTTACGCGAAAATGATCCGGCTTTAACGGAGTCTTTGGAACTGGCCGCGTGCAATATTATGCGTTTTTCCGTTAAACAGAGAGAGCAGTTCGCCGATTTTGAGTATGAGCCGGAAAAAGGCATTGTCACGGGTCAGCGCGTTATCCCTGTTCGGCGCGCGGCCATTTATGTTCCCGCGGGGCGTTTTCCGCTTGTTTCGTCATGCCTTATGGCGGTGATTCCCGCAATCACAAGCGGCGTGGAAGAGGTGCTTTTTACGTCGCCTCCTATGGAGGACGGAATCCCGGACAGAAAAATACTCGCGGCCGCCGCGATTGCCGCGAAAGCGTGCGGAATAAATCCGGAAGAAAATGCGCATAACAAAAGGCTTCGCTTTTTCGCGGCTGGAGGAGCGCAGGCAATCGCGGCTTTCGCGTTCGGCACCCAGTCAATTCCGCGCGCCGATGTAATCGCGGGTCCCGGAAACAAATATATAATTACCGCCAAAAGGCTGCTTTACGGACAGGTTGGGCTTGATTTTCTTGCGGGACCGTCTGATATTCTTGTCATCTCTGACGGGAAAGACGCGGAAAATTCCGCGGATATTATCGCGGCCGACATGATCGCGCAGGCGGAACATGATCCTGACGCGCGGGCAAGAGCGCTTGTGCCGTGCGGAAAGCTGGCGGACTGCGTTTCTGAGGCTATTGAGAGACGTTTAACGTCATTAAGCACTGCCAGTACCGCACGCGCTTCCCTTGAGTCAGGCGGACTTATTGTCGTCTATAAAAGCAAAGACGAGGCTGTCAGGATTGCCAACGAGATCGCGCCCGAACATCTGGAGCTTCAGATTGAAGACGCGGATTCCTGGATTCCTCTTTTAAAAAATTACGGTTCTCTTTTCATAGGTTCCCTCAGCGCGGAAGTTCTCGGCGACTATTCAGCCGGAGTCAACCACACGCTGCCGACAGAATCAAGCGCGCGTTTTACAGGAGGGCTGGGAGTGCGCCATTTTTTAAAGACGGTTACAACGTTGCGCTGCTCAAGCGGAGAAGGATTTGAAAAGACAAGATCAGCCGCTGAAATTATCGGAAGAGCGGAAGGGCTGGAAGGACACGCGCAAAGCGCCATGATGCGCGGCGCGGCTTACAGAAGCGGCAATTGAATTTTAAACCGGCATTGTTTGGAGGAAGCTATGCAGAGGATCGGAATCGCGGGAATTGGAAACATCAGTAAAATTTATCTTGATAACCTTACGGGAATGTTCGGAAAAAGGGTAAAACTGACGGCGGCGGCGGATATCATTTTTGAAAGAGCGGAAAAAGCCGGGATAGATTATAAAATAAAAGCATGCAGAACGTTAGATGAAATGCTGAACAGCGCAGACGTTGACATTGTTCTGAACATAACGCCGCCGAAAAATCATTATGAGGTCGCTCTTGCCGCGGTTAAAGCCGGCAAGCATGTTTACAATGAAAAGCCCCTCTGCGTAAAACGCGAAGAAGCCGCCGAAATCATTAAAATCGCGGCGGAAAAGGGAGTGAGAGTCGGCGCGGCTCCCGATACATTCCTTGGAGCCGGTCTGCAAACCTGCCGCAAGCTGATTGATGACGGATGGATAGGAGAGCCTGTCGCGGCGGCGGCATTCATGATGAGCCGCGGTCCGGAGCACTGGCATCCGTCTCCGCACTTTTTCTACAAGGACGGCGGCGGGCCCATGTTCGACGTTGGGCCGTATTATGTGACCGCGCTTGTAAGCCTGTTGGGGTCTGTAAAAAGAGTCTGCGGCAGCGCCAAAATCAGCACGCCAACGCGGACAATTACCAACCAGTTCCAGTACGGCGAAATTATTAATGTAGAAGTTCCAACCCACATCGCGGGTGTGCTTGATTTCGCCGGCGGCGCGGCCGCGACAATTATCACCAGTTTTGACGTCTATTCCCACTCGCTGCCGTGGATTGAAATTTACGGAACCGAAGGCTCCATGAAAGCGCCGGATCCCAACACATTCGGCGGCAATATATTTGTCAGGCGTTTCCGCGAGGAGGAATGGTCAAAAATTCCGCTGTTAAAAAAATATCCAGATAATTCGCGCGGGCTTGGAATTACCGATATGGCCGAAGCGATAGAAGAAGGCCGCCCGCACCGGGCGTCATCGGAACTTGCGTTTCATGTGCTGGATATTATGCACGGCATTCACGACGCTTCCGCGTCGGGGAAATACATAAAACTTAAAAGCAGGTGCGGACGTCCCGCGGCTATGTAATTTTCAGGTGTTCACATCGCCGCGCTTGATCTTCTTCGTCGTAGTCATCTCCAGAGGTTTATCCAGAATTACGCTTTTGGTGATCTTTTGATACGGCTGCAGCCGCTGGTTAACTTCTACTATGATCCTGTCTATTCTGTTCTTCATGTCATCTGCCGAAAGAGCTTCCCCTTTTTCATTTTTATATTCGGGATTGGGATAGACAAGCGATTCGATTCCTTCGCTCTTCATTTTTGTATCCAGCAGATAGCCGCGGATCATTATCTGATCAATTTCTTCGAATAACTGGAATTCGTTTTCAATTTCTTCCGGGTATACGTTCTTGCCGCCTTCCGTGACAATCATGTTTTTGGCGCGTCCTGTCAGGTACAGGTAATTTTCCTTGTCCATATAGCCAAGGTCGCCTGTTTTCAGATAACCGTCTTCGGTAAACGAAGCTGCTGTTTCTTCCGGCATGTTGTAATAACCTTTCATTACCATCGGACCTTTTACGATAACCTCGCCGATACCGCGTTCATCGGGGTTGAGTATCTTCATGTCAACCTGCGGACAGGAGCGGCCAACGCTGGTTTCCTTGTACTGTTCAACAGGATTTATGGCGATAATGGGAGAAGTTTCCGTAAGGCCGTAACCCTGAACAAAGTCGATGCCGAGCTGGTTGTACTTCCTGAACACACTTGGCGCCAGGGGGCCGCCTCCGCTGATACAGATGCGCACCGATGTAAGGCTCGCCTTATCAAGTATGAACCCGAACATTTTTTTGCCGGGATTCACTTTAAACACTTTTTTTATAATCCCTGAAATTCCCATCATAAAAGAAATGAGTCCGTAAACTACAGGACCTTTCGCTTTCAGACCCCGCATGATTCCGGCGAGCACTTTGTTAAAGAGCATAGGCACGCCCAAAAGCATTGTTATCTGCGCTTCTTTTAGATCTTTTAAAATCTGGCTTGTTACCATTTTTTTCCCGAATACCACTTCCGCGCCTATTGAAATTGTTTCGATAAATACGGCCAACATTGTATATGAATGGTGGATTGGAAGAATGGCGTAAAATATATCAGTATGCAGGATAATAAGCGGAGTCCCCTGCGCAAGGTAAACGTCCGAAACAAGGTTCCTGTGGGTGAGCATAACTCCCTTGGGATTTCCCGTAGTCCCTGATGTAAACATAATCGCCGCCAGGTCAGTTTCCACAGCCTGTTCGATATTGGCTTGCGGCCCATCCAGATCGTAAATATAAGTTCCAATACCTTTTCTCAGCGAAATAACGTTTTCAACAATGCCGGAGGTTTTCACATAATGCTCGTGTTTTTCCTCGTCAACAAAAATGATTTTCGCGCCGGCTGTTTTCACCAGCAGATCGATTTCTTCGATTTTTAACTGGTAATCTATGGGAACTACAACGCCGCCCGCGAAAAGAATCGCGAGATACGCTACTGCCCATTCTGGTGAATTCTTTCCTGTAACCGCCACGCGGTCTCCACGGCGGATTCCCTTGCTGTAAAGCCAGCGGGCGATAGCCTCGATCTTTTGCAGGGATTCTGTATAATTCAGGCTGATCCTGTCCGGTTCAAAAACTGTAAAGCAAAGACGGTTAGGGTGTCGTGAAACTGTAATTCTGTACATCTCCGGCAATGTGGGCCATTCCCCGGTAAAATCTTTTCCCCTGAAGTCATTTAAAAAAGCCCAGGGTTTATCAGTGTACGGAACAGACATTATATCCTCCAATATCTTTCGTTTTTTTAAGAGTATATACCTACCCTTAAGATTTTAGACACAACTATAAAGTTAAAGTTGCGCTGATTTTGACATTTTACAGGATATTGTTAAATATAACCAGCTTTATATGATAAAGATTGAAATACCGTAAAAATTACGATATGTTTTTAATTAATGATATATAGTTCCTGTAAATTTAAAATTTCCGCCGTTTTTTGTTGTTTTCTCTTTCCTTTGTTCGTATCCTGCGCGGCGCAGATTAACGGCTCCCTTGCGGCGGACAGTTCCGCAGCATTTTCTGTAAAAACATCCCTTGAGCCAAGGATGACTTCGCTAATCAGGATGATTGCCGCGGCGGGAGGGCAGTCAGGCGGCAATATACTGGACGGACCTTTAATCGCCGGATCGATGTCAAAAGCCGGCACTTCGGTAACGCTAAAAAATACCGGTCCTGCCGCGGTTGAAGGCTCTGTAACGATTTTAAAGATAAATGAATTTTTGTCTTCCGCCGGCGCGGGGCAGAATATTCCTGAAAGTTTTATCATTTTTGAACAGAGAGGGAACGATGTTCCCCGTTCAGGAGGACGATGCCAGATCAGCGTGAACCGCGGCAACGGCCCAATGATAATGCAGACGCTTTCTCCGGAAATTTTTGATTATCTGAACGCGCTTATGGCACCCATCGCGACCGGAGAGACAATGAATAAAATTGAATACCTTTCACTTGTAAGTTCAATATACAGCAAAGCAATAAGCGATGAAATTTCCGGCTCCAGAATCCGCGTCTCAATTGAGTTTCCTGGCCAGATTACAAATGTAAAAGGCGGAACTTTTTCCGGCAGAAGAGCGGAATTTAACGTACCGTTACTCGATCTTTTGGTGCTGGAAATTCCTCTTGTTTACGAAGTTGTCTGGAATTAAAAAAAGCTATTGAACATTTTGACAAAAATCTCTATACTGTCATCATGGCAACACATACACCGGGCGAAAGAATCGCCGAAATAAGAAAAACTTATTCAATCAGCAGGGAAGACCTTGCGCAGCGGAGCGGCGTTACAGTCGAATTAATTTCTAAAATCGAAGATGACGGGCATATTCCCGATCTTGCGCCGTTAATCAAAATTTCCAGAGGTCTTGGAGTAAGGCTTGGCACTCTCCTTGATGATCATGAACAGCTTGGTCCTGTTATTTGCAGGGCAGGGAAGGCCGCGGCGGCCACCCGCTTCAAGACAGGGCTTCCCGACGATGCGGACGCGGCTGATGATCACCACGGCATGAGTTTTAACGCGCTTGCCTCCGATAAAAACGGGCGGCACATGGAGCCGTTTATTGTAACAATAGAAGCTGACGCGCAGCAGGATAAATCCGCTCACGAGGGAGAGGAATTTATTTTTGTGCTTGATGGAAAACTGACGCTTGAGTACGGCATGGACAAGGAGACGCTGAATGCGGGCGACTCTGTTTATTATGACTCAATTGTGCCTCACCGTTTGTATTGCGCGGATAAAAATCAGGTGCGCATATTAGCTGTTGTTTATACGCCGGTGTAATATCATGGAATATATTGAAAAGACATTGTCCCAGGTTTTAAGAGAGAAAACGGCGGCTCACCCTGATCACGATTTTATCGTGTACGCGGATCGCAATCTTCGTTTTACCTATTCGGAATTTGATAAAAGGGTTGATGATTTCGCCAATGGCCTGTTGTCCATGGGCATTAAAAAAGGCGATCATGTCGGCATTTGGGCGACGAATGTCCCTGACTGGAATACCGTGCTTTTCGCGTGCGCGAGAATCGGCGCGGTATTAATTACCGTAAACACGGGCTACAAAACGCACGAGCTTGAGTATGTGCTTAAGCAGTCCGACATGGTCTGCCTTTGCCTTACGAACGGCTGGCGCGATTCTGATTACATAGCCATGATTAACGAGCTTGTCCCTGAATTGAAAACCTCACAGCGCGGAAATATCAACTGCGATAATTTCCCGTTTTTAAAATACGTCGTTCATATCGGGCAGCAAAAACACCGCGGCATGTTCTGCTTCAGCGAACTTCTGCTGCTCGGACGGCACACCGGTTCCGCGCAGTTACGCGAAATTGAAGCGTCTCTGGACACCAACGATGTGGTGAACATGCAGTACACATCCGGCACAACGGGTTTTCCAAAGGGAGTTATGCTCACCCACAGGAATATCCTTAATAACGGACTTGGCATCGGCGACAACCAGCGCCTTACCGAAAATGACATTGTCTGCCTTCCCGTTCCCCTGTTTCACTGCTTTGGCCTTGTTCTGGGGATGATGGCGATACTTACGCACGGTTCCACAGCTGCGCTCATTGAATGGTTCGATCCATTGCTTGAGCTCGCTACCATTCAAAAGGAAAAATGCACGGCGGTTTACGGGGTGCCTACAATGTTCATCGCCGTTCTTAACCACCCCATGTTCAAAATGTTCGATCTTTCCAGTCTGCGCACCGGCATTATGGCCGGTTCTCCCTGTCCGATAGAGGCAATGCGCCAGGTAATTGATCTTATGCACATGAAGGAAGTGACTATCTGTTACGGATTGACGGAGTCGTCTCCTGTCATGACGCAGACCCGATTCGATGACGGCCTTGAAGTAAAAGTGGAAACCGTAGGCCGCGCGTTACCCGGCGTTGAAGTGACGATACGCAATCCCGAGACAGGCGATGAATGTCCTGACGGCGTTCACGGCGAGTTCTGCTGCCGCGGCTACAATACAATGAAAGGCTATTACAAAATGCCGGAAGCTACCGCTCTTTGCATTGATAAAAACGGATGGCTTCATTCGGGGGATCAGGGTATTAAAGATGCGAACGCCAATTTTAAGGTTACAGGGCGCATTAAGGATTTGATTATCCGCGGCGGAGAGAATATTTCGCCGAAAGAAGTGGAAGACTTTTTATACACCATGCCCGGTATCAAGGACGTGCAGGTCGCGGGCATAGCGAGCGAAAAATACGGAGAAGAAGTCGGCGCTTTTATTATTCTGCATCCTGATGTAAAGATGACCGAAGAAGAAGTGCGCGATTTTTGCCGCGGAAAAATTGGCAGGTATAAAATACCAAGGTATGTATTTTTCGTAGACAGTTATCCTTTAACGTCCAGCGGTAAAATACAGAAGTATCTGCTTCGCGAGACAGGGAACAAGCTGGTCAAGGAGCGGAATTCCTGATAAATGGACAAAAATTTTCGTCTGTATTTTATTGTCCTGTTTTCCCTGTTTTTTATTTTTATCTGTCTTCTGATTTCAATAAACTTCCAGCATGAAGCGCAAAGAATCGCTGAAGCCCGTGAGTCTCTGGAAGATGAAGATTATTTTTTCTCCTGTTTGGCGTTAAATGTTTTATCCGCGTCGCGGATGCCGGAGCGGATAAAAACTGGAATTAAAAATGACATGGAACGGAGCCGTGATTTTTTAGACGCGCTGTCGGCGGTTATTGAAGAAGACCCGTTTTTATGGATTCTAGTTGACAAGGAAAATTCCCTTGACAGGGAATATGAACCTGACGATCTTTCTGACATAAGGAACAGCGGGGGAAACCTTACGGGGCATATGATTAGGAAAGCGGCTCTGGAATCATTGACGCTGATGACGGCAGCCGCGGAGGAAGACGGCGTAGAGCTGGCTGTTTTATCCGCTTACCGTTCCTATTTTTATCAGAGCAGGGTTTATGTAAGTCTGGTTTCGTCATTGGGGCAGCAGGAAGCCGACAGGGTGTCCGCCAAGCCGGGTCACAGCCAGCACCAGCTTGGGCTTACTGTTGATTTTAATTCTCTTGAAAACAGTTTTGCCGGAATGCCGCAGGGAATCTGGCTTGCGGAAAACGCTTCCCGTTTTGGCTGGTCAATTTCATATCCGGCAGGTTATGAGGATGTTACAGGCTATGACTGGGAAAGCTGGCATTACCGTTATGTCGGCGCTGAACTCGCGCTTTTTATAAATAAATATTTTAACGGCATTCAGCAGTACGCGCTTGTTTTTTTGCGTGAATTCTCCTCGGCGCTGAAAAAACAGGAACCTTTTTAATAAAAATTATTTAAATTTGCCGTTCAGTCCGCCGCGTATACTTCAACCCTGTTTCTGCCCAGCTCTTTGGCTTTGCGTAACGCAAGGTCGGCTTTTTCTTCAAGGTCTTCTATTGTCCTGGCGTGATCAGGCGATATCGCTATGCCTATGCTTGTGCGGGTATTAATAAAAACCGTATCACTGGCTGAGGGGTTTTCCGGGACTTCAATTTCTTTATTTTGGATATTTTCCCTTATGCGTTCCGCGATTTTTATCACGTCTGTTTTATCCGTGTCGTTAATGAGAACGGCAAATTCATCTCCGGAAAGACGAGCGGCGACATCGCCGGGACGCACGCACGAGCCGATTATATTTGCTGCCGCCATGATTACCTTGTCTCCGGCGTTAAAGCCGTAACGTCCGTTTATCGCGTGTATCTTGTCAAGATCCATCATCATCAGCGACATGTTGCGAAGGCTCATTGCCGGATTGCTGAATCGTTCTTTGATGGTCTCTTCAAGGAACAGGCGGTTATGAAGGCCTGTCATTTCATCGGTAATGGCTCTGCGCCGCGCGGTTTCGCCCCACCGCATAAGGTCGCTGTAGGATTTCGATGTCTGATCCAGCCAGCGGTTTTGCACAACGCTGATGGCCTTTAGTATTTTTGAGCCGATTACCGGGTGTTTCGATATTATCTGATAAAATTCTTCTCCGCTGAGCATTATAACCAGAGAATGTTTGACGGCTTTAATTGTCGCAGAACGCGGCTCACGGGCGATAATGGACATCTCCCCGAAAATATCTCCCTGTTTTACGTCGAATAGCCAGCGCTGGGTTCCGTCAGCCTGCGCGCGGTAAGCGCTTAACGTTCCTGAAAAATGGATGAACAAATCAGCGCCTGTATCGCCTTCCTTAAAAACGGCGTCGCCTTTTTTAATTTTTAAAAGTTTAAAAAAAACGGAAATGGTTTTAAATTCTTCTTCGTCAAGAAAAGAAAACAATGATAATTTTGACACCGCGGAGTATATTATTTCTGAATGAATGTCTTCCGCGTTTGAATAATCGCTCATACCCCTGCCTTCCGGTAGTGCACTACCCTGTCTCCTCCGTCCCTCCATGCGCCCAAAAGGCTAGCGTAATTTTTATTGAAAAGATTGTCCCAGTCTCTGTCATCGGCTGGCCAGATTGCCCATGATATTGCCGCCGAGAACAGGAATGGCGGAAAACCGTCTATGGCGGGAGCGCTTTCCATCTCTTTAACTGACTTTAAAAGCTCTTCGGTAATTTCCAGCGCCTTGTCCGCGCCGCAATTATTCAAAATTATTCCCATTTCGTTGCTTTTAAACCTCATGGGCCAGCTGTCCCCCACACGCCTTGAAACGTTTTTCAGAATTAAGGCCATCCTGATTAATACTTCGTCTCCAGGACCGTGTCCCCTTGAATCAACAAATATTTTAAAACGATCCGGTTTAAGCATTATCAGCGCAGACGGATCTTTTAATGCGTGAATAATTTCGTCCGCGATCAGCGTTTGTTTCCACAGTCCTGTCCCCGGATCCTCATAAGCCCGCCTGTGAAGCTCCTTTACCCATGACATGTTTTCCAGTATCAGTTTCTGCGTTGATTTGATTCGCCTCGTCATCATTACAATTGCTTTAAGGAGAATGCTGCACATTGTGCGCGGTTCTTCCTTTGACAGGGTATCCATCGTATAGTCGCGGCCTGGAAACATGATAAGCTCGGAATCTTCTGCCGCTTCGGCGAAAGCGTCATATACGGCTCCGCGCGCAAAGTCAAAATCTCCGATTGTGTCTCCCGAATGAAATCTGGCCATTTCATCCTGGCCGCCGCTTTCTCTGGGTTTGTACACGCGGATGACGCCGTTTTTTAGTATATAGAAATGCTTTGCCTCTTCCCCTGACGAGAAAAGAAGATCTCCCCTGGCAAGCGTTATCTTTCCCGAATGCGAGATCACAAAGCCAAGCTCATCGCCGGGTAAACCCTCAAAAAGCTCTGTTTTATGAATTAATTCGGCATCGCTGCCCTCTTCTAACATGTATAAATTATGGGGTTAAAATTTGAAAATGTCGAGATAAACATGGCCGTTTTGGGAACAGAATTATTGAACAACCGCGGAATATAAAAAACGGCGCATGCCAAAAGGCGGCGCGCCGTTTTAAATCAGGCCAATATCTTAATATGTTTACAATCAACCGGCTTTTACTTCATCAAATTCCTTTTGCAGTTCATCGGAAGGAGGAGCCGTTAACAGTGAAACCGCGATGATTACCAGAGAAGAGAAGATGAAGGCGGGAAGCAGTTCATAGATATTCCACGCGCCGCCAAGCGGACGGATTACAAGTTTCCAGAAAAAAACCATGCCGCCGCCGCTTACCATGCCGGCGATTGCGCCTGCGCGGTTAATGCGTTTCCAGAACAGCGAGAACAGCATCAGAGGGCCGAATGTCGCCCCGAAACCCGCCCACGCGAAAGACACAATTGTGAAAATGATGCTGCTTTCGTCTAACGCGATTATTATCGCAATAAGCGTGATTGTTATTAGCGTAATGCGGGAGACATTCATAATCTCCTTGTCGCCCGCGTTTTTCCTGAACAGTTTCTGATAAAGGTTTTTGGATAGTGAAGAGGAAGCGATTAAAAGGTAAGAATCGGAAGAGCTTATTGTCGCGGCAAGAATTCCGGCCATGACCAGTCCTGCGAATACCGGGATAAAATGGCTGGTTGAAATTAAAATGAAAATGTTTTCGGAAGCCGAATATGTGCTGAAAGCCGTGGGGTACAGGGCTCTTCCGGCAATGCCGATAAACACCGCCGTGCCAAGCGCTATAACGACCCATACGACCGCGATGCGTCTGGAGACTGTAAGTTTTTTCTCTTCTCTAATCGCCATGAAGCGGAGCAGAACGTGGGGCATGCCGAAATAGCCAAGACCCCATGCCATTGTGGACATAATGGTTAAAAAACCATAGGGAAGAACCGCTCCGAAAACAGGAGCCGAATTTCTTACAACCTGATTCCCGTTTTCCATGACAGGATTTGCCATTCCGAAGAATTCCAGAAAGCCCGGTATGGATTTCGCGTTATAAATTACATGCCCAAGTCCCCCGGCCGCCGCGGTGCCGACCGCAAAAACCGCTATCAGCGCAAGGATCATCACGGTGCCTTGCATAAAGTCAGAGACGCTTTCGGCCAAAAAGCCGCCGATCATCGTGTACACAAGCACGAATACCGCTCCAAGTATCATCATGGAAATATAGGGTGCGCCGAATATTGTGGAGAACAGCTTGCCGCAGGTAACAAAACAGCTAGCCGCGTATACCGTGAAGAATATCAAAATAAAGATCGAGGCAATGGACATAAGCACCTTTTTGTCTTCCCTGAACCTGTTGGAGAAGAAATCCGGCAGCGTTATCGCGTTTCCGGCCTTTTCGCTGTAACGGCGCAGACGTTTGGAAACAAAGAGCCAGTTCAGGTATGTGCCGATTGCCAGACCAATCGCCGTCCAAGCAGCGTCCGCAAGGCCGAACCAGTACGCTACGCCCGGCAGACCCATAAGCAGCCAGCCTGACATGTCAGAGGCTTCGGCGCTCATTGCCGACACCCACGGCCCCAAAGTCCGTCCCCCAAGGAAGTAATGTTCCGAGCTTTTATTTGATATTTTGGCAAAATATAAGCCAATACCGATTACAATAGCCATATATACAGCCATTGTAATTAAAATTTGAATTCTACCCGCATCCATAATTTACTCCTGTTTATAGACTCAGAGTAATATTGTATTTACTTCGATATGACGAGTCAATGTATGCGGGCTGCCCAATAAATTCGTTATTTTAGTTATTTTCAACAGTGAATATTAAACAAGTCCTACTCATACCGCCTAGACAATATTATTCATTTATATGTAAAATTATTAAAGACAGAGAATATACATGCAAATTACTGAACTGGCTGCCGAGCTGGTTCTCCAGATCGGCGTTATTTTGTTCGCAGTCCGTGTTTTCGGGCAATTGGCAAAGAGGATAAAAATTCCTTCTGTGCTTGGTGAGCTTCTCGCCGGAGTGCTGATAGGTCCCTACGCCCTTGGCGGGATTGCCTTTCCCATGTTTCCAAACGGTATTTTTCCCCTTGCCCTCACTGAACAGTATACTTTAGCCGTAAGCCCCGAGTTATACTCATTCGCCACTGTCGCTTCCATCGTGCTGCTTTTTGCTTCCGGGCTTGAAACAAATTTAAGCCTGTTCCTGCGGTATTCAGTCGCCGGAAGCATTATCGGTATCAGCGGAGGTCTGCTTTCTTTCACGCTGGGGACGTTCTGCGGTGTTTTTCTGTTTGATGCTTCATTCTTTGATATTCGCTGTTTGTTTCTCGGCGTTATCGCGTGTACGACGTCAGTAGGCATCAGCGCCAGAACTCTTTCTGAGCGGAAAAGAATGGATTCGCCCGAAGGCGTTACAATGCTGACGGCGGCCGTTCTGGACGATGTGCTCTGGATTATCCTTCTGGCTGTAGTGCTTGGCATTGTTTCCGTCATGAGCGGAAATTCCTCCGGCAGCCTGTCCCCGCAGGGCATTCTTTTACTGGCAGTCAAAGTGTTCGGCATCTGGTTTGGCGTAACAGCTCTGTTTTTAATATGCTCGAAACCGCTTGCCGCTTTTTTGAAAATTTTCAAGAACAGCCTTGATTTTTCCATACTGGCGATGGGTTTTTCCCTGATACTTGCCGGACTTCTTGAAAAACAGGGGCTGGCGCTGATCATCGGCGCTTATATCGCCGGGCTTTCATTATCAAAGACCGACATTGCCGCGGTAATACAGGATCGTATCAAGCCGTTATACGCTTTTTTTGTGCCGATGTTTTTCGCCGTGATGGGCATGATGGTAAATGTGCGCGAAATAATTTCTCCGCCTGTGCTGATATTCGGCATAACATACACCGTTATTGCCATTATCGGCAAGATTATCGGCACCGGCGGTCCGGCTTTGCTTCTGGGATTCAACTACGCCGGAGCGATTCGCATAGGGACAGGAATGATTCCCCGCGGCGAGGGAGCCTTGATTACCTGCGGTATCGGTCTTGCCGCCGGCGCCATTAATAACCAGCATTTTTCCGCCGCTGTCTTTATGATCTTTCTTACCATTGTCGCTTCTCCCGCTTTTTTGGGGTTAGCGTTAAAAATCCCGATGCAGGGAACAAGAAAGCATGTTAAAAACGACGACAGCGTGCATGAGATATGGAAATTTGAATCCGGCGAAATCGCCGATCTTATCATGAGCAATCTTTTGAAAGATCTGCGCGGCGAAGGATTCTTCATTCAGACAATGAACCTTGACGAGGGGCTGTCCCACGCGCGCAAAGGCGACATCGCCATTTCCATTACCAGAGAGGACAAATCAATTTCATTCGCCACTTCCAGAAACGATATGCCTCTTGTTAAAAACGAAATCTACGAAGTTATCATTAATCTTTCGCAGATTATTGAAAGACTGAAAAAATCAACTGATCCCGATGAAATGAAAGAAGAATTGCTGGATGACGAGGCCCGTACGACAAAGGATATACTCGCTCTTTTAAATCCGGACTGTTTCATCATGGATTTGGCGGGTACGGCAAAAGAAGAGATAATCACGGAACTTGTCGATATACTCGCCCAATCCGGGAAACTGCTGAACAGGGAGAAGGTACTCGCCGATGTTCTGGAACGCGAACGAACCATGAGCACCGGAATGAATCACGGCATTGCCCTGCCCCACGGCAAGACTGACGGAGTCGCCGATACCGCGGTGGCGATTGGAATAAAAAAAGAAGGCGCCGATTTTGATTCAATTGACGGCCAGCTTTCGCGGCTTTTTATCCTGATCGCCTCTCCGAAAAAATCCAACGGCGGAATGTATATGCAGTTCATTGCCGCTGTCGGGTCAATCCTTAGAGACGATAATGTCCGCGAAGCCGTAATAAACTGCGCTACGCCGCAGGAGGCCGTGGATTTGATGAGAAAACATCATAGTTGAATTTTACGAAAGGCGTTATCTGCTTAAACGGGCAATTTGATTAATTTAATATTTTATTTTATAATTTAATCCAAGGAAGGAATCTGACATGAAATCGCTGTATAAAGACAGTATTGTATACCAAATATACCCCAGAAGTTTTCAGGATTCCTCCAAAACCGGGTTCCCGGATGACGGAATTGGCGATATTCCCGGAATTATCTCCCGTCTGGACGATATAAAAGCGCTCGGCGTTGACGTTATATGGCTTTCGCCCGTGTACAAATCTCCCGACGCGGATAATGGCTACGATATCAGCGATTACCGCGACATTAATCCAAAGTTCGGGACAATGGCGGACATGGAAAGACTTTTCGCCGAGGCGAAAAAGCGCGGGATACGGATAATTATGGATCTGGTTGTCAACCACACATCTGACGAGCACGAATGGTTCCAGAAGAGCCGCGATCCGTCCAGCCCTTACCGCGATTATTATATATGGCGTCCCGGAAAAACAGTTAACGGAAAAAAGAGCGCAAAGCCTCCCAACAACTGGACAGGTTTTTTTATGGGCGACACATGGGAGTACGATGAAAGAAGCGGCGAGTATTATCTGCACCTTTTTGACAGGAAGCAGCCCGATCTTAACTATAAAAATCCAAAAGTAATCGAAGAAGTAAAAAATATTCTGCGCTTCTGGCTGGAAAAGGGAGCAGCCGGTTTCCGCTGCGATGTTATCAACGTTCTGTACAAAACAAGCCTGGAAAACGGCAAGCGGAGCGCCGCAATCCGGGGCAAGGAACACTATAAATCGCAGGAAGGAAACCATGAGGTACTGCGCGTTCTTCGCCGAGATGTTCTGGACAATTACGACTGCTTTACCGTGGGCGAAACTGTTATGGTCGATCTTCCCGAAGCCAAATTGTTATGTGACGAAAACCGCAGAGAGCTTGATATGCTCTTTTATTTTGATCATCTTGAAACAGACCGCCGTATAGCGCAGTTTATTCCCAAGAAATTCCGCGCGCGCAAATTGCTGGAAGTATTGACAAAATGGCAGCAGGGGCTTGACTGGAACGCGGTTTATTTTGAAAATCACGATCAGCCGCGCATTGTTTCACATTACGGGGCCGCGGAAAAAGCCCCCGAATACTGGCAGCGCAGCGCGAAAATGATTGCGTTATTCCAAATGTCCCTGCGCGGCACTCCCTTTATTTATCAGGGGCAGGAAATCGGAATGACCAATTTTGATTTTAAAAACCTCGGCGAATTAAACGATGTTGTCAGCCACGGACTGGAAAAACTGATGAAAAAAATGGGCATACCCGCTTCCCTTCGCTGGAAATGGATAAAAGCCAGTTCGCGCGATAACGCCCGCACCCCGATGCAATGGGACGACAGCGAAAACGCCGGTTTCACAAAGGGAAAACCCTGGCTTGGCGTCAATTCAAATTACAGGCAGATTAATTACGCTTCTCAGAAGAACGACACGGATTCTGTTTTGTATTTTTACAGGGAACTTATAGCGTACAGAAAAAACAGCGAGTGCCTTATCTACGGCGATTTTATTCCCGTGTTTGCAGATAACAGAATCATCATTTACCAGCGTAAATACAAAGAGGAGACTTTTACGGCGGCGTTTAATTTCTCGTCTGTTCCGGTAAAGCCGCCTAAAAAATACGCCGCTCTTTTATCCGGGGAGCAGGTCGCTTCAGCTTCCGGCGAGGAATGGGAAGGGAAATTAAGGCCCTGGGAAGGAATTCTTTTTAAAACAATTCAGCGCAATTTTTAATCACCAGGTAATGTAAATTACCAGGGGTGATGTCTTCCGTACGCGTCGCGCATCACAAGATTGCCCTCATCGTCACGTAACGCCTCCGTGTTTTCTATGCCGCGTCTTCGCGTAAAGTAGTTAAATGCCGCATGCGCCGCCTGTGCCGCGGGCAGTTCTCCGTTTAACGGATCAAATGCGCGAATCGTGTAACCTTTTGGAGCGAGCACATTGCGCGTTATCTGCAAAAACTGGTGCAGTCCCGCCTTTGACATTTTGTAGCCGTATCCGTCTGTTCCGCGCGTTTCGTTAATGCTTGCCTGCGCCGAAGTAAGAAAACACAATCGCTTTCCCCGGCCTGCCTCCAGCAGCGGGAAAAAAGCCTCCAGCATCGCCATTGGGCGCGTAACGTTCGCGTCGTATATTTCGCGGATAATGCCGCAGTCAAGCCCGCTGCGCACATCAAAATTGTCGGACGCTCTTCGCTCATCGCTGACATCCATGTAAATGTCTATATTGTCCGTCTCTTTTTGAATTGCCAGCGCCACGTCTTTTAAATCGCCGGGAAGTATTTTCAACCCTTCGATTTTTTCTTCTCCAGCCGCGAAAACTTTATATCCTGAATTCACAAAAGTTTTAGCCAGCTCTTTATCAAATTCTTTTTTAAGACCTGTAATTAACACAACATCCATATATTTATTCTCCTTGATAACTTCACGCTTAAAACGGCCATTCCTGATCGCGGTAATCGTATAACACAAGCCGGTGTTCATCGCAAAGGGGCGTTTCAAAATATTTCGCGGCATGGGCTGCTGTAACAGACGGATCAAAGACCGCCGTTTCAGACAATGTGCCGTCCGGCAGCATTTTCTTCATCCAGCCTGGATGGTACAGCCGGAATGAGTAGCCCTGCGGATACAGAAGATTGTGCATAAGACGCACTGCCATATTCAGGGAACTCTTGCTCATGGGGTAGGGGTAGCTGCTTCCGGCGCGGTGTTTCATCAGCGCGATGCAGCTTACTTCCGAGGAGACAAAACACAGGCGCTTCAATTCGCCTTTGTCCATGAGCGGCAGAAAACACTCCGCAATGAGCGCGGGACCAAGCGCGTTTATGTTAAAACTTCTCCACGGAGCCTCAAGTTCCATTGGAGGCTCATCTATGCTGCATTTAACAGGTCCCATTAAGGCGGCGTTGGAAACGATCATGTCGAGCGAGTCTGTCTTTTCTGCCGTAAGATCGCGCGCTTTTTTTATGGAAGACGCGTCTCCGGCATCCAGCGGAATGATGTGCAGATTGGGATTTTTTTCGCGCTCCTGTTCGAGCAGATTATAATCCTGCAGGAATTTGCCGCCAAAGACCGTCCAGCCGCGCGCCAGGAATTCCCTGCACAGCGATAATCCAAGCCCGCGGTCAGCTCCGGTAACTACTACATTGGGCATATTGCCTCCTGTTTCCATATTAGCATGAATTTTTAAACATAAATATTGGTATTTGCATAAGCGGATTATTTATGTATAATGAATATGGCTTTTATTTTTATCATTTTGGAGGCGGAAAGAAGCCTTGGAATTATCTTTTAAACGCGGTATTCACCCGAAAGATTATAAAGATTACACAAGACATGAACAAATAAACTACCTGCTTCCGGCCGCGGGGAGTGAAATAATTTTTCCGCTGGTAATGCATTTGGGCGCTCCCTGCAAACCGCTTGTTGAAAAAGGCCAGAAAGTGCTTGTGGGTCAAAAGATCGGCGACAGCAGCGCTTTTGTCTGCGCTCCGGTACATTCAAGCGTGTCGGGAATTGTAAAGGATATCCGCCCCCATTTAACAGTAGTGGGCACTGTTGTAGAGTCCATAATAGTTGAAAATGACGGAGAGCTTACCGAACACGAAAGCATTAAAAGCCGTGACGGTTATGATGATCTTTCCAAAGAGGACATTCTTCAAATCATACGCGAAGCCGGAATCGTAGGGCTTGGCGGCGCTGGTTTTCCCACACATGTAAAACTCTCTCCTCCGCCCGATAAAAAAATCGACACGGTTATCATCAACGGCTGCGAATGTGAGCCGTACCTTACTACCGACAACAGGGTAATGATAGAAGAATCCGATCGTATCGTAACCGGTTTAAAAATTATTTTAAAAGTAATACAGGGCGCAAGAGGGATTATCGCGGTAGAGGACAACAAGCCCCACGCCGTTTCTTCCATGCGGAAAGCGTGCGAAGATGTTCCCGGTATCGAAGTCGCTGTTGTTAAAACCAAATATCCCCAGGGCTGCGAAAAGCAGTTAGTTTACGCGGTTACAAAAAGGGAAGTGCCTTCGGGCGGCATTCCGATTGACGTCGGCTGCATTGTGAATAATGTTGACACTGTTATCGCGATAAGGCGCGCGATTTTCCGCGGCCGCCCGCTTATGCGAAAAGTTGTTACATTGTCAGGCGGAGCGTTAAGAAAGCCGGGCAATTATAAAGCGCGTATCGGCACAAAACTGGACGATCTTGTCGATCTGGCCGGAGGCTTTAAGGAAAACCCCGAAAAGATAATTGTTGGCGGTCCTTTAATGGGAACCGCGATTTTTGATACAGACGTTCCAATCGTCAAGACGACATCGGGCGTGCTTTTCTTTACAAAAGAAGAGGCGCATATTCCTCCGGAAAGGAACTGCATCCGCTGCGGGCAGTGCGTTGAGCATTGCCCCACGGGGCTTATACCGACAGAATTAAACGCTGACATTTTAAAAGAAGACGGCGAAGCGTTTGTCAGGCACAACGGCCTTGACTGCATTGAATGCGGAAGCTGCTCCTATATTTGTCCGGCTAAACGGCGTTTGTCGCAGGCTATCCGCACAATCAGAAGAGTAGAACTCGCAAAACGGAAGAACAAGGAGAAAAGCAATGAATAAATTGGGCGGCGTAAACGCGCCGCACCTGAAGAATACCGCCCAATGCGCGCCCAAGGCGATTCCCGTGCCAGCGGAAGTAAAACTTCCCATGTTAATGCATTCAGGGAAACCCGCGAAGCTGATTGTAAAAACGGGTGACGCGGTCAAGGTAGGGCAGGTGATAGGTGAAGCAGATGGAATGGTTTCATCGCCGGTTCACGCCAGCGTGTCGGGAACAGTAAAAAGCGTTGACAATATTGACAGCCTTACGGGCGAAAAATCCGTTACGGTGACAATCGCTTCGGACGGGAACCAGACGCTCTGGGAAGGAATCGCGCCCGTTAATGTCACAAACAGGGAAGAATTTATCGAAGCTGTCAAAAACTCCGGCGTTGTCGGGCTTGGCGGCGCGGGTTATCCGACAGCGCATAAACTTGTTCTTAAAGATTACAGCAAGCTGGATTACATTCTTATCAATGGCGCGGAGTGCGAGCCTTATATCACATCGGATACAAGAACAATGGTTGATGACGCGGAAAATGTCTGGGAAGGCGTTAAATTTTTAAAACGGTATCTTGAGCCGAAGAACATTGTTATATGCATAGAAAAAAACAAGCCGCAGCCGATTAAAATAATGAAGGAATTCTGCGAAGGAACGCAGGGCGTGTCTGTCCGCGTCCTTCCGTCTTTGTATCCGCAGGGAGAGCGGAAAGTTCTTGTGTATAACGTAACCGGCCGGATTGTGCCGGAAGGCGGACGCCTTCCCGATGTCGGGTGCATAGTTATTAACTGTACGACTGTCGCCGTAATAGCCAGATACATTAAAACAGGCATGCCCTTGGTTTCAAAGTGCGTAACGGTTGACGGCTCGGCGGTCAAAACCCCGCAGAATGTAACTGCTCCGATTGGAACCCCTGCCCGCGACATTTTTAACTTTTGCGGCGGGTTAAAGGAAGACGTCAGAAAAATTACTTTGGGCGGCCCGATGATGGGCGTCGCGATTCCCAATCAGGATGTTCCCATTGTAAAAATCACAAACGCTCTGCTTGCGTTATCCGCAAAAGACGGCGAACCTGCCGAGTCTTCTGCCTGTATAAAATGCGGCCGCTGCGTTTTTAACTGCCCCATGAGCCTGATGCCGCCCAATATTGAAAGCGCGTATGAGCTAAAAAAACCGGAGCTTCTTAAAAAGTTCAAAGTTAATATGTGCGCCGAGTGCGCCTGCTGCGCTTTTACATGCCCGTCGAAAAGGCCTTTGGCGCAGATTATGACCCTTTCCAAGAATATGCTGTGGGAGTATGAGAAAAAGGAGGCGCAAAAATGAACCAGAACCTGATTGTATCCTATGCGCCCCATATCCGCAGCAAGGCTTCCGTAAACCGCATTATGCTGGATGTAATAATCGCGCTGTGTCCTTCCTTTATTGTGGCGATATGGGTTTTCGGTCCAAGAGCCGCGCTTGTAACAGGCGTATGCGTCGTGTCCTGCGTCTTCTTTGAATGGGGTTTTGAAAAACTGACAAAAAGAAAAAATACTGTTCTTGATTTTTCCGCCGCGCTTACCGGGATTCTTCTGGCATACAATCTGCCTGTGACAATTCCGTTATGGCAGGCTGTTGTCGGCTGTTTTACGGCCATTGTTCTTGTAAAGCAGCTTTTCGGCGGGCTGGGAAAAAATTTCGCCA
>JGI24695J34938_10001376_pt1 | contig 20894 bp, 15 predicted proteins | sample TergutCo191P3_FD_34938 | JGI IMG/M metagenome (IMG submission 34938)
TCATTATTTGCAATCCTGATATTAATCACTTAGAATGTATTATGGAGGGGTAATGTAAGAGGAGAGGAATCACAATGAAACGGCTATTTTTTGCTTTGTTTTGCGCTTTATTTGTTGTGTCTGTTATATCAGCCCAGGCAAGACTCGGCGATTTTACCATGAGAGGGGCTGCAAGTCAGGAATTAAGGGTAGGCGGGCTTGTTGGAGCTCATCCAAGCCTTCCGCTTAACTCATTGGTTAAAGTTACCAATCCCCGTAACGGAAAAGAAGCTGAAGTTACCATAATTGGGCGTATCGACCCTTCCTTAAACAGAATTATCGACCTGTCTCTCACTGTAATGCAGGCTCTCCAAATGAAGGCTGGAGAACAAGTAATTGTAACTGTCAGTAACCCTTCGCGTCCGGCTGCGCGTCAGCAGGATCCTCTTGTCGAAATTGCGGAACCTGTCCTTATTTATCAGGATACAGCGCATCCTAATAACGAAGCAATAATTTCAGAACAGAACCGCCCGGATACTACTCCGGGTCAGGCTGCTAATGTAGCTGTCTCTGAACAACTCTCAGATAGAAATCAATCCGGTATACAAAACGGCGAAAAAGATAACTCCAGTCTGCAGGCGATGCAGGATTTTATCAATACAAAGGATCCAAAGGCAAGTGAGACCTCCGAATTCTATGCATGGCTTATGGCTATGACTATCGAAGCGCGGGAGGCTCGTGAATCCAGGGAGATACGCGAAGCAAGGGAATTAAGAGATGCGCGGGAAGCAAGGGAATTACGCGAATCCAGGGAGCAGAGAGAAGCCCGCGACGCTCGTGATGCAAGGGAACAAAGGGATTTAAGAGAAGCCCGCGAATCAAGGGAAGCAAGGGAATCCAGAGAAGCCCGTGAGGCGCGTGAAGCCCGCGAAGCCAGAGAAGCGCGGGATGCTTTAATAAACAGAAATCAAGCTGAAAATAACGGAAACGGCAAGGCAGCTCCGGTAAATCAGCCTGCAAACAACAGGTCTTCGGCAGAACGTCAGAACGAAAGCTTTATTCAGCCCATATCAGAATCAAGACCCTTTTCCACAAACATTAATTCACTTGTCCCGGAATTAAGGGTTGCCTCGAATCAGGCTCAGTCGATAAAAAACCCGCCGGCGCAGGTTTCACCGCCTCCTGTTAAACCGGATAGAATTCAAATAATTCCGGAACTTCCCGATAGAAATACTAATAAAATCTACAGTTTGCAAATAGGCGCTTTTTCGGTTCAGTCAGATGCCAATAAAGCTGCGCAGCTTTTAAGGAGCGCAGGTTTTGATGTAAAACTTGAGTTTTCGGGCTCAATTTACCGTGTAATGGCTGTAAAAATAGCGTCCGCAGATGTATATAATGCCTGTGTAAGGCTTGGTTCCCTTGGTTTCGGGCAAATCTGGGTTAGGGAGTAGAAACTACTTGAATAGATACTTAAATTATGGTATTCTTAAATAATAGGGAGGATATCCGTTATGGCAGCAGTACACGCAGATGTAACAAAAACTGAATCAAGTCAATTAGTTACTTTCCAGCTTGGAGAGGAGCTNTACGGCGTAAATATTATGGATGTCAAAGAAATAGTACGTGTTCAGGGAATACGTCCCATTCCAAATGCCCCCACTTATGTTGAGGGAATTTTCAACTTGAGAAGCGAAATTATTCCTATCATAAGTTTGCATAAGAGATTCCATTTAAGAAAATTGATAACTTCGGAAGAAGATGAATTGTTGTCAGGTTTTATCATTGTTGATATAGACGGAATGAAGCTCGGGATTATAATCGACAGGATTTCACGCGTAGTAACTGTCGAAAAAGACGAAATCCAGCCGCCGCCGCAGATGTTGTCCGGTATTGGCGCTGAATATATACAAGGGGTTGTTCGTCAGGAAGAAGGATATCTTATCATTCTTGATATTCGCGACCTCTTCAATCCAAAAGAACTTCAAAAAATTGCCGAGCTGAAAAAGTAAACTAAAAATAGGGCTTTTAGGTAATATGAAGATCGAAATTTTTTCTCCCACTATAAGACGCAAGGAAATGGACGCAGTTCTAACCGCGATGGTGGAGGAAAAGATAGGTCCTGGAGAAAGAAACCGTCTTTTAATCCAAACTGCAAAAGAACAATTAAAATTCGATTACGCTCTTGCTCTGCGAAGCCCCGCTGTCGCGCTGCAGCTTTCTTTAAAAGCATTGAATGCTTCTCCGGGGCAAGCTGTTATTGTATCTGCACTTTCTCCGAGTTATTACCTGCAGGTTTTACATGATTTGCAGCTAACAACATTGTGCTGCGATGTTACCTATGATTTTCCGTGCATGACCCGCGAATTAATCGAGAATACGCTTGCAAAAAAAGAAGCGGGTTTGGAAGTATGCGCCGTTGTGCTTCATCATACTCTCGGCTTTGTCCCAGACAGCGCTTCCATTGCAGAATTGGGTATTCCTGTTATCGAAGATATTTCTCAAAGTTACGGTTTTTGGCTGAAACCGGAAAATAAAAAGAAAGAAGATGAAGCCGAGAAAAACGAAGCAGATTCAAAAAAGACGGAAGAGCCTATTGCGCTTAACGGTATATTCAGCATTATTGGTCTTGAAGAAAGGGATATGCTTACCTCAGGCGGCGGCGCACTGCTTTTTGCAATGAACAGAAAAGACAGCGCAGCTTTGCGCAATTTTTCAGGAATTGCAGATGAATACTGTCTTCCTGATATTAACGCAGCCCTTGCTGTCGTTCAATTTAAAGATATCATGCGCAACATAGAAAGAAGACGCGATATTGCTCAAATTTTTACGCAGGCGGCTTTATCGTTATCTGCAAGAACAAAGCATAAGCGCTTTATCTGTGCTGAAAATACCGAATACTGCAATTATTCTTTTTCGCTTGTTTTGGAAGCGGGGCTTAAAGATGTCGCCGCTTACGCAAGAAAAAAAGAAATTGAAGTGGAAAATCCTTTTGAAAAAACTATAGCCGGATCCGGTTTTGCAGGAGACTGCCCTGTGAGCAATTCGCTTGTATTAAGGACAGTTATCTTTCCCATGTATCCGCGCCTTCGTTCCCAGGATGCGGAACGAATATCACGTCTTGTTATGACGCTTCCATAGGGAGTGTTTATGATTAAAAAAGCGGTATTGTCTGTAAATCTCCTCAAGGAAAACGCTTCGCATCTTGCGGATGTTATTAAAACAGAATTGGAAAAAAGAGGAGTGCAGGTTTCCATTTTTTCTTTTGAAGGAAAGCCCAATGATTTTCCGTTAAAAGAAAAGTGGGATATGGCTTTTTCTCTCGGCGGAGACGGAACTGTGCTTTATACAGCGCGTACTTTAGCGCCTTTGGGAGTGCCGATTCTTCCTGTCAATCTCGGAACTTTGGGTTTTATTGCGGAAGTTGAGAGCAGCGATTGGCTGACTGTGTATGAAAAATGGGAAAAAGGCGAAATAACAGCGGCAAAAAGATGTATGTTTGAAATCTCTGTTGAACGTAATTCAAAAGTAATTATGAATAATGTTTGCCTTAATGACGCAGTTATTTCGTATACAGAAATTGCAAAGCTTATAAAACTTGATGTTCATATTGATTCTGATACAATACTTGGGTCTTACAAATGCGACGGACTTATAATTGCAACGCCTACAGGTTCAACCGCCTACTCAATGGCGGCAGGCGGACCGATTCTTGACCCGGAAATGGAAGCTTTAATTTTAAATCCCATCTGTCCTTTTGCGCTTTCAAACAGACCTCTTGTGCTTCCCGCAAAGCAGACAATTGTTATAACAACTGCGGACAAACAGCGCTCGGGAGTTCTGCTGACTGTTGACGGACAGGATACTTTTGCTCTTGAATGCAGGGATAAAATTTATATAAAGCAGGCGCCTTACAGCGCGCAGCTTATTTTTAACGGCAGATATGCGTATTATTCGGCTTTAAGAAACAAGCTTTTCTGGTCTCCGTCGGGAGAAGCTTATGCTTGAAGAAATGTCAATCAGGAATTACGCGCTAATTGATTCTATAACTCTTACATTCAGGAATGGGTTTAATGTTCTTACGGGAGAAACAGGAGCGGGCAAATCCATAATTGTCGGGTCTTTAAGTTTCCTGCTCGGAGGAAAGGCGGAAGTTGATGTGATCAGGTCAGGCTGCGATGAAGCTTCTGTGTCGGCGGTAATTTCTGTTGACAGAAACAATGAAGAAGTGGAAAGCTGGCTCAAGACGCGGGATATCGAAAGCGAAGAAGATTCAATAATAGTAAGAAGAAATATTAAAACTTCCGCAAGAGGTTCAATTTTTATTCAGAATGTTCCTGTTACAAGACAGGATTTAACCGAGTTTATGGGATTATTGTTTGATCTTCACGGACAGCATAACCATGAATCGCTTTTAAAAAAAGAAAGCCACAGAAAATATCTTGATAATTTTGCAGGTNTNGAAAACGAAGTAAAAGAATTTTCCATTGCTTTTTTGGATTTATCGGAAAAAAGAAAAACTTTNGAAGCTTCTTTAAAAAGCGATAAGGAAAGGGAAGAGCGCCTGGAACTTTTAAATTACGCTGTTGATGAAATAAACAAGGCAAAAGTACACACAGGGGAAATACGCGAGCTTGAAAACGAAGCGCAGAAATTATCCGATTTTGAAAAACTGGCGGGTTTTATTTCAACTGCCTCATCCTGTTTTGCAGAAGGCGAGCAGTCTGTGTTAAGTCTTGCGCGCAAGGCAAGNAATGCTTTGGACAGCGCTTCCGGCGTNGATTCATCGTTAGGTGAAATTAACAGAAGGTTTGAAAACCTTTATTANGAAGCGGAAGACCTTGCNGGGGAATTCCGCGCTTATAAGGACGGTTTAAGTTTTAATCCGCAGAGGCTGGAAGAAGTAAACGAACGTCTTGCGCTTTTGTATAAACTAAAGAAAAAGTATGCCGCGAAAAATTCGCAGGATATGCAGGCAGGAAGCGAAGAAGAAGCTATTCTTTTGTACAAGACAGAAGCCGAAGCAGAAATAGAAGCCTTAAGCGGCGCGGAAGAAAACAGGGATAAATTAAAAACGCAGATTTCTGCTTTGGAAAAAACGATTGTATGTAAAGCGCAGAATTTAAGGGAAAAAAGAACAAAGGCTTCTGATAAATTGAGCGGACTTATTTCCGGTATTTTAAAGCATCTTGGCATGCCGAATGCGCAATTTAAAGCGCAGCTNGCNCCGAAACTGAATGACAGCGGGCAAACATCCTTTGGTCTTTACGGAACAGAAGAAATTGAATTTCTTATTTCTGCCAATACAGGGGAACCCTTAAAAGACCTTGCAAAGATTGCCTCGGGAGGGGAGCTTTCCAGGGTGATGCTTGCGATTAAGACCGCGCTGTTATCCAATGAACAGGAAGACCGGGGCGTTGAAACTCTTGTCTTTGATGAGATAGATACGGGTATCGGAGGCGAAGTTGCCCTGAATGTGGGTGAATATCTTGCAAAAATTGGTAAATTTAAGCAAATTTTCTGCGTTACACACCTTGCAAGTATCGCAGTTCGTGCCGATAATCATTTTAAGGTAGAAAAAAGAACCGAAAGCGGGCGTACCTTTACAGGTATCGGACCTTTAAGCGCAGACGGGCGCAGAAAAGAGATTGCCCGAATGCTCGCAGGAGATGCAGGCGAGGCTGCGCTTGCGCATGCTGATGATTTAATGCAAAAATATGGTAGAAGGAAGGGTTGATGGCGAAGACGACAGATTCAGATCGGCAGGTGTACCACGAAAAAGTAAAGATCTATGTAGCCATGACCAAGGCGCTGCTTGATACAGAAAAAAAAATACTCGTTGAAGCAAAGAAAAATACGCCCCAGGCTCCTTTGCAAAAGCTGACGCTTGCCGATGAAATGCTTAATCTTGCCTCTTTTTACATTGCCATTAACGGTATTTCGCAGGCTGTCTTAAAAAATAAAAACGAAGAAGCATTAAACGATGCCAGAAAATCACTTTATAAAGCTGTTATTTATCTTGAAGAAGTTGTAAGCAATTTTATTGACGCGCCTTTTTCCGATTACGAAGATAAACTTGCATTGATTGAATCTTTTAACCCGAATCAGCGTTACAATTTAATCTGTAAAATGGGGCTTGCGATTGATATGCTTGAACAGGCTTACGGCGATAATTCAAAATGGAGATGGACATTCGTAGAGATTGAAGGACGTTTCGCGGCAGTAGCAAAAAATATAATAGACCTTAAAAATGTTTACACTTACGCCAGCCCCGGTTCTCTTTATTATGATTCCAGCGTGTATCATCTGCGTTTAATAAAAAAACTTTTATCGCAGGCGGCGGATAGATACAGGGAAAAATACGAGCTTAGTACAGGGCAAACCCTTGATTTTAAAACAGGAATTAATTTTTTAGGCGCGCTGAGGCGCGTTCATATTGTTCTTGCCGAAAACGAAGAGTCTCAGGAACTTAAAAAGAAATTGACAATATGGTCAACAAAACTTGAGACCGATCTTAAAAAGCAGGAAGAAGCCAAAAAGAAATCATGATAAAAGCGTTTAAATCGCTTCTCCCTTTTATATCACGTTATAAAAACAGGTATATAATCGGAATTATATTTTTAATCATTGTAGATGCCGCGCAGATTGCGATTCCGCAGTTTCTGAGGACAGCGATTGATTTAATTAATTCAGGCGATTTTGAATACAAGCAGATTATTTTTATTGCTCTTTGGATGACGCTGATTATGGCGCTTGTTTCTGCGGGCAGATTTTTTTGGCGTTTTTTTATTAACGGCTCATCGCGGCGCATAGAAGCGCAGATGCGCGAAGAACTTTACAGCCATCTTCAGAAATTATCATGGGATTTTTACCAGAAAAACAAAATAGGCGATTTAATGGCGCGTTCGATAAACGATCTTCATGCAGTCAGGATGTCAATCGGCATGGGGGTTGTAGCTCTTTTTGATTTTGTTTTTATGGCAAGCGCCATTTTAATTATTATTTTTATTCAGGATGCAAAGTCCGCATTTTTTTCGATTATTCCACTTCCGCTTGTTACGATTTTAATTCTTGTTTTCGGAAACCTTGTCGGAAAAAAATTCCGCGCGGTACAGGAAACATATTCCAAAATGAGCGATAATGTGCAGGAATCTTTTGCAGGTATAGGCGTTATAAAATCTTTTGTTAAAGAATGGTGGTTTATAAAAAAATTCGCAGACTCCAATGATGATTATAAAGAAGCAAATATGGAGCTTGTGCGCCTGTTTGGATTCTTCTTTCCTTTTATTACGTTTCTTTCCGGTTTTACGATTTTAATTATGCTTGCAATCGGAGGCGTGCGCGTAATAAATGGTTTAATGACTCCGGGAAGTCTTGTTGCCATGTTCCGTTATCTTGGTATGCTGATTTGGCCTTTAATGGGCGCAGGTTTTATGGTGAACATGATTCAAAGGGGAGCTGTAAGTTTAGGAAGGATAAACGAGATTTTAAATACGGTGCCATCCATAAGAGATAATAAATTAGAAATAAGAAATAAGGAAGAAGAGGAAATAAGAAATAATGAATTAATAAACAGCGAAAAAACAGCAATTGAAATTAATAATCTTGATTTTAGCTACAATGATGATAAAAAAGTTTTAAATGGCATTAATTTTAAAATTGAACGCGGCGAATGGCTTGGCATTATGGGAAAGACAGGATCGGGAAAAACCAGTTTAATAAAAACATTTATGCGCATGACAGACCCGCCTGCGGGAACAATTAAAATATTCGGGAATGATATACATCAATTGCCGCTTGATGAGCTGAGGGGTCTCTTTGCAGTCGTGCCTCAGGACAGCTACCTTTTCTCTGACACTATCGCGAATAATATCATGTATGGAATTACAGATACAAATAACTCTGATGCTAACTCTGCGTTCTCTAAGCAACCTTGGTTGCAGTCCTCCGTGGTTAATTCTTCTGAAAATAATTTAAATAAAGCAATTGATATTGCGTCGCTTAATAATGATTTGGAAATTTTCCAGAATGGCAAGGATACGCTTGTAGGAGAAAGAGGGCTGACTCTTTCCGGCGGTCAAAAGCAGCGTACTGCAATTGCAAGAGCCGCCGTAATGGAGCCTGAGTTTTTAATATTGGATGATTCTCTTTCTGCTGTAGATAATGAGACTGAGCAAAGAATTTTAAAGGCGCTTCTGAATGATAGAAAGGGACGCACAACGATAATAATTTCTCACCGCGTTTCTACGCTTAAATTTACTGATAATATACTTGTTTTGGAAGACGGAAAGATTCGTGAATACGGAAAACCGGAGGTTCTTGTTAATTCCGGCGGTTTCTACAGCCGTATGGCGGCTTTCCAGAGACTTGAAACAGAAGCGGGAGAGCAAAATGGCTGACAGTTATTTTGAAACAGAAGATATTACAAAGGAATACGACAGCCGTATTGTTAAACGCATTTTGTCGTTTTTAAAACCGTATAAACGTTTTGTAGCTGTAACTCTTATTGCCCTTGCAATTTCTACCCTTGCAGAACTTTTTATTCCTGTATTATTGCAGCGCATTATTGACGACGGAATAATGGTGCGCAATGTTTCATTTTTGGTGCATGGCTGCATAATTTATTTTATCGCGTTGTTTTTGGCTTTTGGCTTTTCATTTTTACAAACATGGACATCCAGTTTAATGACTCAGTATGTGATGAAAGATATGCGCCTTGCCCTTTTTAAAAAAACGCTTTGGCAGTCTACAGGTTTTTTATCGCGTCATCCTGTGGGAAGAATTGTAACGCGTCTTACAAGCGATGTTCAGACAATGGATGAATTTTTTACAACAGTGCTTGTCGCCTTTTTAAAAGATATTGCCATAATGGCAGGCGTAATAATTACATTGTTTATATTATCCTGGAAATTGGCGCTAATGGTAATTATTACGCTTCCGCCTGTGCTTGTTGTTACTTTAATTAGCCGCGTAAAAGCGCGTGATGCTTTTAGAAGACAGAGAACTGCCTCTTCCAGGGTTTACGCATACCTTGCAGAACGTCTTGCCGGAATGCAGGTTGTACAGCTTTTCAGGCAGGAGAAAAAAAGCGAACGCGAATTTAATAAAAACAACCGGGAGCTTTTGGACGCTAACCTGGGAGAAATGTATGTGTTCGCAACATTCAGACCAATAGTTGAGTGGTTTTCTACGCTGACAATGGCAGTTGTAATTGTTGCAGGAAGCAAGATGATTCTTTCTCTTTCGATTTCCTTAGGCGTATTAATCGCATTTATAAATCTTGTTCAGATGTTTTTCCAGCCTGTTACAGATATCGCAGAAAAATACACAATGCTGCAATCGGCAATGGCAGGCGGAGAAAAGGTTTTTAAGCTGATGGACACTGAAGAACAGATACCTGACAATGCCCGGAAAGACAGCGGTGCAGGGCTTCAGTCTTTTAACGGCATGGTTGAGTTTGACAATGTGCATTTTTCCTACAAGGAAGGCGAAGAAGTATTAAAGGGGCTTAGTTTTACCGTAAAGCCCGGAGAGAAAAATGCGATTGTAGGATACACGGGAGCAGGGAAGACTACAATTATAAATGTGCTTACGCGTCTTTGGGATATTAATTCAGGAGAGATACGCCTTGACAGAAAAGCTATAAATAAAATACCGCTTGAACAGCTCAGAAATTCAATAATGGGCGTTAATCAGGATGTAACCCTTTTTTCCGGCACAATAGAAGAAAATATAAGCCTTGGTTTGGATATTTCGCATGAGGAAATAATCGAAGCTGCTAAAGCTGTTCACGCGCATGAGTTTATATCCGCGCTTCCTGACGGCTATAAAACGGTGCTTTCTGAAAGGGCGTCCAATATTTCTACAGGACAGAGGCAGTTAATCAGTTTTGCGCGGGTAATTGCGCACAATCCGCGCGTAGTTATACTTGATGAGGCGACCAGCTCCATTGACACTGAAACAGAGCAGTTGATTCAGCTTGGGTTAAAAAAAGTGCTTGCCGGAAGAACATCTTTTGTAATTGCGCACAGGCTTTCTACAATAAAAGATGCAGACCGAATTTTGGTTTTATCTAACGGCCGCCTTGCGCAGGAGGGTAAACATGAGGAGCTTGCTGCCCAGGATGGGTTATATTCAGGGCTTTACCGCCTGCAATATTCTTGATTTTCTGTGGAATTTAGAGATTTTATCCGTTAAAATTATAATAAGATGATAAAAAGGCATTTTCTGGTAGTTTTTTCGCTCTTTTTGGCTGTCTCTGCCAATATTGCCGCGCAGACAGCAGCGCAGCTTCCCGCGCAAAGTGCAGCGCAGCTTTCCGCGCAGGGCGGTGATTTTGTACCTTATGTATCCCAAATAAGAGTTGAAGCTAGAAACAATTTAATAAGACTTACCTGGGTGGACTCGCCTGACGCAAGAGGACCTGTATATATTTTTAAATCTGTCCGTCCTTTCAGCGGTTCTGTGCCTGCAAATATTAGACCTGTGGTTGTAAGATACGGCGAGCAGTACTATGTTGATGACACTGATGACATGAAAAATATTTATTATTTTATTGCTGCAAGCGATACATCCGGAAGACGTTACGATTTAATTTTACCGCGAATAAACAGCACAAGCCTTGTGCCGAGGGAAGCCGCGCCGGGAACATCAGGACTTGCTCAGGAGGAAGATGCTTCTCAATCTCCAGGGACAGCAGCGCTTCCTTCCGTTAAACCTGCAGAAGGCATCTATAATTTAAAAGCAGCTCAGGACGGCGACAGAATTATTATCACTTATGAAATTGAAGGTCCGAAAAGAAACGCAATTCTTTACCGCAGTACGCAGCCTGTGCGCAGACCTGCGGATTTACTTAATGCTGTAATTGTTCAATCGCGGCTGACATCGCCTTTTATAGATTTACCCGTTCCCGGTTTATCCTGGTACTATGCTGTTGTTTATGAAGATGAAATTTCGTCAGGCAATATGGGAATAAGACCCGGATTTAACGCGACAGTTTCTCCGGTTACAATTACAGGCGATCAGGTTACAGAACGTTCTTTGCGTCCAATTCCGCTTCCTGTCATGACCCTTCGCAATGCAATACCTGAAAGTTTATTTCTTACAGATATCCCGGGGCAGCTGCCTTTAAGCAGAGAGACATCCGGTATTCTGCGCGATACGCAGATGCCGCAGAAAGCGCCGCTTAATTTAAAAAGACCGCGCGTTTTTGCAGTTGACCTTGTTGCTCCGACAGGCGGCGAAGAATCAGCCTTGTTTGAAATTATCATGGAGCATTTTGTAAAATTTCAATGGGATACAGCGCGCGTCAGTCTGCAGCATTATTTATCTCAGCCGCGCTCCGCAGAAGTAGAAGCCCGCGCCCGTTTTTATCTTGGACAGGCTTTATATTACAACGGATCTTACCGCGAAGCGCTTATGGAATTTTTAACTTTCAGAAGCCTTAACCTCGGCGAAGCAAATAAATGGATAGACGCAGTTCTTTCTGCCATGGTTTATTAATTACCGAAGCGATCTTAGTAACGCCCTTAATTCCGGGTTTGCCGCGCTTTCTGCTGCGGATTTTTCTTTTCTGTTTGCCTGAAGGATTATTTCATCCCCCGGTTCGACGCGGTCAAAAAAACCGCTGCGCTGAATCGAACCGATTGCAATTTCTTCATCAATATTTGTAATGGTTAATTTTCCAACAAGTTCATCACCGGAATAGATAAGCGAAATGCCTTCGTTTGCAACCTGAGGGCGTCCGCGTTTTACGACATCATATACAGTATCAGGCTGTATGCCGTCAGCTTTGCCTTTATTGATAAGCGCCTGGTTTTGTTTTCTTATTAAAAGTCTTCCGCGGACGGGCATAGCCTGCGAAAGCTGAGTTACAATTCCGCGGCTTGCGTCGCGCAGTCTGTCTGTTCCTGTGCGAAACGCAAAAAAAGTTCCGGCAGGCGAACCTGTTCGTCCGACAAATACTTCCGCTTTTAAGGAAATGTCTCTTTCGTTTTCTGTAACCGATACAAGTATAAAATAATCTGCCGCGTTTTCTCTTGATTGCCTGAATGCCTGAGAGAAACTTGCCTGCCTCAGCTCAAGGTTCATGGTAGAAATATTTCTGTCATGCACAAGCAGTTCTCTTACTACTCCTGCCGCAACCGATCCTGCATCGGCATGAAGAAAACTCGATTGACCTGCAAGCGAGAAGACGGCGACCTTCCAGTGCCTTTCGGCAAGATCGACAGGGTTTACCTGCCATTGTTTGAACAGAGCTTGCGAAAGAAGCGAGCTGTATGCTTCTACGGCGTCATTTAATGCGCGATCCGCAGTTCCTTGATCCTGAAGGAAACGAAGCTCTTCCAGAAAACGCGCGGGATACCCCTGCAATCTGAGTAATTCCGCATATTCGCGCCTGTCCGCCGCAAAGGGATTAAGACGCAAGCCCCTTCGGTATTCAAAAAGAGCTTGATCTATCAAATTGCGCTGGCGGAAATTTCTTGCTTTGTTAAAATGCCATGCGGCAAAGCGTGCCCTTCTTGTATCTTCCAGAGCAGTTGATGTAAGAAGCGCTTCTTCCAAAATGGCGCGGATAAATTCATCGTGCTCATTAATACTTACGGCATTTGAAAGAACTGTTATCGCATCCTGATAGCGTTTTAATCTGATTAATGACAAACCTTTAAGATACCATGCGCTCATTTCGTTTCTGTTTTTTGCAATTGTGATATCGCAAAGACGCGCCGCTTCTTCGTACTCGGCGTTCCGGTAACGAAGCGATGCCAAAAGCGAATGTGCCTGCGCATGATCCGGCTTGTAGTAGAGCGCGCGTTCTGCGTAACGGATTGCATCCGGTACCTTGTTGTTCATTGAATAAATATAAGCGGCGTAAAAAAAGACGCGGTAATCGCCGGGATGCTGTTTAAGCGCATTGTCTATATAAGTGAGGGCTGTATCGCCGTCGCCAAGCGAGAGCGTAACAAGAGCAAGTGAAACAAGCAGTCTGCGGTCATCAGGGTAGCGGCGGACAGCTTCACGATAGCGCAGCAGCGCCTCTGACGGTCTGTTCCGCGCGATGTCAAGTTCGCCTGCCGCAAAAAGAGCTTCCCTGTTGTACGGTTCAACTTTTAATATTTCTGCAACAAGATTTGACGCCGCGTCCAGCTGCCCCAGCGCAATGAGGGTAAATACTTCCAGATTGGAGACTGTCATATTGGAACGCGCAAGAGCTCTTGCCTTTTTTACCCAGTTAAGAGCTTCGTCAAATTCGGCAAGCTCATAGTAACACTCCGCAAGAGCTGCGGTTCCTTCGGCATGGGCGGAATTTACTCTTATGCATTCAAGGAATGCTTCGACAGCGGAGTACCAGTTCTCTTCCGCCATGAAGTTTTTGCCGCGTTCGTAGTACGCCGCTGCAGAGCCTTGCTGCGCTTCGGCATTAATGGCAGAGAAGAAGAAAAGAAGAAGAATGAACCACAGAGGACACAGAGCAGCACAGAGGGTTTTATAAAAAAATGAAATCTTACTCCGTGTAACTCCGTGTAACTTCGCGGTAAAATTTGAGTATGTCATCGCCCCCCCTTAATAAAAAACAATCATTCCTTTTTATGAGTTACTATCCTAATGGAATTTATTTTATGTCCGTCCATTTCCTGAATGATAAAATCGCAATCCTTGTATTCTATCTTTTCGTTCTTTACCGGTATTTTTCCGAATAAATCAAAAACAAAGCCGCCGAGAGTATCAAAATCNTTGACAGGAAGNTCNAGCCCTGTTTCTTCCGCGAGGAACTCAAGGTTTACCCTNGCATCACANAGCCACATTCCTTCGCCTGTTTCTACAATGTCGTCTGTCTCATGGTCAAACTCATCCTGAATGTCGCCGATTATTTCTTCNATAATGTCTTCCATGGATACTATGCCGGATACTCCGCCGTATTCGTCTACCACAATTGCGATGTGGACTTTNTTTCGTAAAAATTCACGCAGAAGCTCATCTATATGTTTGGAAACAGGCACAAAAAACGGTTTCCTTACAAATTCATTAATATGAATCGGCTTATTATTTATAAGCGCCTTTAATACGTCTTTAACATGCAGTATTCCGATTACGTTATCTACTGTGTCCTTGTAAACCGGAAAGCGGGAATGTTCGCTGTCGCAGATACAGGCAAGAAGCTCATCCTTGGAAGCCTCTGCCGAGAGAAAGACAGTGTCGGTGCGGGGCACCATTACTTCTTTTACGGTTGTATCTGAAAGTTCTACAACGCCGCGGATCATTTCTTTTTGATCCTCTTCAAGTCCTTTTATTGCCTGCGGGTTTATCTTAAATGAAGATTTCATTCTTTTCCTCCGCGGAAACTGCCGTTAATTACATGTTCATTTTTCAGCTTAGTCAGTATTTCCTCCTGTAAAACCAGCATGGGTTCAAGGTTTTCGTTGGTTTCATGATCCATGCCGTCTAAATGCAGAATACCATGAATCAGCAATCTGCGTAACTCCTCATCTTCCGGTGTTTGGAAATATTCGGCGTTTTCGCGCAATGTTTCCAGGGAAATGACAATATCTCCGGGGAAATAGACCGTTTTATCACCGTCTTTTGCGGTTTCGCCCAAATTAAAGGAAAGTATGTCGGTAGCTTCGTTCTTATTGCGGTATTGACTGTTAAGTCCTGTAATCGTTTTATCACCGCAAAAAAGAATGGAAAGCTCCCAGTTATCTTTTTTAATTTCATCTAGAACTTTGAGGGCAAAGGCGGCTGCCTCTGTGCTCCATTGAGGCATCGGCAGCTCTTCTGAGGCTATATTTACATTATTCATCTTTATCGCCTTTTTGATTAGGGTATTCAATTCTTGTATGATAATAACCTGCAAGCACCCTTACAAAGGTATCTTTAATTATTTCCAAATCGCGGAAAGACAGCTCTGATTCTGAAAGCTGCCCATGCTCGATTTTTGCTTCAAAAAGCTGCTGTATGAATTTTTCTATCTTTGTCGCCGTAGGTTTTGTCAGAGTTCTTACTGCGGCTTCTGTTATATCTGCAAGCATTACAATTGCCGATTCCTTTGAACGCGGCGGATTTCCTGGATATGAAAAATCCTCCGAGCTGACAGTTGCTTCGTTTTCCGCGGCATTTTCCGCAGCCTTGTTGTAAAACCAGGATATAACAGAGTTGCCGTGATGTTCGCCGATGATGGAAATAACATCCTTGGGAAGTCTTAGACTATTCGCTTTTTCAACGCCGAGTTTTACATGGCTTCGGATAATTGTGGCGGAAAGGCGCGGGTTAATTTCGTCATGTTTGTTATGATCTGTTTGATTTTCAACAAAGTAATCAGGGTTATCCATTTTTCCTATATCGTGATAATAAGCCCCGACGCGCGCAAGAAGAGGATTTGCTCCTATATCCTGACATGCCTGCTCAGAAAGATTTGCAACCATTAAAGAATGGCTGTAAGTTCCCGGCGCTGTCGTAAAAAGTTTGCGCAAGATGGGCGCGTTAAGATCTGAAAGCTCCATAAGCCTGAAAGGCGTTACCGCATTAAGAGCATGTTCAAGAGGGGGCAGGCAGCCGATGGTTAACATTCCGCAGAAAATTCCGTTAAGCGCAGCCCAGAATAGCATGACAGGGTAGTCAACCAGATTTGCTTCGCGCAGAAGCAGAACAACAATTACTGCGATGCAGTTTGCCGCTGCTATTACAAGCCCTGCTTTAATAATGCTCATTCTGTTTTGCGCTTTGTGCAAAACTATAGAAGCCGCCGCTCCTGAAACAAGCGCAATAATATATGAATGATTGTCGAATGCGCCTGCAAAATACGCGCTTAACGGAAGAGCAATAGCCATGATCATGGCAGGACGCCTTCCTAAAAAGACTGCGAGTATCATAATCACAAGCGCTGTAGGAAATGCAAGGGCAACAGGGAAACCTTCAAAACCCGGCGAAAGATTGTTTATAAGCACAGACCCGATTATATAAGAGCCTGTCAATGAAGCGAGCAGATAACATTCCCTGTGATTTAATTTTCTGCCCATGATTGTACTGCTGTGAAGGACAAGGAAAAGCGTATAAATCAAAAGGACAAGGAAAATTGTACCCAGAACATTAAGCAGGTTTAATGATTCCTCATCGCTAGTGCTTCCGATTATCAGGAAAGCGGCGGTTACGCACAACACAAAACTAAAGATACCGGGACCGGTTCTCATGTCGTGCACAAAAGAGGAATATTTCTTTTTTTCTTCTTCATTTATCATTTTCATTGTATGCCTGTATTATTTTTTTTACCAAAGGGTTACGCGCAACATCTCCTGTATGCAGGAATGAAAAGTTTAAACCCTCAATCTCTCTTAATATATCCAGGGCATTTAACAAGCCTGAATCCGATTTGCGATGAAGGTCTATTTGCGTAGTGTCTCCTGTTATAACAGCTCTTGCTCCGTTTCCGATTCTTGTAAGAAACATTTTCATCTGTTCTTTGGTTGTGTTCTGCGCTTCGTCAAGAATAATCATGCAGTCATTAAGGCTTCGTCCCCTCATATAGGCAAGCGGCGCAATTTCTATCGATCTTGTTTCTTCCATTCTGTTAATTACGTCGTATGGAATGAGAGACTCCATCGCGTCATAAAGCGGTTTTAGATAAGGATCGATTTTTTGCGCAAGGTCGCCGGGAAGAAACCCGAGATTTTCTCCCGCTTCAACCACAGGACGCGTTAAAACCAATTTACGTATTTTTTTTGAAAGCAGCATTTGAAGGGCATGAGCGATTGCAAGATAGGTTTTGCCTGTTCCCGCAGGACCTACGCAGAAACAAATTTCGCTGTCCCTCATTCCCTGAATGTAAACAGCCTGATTGCTTGTGCGCGGATAAACACGGTTAAAGCCGTGAGGGATTTGAATCATGGAATCGCGGGAGAAGCTTTCGCCTTCTTCCTTCGCAAGGGTTTGAATGTACTCGGGAGAAAGCTGTTCGCCTTCCTTAACAGAAGCGATAAGGCTGTCCATCATTGTCCTGAAACGTTTGACGCCTTTTTCGTCGCGGCATTCAAAATGAATTTCATTGCCCCTGGCTGTTATATAACCGCCCAGGGAACCCTCAATTATCTTGAGATTACCGTCATTTACACCGCAAACCCCTGAAAGCACTTCCTTGTTGTCAAAGGCAATAGTTATTCCTTCCTCCAATTTTCCCTCTATATTATAGTATATTATATTCTATAACCCGGTAAATAGACTCGTCAAGAGGGAGTGCGCGGCTGATTATTGTTCTTTTTTCCACTTGTCTTCTTTTCCGTTATAGGCATATTTAGAGACAATTTCCGGTATCGGATTCCATTGTACAAGGAAGGAAATATCCGAGATAAATTTAAAATCATTTGCAACCTGTTCAGGACGCATTCCTACGCGGAATTCAGCTATCCATGCGCCCAGATAATGGACGGCAGAAAGGTTGAAGCTGTTCATTTTAAAGCCTGTTTTGCGCCTTTTTTCTTCGTTAAAAACATCCAGAGAATTCATCAAGTCTAAAAACACGTTTTTTTGTTCGTCGTCGAATAGGTTATACGGAAGATTTTCTGTTCCTGAAACGCCTTCCATGTAGCGCCAGACAATTGAGTTAAGAGATTCAAGCGATAATTTAAGTTCTAAAAAACCTGTTATATTCGCAGTCATTCCCAAAATAAAACGAAAATTGGAATCTGTCAGCTTTTGCAGATCGAATTTTAAAGTTGACGATGCATTAAAAGTTAAATTAATGCGGTTTTTAATTATCTCTGTATTTGAAGAAGAATGAGAGTATGAAAGAGTCAGTTCTTTGGGCAATAGTTCATTTTCTCCCACAGGATTCCATTTTCCGGTATTTATATCAAATTCAGATCTTGTAGTTTGTATTGCCAGAAATGACGCGTTAAAATTCCATAATCTTAGCGTTGAATTAATTCTGTCAATTTCATTGTCATTCTCAGGTTTAATTACCATGCTGCAGGAAAACGAATTTGATTTTCCAAACCTGAGAGTTTCTGTTATATTTATGGGGTGAAAAATCCAATCGTCTTTCCCTTCCGGTTTTTCAAATCTGGTGTTTGCTGTAGTTTCTGATATCCATACTCTTGCCGCAGCGCTTGTTGAAATCTGTTCGTTAAGCGGAGGAAGATCTGCGCTTACAGTTAAATTCTGTCTTTTATCCATTACATTTGCATCAAGACTTGTTGACAGCCTGTGACTGTTTAAACCGTAAATATCCTTGCTTCTGTCTTCTTTTACCCAGGAACCCCATTCGGGAGTAAGTTCCGGTCCGTCCGGGCTGTCAATGGCAATATATTTTTTTGATTTTACAAGAGTGCCGCCGAATGTATACTGAAGATTCGACTGACCGAAAACGCTGTTTTTATATAATGGACGAAGAGTAGTGTTGTATGTGTAAGAAGATGAATAGTTTGTATTTCCGTATTGCAGTCTTTTATCATGTTCCATTCTGTCTTCGTCTATCGAATCATCTGTTCTGCGGTAATATTCTTCGTTAAGATAAGTATAATCTTTCCATGTGCCGTTACCTGAAAAAGACAAAGTGTTATTGAATAATCCGCTTGTATGATCAAAACGAAAATTAAGCTTTGTGTCTCCGCCGAGAGTAAAAAGTATTGATTGATGTTCATTCCAATCCACATCTTTTGCAGACTCCCAATTTAAATCCTTTTTATGGTATCTTACCGACATAAACTGCATTTCTGTTGAGCTTGTCGGCGATAAGGAATAATCCACGCTGAAAGTATTGTTTCCTGAACCTGATACGCTGAAATTACTTTTTAATTCAGGAGGAGTTATAATATCATTGGGTTTTTTTACTGCACTCCCGCTTTCCTGTTCGATTGTAAAGGGTGATATCGGGCTGCCGTAACCTTGCAAAGGATCATTTTGTTCCTGCTTTTCCTGCGTATTGGTTTTTTGCGTTTTTTTCCCCATGGTAACAGGCGTTCCCGAAAGAGAACCTGAAAAATTATAAATGGTATATTTATCAGGTGCAAAAAAATGTCTTCCAGGTGAAAACATACCGTCTTTTGAAGCGCTGATTAATTTATCCGGTATTTGCTTGAATGACATTGATGTGGAAATATTTGATACTGTAATTCTTGATACAACAGGAGACAGGATTTGCAGCGATGGATTAAAATTGCCGTTTATGTGCCACCGGTAATCGCTTATCATGCTTTCTGTTGATGTGCTGTCTATAGCCGCGCCCTGNTGAATCATGTTCATCCAATCCATGCTTTCTGAGCGGTTTAAAATAAAATCACTGTCTGTATAAGGATCGGAATAAAACGGAAAGCTCCACGAAAGACCGCCGTACTTTCCGCTGATTGAGCTCTCTGTCTTCATACGGTAACGGAAAGGAACAATTTCAGAAAAAAGATTGGATTCATTCCAGTTATATGAACCGTCATATAAACCCAGCTCATTTTCTTTGTATGGAGTGTAATTTCCCGCNGAGTCTCTTGAAATTGTTCTTGAAAAACCGACGCCGAGAGTTAAGGTAAGGGGGTTTAGAATNCCTTTTTTCGGAGATGAAAAATCGATGCCAAAATATGTTCCTAAATTAACATAGTAATCAACTAAAGCTTTTAAACTGATATTTTTCGGATCTACTGTTTTTTTTCCGGTGCTGTGCAGGAATAACCCCTGCAGTTCTTTTTCATTGTCGTTTGAATTTCCTATTATTCTTGAAAGAGAGCTCTGCGAAGAGGAATCCGCTTTCGGCTGTCCTATTAAATAAGTTGTAGTCTGCACAAAAGCGCCTTCCCTTGAGCGGTATCCCAAAACAGGATGAAACACAATTTCGTCTGCAGGATAATAAAAAAAAGGAAAATATAGAACGGGAATTTCTCCCACTTTTAAAACTGCGTTTAGAATTGCAAAATCGGAACCGGGGAGCAGCCATATTCTTGACGCGCTTATGGACCATAGAGCTTCTTCATTTGTGCTGGAAATTACGGCATTGTCAAGGATGGTAGCGTTTTCATCACTGCGCGATATTACTTTCCCTGTAAAAAGATAAGAGCTGCCGTCGCTTTCCAGTTTTTTTTCCGAGTGTCCGTCCAGGAAAATGCTTGCCCAGTTGTCAATATTAACGGTTATATTCTGACCGCGGAATGTTTCTATGGTAGAGCCGTCTACGCTTTCATATACAACATTTCCGCTTGCTGTAATAATATTTCTTGTGCGGTTAAAAAGAATTTCATCTGCGCTGATATTATGAACCTTGTCTCCGTCCCTTAAACTGATTTTTACATTGCCTTTTAATCTTGCATAGTCTTCGTTTATTGCGTCAATGGAAAAATATTCGGATGTTTGAGCGGATACAATCGTAATTACTTTTTTATTTTCTTTTTGGGTTTCTTCTCTTATTCTAAAATGTTCTCTTATACGGGAAGCGAGTTCTTCTTTTGTACCGTTTTCCGCAAGCCCCAGTGTTTTACACAGAAGCGCAAGCTCTGTTAAACTGGATGTTTTTATTTCCATTTCTATGCGCTGTCTTTCTGAGGGCGTTAATTTGCTGAATTCTTCTTCTATTATGTCTTCTAAATCTTCGATAACTTCCGGTATTTGTTCCTGTGCGGATAAAGGCAGGCTAATTAGAACAAATAGAAAAATTATTAAGCCACGATATATTTTCATTTTCTCCCGGTTTTTGCCGCGCCTCGTTTTAACATTTCGCCGATATAATAACCTGTGTATGATTCCTTGCATTGAGCGGTTTGTTCCGGTGTGCCTGTAACAATTACCTGCCCGCCTTTTTCGCCGCCCTCAGGACCAAGGTCGATAATATAATCTGCCTGCAGAAGAACATCAAGGTTATGTTCTATCATTATAACAGTATTTCCCTGGTCTACCAACCTCTGAATAACGTCCATCAGCTGTTTTACGTCGGCAAAATGAAGCCCTGT
>JGI24695J34938_10001383_pt1 | contig 20826 bp, 15 predicted proteins | sample TergutCo191P3_FD_34938 | JGI IMG/M metagenome (IMG submission 34938)
AAGATGGGTATCTTTTCAAGACTTAAAACGCTTATTTCAGCAAATGTAAATTCTGTTATCAGTAAAGCTGAAAAGCCGGAAAAAATGTTAAATCAGCTCATCATCGAAATGAATGAGCAATTAATTGAATCCAAAAAAGCTGTTGCTATGGCAATAGCCGATGAAAAAAAACTGGAACGCGAAAAAGACGCTCAAATCGCGCAAGCCAAGGAATGGGAACGCAAAGCGATGCTTGCTGTTACAAACGGCAAAGACGACCTCGCTAAGGAAGCCCTTGTCCGCAAGCAGGAATATGATAATGCCTCCGCTGAGTACCAAAAACAGTGGGAATCTCAAAAAGCCTCCGTTGACAATCTTAAAGAAAGCTTAAAAGAACTGCAGAATAAAATTGAAGAAGCTCAGCGCAAGAAGAATCTTTTAGTTGCGAGAGCGAAACGCGCGGAAGCTCAGCAGAAGATACAGGACACAATTTCGACCGTTTCCGGTAATCGCAGCGCTTTTGAGGCTTTTGATCGAATGGCTGCCAAAGTCGATGAAATGGAAGCGATGGCGGACGCGTCAAAAGAGCTTCAGGATTTAAGCAATGATTCCAATCTGGAAAGGAAATTCAAGGAACTTGAAAAATCCGATACCAACGCTGATATGATGCTCTTGGAATTAAAAGAAAAAATGAAGGCATTGCCGGAAAAATAAAGGTTAAATTCTTAATAAATTGTGGAAAACTAGTTAATAATTTCATGTTGTTATTTTCTCTTGAACTTGTTAGAATATAATGCTATTCTTTACCATATGCAGGTATATCCTATCATTTAGTGAATTGCTTAGCAAATATAAGTTTTTAATACTTTAAAAATAAGGAAATTTTTTTTCACAACTAAGGAGTTATTGTTAATGAGTATCGAAATCAGCAGGATGCGTAACATCGGGATTAGCGCGCATATCGATTCGGGGAAGACTACCCTATCAGAACGAATTTTATTTTACAGTAAAAAAATCCACGCGATTCACGAAGTCCGGGGCAAAGACGGCGTTGGCGCGACAATGGATCATATGGAATTAGAGAGAGAACGAGGCATCACAATTCAATCAGCCGCGACACAGGTTACATGGAAAGATCATACAATCAACGTAATTGATACGCCAGGGCATGTTGATTTCACCATCGAAGTTGAACGCTCTTTGCGCGTTTTAGACGGAGCGATTCTTGTGCTTTGCGCGGTCGGCGGCGTGCAATCGCAGTCTATTACTGTAGACCGGCAATTAAAGCGCTACAATGTGCCTCGTATCGCTTTTGTAAATAAGTGCGATCGTACAGGAGCCAATCCTTTTAAAGTGCGTCTCCAGCTCTGCGAGAAACTTGGCCTTAACGCTGTAATGATTCAAATTCCCATCGGGCTTGAAGACAAGCTTGAAGGCATTGTCGATCTTGTCACAATGAAGGCTGTTTATTTTGATGGTCCGCAGGGTGAGTCGCTTCGCGTCGCTGAAATTCCCGTTCATTTAAAAACTGACGCGGAAAAATACCGCGAGGAAATGCTGGACGCGCTTTCAATGTTCTGCGATGAACTTGCCGGAAAATTTCTCGCGGGCGAAACAGTGCCGCCAGAGGAAATTCACGCGGCAATCCGCAAGGGAACTCTTTCTGAAAATTTTGTTCCTGTTATGCTTGGCTCCGCTTATAAATTTAAAGGGATTCAACCGCTGCTTGACGGCGTTATGAATTATCTGCCTAACCCCGCTGAGGTAAAAAATTTCGCGCTCGATCTTGATAATAACGAGGAAAAAGTTGAGCTGTCCGCGAATGAAACAAGCCCGACAGTCGCTCTTGGTTTTAAGCTTGAAGATGGCCAATACGGTCAGCTAACTTATGTGCGTATTTATCAGGGTAAGCTGAAAAAAGGCGATGAGCTAATCAACACGCGCGCCCGTAAAAAATTTAAGATTGGACGGCTTGTGCGAATGCACGCGGACAGCATGGAAGACATCAACGAAGGATCGCCTGGCGATATTGTCGCCCTCTTCGGGATTGAATGCGCGAGCGGCGATACTTTCTGCGGCGGCGGTCTTAATTACGCGATGACATCAATGTTTGTGCCTGCCCCTGTTATTTCGCTGGCTGTAAATCCCAAAGATAAAAAAAGCGCGGACCAAATGGCAAAGGCTCTGAACCGGTTTACCAAAGAAGACCCGACATTCCAGACTTTTGTCGACTCTGAGTCTAATCAGACAATTATCAGGGGAATGGGTGAGCTTCATCTTGAGGTTTATATCGAGAGAATGCGCCGCGAGTACAAGTGCGAAGTTGAAACAGGAATGCCACAGGTCGCGTACCGGGAAACTATCACGCAAAAAGCCGAGTTCAATTACACCCACAGAAAACAGACAGGCGGCTCTGGTCAGTTCGGACGCGTCGCGGGTTACATGGAACCCTTTGCCGACGGTGTTTATGAATTTGTTGACATGATCAAAGGCGGCTCGATTCCTACCGAGTATGTGCCAAGCTGCGATAAAGGCTTTAAGGAAGCTAGTAAAAAAGGCAGCCTGATTGGCTTCCCGATTGTAAACATACGATGCGTTATTAATGACGGGCAGAGCCATCCTGTAGATTCATCTGACATTGCCTTCCAGTCCGCCGCGATCGGCGCGTACCGGGAAGCTTACGGCAAGGCAAAACCATGTATTCTTGAGCCAATCATGAAAGTATCGGTGGAAGGTCCTACTGAGTTTCAGGGAAATATTTTCGGTTCAATTAACCAAAGAAGGGGTATAATTATATCCTCTGTCGAAGACGGACAATTTTCCCGGGTTGAAGCCGAGGTTCCGTTAAGTGAAATGTTCGGTTATTCGACGATTCTGCGTTCGTTGACCCAGGGTAAAGCCGAGTTTACAATGGAGTTTGAAAAGTACAGCAAGGTACCGCAGAGCGTTTCAGAAGCGCTTATCAGTGAAGCTGATAAAAAACGCCGTGAAAGGTAAGGAGAAAATTTATGATTTTAAATGAGTTAATTCAAAGAAGTCCAATTCGTATTTTTGAGCAGTCAATTAACGGGGGATTAAAAAACGGCGAGATAGGAGTAGTTGCTTCACCTAACGGCGTTGGCAAAACGTCCGTTCTTGTGCAGCTTGCTATGGATAAACTTCTTCAGGGCAAAAAAGTTATTCATGTTTCTTTTACCCATGCCGCGTTAGCCGCGCAGAATAAGCAATATGTGCCTCTTTGGTACGAAGATATTTTTACCGAGTTTACCAGTAAAAAAAATCTGGAGAATGCCGCCGAGATCAAAAACGATCTTGTTAAAAACCGCGTTTTAATGAGCTTTAATCAGGACGGAGTCACAAAAGAGCAAATATTAAAAAGTTTAAGAGCCATGATTATCAACGGCGGTTTTAAAGCTGACTCGATCATTATCGATGGCATGGATTTTTCGCGGTTTAATAAAGAAGGTATTGCCGATGTTAAATCATTCGCTGTGGAATTGGGTCTTAGTATCTGGTACAGCTGCTCTCTTAGCGATAACCATCCGCAATATAATAAGGAAAACATTCCTGTAATCCTTGAGAATCTGACAGACAGCATTGATATTATTATCGCTCTACATCCAAAACCGGATTATGTGGAATTATCGGTTTCTAAAGACAGAGGCGCCTATATTTCCAAACAAATGGCAATGAAACTTGATCCAAGAACTTTGCTGATACTTGAAGCTTAACCTGAAATAATATATTTTTGTATCAGGAGAGATGTAATGGGTGGTAGTATCGCTGTATTTATTCCGTTTGTCGCTTTATCAATACCTATAATTGCCATAATTCTCAGTCACAGAAGCGGTTCGCAGAAAAATAAATTAAAAGAACTGGAATTAAAGAAAGAAATATTAGAGCTGGAAATCAAGAAACAGGACAGTACAATAAAATTGCTCGAAGAAGAAAATAAAAAATTCGATAACATCCTTAAAAATGATGTTAGATAAAAAGCCAGCTGTATTTTTCTGACTTTACATCGTGTACTTTCGTCCAAGCATTTTTTCGGCAAGCTTAGTATCTCCGTCCGTAATCGCCGCGCGGATTCGGCTTGAGCTGACAGGAAACATGCCTTCCATAACTTCCGGAATTATCACCGCTGGAACCTGCCGCGATACAAAAAATGCTTCTATTTTTTTCGCGTCTGTGTCCAGTTTATAACCGCAGCGAAAATTGCCGCCCACCGCGAAAAAACCTATATTGCCTTTTTCTGATAATGTTTCCAGAAAATCGTTTCCGGGCATTTGCTTGAATTTATCAGTAAAATCTATAACAATTGTTTCTTTTATTCCGAGTTCTCCGAATAAATTTAATCTTTCCTCAAAGCTCTGTATTTCATTTACGCCTGTATTTTTCATTCCCATTTTATGATTTTTCCGGAATGTAATGACAACGGGCAGATAATCAGCGTTATGTGAAACAACTTTTTTTATTAACGCCTGATGTCCCAAATGCACTCCGTCAAATACGCCGACAGTCATGGAAGTTTTTCTTTCCTTTGACTGTATTCCGTCTTTAATAAATTTTTTCCATGTAAGTATTTTCATCGTTTTTTTGCCGCAGGTACCGCTTTTATTTCCGCGAGTTTATTGGAGAACAGTTCGTAGTTTGGGGCGTACTTTACGGCTTTTTCCAGCATTTTTACAGCGCTTTTTTTATTTCCCTTAAAAAAATAAACAAGCCCCCATAAATAAAAAAGCGCGGGATCTGGTTTTGGCTGAGGTTTTTTTTCTGTCCTGATTTTCTCCGCGGCGTCAAATTCCTCCGCGCATTTTTTATAGTCTTCCAGGCTGAAAGCCCATTTTCCGATCAAGGCGCGCGCTTCCCAGTTGTTTTCACCTAACAAAGACAGCTTTGGCATGACAGCCGCGAGTTCGTGAACATTGTCAATGTTAAAGAAAATTTTCGCGGCTGTTATATAAAAGGCGAGAGCTTTTTTCTTTCTTCCGCCCATCTCATGCGCGTTAGCCGCGTTAACCGCGTAAACGCCGTTTTCCTGCGGATTATTTTTTTTATCTGTCATTTTGCAGGCTTTTTCCCACGCGTCCGCGGAATTCTTATAATCATTTAATTCCCATAAACTGCGGGCAAGCAGCGCGTAATAATCAACATCGTTATTTATTTCTGTTGAATGTTTTATCGCGAATTCTTTTAGCTCTTCAAATTTATTTAATTCGGCGAGTATCCGCATTTTTTCCGCGTACGCGAGTTTTGCTTCGGCGGAAACAGGCCACTGATCTATTATCGCGTTAATGTGCTCTTCGGCGTCATGATAACGTTCAAGGCGAAACGCCATTCGCGCGGCGAGAAGAAGTTCTCTCCTCGTTCTGACTTTTGAGTAACCTGTTGTTACATCGCGTATCGCGTCATCTCTGCGTTTCCACGCTTTTTCTATCTGCTCCAGCGCGTTTGAATATTCGTTCATCGCGGCGTAAGTTTCCGCGAGGCGAAGCCGGTGTTCAGCGTTAATATTAGAATCATCGTTCCATTTTTTAAAACTGTCCTCTATTGTTTTTAAATATGTATCGATTGATATATAATCAAGATACGCCTTGCAGACATATTCATTATTCCGCGTTTCCTGCTCTATACTTTTTTCCGCTTCTTCATATGAAGCCAGAACAAAACCAACCCTTCCGGAAATGATAGAATCATCGCTTGCTTTTCCAACCCATTTATCGTTAACAAGAAAAATTAAATACGTGCCGTAAGTGATTATTTTCATGCTGATTTTTATTCCCAAGGCTGTGTCTTCTTGTGCTTTATCATTTGACGCGCTGTTAAAATCTGAAATTTCTGTCCATGCAATCAGCGTTTTTGGCGAATTGCTTTTTACAATATCAAGACGGAAATAACCCTTGCTGGAAACAAGAGCGATATAATATGATTCTTCATGCATGATGCGAAAAATAACGCCCGCCGCGGCATAACCGCCCATGTTATCAAGACGGAATCTCGCTTCAATTACATGATCCTGATATTCCATATCCGGGATGTCAGTCCACGCGATGCAGTTCGGTTTTTTTAATCCCAGCACAAGCGCTTTATCTGACAGATAGGAATTATATGAAGATTCTGATTTAATATCAAAGAGAGATTTTTTTCCGGATTTATTTCCGAAGATTTTTGGCGCTTGCCGGGAAAAATCAATTGTGCGTTTTCCTTCAGAAGAATATTTTAGTTTACCGGAGAGTGCAAGAATGAGCTTTCTTGAGAAAGATAACATGTTTAAGATTTACCTTAAAAATTTAAAAAAGTCGATACAGTCTTTAAACAGATTAGATGTTTTCCTTATTATCGCTGTTTTTTTGATTATAGCTGTTCCAGTAGTTTTTATTTTTATTATTAATTCTAATAATGTTGACGAAGAGATTCCTTTAAGCAAGGTAAGTCTTTTTGTATCGCCGAATTTAGAAAACTATTTTGGCGCGGAATTTTCGGATAATATTTTGCTGGAATTTAAAGAATTATATCCGGATATATATATATTTATCGCTGATGATACGCGGGAACCGGATGTCCTTATTTTTGATGAGAGCTCTTATACCGCCGCGAATTCCATTTTTACCGCGGTTCCTCTCGCCTCATTCATGAATCTGCTTTTTTATAATATTGATATTTTATCAGCAGCCGGTTTTGCCTCTCCTCCAAAAACCAGGGATGAATTTTCCGCCTATAGCGGAACTGTTTCCGGGGCGGATTTAAACGCCGCCGCTGCCGCGATCAGCTTGAATTATATTGACCGCGCCGCGTTATCCAGGGATATTTTTTCATGGATTTGGGCAGGCGGCGGAGATTTTTGGGCTGACGGCGGCAGGCCGTTTTTGAATACCCGAGCAATTGTTAATGACATTACTTTTTTCGGCGCTATGTACCGCGATGGAATGTACGCGTCCCATATATTTGAAACAACAGGGGATCAGCGCCTTGAAGATTTCGCCAGGGGAAGAATCGCGATGATGACCGCCTCCGCGAGGGTAATTCCTTTTTTAAGGGAGAGGATGATAGAGGGATCATTCGGCATTACATCCATTCCCGACGCTAACACCGGAGGAAGATACTACACCGGCATATCATCGATATACGCGGCAGTCTCTACCAGCAGCGAGTATTTTAATGAAGCGTCAAGGTTCCTTGAATTTTTAACAGAAAAAAGTCCTCACTTTTGCGAAGAGATGAAAGCCGTTCCCGGTATTGTTTCCAATATTATTCCCGGCGATTATGTCACTAACGATCCTTATTATTCCAAAGCGTGGGAAATCTTTGAGTTCGCTCAAATCGCCGAAGGCTTTTACGGGAAAAAAAACGCTGAAAAATACGAAACTGCTTTTTTAGAAGAATTGCGAATCTTTTTTGTAAGTTCCCGCACAGCGCAGCAGACAGTAACCGCGATTCAATTGCGATGGGACGAAATTTATGAAAGTGAATAAGAGGATTATTAATTTCATTCAAATTATTCGCTTCTTAGATTAAACTAACTTTATGATTATTCGCGTTACCCCTCATAAATTTTCCGGTATCATTAAAGTTCCGCCTTCTAAATCGCACACAATAAGGCAGCTTTTTATCGCGGCTTTGGCTGACGGAGAGTCCGAAATTATCAACCCGCTTGATTCACTTGATACGCGGTCTTGCCTCTCTGTCTGTAAAGCTTTTGGCGCTGAAGTAGAAGAATTATCCCAGGAGGGGATCGATGATTTGGGGCAGGCTGATAAACGGTTAATTCGGAATATCTCCGGTAATAATGGATTTAAAAATAAAAAATTAACCTGCGCTCAAATTAATACCGGCAACTCAGGTACAACTCTCTTCTTCGCGCTTGCGATTGCCGGTCTTCAATCCGAGTGGGTGGAATTTACAGGCGATGAGCAAACCCAAAAACGCGGCGCGGATCCTCTTCTTAACGCTTTGAAAGGTCTTGGCATTCAATCAGAAAGTAATAATGGCTGCGTTCCAATAAAAATTAAAGGTCCGTGGAAAGGCGGTAAAGTTTCGCTTCCATGTCCGACAAGCCAGTATCTTTCCGCGATTTTAATCGCCGCACCGCTGGCTCCTTCCGGAACAATAACGGAAATTGATGTGCCATTTTTTAACGAAAAACCATACATCGATATGACACTTTCTTATGTTAATAAATATTTGAAACCAAATTTAAGCACCGGTCACCAATATATTGTTCCCGGAGGCTCAAGAATAGAAACAAGAGCCATGCGCCATTTTTTTCATTTTGTTCCCGGTGATTTTTCATCTGCGGCTTTTCCTGCCGCCGCCGCCGCGATTTCCGGGGGACAGGTGACCTTACTTGGGCTTGATCCGAAGGATACCCAGGGAGATAAATATTTCTTCAATATATTAGAAGAAATGGGGTGTACTGTTAATTGGAATAAAGCAAAAGATAACAGAAACGACTGGACAGTAACTATATCGCGCGAAGGCGCTCTAAAAGGCGGTGTTTTCGATCTTAATGAAACGCCGGATTTGCTTCCAGCGGCGGCGGCAGTCGCTGCTTTCGCTGAAGGAGATACGATATTTTGTAATGTCAGTCATGCCCGTACCAAGGAAACTGATCGTATCGCTGTTATGGCGGCTGAACTTGCTAAACTCGGTGTCAAATGCGCCGAGACGCCGGATGGCTTAATTGTTCATGGGAAAGGGAATTTGCTTTCATTTGAAAATCATGACGGCGGATTTCCTGTAATTAATGGTCATGGAGACCATCGTATTGTTATGGCATTCGCGGCGGCTGCTCTTGGATGTCCTGCTCCTATCGCAATAACTGACGCTGAATGTACAGATGTCACATATCCCTGTTTTTTCTCTTTATTTGACGAGGCTTTTATAAAATTAACCGATTTTTGAAAAAAACTTATTTTTCTTAAAAATATGCAAAAATATCTAAAAAAATGATCAAAAATGTTCATTGTTATTGACACTCTAATTTTATGCGTTTATCATAATTCTACCAGTTATAATGGCGGGCTCTATTATTTGTTAAGAATAACTTTAGGAATAAGGGCTGTTAATGGGAAAAACTTCTCTAAGCGTAAAAATTCTAATTTTTGCCGCGATTGCGATTGTCGTTGTTTTAATGTTTACAGTCGCAGCATGGGAAGATAATGATTTCTCGGAAAAATACGCTGGTTATGATTTAAGAGCTTTGGATTCCGGCAGATCGAATACTTACTCCCGGTATCTTGAACGATACGCCTCTATTCCCGCCGGTACGCAGGATATTTCTGTCGATATTTTTTCATGGTCTTCCGGTGAAGGCGTTTCAGTTGTGGAAAATATCGGGTTTACTCCGCGGGCTGTACGAACCGAAGAAGACAGCTTTATCGAATATACCGTTAACATAGAAAGAGACGGTCTTTACTATATCAATATTGACTATTTTCCAGTTCCCGCGCGCGGAATCCCGATAGAGCGTTCTCTCCATATTAACGGCGAAGTTCCGTTTCTTGGAGCTGACAGGCTGATTTTCCAGCGTATTTGGGGGGATTCTGGTCCAAGCCGTTTTGATAATCAAGGCAATGAAATCCGTCCCTCTCAAATTGAAATTCCGCGATGGGAATCTGTCTGGTTTAATGATTCGCATGGTTATTTTACCGATCCTTATTCTTTTTATCTGCGCGAAGGCGAAAATACAATCAGGCTTACCGGTATAAACGAGCCTTTGGTTATCCGTTCGCTTACTCTTTCAGCTCCGTTTAAACCGCAAAGTTACCGCGAATTTTTAGCCTCATTGGATTTAAGCAGATACTCAGACGCCAGTAAAAATTTCTCGCTTAAAATTCAGGGCGAAAGATCAATCCGCCGGTCTGATTCATCGTTATATGCGAGATACGATCGCTCGTCGGGAGCTACAGAACCCGCGAGCGTCGCGCAGATCAGGCTTAACATGATTGGCGGCGAAACATGGCAGATCGCCGGTCAGTGGATTGAATGGGATGTGGATATTCCCGAAAACGGAATGTATCGCATAACGATTAAAGGGCGGCAGAATTACAACCGCGGATTTGTTTCTAACCGTACCGTTATGATCAACGGACAGGTTCCGTTCAGGGAATTCGCGGTTGTTCCGTTTTCGTATAACAACAGATGGTCGCATACTACGTTAGCTGACGAACACGGCGATATTCTGGTGCCTTTGCAGAGAGGAACAAATACCATCCGGCTTCAGGCGACGTTAGGTGAAATGGGTGAAATGCTGAACGTAATGGAAGAAAGCGTGTTCCGCCTTAATTCAATTTACAGAAAGATTCTTGTTCTTACAGGACCTGAACCTGATTTATACCGCGACTACAGGATTGACGTTGTTTATCCGGATTTAATCAGGGAAATGCGGCTGGAAAGCATGATACTTCATAAGCTTGTCGATGATTTAACGCGTTATTCAGGCGAGCGAAGCGAGGAAGCCTCCGTAGCGCTTACTCTTGCCCGCCAGCTGGAACTTTTCGCGAACCGCCCTGACAAAATTCCAAGGGCATTAGTTAACTTCAGAATAAATATCAGCTCCTTAGGCGACAGTCTTTTAACTCTTTCCGAGTGTATGCTGGATATTGATTATATTCTTATCACCGGCGAGAACGCGCTTATTCCGCCGGTTCGCGAAAATTTCTTTGTAGCCGCATTACACGAAATTCGCTCGTTCTTCGCGTCATTCTTTGTTGATTATAATAATATCGGGAATATCCACAGAGGCGATGATGTTATCGAAGTCTGGATACTTTCAGGGCGCGACCAAAGCACTATTTTAAAATCAATGATTGATGATACGTTTTCTCCGTTAACGGGGATCAGAGTCAACTTAAAACTTGTCGCGCCCGATGCCGTTATGCCTGCGGTTGTTGCCGGAACCGGACCGGATTTGGTATTAACAGTTCCTCAGGGCGATGTTGTAAATTACGCGATACGCGGCGCTGTTGTGGATATTTCTAAACTGCCGGGTTATCAGGATGTTGTAAGTGAATTAAATGCCAGCGTTATTGTTCCGTTTGAATTTTTAGGAGGCGTGTACGGACTTCCTGAAACGCAGTACTTCCATGTAATGTATTACCGTAAAGACATCCTTGACGATCTTCAGCTTGAACTTCCCGATACATGGGATGATCTTATTAACATGCTTCCGATTATTCAGAAAAACAACATGAATGTCGGCATTCCTTCTGTCGCCACAAGCGAGCAGCAAAACATCGACTTTTCCAACTTCCTCGCGCACTTATTCCAGCGCGGCGGAAGGCTCTACAATGATGACGGTTCGCGTACGCTTCTTGACACCGATGTCGCAATCGAAGCTTTTGATGTTTATACAAAATTCTTTACTCATTATAAAACACCGATAATTTTCAATTTTATCAACCGCTTCCGCACCGGCGAAATGCCGATAGCTTTCGCTGATTATTCATGGTTTAACACCCTCGAAATTTTCGCGCCGGAAATCCGCGGGCTTTGGGGCTTCCACAGAATGCCCGGCTATAAAAACGCGGACGGCGTTATAGATCGTTCTGTTTCTACCGGAACGCTCGCGACAATGATTTTTTCTAAATCTAAAATGCAGGAGCAATCCTGGGAATTTTTAAAATGGTGGGTCAGTTCAAATACGCAGCTTAGATTCGGCCGCGAGCTTGAAAGTATAATGGGATCAGCCGCGCGTTATCCCACCGCGAATTATGAAGCGTTCAAGCAGCTCCCGTGGAGATCGGATCAGATGGCAGTGCTTGATGAACAGCGCTCATGGGCTGTCGGCGTTCCGGAAGTGCCGGGAGGTTATTTCGTCAGCAGACATTTAATTAACGCTGCCCGCAAAATCATCAATAAAAAGGAAGGTCAGGAATTCCTGGCTGATGTCAGAGAAACGCTGCTAGATTATTCCATTACTATAAATGATGAGCTTACCAAAAAACGAAAAGAGTTTGGTCTTGAGTAGGGGGATGAATGAGCTTTGCGAATTATCTTGCAAAAGGCAGGTTAAAAGATCAGAAGCGTGCGAGTGAAATTTATAAACACCGCGTCTGTTATCTTTTCCTCGCGCCTTACGCGATAGTTTTTCTTCTTTTCTTTATCGCCCCGCTTATTATATCCATATTTTTCAGCTTTACATATTTTAATATTCTTGAACCGCCCACGTTTATCGGGCTGCGGAACTACATCAACCTGTTGTTAGCTGATGATGTATTTTTAATCGCTGTTCAGAACACATTCCTGATGGCGGCGATTACAGGACCATTAGGATACATCATGGCGTTTCTTTTCGCGTGGTTTATCAATGAGCTTCCCCGTTATATCCGCGCGATTGTCACATTGGTTTTTTACGCCCCTTCAATTTCCGGCGGAGCGTTCATGATTTGGGCTTTAATTTTTTCCGGCGACGCTTACGGCTATATTAACGGAATTTTTATGAATCTTGGGATACTTGATAAACCGGAACTCTGGCTGACTGATCCTAAATTCATGATGCCTGTAATGCTGGTCGTTATCTTGTGGATGAGTTTAGGCGCTGGCTTCCTCGCGTTTATCGCTGGTCTTTCCACGATTGATCCGACTCTGTATGAAGCAGGTCTTGTCGACGGCATTTCCAACCGCTGGCAGGAGCTTTGGTATATTACGCTTCCAAACATGAAAGGAATGTTGATGTTTGGGGCGGTAATGGCGATCACTCAGTCTTTTGGAGTAGCTGATGTCACAATTGTTCTTGCCGGATTCCCAAGTACGGATTATGCCGTTCATACAGTTGTTAACCATCTTATTGATTACGGCTCGATCCGTTTTGAGATGGGATACGCTTCGGCTATCGCCACAATATTATTCTTTACAATGATACTTTGCAATTATGTTATCCAGAAATTGTTAAAAAGGGTAGGGAAATAATATGGGAAAAGCAAAAAAATTAATCGGCGGAAGAAGGCTTAACCGATCTTTTGGCGGCGATGTTTTTATTTTTATTATTCTGGCTTTTTTTGGCGTTTTCTTCGCTTTTCCGCTTGTGTTTAACATTAACCACGCTTTTAAACCGTTAAACGAAATATTCCTTTTTCCGCCGAATATTTTTGTCCGCCGCCCTACTCTTAATAATTTTCAGGATCTTTTTATCATCATGAGTAAATCATGGGTTACATTCTCGCGGTATATTTTTAATACGCTGTTTATAACAGTCGCTGGAACCGCTGGATTGATCATCTTCGCCGCGATGGGAGCGTTTGTTGTAAGCAAATATAAATTCCCCGGCGCGAAAATATTTTTCTCAGGCGTTATAATAACGCTCATGTTCTCCGGCTATGTAACCGCGATACCGAACTATCTGGTTATGGCGCGCCTCGGTTGGGTAGATACATATCTTTCCGTTATTATTCCGGCGTTCGCGATGCCTATGGGTTTTTTCCTTTTAAAACAATTTATCGACACAATTCCGGATACTCTTCTGGAAGCCGCCAAGGTGGACGGCGCGAGAGAAGCCGGAATTTTTATGTGGATTATTATGCCGCTAATTAGACCCGCGTGGCTTACTGTTATGATTTTTTCCGTGCAGGCTTTATGGAACGCGAGAGCTTCAAATTTTATTTACTCTGAAGAATTAAAAACGCTGCCTTACGCGCTTTCGCAGATTATAACTACAGGCGTCGCGCGCGCCGGAGTAGGAGCCGCGGTCGGGCTTTTTGTTATGATAGTGCCGCTTATTTGTTTTATTTTCGCGCAAAGCAATGTTTTACAAACTATGGCAAGTTCGGGGATAAAAGAATGAAAAACAAAATATATTTTTTATTTATAATTTTTGCTCTGACCGCCCTTCCGCGTTTTCTTTTCGCTGAACCGACAAATTATACCTACAGCTATGATTTTTGGTATGAGGATGTTTCATCTCCTGATGCGTATCGCCCCGGCGCGTATATTCTTGGAACCGCGCTTGGCATCGGACATTTCAGGGAGCCGCAGGGGCTTTTTATCAGGGAAAATAGAATTTATGTATGCGATTCGGGTAATAACAGAATCGTTGTAATAGAAGCGCTTGATAACGGAGAATATATTCCTGTAAGAATAGTTAATTCCGTTGTTGTTGACGGCGAAGATTCTAATCTTAGTTACCCGATGGATCTTTTCGAATGCAGGAATGGATATATTTATATCGCTGATACCAACAATCGCCGTATCCTTAAACTTGATTCTGACTGGAATCATATCTTTACAATAACAAGACCGGATGATGACAGCATTGATGACTTTGTGGAATTTAATCCAATGAAATTAGTCGTTGATTTCGCGAACCGGATTTTTGCGCAGGTAAGGCATGTAAATAAAGGTTTTATGGAATTTGACGGCCGCGGTGATTTCTCAGGTTACATGGGCGCGAACGAAGTTACTTATAATATTGTTGATTATGTCTGGAGATTTTTTTCTACACAGGAGCAGAGAGCGCGTCAAGGTCTCTTCATCCCTACTGAATATAACAACCTCGCGATTGATAATGACGGTTTTATATACGCGACAAGCTTTATGGAAGCTAACCAATCCGGCAACCTTACTCCCATAAAACGTCTTAACGCGATGGGACAGGATATTTTAATCAGAAACGGCTATGAAGACCCTATAGGTGATATCGCGTTTTCAGAAGCGAGTTACGGCGGAGTCGCGGGCTTCTCCAGATTGATCGATGTTGTCGCGTTTGATAACGATTCCTACGCGTGCTTTGACAGAGCCCGCGGGCGGATTTTTATGTATGATTTTCAGGGGAATCTCTTGTACGCGTTCGGAGGACTTGGAAACAGAGAAGGATATTTCCTAATGCCCTCCGCCATTGACAGAATGGGCGATACTCTTTACGCGCTTGACGCCAGAACCGCGGCGATTACGCGATTCGATCTGACAAGATACGGCAGCTTAATTAATCTTGCGCTTAACGAATATAAAGCCGGACGTTACGATTCTTCCGCGCATGTATGGGAAGAAGTTTTAAAAATGAACGGCAACTTTGATTTCGCTTATATCGGCATCGGCAGATCCGCGCTTCGTCAGGGTGATTACCTTAAAGCGATGGAATATTATAAGTTAAAAAATTTCCGGCAGGGATACGGCAAGGCTTTCCAGCAGTACCGCAAACAGTGGATGGAGGTAAATCTCTGGAAAATATTATTGGTTCTTGGAGTTATCATTTTTGTGCCAATGATTGTCAAATTTACAATTAAAACAGTAAAGGAGATTAAAGAAGCATGAGTTCCAATCGATCTTTCACCACAACCCCTCCCACCTCCGTTTCAATCACCGGTAAAGCATGGTGGCGGCATCTTGGAGAAACGCTTAAATTCGCGTTTTATGTGTGCATACATCCTCTTGACGGTTTTTGGGATTTAACTAATGAAAAACGCGGATCAATCGCCGCCGCAAATATAATTGTTGCCGCTTCTCTTCTTGTGGGAGTGCTTACTCTAACGCTGACAAATTTCCAGTTCATTATAATTAACATGGAATACTTTAATGTAATTTATGTATTTATGAATATTTTACTTCCTATATTTTTGTGGACGCTCGCCAACTGGAGTCTTACAACGCTGATGGACGGCAAAGGCAGAATGAGAGATATTTATATGGCTGTCGCGTACGCTATGCTTCCTTCTGTTATTATAAACGCTTTTATGATTATTCTCAGCCAGGTGATAACTTATGATGAACGGGCTTTCTACTATTTTCTTGACGCTCTTTCAATCGGATGGACAGCGCTTTTGATTATCTGCGGAATGATGATGATTCATGATTATAGTTTGGCTAAAACGCTTTTCTCATGTTTTTTAACAATTATCGGAATTGGAGTAATTATTTTTATTTTTATTGTTTTTTTCAGTTTAATCAGCGACGCTATCGCGTATTTTATTTCGCTGTATAGAGAAATTGTTTTTAGGGTAATGTAGGAGGAGCAATGAAGAAATTTATTTGGCATTTTGCGTCAATTATTTCCATTCTGCTCATTCTTATCTCCTGCGGCGGAAGAGAACGAGGAACAAAACCCATTACTTTTTATGAGTATGACGGCAGCACAGAAGAAGTGGTTTTAGAAAATGAAACTCTTATGCTGCGTTTCCTGCCGGAAACGACAGAAATTATTTTAATAGAAAAATTAACAGGCATGGAGTGGCGTTCAAATCCGCAGGGCGATGATCCTTTGGCGGACCCTGTTACAAGATATATGATGAACTCTGTATTCGCTCTTGATTACGCTGATGTTTACGGAATCGGTCAGACACAATATTCAAGCGAACAGAGCGTTAAACTCGGCGCGTATGAATACAATGTCGCCAGCGGCGTTCTGGAAGTAAACTATACAATCGGTAATCTTGAACGCACATACACTATACCTCCAGCGGTGCCGGAAGAAAGAATGAAAGAGTTTACGGATGTGATGAGCAGCATCGAAAGGAGCATTGTTAACGCCGGTTATCGTCTTTATGATATTGATAATCTCAGATCGAGCGACAACCGCGATGAGCTTTTATCAATGTATCCTGATCTTGAACAAAGAAAATTATATGTGCTTCGCGCCGATGTCCATGAATATCAGAAAATTGAATATGAGAAAATTTTCGCGGCTGCCGGATATGAATATGATGATTATATTGAGGATATCAACCGTTATCCCGCGCTCGCGGGCAGAGAGAGACCGGCGTTTAATATAACGCTTCAATATTCACTTGATGGCAACTCTTTAGTTTTAAATGTACCGTTCGAAAATATCGCGTACCGCGATAGTTATCCTATCAAAACATTTTCACTAATGCCTTACATCGGAGCAGGCGGTTTAGAAGATGAAGGATATTTATTGGTGCCGGACGGAAACGGAGCGTTAATTTATTTTAATAACGGAAGACAGAACCAGCAGATTTATAACAGCATTGTTTACGGATGGGATGAAGGTCAGGTACGCGACGCGATTGTTGTAGATAACCGTTCTCCTTTTCCTGTTTACGGGATACAAAATAACGGAAACGCGCTTTTATGCATTATCGAAAACGGAGCGTCTTACGCGCATGTAATGGCTGATGTCTCAGGACGTAATAATTCTTGGAACAATGTATACGCGCGGTTTACTATGGTTCACAGCGAGGTTATGAATATTACTGAAAGATCGCAGCGTGATGTGTTCCAATATGAAAGATCGTTACCCGAAGGCGAGAGCATTACATTGCGTTTTGTTGTCTGCGAAGAAGACGGTTATGTCGGCATGGCAAAAGAATACCGTTCGTGGCTGTTAAAAAAATATCCGTCATTAAACAGGCAAAAAAACAGCGCTGGTGTGCCTGTCGCAGTTGAAATTGTCGGGGCTGTAAATAAAACGCAGCATCGTCTTGGTATTCCATTTGATCTTCCATTAAAACTTACTTCATATAATGAGGCTGCGGGCATGATCAGCAATTTTGCTCAAATGGGCTGGAAAAACGTTAACGTTAAACTAAACGGATGGTTTAACCGCAGCGTTGATCATACAATTCCGACGCGCATTCAATTAATCAGGGATCTTGGCAACAAGAACGATTTTTCCAATCTTGTGCAGGCGGCGAGGCAGAATGGTTTTAATCTTTATCCCGAAGTTGATTTCTTTTTTATGAAAGATAAAAAAACTTTTGACGGATTCAATTTATACAGAGACGCTTCCCGTTATATCAACCGCGAAAGAATTCAAAGGTATCCATACAGTACCGCGTGGTTTGGAGAACGGACTTTTTGGGGCAAGCTCAGTTATATCGCGCGTCCGAATAAAATGGCGTCCATGATTGAAAATTTTGTCGATAAAGCCGCGGATTACGGAATTGAAAATATCGCGTTCAGAAATATCGGATCAAGACTTACAGGCGACTATAATGAAAGACAGCATGTAAGCCGCGAAGCTTCCATGAGAGTAAGGCAGAATACGCTTAATAACCTGCGGCAGTCGGATACCGGCGTAATGGTTCTTACCGGTCACGCGTATGCCGCGCCTTTCGCTGATTTTATTGTCGATATGGTTCTTGAATGTCAGAATTTCGGCATAACTGATGTTTCTGTTCCGTTTTACTCAATTGCTCTGCATGGGCTTGTGTCGTATACAGGCAGAGCGATAAATCTCGCGGAGGATTATTCAAAGAACCTGTTAAAAATTATAGAAACCGGCGCTGGATTATATTTTAGTTTTGTAATCGAGGAAACAGCTGTACTGCAGGAAACCAAGTTCAGGCAGTTTTACGCGAATGTATATCATAAATGGATTAACGACGCTGACGCTTTGTACAAGAAATTTAACGCGGAGTTTGGTCACATTTATAATCAAGCGATTATAAATCATGAAATTTTATCTCACATGGTAACCATGACAGAGTATGAAGACGGGACCAGAGTGATTGTTAACGCGGGTAGTTTTCCGTTTGATTATAACGGTAGAATTATTAACGCGGATGATTACTATATAACCAGGCAGGGAGCGTCTTTATGAAAATTAATTATTTCTTCATAAATTATTTTCAAAAATATTTTTATAGAAAAAACAACAAACTAGCCTTGTCTCTGGAAGGAAAGAACGCGCGAGCCGGTTATTTATTTTGTCTTCCTTTTATTATTGGTTTTATTCTTTTTATGCTTTTGCCGTTTATTGAATCTTTTATAATGGTATTTAATAAAGTTACAATAGACGTTGTTAATTTTGGATTCAGAAGCGAGTTTATCGGTCTTGGAAACATTCAGCGCGCTTTATTGATCGATCCTGAATTTAACAGGCTCCTTGTTGAAGAACTTCTCAGAATGGTGCTTGTAGTTCCCGCGATTATAATTTTTAGTTTGTTCGTCGCTCTATTATTGAATCAGGAATTTAAGGCTAGAGGATTTGTGCGCGCGATTTTCTTTTTACCGGTTATTTTGTCTTCGGGAATACTTGTTTACATAGAAACCAACAGCGCGCTTTTACAAAGCATTGCCGTAAATATACAAAAAAGCAACCAAATGAAAACGTCCATTACAAGCGTATTGGAGAGCATCCTTATTGTTGATGGGTTCGGCGGCGGTTTTATGAGGTACATTTTTGACATTGTTAATCAAATCTATACCATCGCGATGGCTTCCGGCATTCAGATAATTATTTTTCTTTCCGCGCTACAGACAATACCGGCGAGTATTTTTGAAGCGGCGAAAATTGAGGGAGCTACAAGCTGGGAATGTTTCTGGAAAATCACTTTTCCTATGGTCAGCTCGTTAATTATTGTTAATGTTGTTTACAGTGTGGTTGATTTTTTCCTTAGAACAGACAATGTAGTAATGGAAAGAATACTGCTTATTTTGAATCAAAATCTGGATTTTGGTTTTTCTTCGGCAATGGCATGGATATACTTCCTCATTGTTATGATTGTGATAATGATTGTTTTCGCGCTGGTTTCTAAGAAGGTGTACTATTATGAATAATAAAACATTTAACGCTCATTCAATGTATTTAGTTAAAAATAAGACATTTGATATCGCGTATAAATTATTCCGCGCTGTAATTCTTTTTGGATTTTGCTTTCTTATTCTGCAGCCGTTATTAAATAAAATATCCGTAAGCTTCATGCTGGAAAAAGATTTGTATGACGCTACGGTTATCAGCATTCCGCGTAATTTTTCCACAGAGAATTATTCAATTGCCATGAACCTGCTTGATTATTGGGCTACTCTTATTCAGACAATTATAATTATTATTATTAGCGCCGCGTTACAGGTAATGGCGTGTTCTCTCGCCGCGTATGGTTTTGCCCGTTATAAGTTTCCGGGAAGAAGCTTATTATTTATGTGCGTATTTCTTATTATTATTGTTCCGCCGCAGACAATTTTATCTTCACTTTATTTGAATTTCCAGTTTTTTGATATTTTTGGATTATTTAAACTTATTACAGGCAAAAATATTAACCTGCTTGGATCACTTTCCGGTTATCTGCTGCTTTCCGCGACCGCTATGGGACTTAAAAGCGGCTTATACATTTTTCTTTTAAGGCAATACTTTAGAGGCGTGCCAAAAGAATTGGAAGAAGCCGCTTACGTTGACGGCTGCGGAAGATTGTATACATTTGGCCGTATCATGCTCCCTGACGCGCTGCCGATGCTTACTTCGTGTTTTTTATTTTCTTTTGTTTGGCAGTATACGGACACGCTTTTTTCGCAGTTATTTCTGCGGAGTTATAAAATGATGCCGATTGCTTTGAGCAGGCTTACAGAAAGTTTTACGCGCTATTGGGCTACTATCAACGCTGTCGGCACGGGAGGTTCAGGAATACAGGCGCAGCCGCCTGTCGGATATGTTCAGGCAGTTGTCGCGACAGGAGTGCTTGTCGCGCTTGTTCCGATTATTATTTTATACCTTGTCGCTCAAAAAACATTTGTGGAATCACTCAGTCAGACAGGTATTAAGATGTAGGTTTCAACACGGCTGTCAGCCGTTTGAGATAAATAAAAATTATTTTTTTGGAGGAATGAAATGTTAAGAAATGCAAGACGATTTGGAATAGTTTTGTTTGCCCTAATATTGGCAGCAGGTCTTGTCTTTGCCGGGTGTACAAGAAACGAAGGAGGAGGAACATCCGGTATTAATCTCAGAGGAGCTAATATTTCTGTCGCTTCATGGTGGTCATCATACAATGTAGACACATATGAACCCAGGAATGAGGGAGAAGAGAAAACTCTCGAATACAGGAAAAAAATTTTAAGAGACGAAGGCTTTAGTTTCCAGTTTGTGGAAATATCAGACTGGGATAATTATCTTGCCCTTGTAGCAAGTAATATTATGTCAGGTAACAGGAATTACCAAATTTATGAGCTTGGCTCTAATAT
>JGI24695J34938_10001391_pt1 | contig 20705 bp, 17 predicted proteins | sample TergutCo191P3_FD_34938 | JGI IMG/M metagenome (IMG submission 34938)
AATAATCCAATAAAGGAGATAACTATGAAAAAATTTATCGTAGTTTTGGTTTTACTGCTTGCGGTGTCAACAGTAAGTGTATTCGCTCAATCTATCGAAGGAAAATGGCTGGACGCTAATTATGACGCGATTTGGGAAATTTCCGCGACTTTGGCGGGCGTTAACGTAAGACTTTTAGATTATACTGACGGAAGCCTTATTTATAATTTCGCCGGTATGATTCAAAATCGTTCATTCGCGAACGAAGGAATTAATCCGGTTCTGTCTTTCGACTGCGCCGATACACAAAGGTCATACAAATTTGTATCAAATCTTCCCGGCACTAATCTGACAATGGAAATCAGAAGAACAAACGAGCCGCTGTACACTGTTGAGATGCGAAAGCAATAAAAGCGTTTTCCCCTTTTGCTTTTTAGCCTGATCATTAAAGTGATCAGGTTTTTTTATGCGTCACCGTTAAATTTTTTACCCATTTTTCTTTTTTCATCAGATGTCTCGCGATTAAAACTTTTAAAATATCCGATAGTTTCAATACAGCGAACATTGTTACAGGAGCGAGGTTTGTAAACAGCGATAAAAGAACAGAACCCGGCATGAAAAGCAGAGTGTTAACTGAAAGGTCTGTGTACATTCCCATCGCTGTGTCGCCTCCCGCGCGGGAGATCGCGAACTGGCTGTTTAAATAGCACCATAACGGGAGATACGCGAGTATCACAAAAACAAGCCCAAGAGTGTTGGCTCTCGCTTCCGCGCTTAAATTCTGAAAAACAAGCGGAACCAAAAATGATACGATTAAAAAACCCGGTATCGCGAGAATTAATCCCGCGGCGGCGCTTCCCCATTTTATCCATCTTGCGCGTTCTTTGGCTTCTTCCAGTTTGCCCGCTCCCAGCGCTCCTCCAACAAGAATACTGGACGCGATGGAAAGTCCTCCAAAGAGCAGAAAGAAAACGTTCGCGATAGTCCAGCCCGCCGCCATTCCCGCGACAACTTCCGCGCCGCCTCTTCTGTTATACATCGCGATCATCAATGTTTCCGAGGCAATCCATGAAATTTCTGACGCGAATATCATCGCGGATTTGGCGAGAATCTCCATGATTAATTTTTTCTGTATCATGAGCATTCTTTTCATATTCGCGAAGAACGGCGCTTTTACAGCCGACGCGTAAATTAAAAACGCGCATACTTCAAAAATACGCGCGATGAGCGTAGAGTACGCCGCTCCCGCGACTTCAAGGCGCGGCGCTCCAAGATTGCCGTAAATTAAAACCCAATTGGCGAAGGTGTTAATAAGAGCTGTAGTGCCGGAAATTATCAAAGGAATTTTTGGTTTAGCGATCTCGCGGAAGCTTGTCGCGATAGAAAGAGATATGGCCATCGGGAAAAACGCCCATGACACGATCTGAAGGTATATATTTCCCGCGGCGGCGATTTCCGCCTGGGCAGCATTGTTCGTTGTTAACATCCTCAGTATCTGAATCGGAATGGTTCGGCACAGGATAAATGCCAGCACCGCGGCGCTCATCGCGAAGATCACTTTAAAACTATAAGCGTTCTTCATTCCTTCGGCGTTATTCGCCCCGTTAAACTGAGCGATGTAGATACCTCCCGCCCAGCAGATAGTGTTAGCGATTACAATAAAAATGAATACAATATGGTTTGTTATATTAACGGCTGCCATGCTGACATCTCCCAGACCCGCTACCATAAAGCTGTCAATCAGGGAAACCATGCTCATTATCAATTGCTGCATCATAACAGGCAGCGCGATTGTTAGCGCCTGTTTATAAAATGACCATGGACCAAAACGCGATTTTAAAAGCCTCACTGCGATGCTCTCCTTAATTGACAGTATACCTGTTTTATTTGTACATTCAATACATGAGCGAGTACTTAATAAACGGCGGCGTTCCTTTAAACGGATCGATCAAAGTAAGCGGAAACAAAAACGCGGCCCTTCCATGTATCGCCGCGGCTCTCTTAACGGATGAAACCGTAATTTTGCGGAACATCCCCGATATAGAAGATGTGCGCGTAATGCTCGATGTTTTTACCGCGCTCGGCGGCGAAGCGGAAATGACAGAGCCAAATACAATAACGATGTCATTAAAAAATATTAAAACTTCTGAAATTCCCAAAGAAAACGCGAAAAAAATCAGAGCGTCAATTCTTTTCGCGGGTCCTCTTCTCGCGCGTTCGGGAAAAGTTATTCTGCCTCCTCCCGGAGGAGACGTTATCGGAAGAAGAAGACTGGATACTCACTTTTTAGTTTTAACGGAACTTGGATCAAAAGTAAAAGTCGGCGAGAATTTTACTTTTACAGCGAGGAAGCTGACAGGTGCCGATATTTTTCTTGATGAAGCGTCCGTTACCGCCACGGAAAACGCGATAATGGCGGCGTCTCTCGCGAAAGGTAAAACAATTTTAACTAACGCGGCGAGTGAGCCGCATGTTCAGGATTTATGCAATATGCTGATTAAAATGGGCGCGAAGATAGAAGGAATCGGCTCTAATATTTTAACAATTACAGGCGTAAGTAAGCTTTCTGGCTGTGATTTTGAAATCGGTCCTGACTTTATGGAAGTAGGCTCTTTTATCGGCCTTGCAGCTGTTACAGGAGGCGATCTTCACATACACGGCGCGAGGCAGCAGGACATGCGCCCCGCGAAAATCGCTTTTGGCAAGCTTGGAATTGTCTGGGCGCATGAGGAAAATGTTATTCATGTTCCAAAAAATCAGAGCATGGAAGTAAATCACGACCTTGGAGGAATGATTCCAAAAATCGACGATTCGCCGTGGCCCGGCTTCCCGCCTGATCTTTTAAGCATAATAATTGTTGTCGCGACGCAGATTAACGGCACTGTTTTAATCCACGAAAAAATGTATGAATCGCGGATGTTTTTTGTGGATAAACTTATCGGCATGGGCGCGCGCATTGTGTTATGCGATCCGCACCGCGCCGTAATTTCAGGTCCGGCAAAACTGCACGGCTCGGAGCTTATCAGCCCGGATGTGCGCGCCGGAATGGCGATGTTAATCGCGACCATGTGCGCTGAAGGCAAGAGCGTTATACGCAATGTTTACCAGATTGAACGCGGTTACGAGCATCTAGCGGAAAGGCTTACAGCGTTAGGCGCGCGCATTCAGCGCGTAGAATAATGGCTATCAATCGCGCCGGGGAAAAGGCTTAACCGCCATGAATCTTGTATCAGCGGATCAAGCGCGGAAACTTGAGCAAATCGCGATAGAAGAACTTGGAATTCCGTCAATTATTTTGATGGAGAACGCTTCGCTTCGCGCCGCGAAACATTGTTTAAAGTATTTAACGAATATCCGCGATCCTAAAGTTTTGGTTGTCTGCGGAAGCGGCAATAACGGCGGCGATGGATTCGCTGTCGCGCGTCATCTGCGTTTAAAAGGAATTGAATCAAATGTAATCCTGATTGGGGACGCGGGTCTTCTGAAAAACGATTCTAAAACAAATTTTGATATTATTAACAAATTGGGAATCTCTATAGATTTTTTTCGCGCGTCAGAAAATAATAATGATAAATCCGGTTATGTGGTTTCTTCTTTCTCATCCGCGGCGTCCCATGAGTCAAATCCAAAGCGCTTTTACGGGAGCGATTTTGAAAAATACGATTTAATTGTAGACGCTATCTTTGGCACAGGATTAACCCGCGATATCAGCGGCATCGCGCGCGATGTAATCGAGGATATCAACCGTTACGCGAAATATATTATCTCTGTTGACATTCCCTCCGGCGTTGGGAGCGATAACGGAAAAATAATGGGAATCGCTGTAAAAGCCAATGAGACAGTAACGTTTAATTTTCCTAAAAAGGGTCTTTATTTGTTTCCTGGCGCAGATTGCACGGGTATTATACATATTGAGGATATTTCAATTCCTCGTTCTTTAATTAACAGAATTGATGTTAAAACGAAATTTCTAACAGATGATGAAACCGCCGCGCTGCTGCCTGTCAGAAAAAGGCGTTCAAACAAGGGTGATTTTGGAAAAGCGCTGATTTTCGCCGGATCGGAGGGAATGCCGGGAGCCGCCGCTTTAGCGTGTTCCGGCGCGTACATGACAGGGTGCGGACTTGTACGAGCGTGTGTTACGCGAAACACCGCGTCTGTAATTCATCATTGGCAGAGGGAAGTTGTTACGCGAATAGCGCCTGAAAAAAACGGAATGTACTTTAAGGAATCGCTGGATGATCTAAAAGAAGAAATTGATAACGCGGATGTTATCGCTCTCGGTCCCGGAATCGGCAGAAGCGAAGATGTATCTGAGTTTGTGTATGAAGTTATTAGAAGAGCGAAAGCTCCTTTAGCGCTGGACGCTGACGCGCTTTTTGCCGTAAGCGAATATATTAATATCCTAAAAGAGCTAAAAGCGCCTTGTGTAATAACTCCTCACCCGGGGGAGATGAGCAGGTTAATAAATCTTCCGGTTCCAAAAATTCTGGAAGACACCATCGCCGCCGCTTCAGGGTTTTCCAAAGAATTTAATGTTGTTACCCTTTTAAAGGACGCTCATACAATTATCGCGGATCCCGATGGAGAAATAATTATTAATACAACGGGAAATAACGCGCTTTCAAAAGCCGGAACAGGCGATGTTCTTACAGGAATGATCGCGGGTTTTATCGCCCAGGGAAAAAATGTTTTGCAAGCCGCCGCGCTAGGTGCGCACATTCACGGAAAATCCTGCGAGATCGCTTGCGTTAATAAATCGAAATACAGCGTCACCGCGGAGGATATAATAAAAAATATTCCAGCGGCGATGAATGGACTTGTTCGGCAGCCCGGTTAATTTCCCGCGGGGCTTAAAGTCCGGCAAGTACGGCGTTTTTTCGTTCAACTGCCAAGAAGTCTTCCGATAGCCGGAAATGAAATAAAATTTCCTATCATGCCGCCGATACTGGAAAGAAAAAACACAAGCAGCGCTTTTGTTATTCTGTTTTTATATACGCCTTTTACGCTTGTCGCGTCCTGAGTAATATTTTGAACATCAGCGACGCGAGGTTTGCTGAATGTAAGCTGAACAATACCCGAAAACATTCCTACGCCGATAAATGGATTAAGCGTCGCTACAGGAGCGCCAAGAAGCGAAACCAGAACCGCGAGAGGATGGGCTAAAGCGATGATCGAGCCGAGAGCCGCAAGAGAGCCGTTCCAGATAACCCATGTCAAAATCATTTCAAGACCAACGCCAGCGCCTTTGCCGATAAAACCCACTACAATCAGCGCGAGTATCGCGGCTGGAATGATAAATCCCGCCGCCTTTGAAATAAACTTTTTTGGAGGAATTATATCAAGTTCGCTTACATCGGTTGACGCTTCCCCCGCCGCGAGTTTTTCCAAATGCCTGATCATTCCCTGCATATGACCCGCGCCTACTACAGCGGCGACTTTTTTTGACGCGGCGGGAGTTGACGACCAGATTTTTGAGGCAAGGTAACAATCTCTTTCATCAATTAAAACAGTTTTTACAGCGGGAAGATATTCCGCGAGTTCATTCATCATGCCGTCAAGTTCATTGCGGTTTTTTAATTTTTCAACTTCTTCTTCGTTTAGTTTCTCATTTGTAAACGCGGAGGCGAGAAGCGACGCGAGCAGTTTGGATTTACTAAAGAAACCGCATTTTGCCCACGCGCGGCGCAATGTTGTGTGTACCTCGCGGTCGCAAAGACTATAGGGAATGCCCGACTCTTTCGCGGTTTCCACGGCGACTTTCATTTCATCGCCGGGCTTTACTCCAAGCTCGTTGCCGAGCCTGCGCTGAAAACTGGAAAGCACAAGGTTGGCGATTAATAAAAACGCTTTGCCCTCCTTAAAAACTTTTGCAAGATCAAGTTTTTGCCATGTATCATTTTGAGTTATTGAGTTATATCTAGCCTGATCCAGTTCTACGCAGACCATGTCCGGTCTTTCTTCGTTAATTATTTTTTTTACTTCTTCTATACTGTCACGCGAAACATGAGCAGTGCCTATAAGCAGATACTGCGTTCCGTTAAGAGTCATTGTTACTGTGTTGCCGTTCATGGAATATTCCTCAGGCTAAGACCGCGTTCCGCCATAAAAATTTCATTGATGCGCCATTCCAGCTGACCTACGGCGTTTAAATCCTGAACCATCATGTAATATCTGTCAGCTATCGTTCTGTTGCCTCTGATATCGTAATATGCCGCCAGATAATAAAGCATTCTTGATTTTGTGAATATATTCCGTTCATTTTCTACCATTATCGTGACGCTTTGATCTCCGCTTAAATCATGATAAAGCCGCAGCATGGCAAGATCGGCGGAATCCCGGGGAGCTGTCCTTATTACCTGCGCGAGAAACTGCCTTGGATCTGTCTGGCGGCCCGCGCGCATCCAGTTAATCGCGGCTAATATCGCGTAACTGTATTCAGTTGGCGCGTACCTGTATGCTTCCAAAAACGCGTCCCTTGCCCCTGCCCATTGTTTGTTTCTCATTCTGATGACGCCAAGCGCCTCATACGCGTAATAGTAATCCGGTTTATATCTCGCGAGAGACAGATAATCGCGCTCAGCTCCCGCGTAATCGCCAAGCTCGTCTTTAATCGCCGCGGTGTAAACATACGCGATAAAATCATTAGGTGAAATTTGAATTGCCCGTTCAAGGTAAAGAAGAGCTTCTTCCATCTGACCTGTTTCAAAAAGAGTCTGCCCATAGTCAACCATTACCCAGTAGTTTTCCGGTTCAAGGGAAAGAGCCGCTTTAAAATCCTCAAGAGCGTCGCCGTGAAAGCCATAGCTTCTGTAAAGCCGCGCTCTTTCCTGCAATGGCGCTGCCCACGCGGGATATAAAGCCGCGGCGCGGTTTAAAAGCGTTTCCGCGTTTCTGGGATCGCTGTTATAGCGGAATACCGAAGCCCGTCCTACAAGCGCGTCACCGTTATTCGGATCAAAGGTAAGAACCCTCTCAAAATAGTTCGCGGCGACGCGCAAATTCTGGTTTCTGAGATTTATATTAGCGAGATCGTTCAGCGCTCTCGCGTGCTGAGAGTCAATGCCGATTATTCGTTCAAGAAAAGTCCTTCTGTCGCGGTCTCTGTTTTGAAGCGCGGCGGCGTCGGCGAGAATCATCAGAGCGTCTGTGTTGTTAGCGTTCGAGGCGATGATGCCATTCGCGATAACTATCGCCTCTGCCGGCCTTCCCGCGGCGTTTAAAATTGTCGCGCGCAATATCCTGATTTCCATGCTATCCGCCTGTTCGCGGGGCAGCGAGTCAAACAGCAAAAGAGCTGAATTATAATCTCTTCTTATTACATAAGCGGATACTTCGGTCATGACGTTTTCAAGATAATTATCCTGAGCGAAAACAGCCGGCGGAACAAGCGAAATCATCAAAAAAACCATAAATAAACGCCGCGACCTGAACCCGCATATATCCTGAGTATTTTTCATGTTAATATTCATACTATATAATATCTTAAAATTCAGCAAGTTACAGCGGACTTGTGAGATAACACTCAAATTATCGAGCATTTTTAGTATCCACCCGCTATACAGCGTTGTCAAAAGTATAAATAAATTGCAATATATAAATATTACTTCAATATAAACGGAGTTTGAAAAAGAATGAAAAAGACATTAGCTTCTAAAATAATTATTCTTGCCGCGGTATATTTCGCTGTGTTTTTTTTCATTATTATTCTTCAGTTCGCCAATAATGGGAATTTTTCCTTGTTGGCGGGAGGAATGACAATAAAAGGCCGGTATAAATCCCAAACTGCGCAGAATGAAAGATCGTCATTCAGGGAAATCGCTGGCGGAGTGAAGATTTTTTACGCGGGACTTGAGTTTAACCTGATTGATGAAAGAAACTCTGCTTTAACAATTAAAAATTCCGATGGCGATATTTTTTCCGTAAACCCTGAGTATATGGAACTCAGAAATAATTCCGCGCGTTTCCTTCTGCCTGACGGGACTTTGCTTTCTTTTAATTCCGTAGAGACATTGACAGGTTCTGAACTTCAAATAACCGGGGAATTATCTGGATATATTTCCGAGATTATTATTCCTGTCATTCCGCGAAGGTCATCTATTGTGCGCGAAGCCGGAAGCATCGCTATATTATTCAGCGGTCATCGTTATTCCTTTAGCAGAATGGGAGAGGAACTTGACGCCGGATTTATCTCTCTTACCAGAGAAAATTCCTTTATTTCTTACAGGACAAGAAACAATGATCTTGAATTTAACCCCGAGGATTTTGTCATTGAACAAGCCGCGGATTACGATAGTATTTTAAGAAACTGGATAGATTCAGGTTACGCTTTCTGGAATCAAAATGTTTCTTTACTGCAAAACGAGGATGATTTAATCGCGTATCTCGCTAGTTCTTTATCGCGGGGAAGCTACACCGCCGCGCTCGCCAATGTTCCAGCCGGTTTCCGCAACAGCCCAAGGCAGACTTACAGATCGTCAGCTTATATTGGAGGGATGAGCAGCGCGTACACATCGTTCATCGCTTCAGAGAATGAAAAGATCAATTTGATAACGCGGTATTTGAGGGAAAGCTCGATTGATATCTTAAAAGAAGAAAATGTTCTTGAATGGCTGTTTTCAAGGAATAATCCCGCGCTCGCGAACGATGTTATAAATTTTGTTAATAATTTACCGCGGGAAAATCTCGCCGCGGATCATATCGCGGGTCTTTTGGAAATATCTTCTAATCTGAGAAATCTGCGGCCTAACATAAATAATCCGGTAGATAGTTTAACAGATAAAATTTTGGATGTTATTTCTGAGCATTTAAACAAGAACACAGACACCGGCAATGTATACGTCAGCGGCTCTCCTTCGGGCGAAAGTTTAGGTCAGGAATATAACACAAGGCTTGGATTGGCTCTTGTCAATTGGGCGCAGGCGGCGGGCAATGATGTATGGGCTGACATCGGAAAATCGCTTGTTATTTCCGTTATCAATGAAGGAACCGCGGTATCGCGCGGCAGGCTTTACAATACGCACAGACCGTCAGATTATCTTCCAAGAGCCCTGCTCATGACAAATGAAGGGCATTGGGCGTGGACTGTTTCGCCTTCCATCAGCTCATCGTATATTGACGGCGATCTGAATATCGCCGTATCGTTCCCGGCGAACATGACACATCATTTAATTATCCGCGGTATACAGCCGTTTTTAAGCATTCAAATACACGCTCAAACATGGCGATCCGATCCGCAGTTTGAAATTTATGATTCTTCAGGCTGGATATATTATCAGGATCAGCAGGTTTTAGTATTGAGATTAAGGCATCGTACAACGGTGGAAAATGTCAGGATTATTTACAGAGCGCAGCCAGCCGCCGCGCCGGCTCCCGCGCCCGCGCCTGTTGTTGTTACGCCGCCGCCCGCGCCGCCTGTTGATGAAGACGATTGATGTCTGTCTGATGTGTCACTGAGCTTTAGTTATTCTTGCTTTGTGATTAAAATTTTATCTATACGGTTGCCGTCTTTATCGACTACTTTAAATTTATACCCTTGATACTCATAACTGTCTCCGACTTTTGGGAGTTCTCCCGCGAGGTGCAGAATTAATCCCGCGAGCGTGTGGAAATCGCTTTCCTCATCATGACCCGTAATGCCAAGTTCACCGGCGGCGTCATCAATTTTTAGCGCTCCGTCAGCGAGCCATGAACCGTCTTCCTGACGCAAAAGAGGCGGATCTTCATTCGCGGCGGGAGCAGAAAGCTCGCCAACAATTTCCTCTACCAGCGCCCTGACGGAAATGATTCCCGCTAGACCTCCGTATTCATCCATCACAAAAAGAAAATTTGACTGTCCCTGTTTAAATGATTCAAAGGCTTTTAACGCGGACATTGTTTCCGGCACAAACTGCGGTTTCTTCATTATCGCGCGCAGTGTAGTCCCTGAGGACGTTTCATTTTGCGCGTAATTTAAAATAATATCTTCCAGATATACAGCTCCAGCGATATCATCAGGCGTTCCCCTTACTACGGGGAAACACTGCTGCTGCCTTGATTCAAGCGCTTTTACCCGGACATCTTCGCAAGTGTCATTTATGTCAAAACATTTTATTTCTGAACGGTGAGTCATAAAAGCGCCTACGGGGCGGTCGCCAAGGTAAAAAACCCCTTCCACCATTGTGCGCTGCTTGCTTTCCACAAAGCCGGATTTTTCTCCTTCTATAAGCGCGCTGCGAAGATCATCCTGAAGCTGTTTTTCCGAAACGCTGTTATCATTAATTTCAAGCTGGACATTTTTTTTAAGGAACGAGGAAAATTTATACGCTAGCCATGTAAACGGAAACATAAGATACGATAAAAATTTCACAACAGGAAAAATTCCAGCCGCGATTTTTTCCGGTTTCGCGCGCGATAAACGCGCGGGAATAGCGTCGCATATTACTGTAATGATTAACGCCAGAAGAACCGCGCAAAGCGTAAGGCGGACTATTATAGAAGCGTTTATGCCATCTCTTGCCGGAAATAAAGACAGTAAAATAATTACTGTTACTAAGACAGCCAGCGCTTTTAAAATATTGTTCCATAAGCGGCAGGCCGATAATAAATGCGCCGATGACGCTGTAAAGGCTGATCCTTTTTTCGATATATCGTCATCGCCATTTTCTAAAATATCAAGAATCGCCTTATATCCTTTGCCTTTTTCTTTTTCAAGGCGGGGTTTTCTGCACAAATCAAGAGCGAAAGTAAAAAGCGAAAATAATCCGCTTAATATCACGAATAAAAGAAGAGCTGGAATTAAAAATGGTAATAATGTATACATGCTAATTATTAATCTCCGAACGGTTAAGCGGTCTTATTATATTAACAGTTTCCGGGGATGTTTGCATAGTTTTAATTTTTCCATCCGGCGTATATTCGCCAAAAATCTGTACAATCGGAAAACGCGGATTTTCGGGGTTTACGTCAACTACCTGCCCTTTTTTCCCGTTTGATAAAAAAACATAAAGCCCTATCGGATAAATTGAGAGAGAGAGCACAAGCGCTTTAATTACGGTATCATCGTACTGTTTACCCTCGTTTTTTAATAATTCGAGCATGCCTGTGTAGCCGTCCTTCGCTTCTTTGTGCGGGCGTTTGGAACTGAGCGCTTCATAAGAACACGCGACCGCGATTATTTTTGAGTACAAGCTTATTTTATCGCTTACGAGCTTTCGCGGATAGCCTGTTCCGTTTTCGCGTTCATGATGTTCAAGCGTCGCGAGGCAGACAGTAAGCGGGAAGTTCATGTTTTTTAACATGTTGTAGCCGAGTATCGGATGAGTAACAATAGCCCTATGTTCCACATCAGTCAGGGGTTTATCGGTAAGATAAATTTGCGCGGGGAGTTTTAACATTCCTATTTCATGCATCAACGCAGCGACGCCAAGATCGATCAATCTGTACGGAGGCAGCTTCAGATACGAACCGATCACAATAGAAAGAATCGTTGAACGCACCGAGTGGGTGGCAAGATAATTTTTCCCTTCGGCAGGTTCGTTATTTCTTAAAATCCTGATTAAAAATCTGCGGTCCGCTTTTAAATATTCCACTATTTCTTTTACCCTGTCATTTATTACGCTCATATTGACTTCGTTAGAAACTGAAACTTTAATGAACATTTTTTCCACAAAGAATAAAAAATCGGCGTAAAATCCTTCCGCTTTTACTACTTTATCGCCGTCAGACTGCTGCGTAAGCCCCGCGGCGCTTCCGGGCAGCGCGTGACCGTCTGTCATAACATAATCTTTGCTTGCTTCTCCCTCGCTGTATATTGTTTTAAAACTCCATTTATCCAGTATTATCGCCATTTCCTTTATAAAAGGCATTTCCGGCGCTGTCAGAGCAAACGCTTTGTCAAGATATGTATTTTTAGAAAAAAAACTGTTAGGCTGTATTTCCTTTACAGTATACTCGTTCATTTTTTACCTCGTGTGTTTCCGCGGGTTACAAGTTGACGTAACATGCTCTATGCCTTATTATTCGAGCATTCAGTTATTATAGGAGAGTTCCAGTTGAAATTCAAATACCTGATTATTGCGTTTTGCATTATTATTATAATTGTAATATTATCCGCGGTGTTTTTGCCACCATTAATTTCCGGACAATTAGTTACTGCTAATATCAACATGTTTACAATACCTGTTATTATTTTTATCGCTTTGACGCTTGCCGGCATGACAGTGTTCCTATTGTTAAATTATCGGCTTCTTTCGCTTCTTGAGCGAGAGGATTGGCCTGCCCTTGCGTATTATCTTGAGCAAAAAGTTTTTGTTAAAGGCCGTTACACAAACAGAAATGTAAAAATTCTGGCGAGTTCCTACCTTATTATTTCCGACTATCAATCTGTGTTAAAACTGGAAAGCAAAGCGCAGATAGCCCGTCCCTCCGTTATTTCCAAAAACGCGTTAATTTTCGGTTCAGCGAGGATTTTAAGCGGCGCTTATGACGAAGCGGCTTCCTTTTTCAGAACCCACCGCGAAAAATGCAATAAGGATATCAAGCAATGGATGCGCTGGTTCTGCGGTTTCACCTCACTCTTATCAGGGAATTTCGTTCAGGCTGAAAGTGAATTTATATCTCTCGCGGTTTCTTCGAATAACGCTCTTATAACCGGCTTGTCGGCGTATTTTTTATCTACCTGTTCAGAGAAAAAATCATCAAATCCTGAAAAATGCCGGAACATGTCTGACAGCGGAAAAAGCCGCGTAGTTAAATCGATTAAAAATCCCGCGGGCTGGAAAACAGAAACCGAAAAATTGGGAACGGATATACATGTAGCCATTATCAAGCGATATCTTGATGAAACCTGCAAGTGGCTGTTTGAAAGCAAATAAAATATTTCTATTATAGATATTTTGCGAGGTTATTAAAATGAAAAATGTTGGTAAATCAAGAAAGCTGGATAATGTCTGCTATGACATCCGCGGTCCTGTTCTTAAAGAAGCTAAGAGGCTTGAAGAAGAAGGATATAAAGTTATTAAGCTCAATATCGGCAGTCCCGCCGCTTTTGGCCTTAACGCTCCTGATGAAATTGTCCGCGATATAATTATCAATCTTCCGAACGCTCAAGCCTACGGCGATTCGCGCGGACTCTTCGCGGCGCGCAAAGCTGTAATGCAGGATTTTCAGTCAAAGAAAGTGATGGATGTCAGCATCGATGATGTTTTTATCGGCAACGGAGTCAGCGAGCTTATTACAATGTCGATGCAGGCTCTGCTTGACGCGGGCGATGAAGTTTTAATTCCTATGCCTGATTATCCCTTGTGGACAGCCGCTGTCACCCTTTGCGGAGGGACTGCTGTTCATTATTTTTGCGATGAGTCGGCGGAATGGAATCCCGATCTCGATGACATAAAATCTAAGGTTACTCCAAAAACAAAAGCCATCGTGGTTATCAATCCTAATAATCCAACCGGCGCTGTTTACGATCGCCAGATATTGGAAGGTATCGCGCGGATCGCGAGAGAAAACGATTTAATTATTTTCGCCGATGAAATCTACAGCCGCATCACTTACGACGGCGCTGTTCATGTACCTATGTCAACAATCGCGCCGGATCTGCTTACAATCAGTTTTGACGGTTTAAGCAAGGCATGGCGCGCCGCCGGTTTCCGCGCGGGCTGGATGGTTCTTTCAGGCAACAAAAAAATCGCCGCCGATTATATTGAGGGACTTGATATGCTCGCCAACATGCGCCTGTGCCCAAACATGCCGTCGCAGATGGGAATCCAAACCGCGCTCGGCGGCTACCAAAGCGTGAAGGATTTAATCCTTCCAAACGGCCGCCTTTTTGAACAGCGGAACACCGCTTACGACTTGGTAAATAAAATCCCCGGTCTTTCGGCAGTAAAACCCAAAGGCGCGCTTTATTGTTTCCCAAAAGTTGACTGTAAACGTTTTAACATTACTAATGACGAAAAGTTCATGTTAGACCTTTTGCGCGAACAGCGTTTGCTTCTTGTCCACGGCACAGGTTTTAACTGGAAAGAACCAGATCATTTCCGTATCGTTTTCCTGCCTGACAAAGACACTTTAACTGTCGCGATGAACCGCCTTGGAGTATTTTTAGAAACGTACAGGCAGTAGGAATACTATTTTTAATATTTTAATAATCTCTTGACATAGTATCATTTTGTGATATCATTATAATAGTGAACTCGAAACAAAAGAAGACGCTCGATGATATTTTCCATAATCCTGTAAAAAGTTCAATTTTATGGATTGATATAGAAAATCTTTTTAAAGCGCTTGGCGCGTATATAGAAGAGGGAAGCGGCTCAAGAGTATGTATTTTACTTAATGATATCGCCGCTGTATTCCACAGACCGCATCCTCGGAAAGAGACAGATAAGGGCGCGATAAAATCTGTCAGGCGTTTTTTGGTAAACGCGGGAGTAAACTATGATGAATTATAAAGGTTATTCAGGTAAAGCTGACTATGACGATGAAGCTGAAATTTTTTACGGCGAGGTAATTGGTCTTAGAGATGTTGTCACTTTTAAAGGTACCAGCGTCAAAGAATTGCATAAATCATTTAAAGACAGTATTAATGATTATCTTGCTTTTTGTGAACGCGTGAATAAAGCGCCTGATATTCCGGCTTCCGGAAAGCTGATACTAAGAATTTCTCCGGAACTGCATTCTTACGCCTCGGTTACAGCAAAGGCGGAAGGTAAAAGCCTAAACTCATGGGTAGCCGAAGCGGTAAGGGATAAACTTTACGCGAAAACGTAATGCCTAATATAGTAAATTTTCTTATCGTAACTTCTACGCTGTCAGAACCGATAACGGAACAACATTAACGCCGTCTTTGCGGCGGCATGCTATGCCGTTAGCTGTAATAACAGTGAGCGCCGCGGGCGGTCCCATTCTCTCCTGATCGATTTTTTTCGCGAAAGAAAGCAGGTTTTTAGCGGCGGAGTCCTGCGCGCTAAACCCCATTTTTACTTCAAAGGCAGCCCATGTTCTGTCGGGATATTCGATTACCGCGTCTATTTCCATATCGCGGGAATCGCGGTAATGGTATACTTTCCCATCATTTACCTCGGCGTAAATTCTTAAATCGCGGATTACAAGAGATTCAAACAAAAGGCCGAAGTAATTCAAATCACCTAACAATTTTCCGGCGGTAATTCCTAAAGCTCCAGCGGCAAGTGAAGGATCGGTAAAATGCCTTTTCGGCGATTTTCTCAGCGTATCGGAGGATCGGATATGCGTATTCCAAGCCGGCAGATGTTCCACAACCATCAGCCTTTCAAGCGCTTCAAGATATTCCGCCGCGGTTTCTTCATTTAATTTTGATTGATCCCCTCCTGTATCGCGCGCAAGGGAAGAAAGCGACGCTTCTGTAGATATGTTTCTTGCAAGCGATTGTATAAGACGCGTAAGTTTTTGCGGATCTCTTCTCTTGCCGCCGAATCTGTTTATATCAACTTCAGCAATGAGGGCGATATAATCCTGCGTAAAACGCAGCGCGGCTTTTCCTCCCGCGCCGATAAGATTCGGCCAGCCTCCAATGATTGTTTTCTCCGCCAAATCCTCAAGACTGAACTCTGTCTGTTTTGACGCGGGTTTACCGCCTTTAATTATTTTAAAAAGACTTACTTCGCCAGTAGACCAGTTTTTTTCAAATAACGACATCGGTCTCATTTTTATTATAGAAAAACGTCCCGCGCCCGAATGAAGCCTTGCTCTCTCTTCAGGATTCGCGGAACCTGTCAGTATAAATTGCCCCTTCTTTTTTTTATCGTCTACTTCGCGCCTGACATAGTTCCAAATTCGCGGATATTCCTGCCATTCATCAATTAACCGAGGAACAGCGCCTTCCAGCGCCGCTTTTGGATTAATTTCCATAAGGGAACGTATTTCTGTGTCTGTATCAAGACGCGCGAGGCTTCTTGACGCCTGAACCGCTGTTTCGGTTTTTCCGCAGCTTTTTGGTCCTTGTATCAGAACGGCGCCGGATTCCTTAAGACGGTTTTGCAAGGCTTTATCCGCGAAGCGTTTTAAGTAATTATTCATATATATTAAAATTATAACCCGATAAATGTAACATTTTCAACCCGATAAATGTGACAATTTAAACCCGACAAATGTAACAATTACAACCCGATAAATATAAGAAATATAACCCGATAAATGTGAAAATTTAAACCCGACAAATGTAAGAAATATCAAATATTGAAATTCATAATTATAGAAGTTTACAGGCGTAAATTTATAAAATATCAGCCGCCTTTTTCTTCTAAAGAACCCGCTATTTAAAGCCGATAATCAAAACATCGGGAGGGATTACCTCTCTTAAATCAGACGGTGTGCAAAGGGTATCCACCCTGACGTCCAGGCACATCGTCTTTTTTTTGTAATTTATTTCATTGACATTGGATTAATAATATTGTAAATTAAATTTATAAAATAACCCTCTGACAGCTTTTGGGCGGTCAGAAAAACAAGGGAGGCCAGCGTATGGCAAAAGTTGAAATGAAAAGCATTTCTAAGGTGTATGACGGCGGTGTCCGCGCGGTGGACAATGCTAACATTACAGTCGAAGACAAGGAATTTGTCGTTCTTGTAGGACCTTCAGGCTGCGGTAAATCTACCACGCTCAGAATGGTCGCGGGTCTTGAGGATATCACCGAAGGTGAACTCCTGATTGACGGCGAAAAAATGAATGACATTCCGCCGAAGGACAGGAATATCGCAATGGTATTCCAGAATTACGCTCTTTATCCGCATATGTCAGTTTACGAAAACATGGCATTCGGTCTCAGGATCAAAAAAGTGCCAAAAGCCGAAATTGAAAGACGCGTTAATGACGCGGCCCGCACGCTTGATATCGAGAAGTTTCTCGATCGCAAACCAAAGGCTCTTTCAGGCGGTCAGAGGCAGCGCGTCGCTGTAGGGCGCGCGATTGTCCGTAACCCGAAGGTCTTCCTTTTTGACGAACCTCTTTCTAACTTAGACGCTAAATTACGCGTACAGATGCGCGCGGAACTTTCCGACCTTCACCTTCGCTTGAACGCGACAATGATTTATGTAACGCACGACCAGGTCGAAGCTATGACAATGGCGAGCAAGATCGTTGTTATGAAAGACGGAAAAGTACAGCAGATAGGAGCGCCGTTATTCCTTTATAATCACCCTGTTAATAAATTCGTCGCCGGATTTATCGGATCTCCTCCAATGAACTTCCTTACCGTAAAAGTTCTGGAAGAAGGCTCGTCAATAGTTCTTGATGAAGGTTCATTCAAAATTAAAGCGGATTCCGGGCATATTGAGTATCTTAAAAAATATGTCGGAAAAGAAGTATTCTTTGGCATTCGCCCTGAAGATTTGAACTATACCGATAAAGAATCAGCTAACAGCATGACAGTTAAAGTAACTGTAGTTGAGCCGTTAGGCGCTGATATTCACCTCTGGCTGACAACTGAAAAACAGCCGTTAGTCGCTAGAACCGAACCTAACCATACATTCAAAGTCGGCGATTCGGCGATCTTTGTTCCAAGAATGGAAAAAGCGCGCTACTTCGACAGAGAAACAGAACTCGCGATTATTCCTTCCCCGGACGCGTGATTTATTTTATTAAATGACGATGACCTGATCGCTTAAAAGCGGTCAGGTCTTTTTTTTTGTCATTTTGGCTGTAACAATAAAATATTTTTTTCGCGGAGACGCTTCGCGCAGGTGTACGGACGCGGAATTGTTATTCGATCTATTAAGTAAATTTATTTAAGCGTTTTTCTGAATCCTTCAGAAAGATTATTATCGCCGATTGATCTTACAATGCCTCCGCCCTGGTTGCGGTATTTTCCGGGGCTGATGCCTGTGTACGCCTTAAATATTTTTGAGAACCAGCTTTGATCCTCAAAACAGCAGCACGCCGCGATTTCGCTTAACGACATTTCAGTTTCCAGAAGAAGGCGGCTCGCCTTTTCCACGCGCAGCCTGTTGAGGTACTTTGACAGATTTTCTCCCATTTCTTCCTTAAAGATTGTGCTAAAGTAGGGAGGAGAAAGCCCGGCGACAGCGGATATTTCCTTTAAGCTGATCTTTTTTGTAAAATTTTCCATGATGAAATTTTCCGCTTTACGAAGCGCCGCCGCGTGAGGAATTCCCCTGAAGGATGAAATTGTACCTGATACTCTTTCTACAATGTTATGCAAAATGTCTGTCAGCTCTTCTATAGAAGCAGCTTCCTGAACTAGTTTCAGATTCTGGCTGTTTATTTCCATTGATAAGCTTCCGCTTTTTACAGGGCTTATCTCCACTCTGGAAATTAATACGACAAGTTCAATAACTCTTAATTGCACATATTTGAACTGTCCCGGGTTAGCAAAAAACAGTAATGCTAAAAGTTCGTTTAGAATTTTTTTTGCTTCGGCATATTCGCCTTTACGCAGCGCTGACATCAGCGTCTTTTCTTTCTCAAGCGGATAACCGAGCTTTTCGGAATTTTCACCGTATTGTTGTTTTAATTCATCAATTATTTTTGTAATTGCTTCCTGCTGCTGGGCTCTCCTTTTAATCATCTCGTGGTAGTCTTCGCTTCCTGAGGAAATAGACTGCGCACATAACTGCATCATCTCCGCGAGAGACTGGACTTTTTCTGTGTCCGCTCCCGGCAGCGAGCTGATGCGTTTATTAAATTCTTCAGTTTCTTTTTCATTATTGCACATAACAAAAGTATCATTTGCATTTAAGAAAATGTCAACAGTTTTTTTATTTTCCGTCAAATAACCTGATCCTCTTATCGCGCCGGAAAACACGCCTTCAGTATAAATTGGACTAATCCAGAATAATAAACCGTAACTGCATTGATAAATATGACAATTTCCTTTTTTATTAGCTTCTTTTATCGCGTTTATGTGCATATCGTGACATGGAAATCCGTTGTGATTATTTTCTGAAACAATGCTGAATTTTTGGCAATACGGACATATTATATTTTCTGGGCCGCGTTTTGAAACATTCTCTCCGGGAAACTGCGGTTTAAATTCTTTATCATATATGCAAACACAGCTGCCTGTCGCTTGATTATAGTCAAGCATGATTCTTGCTGCTTTTTCCATCATGTCTTCATTTAATTTCCGCTGTTCTCCTGTTTTTCCTCTATTCTCCTTCATGATTTACACCTTTATTTTTATCTTAATATATTACCTTCGGCATACATGCCGCCTGATACTATTCCGCACTCCCGGTATTTCCCGGGTGTGTAACCAGTATTGTTTCTGAATATTTTTGAGAACCAGCTTTGATCCTCAAATCCGCATGATACAGCTATTTCACTTATTGAAATATCTGTTGTTGTAAGCATTGTCGCCGCTTTTTCTACACGAAGCCTGTTTAAATAATTTGAAAGATTTTCTCCCATTTCATCTTTAAATACTGTGCTGAAGTATGGAGCTGAAAGTCCTGAAGCGGCCGCGATTTCTTTTAAGCTTAATTTTCTTGTATAATTTTCCCATATATAACGTTCCGCTTTTCTTAACGCGGAAAAATGGCGTACTCCATGAAAAGAAAAAATCATTCTTGACATTCGTTCTGTAATTGTTTTTAACGTCTCCGATATTTCCTCAAAACTCGCGCTTTCTTCTATTTTTTTAAATAAACGATTGGTTGTTTCAAGAAATGAATTATCTTTTATATCTTTTGGATTTACCACTGCTCTTGATAGTAAAACAGCCAGTTCAAGCGCTTTTAAGCGGAAAACTGGAAAATGCGCTCCTGCTGGAGTGTTAGCGTTTATTTCCCTGTACTGATACTCCAAAAGATCAACTAGTATTTTTTGTCCTTCTTCTTTATCTCCGCGCCTCAGGCTCGCTAGTAACTTGCGTTCCATATCAATAGGACAAAAAAGTTTTTTTGATTTTTGTTTTATCTGTGAGGAATTTTTTGAATATATGCCGTCATTTTCGTTATGTGATATGTCCTTAATATTATCTTTGTTTATAGTTACGTTTTTATATTTCTTATCCGCCTCTTTTTTATCCGCCTGTAAAGGCATATATACGACATTTTTTTGAATAAAACTCATTCCGGATATTTGATTTGCACATAACAGCATCATCTGCGCCAGTGATTTAACCCTGTCGCTGTTATGCTCGCTGATTTTTAACCCGCCTGATAAAAGAGAGCCCGCGAGTCTTTCTCCTGAATAAAATGGACTTGTCCAGAACGCTACTCCTTTACAGCAAATGTAAATGTACGATCCGCCGATTTTTACCGCTTTTTCATTTGCTTCCCTGTGGAGAATCGCGCACGAAGTTTTTACCGCGCGGTTTTTTTCCGCGTTATTCTTTTCATCGTCAAACTCCCGGCATCCGGCGCAAATCGCCTTAAAATTATTTTCAGATTCTATGCCGGTTCCTGTCAATGACGCTGTATTGGAACCGTCCGCTGAAGACACATTGCAGGCGCAGTTTGACGCGTTTTCATAATGTTTGGCTATTCTTCCTGCTTTAATAATTAATGGTTCAAGTTCCCGCCGTTGTATTATATTTAACTTTGACATTATGTACTCCTTACAAATAAAATAGGAAAATCTAATGGAGCAAAATACACCCTATTTGAAGAAAAAAAATTTCCAAAAATGCCATATTAATACAATATAGTAAATTAACTTAAGAAACTAAACAGGATGCCGATAATAATAGTATGGCATACAGTATTGATTATAAGAAACGCGCGGTAGAGTATAAGGATTCTGG
>JGI24695J34938_10001393_pt1 | contig 20680 bp, 16 predicted proteins | sample TergutCo191P3_FD_34938 | JGI IMG/M metagenome (IMG submission 34938)
AATATGTTTTATAACTCAGAGGTTTACGCAATGCTGGAAAATGAATCAAGCAAACTTTGGCATTTAAGCCCGCTGACATTATATGAACTGCTTGAAGAAGAATTAGAAACCGGAAGAATTAATTATCCGGAAGAGTGTTAAATATGGATAATATAACAAAATTTTTATTATATTGCATTGAAATATATAAGACTGCTCATAAATTAAACGGCAGACAGGTTATGGAATTATTTAATCAATTATAATCATTCCAAAAAAGTATTAATCCATTCTATAGTTTCATTTACCCAGGGTTGATTGGGAATTTTAAATGGTTTTATAGCGCTTTTTGATTTGCCGCCTAATGAATGGTTGTTGCCTCTTCCAGTTACAGTTATAAATTTATGTTGAACAGACGCGTTTCTTAAAGCATCGGATAATTTTAACGCGTTATAATAAGGCACGCACTTATCATCAAGAGCGTGAACTAACAAGGTTGGCGGTAATTTATTATTTCCTTCCACAAACGTTATTGGAGTAATTTTATTAATATATTCCTGATAATCATTCCAATTATTGTTTTCAATCCAGTTATATTGATCAATTAAAATATTTTGACCTGTTAATTCCGTTATCCTCCATGAAAATGACTCTAATCTTTTTTCTAAATCTTCTCCCCAATAAGACATGGCAGACCAGGAAATATCAGAAAAACTTGTTGAACCGGATAGACTTACGCACGCTGTAATTTTTATTTTACGATTATCATTTTCCCTGAAATATTTATAACCATACTGAAGAGCGATATGCCCGCCCGCGGAGTGACCGGTAAGTATGATTCCTTTTATATTAATACCATGTTCTTTAGAATAATCATAAATTTTTAATAAAGCCGCGTCCACATCAGCGATTATATCATCCATAGTAACAGCTGACTCTGTGCCTATTTGATCTTTCTTAATTAATCTGTATCCGACTGTCGCTAATATATTATTATCTGAAAAATCTTTTAAGAACAACGGGTAATTTAATTTATTTCCTCCGCTGAAACCACCTCCGTGAAAATAAATAACCGCGTAAACATTTTTATTATCCTTAGGCAGAATTATATTTAATCTTTGAAAATAATCAGTTCCATATTGAATTTCCGGAAAATTCTTTAGCTGTATAGTTTTATATAACAATATACAAATCATCAAAACAATAACGACACAAAAAATTAATATTTTAATAAATTCTGACCTGATATTCATAAAAAATTTCCTTTTTCCAGAGTTTGCTTTTTCTCTATAAATTAGACAAAAAAAACATCAATTTAGTTCTGTTGATTTAATAATAAAAATGTTATATTTTATGTTACTATATAAATTAAAAAGGATTATTTATGGAATATTTTCAAAAAATAAAATCTCCTGTTGGAATGCTTACGGTTTCATGCGATGGAGAAAATATAACAGGGCTTTGGATCGAAGGACAAAAGTATTTCGCCAATGGTCTTGAAAAAAACGCTGAAGAAAAAAAGTTTCCGGTTCTTGAAAAGGCGCAAAATTGGCTTGATTTATATTTTTCGGGTAAGAAACCGGATATAAAATTAAATTTTTTGCCAAAAGGAACGCCGTATCAAAAATCTATCTGGAACATTTTACAAAAAATTCCATACGGAAAAACAGTTACTTACGGCGAAATCGCTTCTCAATATAAAATAAAAAATGGCGGCAAACAAACATCCGCCCGCGCGGTCGGCGCGGCTGTGGGGAAAAATCCCATTTCAATTTTTATCCCATGTCACCGCGTTATAGGTAAAGACGGCAGCCTTACAGGATACGCTGGCGGGCTATCAAAAAAAACTCTGCTTTTACAAATCGAGGGAATAAATATAAATGATAAATATCATAGTTGAAGTCAACCAGCAGGATTTTTAAACAAATCCGCTGATTTCTTTTAAAAAATACGCGGCAGGCTCCCATGCTCTTTCTCCGTAGCCTCCCGCCTGTATCCATGCCGAACTAATATTACGGCTTTGTAAGTAATTGTATAAATATAAATCACGTTCAATACATTGCTCAAGCGTTAAACGCAACAAACTGGCGGAAGGCAGTTCATCGCGTTCATAAGGGTCTGCGCCGTCCACAACAACCGCGAAATCAGGGTATCCTTCGCATAACGTTTCCAGCCTGCTGATACCTTCAGCAAGCCGAGAAACATAATAATTTTCTTCGCCAGCTTCAATTGCGATATCAACATCAGAAGGAAGAAGCGGAGCTTTGCCTTCTTCGGCTGACTTTAAATTTTCAATGTCAAGCGGCCAGCCTTTCGCCATATGAATCGACAGCGTCATAATGTCCCGCCTGTTTATCTCTTTTCGCGTTCTTTTTAAATAAACAATTTCCGCGGAGCCGTCTCCTTTATGCGCGTCTAAATCGATAATCCAGATACGCCGCGCGAATTTTTCAGAAAATATTTTAAAAGCCGCGGCGGTTACGTCATTTATAAGACAAAAACCAGAAGGCGCGTCCGACCGCGCGTGATGCATACCTCCGCCGAGATAAAAACAAAAACCCGGCTTTTTATTGACGGAAAAATTGGTATCTTCGGATAAAGGCTTCCGCGGTAAAACATTGTCAGATAACGCCAGAAGGCACGCAAGATACGTTCCCCCTGCCTGAGCGAGCAGAATTTGAAACAGATCAGATAACGGTCTAGCGGCTTTTTCCGGTTCATACCTGTTTAGATTTCCGTCCTTGTCAATTAATTCGAATGTATTAAGAAGCGCTTCATTGACATTTTGACTGTAAAGCCGTTCAACGAAATTTTTATTGTGAACGCGTTCAAGATCATCTCTATCAAGTAAAAATTTCCGCGATATTAAAGCGGTGTTTAAAATCCCCCGATAATCATTATCATTTTGTTTTTCCGTTAAATATTTTCGCGCAGAAGAAAAATCAAATACAGAAAATTTATTAATTACATTATTTATATCTAAATATTCCAAAACCCTTTTTCCGCGATCCGGAGCAATTGGAAGCATGATGCCGTAATCGCGGTAAACAACCAGCGCGGAAGGTTCGTAAAGTATCAATTAAAATGCTCCAGTAATTCAAGCAGTTCATCAGGTTTATTAATAATCTTCGCCGCGCCCGATTTAACAAGCGTTTCCCGCGGGCGGAAACCCCAGCTTACACCTAACGGGAAACATCCCGCGTTACGCGCTGTTTCAATATCAATCTCCGAGTCACCCGCGAAAATCGTATCCTGAGGAAGACAGTCAATTTCAGCTAACATTTCCCAGACAATCGCGGGATCGGGCTTTGGAGCAGTCCCCGGACGCATCCCGTAAACAGCGTCAAAATTAATTAAAGGAAAAAAATTTCTTACAACCTGATTTAAAACAAAATCAGGTTTATTGCTCAGAACCGAAAGCGATAATTTTTTTCCCCTCGGCAGTCTGATATTGGAAAGTTTTATCAATAACTCATTCATCCCCGGATACGGCTTTGTCAGAGTTTCCCGCTGTTCTTGCATTAACTGTGACGCGCAATCTCCCAATGTTTTAATGTTCGCTTCATTCCGCGATTCTTCAGGCAGCGCGAGCTCGGCGAGCCTGTAAATTCCCCAGCCGACCATATCGCGGTATTGCGCCTGCGGCACATCAGGGAAACCATGCAAGGAAAGAGCCTTATTCATCGCGAAGGCTATATCGCCAAGCGTATCCAGGAGAGTGCCATCACAGTCAAAAATTACGCATTTATATTTCATGGTGATTTTTCGCTGTTATTAAAAACATCCTGCAGGGATTGATTCATTTTATCAAGATCAAAAACTCCGGGAACAAAATCAGAACCCAGTTCATGCTGCGCTGATTGTTTCTCCGTAATAGCGCCAAGCTCGAGAGAACCAAGCAGCCTGCGGAAATGACGCGGACCATCGACATGTTCAGGAGGAGCCGCGCCGTCGCCCGCGATAAACCGCGTAACTTCGTTCTTCGCTGGCTGATAAGAAGACATAATTATTATTTTAACGTTCCATTTTGATCCGTACTCGTAAATCAATTCTTTCTTGCCGCGGAAATCAATGTCACCTAACTTTATCTTATCATGAAGATATTCCTTGCCGCCTTCGGGCGTCTCGCAGAAAAACCTGAAACGCAGTCCGCCCTTCCAGTTCATTCCTATTTGTATTAGTTTGTTTAGCTCTTCCATCGCGCACTCATGAGAGATAATCGCGCGCCTCCAGACCTCAAGTCCTGTTATGCTGATTTGAATCATCCGCCAGAATTTTCCGGATGAATCCGATGATGATTTTCCCCCGTGTATCAAAGTTAAATTGCTTCTTCTGTAATTATCCATCGCGGTATTAATAAGTTCTTTAATATCAGTGTATGTATCGATCATGCTGTCAAGCGAATTATCCATCGCGGTAATATCCGAAGGCGGCGGAGATTCATCAAAAGCCAAATCCTCAAGCAGAGCCGCCGCGTGCCCCTGAATCTGAGACAGCACAATAAATGTGTGACGCGGCAGCCACACCGTATCGATCTCACCTTTTTGCAGCCTTGTAGAAAGTTCAATAACTGCTGTGTGAAGTTCAGCAACGCGCTGGCGGATCGGTCCGACATTCTGATCAATAAAAAGCGAGTAACTCTCTGAAAAATCTTCCATACTGTCTGTAATATAATCCGCGATAATATCCCACTCGGCTTCATCAAGATGAACTACAGGGGGAATCAGGCGATTAATCACATTATCAATATTTTTTTCATTGCGGAAAAAAGCGTCGCGCAGGTATGAAAGAATAACAAACTCGGAAACAGGAATATTTTTACTGTAAAGAATTTCTTCGATAAACGTTCTGTCAGGCGGAACAGAATAACTTTGAAGATTTTTATTATCGGGAATATCTTTTCCCGCGAACCAAAAACGCGTTTCCAATCCATACGCCACAATATCTATTCGATTAGTTTTTTCAAAAAGAAATTCCTCAAGCGAGTAAGCGGGAATATTTCTCATTCGCTTGCCGCCGAACCAGTACGCGAAAGCAATCTGCTCCTCTGTGCTCGCTCCGGGTCCGAGCAGCGCGAAACTATCTTCAAACCCGCGTTCCGCCGCTTCCTGCCATTTATCCAAATCGCCGCGCTGCCAGTCTTTCGGCGCTTTCTCAATTTCAAAATGACACTCCTTCCAGCTGCGCGTGCGCGCGATAAAACGATCTCCGGGAATAAAAGCGATTTCGCGGTAAATTACGCGCATATCCAATGTATGTATAGAAACTTCAGGAGGATCTTCGTAAGGGTCAGCGTTAAATGATTCTTCGTTTTTCGGATTGTCACGCGCGATATACTGCGGAGCGAACTCTTCGCCGTAAATGCAGTAATATGGATACAAATCTTCAGGCGGCGCTTCTGTCGTAGTTTCGGGAATTTCTTTTCCTTTCCAAAAAAATTTAAAACGATGAGGAAGAACCAGCGGATTCGCGAAAGGGACGCATCTGTGTCCTGGAATAAAAATGCCGTTCAAAAGCTCAAGCCGCGAAGGAGTAATGACAAATACAGCGGATTCAAAACACGCTTTTCTGGAAACCCATTTATGGTTATCCTGCTTGAAAGCGATTTTTCTGATATCAAGATAAGCGTTAATTTCGGCGGAAAGTTTTTTATTCGGTTTATGTCCTGATGCCTGCACATAGATTGTAATATCATCAATCGTAAATGGCGCGACCGCGTTTTCGAGGAATTCGTAAAGGGCCTCTTCCTGTTCGAGATCCATAGCTAATGATAGCAGATATAACAGAAGAAATAAAGTTCACGAACAAGCTATGCGTATATTGTTTTTAATTGTACAATATTAAAAGGAGTAATTATGAAAGTAAAATTAAAAACACTAAATGGAGTTACATCGCTAAGGATTCAAAAATTATTAAATATAATTATGGCAACGGTACTCGCGGTAGGCTGCGCGGGCAATACAGGCAGTCCAGCAAACGTAAATAATTACCCTGTCGCTCCGGGAGCGCCTGAAAACCCGAGACCATTTAAAGATATAACAGCCGCTGAATACGCGGCAAACGTAAAAATCGGCTGGAATCTGGGAAACACTTTTGACGCTGTCGGGGACAGAAACGGATTTTCATGGCTTGGCGACGGACGTTACGCGAACACATCCGTTCAGCAGATGGAAACAGCATGGGGTAACTCTGTTACTACTAAAGAAAATTTTACAGCTTTAAAGGAAGCGGGATTTAACGCTGTCAGAATTCCTGTTTCATGGAGTAAGGTTGTTGACGCGGAATACATCATCCGCGCTGATTGGATGGCGCGTATCGCCGAAGTTGTAAATTACGCGGCTGACAATGATATGTATATTATTTTAAATACCCATCATGATGAAGAAATATTTAAATTTACAAACGCGCAGGTTGAAGAATCTCTTCCTGTATTTAAAAAAATATGGGAACAAATAGCCGCGGCTTTCAGAAATTACGACGAAAAATTGATCTTCGAAGCGTTAAACGAACCCAGGACAAAAGGCGCGCCGCATGAATGGACAGGCGGAATTATTTTTGAACACCTGAACTTAAATAAATATTACGAAGTTTTTACGGAAGCTGTAAGATCAAGCGGCGGCAATAATGACAAACGCGTAATAATGGTAAACACATACGCGGCTTCAGCGGAACAGATCGCGATGAGCGCTTTAGCTGTTCCCGCGGATTCAGCGCCAAATAAAATTATAGTTTCAATTCACTCGTATTCGCCTTATGACTTCGCGTTAAATTTAAGAAGTCCGGTAAATACATGGAGCGCGGACAATAGCGCGGACACAAGGCCAATAACGGATTTTATCGATCGCGCTTATTCTACATTTATTAATAATGGAATTCCTGTTATTCTGGGCGAGTTTGGCGCGATGAATAAAGAGAATGCCGATACAAGAGCTGAATGGGCTGAATTTTATGTAAGTTACGCGATGGGAAAAGGCATGCCTTGTTTTTGGTGGGATAACGGAATTTTTACAGGCGGACCAAATGATGAAAAATTCGGACTTCTGGACAGAAGAACAAACGATCTTCCGTATCCGCAGATTGTAGACGGTTTAATGCGCGGCGTATCAGCCTGGCAGCAAAGATAATTATGGATGATATTATTATGAATAAATTTTTTTTTATTGTCGAACAGGAAGCGTTTGAAGGCGTTAAACGAATCGTTAAAAAAGTCGCGCTAGATTTTGAAAAAGTATGCGGCGTACTTCCATGTATTATAGACACATATGCAGATAACGCGGACTCTTCTATTAGCGATTACAATATTGTTTTCGCGACTATCGGAAAAAGCACTTTTGTAAATAAATTAATTAATGAAAATAAATTTGATCCGTCCGCGGTAAGCGGCAGGAATGAAGTTTTTCAAATAAAATTTATCGATAACGCCTGCGGCGGCAATGCAAAAACATTATTAATTACGGGAAGCGATAAACGCGGAACAATTTATGGCATGTTCGCGTTATCCGAATATATCGGCGTATCTCCGCTGCATTTTTGGGGCGACGCGGAACCTGTCAGCAAAGATAACATAGAAATAACTAAAGAGATTGAAACAATTTCCAAAGAACCAAGCGTTAAATACCGCGGTTTTTTTATCAATGATGAGTGGCCGTGTTTCGGAAGCTGGACATTCGGGCGGTTCGGCGGTTTTACATCAGAAATGTACGATCATGTTTTTGAATTATTGCTCCGTCTTAAAGGCAACTACCTTTGGCCCGCGATGTGGACTTCATCATTTCCATTGGACGGACCGGGCAGTCTTAACGAAGAGTTAGCTGACATTTACGGCGTTGTGATGGGAGCGTCTCATCATGAACCGTGCCTGCGCGCAAGCGAGGAATGGGACAAGGTAAGAGGTGAATCCTCCGAATACGGCAATGACTGGAATTATTACACAAATAAAAACGGCCTTTTAAAATACTGGGAGGATGCGCTTAAAAGAAGCGGTAAATACGAAAAAATTATTACAATAGGTATGCGCGGCGAGCGCGACTCATCCATGCTGCCCGAAGGCGCGTCGCTTAATGACAATATTGATCTATTAAAAGATATAATAAAAAACCAGCGCGAGCTTATAAAAAAATATGTTAACCACGATATCAGCAAAGCGCGCCAGACAATAGCTTTATACAAGGAAGTCGAAGAATATTATTACGGCAGCGGCGATGTTGAAGGGCTAAAAAACTGGGACGGACTTGACGGCGTTATCTGCATGTTATGCGAAGATAATTTCGGTTTTATGCGTACGCTGCCCACAGAAGAAATTCGCGGCAGAAACGGCGGCTTTGGAATGTATTATCATTTTGATTACCACGGAGGACCTGTTTCGTATGAATGGATGCCTTCCACTTCGTTTGAAAGAACATGGGAGCAGATGTGCATGGCTTATGACTACGGAGTCAGGGATATCTGGATTGTAAATGCCGGCGATTTAAAATTTAACGAAGTTCCGCTTTCCTATTTTATGGAACTGGCGTATGATTTTGAGAACTGGGGATCCAAATCACCTAACAGCATCGATCGTTATACAAAATTGTGGCTGGAAAAAACATTCCCGTCGGCTGAACCGGCGTTACGTGAAAAAATCGGCGAAGTTCTTCAAAATTATATAGGACTAAACGCGATGAGGCGGCCGGAAGCTCTTAACGATCATATTTATCATCCCTGTCATTATCTTGAAACTGACAGAATGTTGTCTCTTGCATTAAAAATCGAAAAAACAAATAAAGAAATAATGAACGCTCTTGCAAAAAAAGATGAAAAAATAAAAAACGCCTACTACAGTATGATATATTTCCCCGCAGAAGCTAGCGTAAACTTGTTAAAAATGCATTTATTCGCGGGGAAAAACCGCCATTACGCTAAACAAGGGAAAAAAGCCGCAAATGATTACGCCTCTTTAGTTACGCGCTGCATAGAAAATGACCGTACTCTCGCGAATGAATTCGCGTTATTCAAAGACGGAAAATGGAAAGGCATGGAGAAAGAGCAGCATATCGGCTTTGTAAAATGGAATGACGACAACTACAGATATCCTCTGCGTTATCAGGTAGAGCCCGCACATAAGCCTCGCATGGCAGTATCGCGTAAAGACCGCGAAAACATTTACTCCAAAACTTATGGAAGCCCGGAAAAAATCATAATAGATGATTTTCTTTACGCTGGAAACGATGAAGTAATTCTTGAAATAGCGAATGACGGTATCAGCGTAATAAACTATATTATTGAGCCGGAAGAAGATTACGCATGGCTAGAAATTCTAACAAATTCCGGAGTTAAATCATTAAACGGAACAGTTGAGGCGCAGGAAGAAATTATAATCCGTTGTGACAGAACAAAACTTGGAAACGTTATACAAAACGCTAAACTCTTAATCAAGGACGGGGAAACGACAATCGCTGTTGAAATAAACGCGAAAAATCCCGATATAATCAATCTGCCTAAAATGACATTTTTGCAAAACAATGGCGTAATCGCGATAGAAGCGAATCATTATTATTCCAAACTTGATGTTATAATTTCGCATAACAACCTGAACTGCGGCTTTATTTTCCTGGAAAATTACGGAAGAAGCGGTTTCGCGGCAAAATCGGCGGGCAGCTCAAACAAAGTTTCCAGCGGCGCAGCGGACAAAAACAGTGAAAAATTCGGCGGTATGAAAGTTTATCCGGCTGTTGTCGATTTTCCCGAATCAGAGCCTGTAAGACCGTCGCTTTCATACCGTTTTTTAATTGAAGAAAAAAGCGAATATACCATCGAAGTTTGGACAACTCCCTCGAATTCTGTGCGGGACAAACGCCCTCTCCGGTTTATGCTTACATCATCCGGCAAAACGCTGATTATAACAACTGTTCCCGCCGAATTTAAAGCCGGAAACCCGCAGCATAAAGACTGGTGTCAGGGCGTACTAGATAATATTCGCGTAACGAAAGCCTCGTTAACATTTGGTAAAGGCGTTCAGGAAATTTCAATTGGAGCGATGGAAGCGGGTTTTATTCTTGAAAGAATTTTAATATATAAAAAAGACTTCGCGCCGTTAGAATCTTATTTGGGGCCGCCGGAAAGTTATTACATAAAATAATAGATACCGCGGAAAAATAATTAATGATCCGCGGTTGAAAAAAGTTTCATCTGTAGTTTTTCTTCTTCAAGGCATCCTCTGCAAAGAGCGATAAAGCTTTCATCGCTCCCGCCTATATCAACCTGAGAAGCGCTAGTATCATTTAATTTATACGAAAAAGACGCTTCATAAGAACCGCATTTTGAACATACAGCCTTTAAAAAAACAATCTCGTCAACTAACGGTATCATCTCCTGCGTTGTTTTCCATTCCTGCTGATGCCTGTCGCCGTTTAACGCGGAAATAAAAATTCTTTTCCCCTGCTTTGCCCATTCGATAACGCTTAACAGACTATAAAAAAACTGCCCTTCATCTATGCAGATAACGCCGTATTGATCATAAGGGACATCATTCAGATCATCGGTATTATAATTATAGAAATCGCGGTATTCCCATTTTGAATGCGTAAAAAATTTTCTTGTATCGGTTTTAGGCCTTATGATACAGCATGGAATTCCGGCAATAGTCGCTTTATCCATTTCGTTTAACAGAATTGAACTTTTGCCGGAAAACATTGGACCTAGCAGCAAAGTGATTTTCCCGGTTTTCATGCTTATACCCTCGCGACTCCGCTTTTTACCGCTGCTTCCGCCGCGGCTTTAGCGACCGCGTCTTTTACTCTTGGATCAAACGCCGCGGGAATTATGTAATCGCTTCGCAGTTCATTATCGCTTACAATGCCAGAAAGCGCGTAAGCCGCGGCGATTTTCATATCATCGTTGATATCGCTCGCGCGGACATCAAGCGCTCCGCGGAAAATTCCGGGAAACGCCAATACATTATTAATTTGATTCGCGAAATCGCTGCGTCCAGTGCCGACCACCGCGGCTCCGGCGGCTAAAGCGGCGTCAGGCATAATCTCCGGCGTCGGATTAGACATCGGAAACAATATCGCGTTAGGTGACATTGACCTTACCATATCGGCGGTTACCATGCGCGGAGCAGAAAGCCCTATAAATACATCAGCTCCGCGGAGGACATCAGAGAGGTCTCCCTTTTTCATTTGCTTATTTGTGATTAAAGCCATTTCTTCTTTTTCGCTGCTTAGTTCGTCTCTTCCTTTGTAAATTGCTCCTTTGCGATCGCAAAGTATGATATCGGTAAACCCGACAGCAAGTAATAGACGTATCACCGCGATTCCGGCTGCTCCAGCGCCAAGAGTAACTACGCTGACATTCTCAGGTTTTTTTCCTGTGAGCTTGAGAGCGTTTAAAAGCGCGGCGAGAGTAACAATCGCGGTTCCGTGCTGATCATCATGAAAAATAGGAATGTCGCAGCGTTCTTTTAACCTGCGTTCAATTTCAAAACAGCGCGGCGCGGAAATATCTTCAAGATTTATGCCGCCGAAACTTCCCGCGAGTAAAGCGACGGTTTCGACAATTGCGTCAATTTCTTTTGATCTGATACACAGCGGAACAGCGTCAACCCCGCCGAACGCTTTAAATAAAACGCATTTTCCTTCCATAACGGGCATGCCCGCTTCGGGACCAATGTCGCCAAGCCCAAGAACCGCGGTTCCGTCTGTAACAACCGCGACTGTATTCCATCGGCCTGTAAGCTCCCAGCTTTTTTTTGGATCTTTTTGAATTTCAAGACAAGGCTGAGCGACGCCCGGAGTATACGCGAGCGAAAGATCCTCTCGGGTTGATACAGGCATTTTATTTATGATCTCAAGTTTCCCGCGCCACTCATAATGTTTTTTAAGCGATTCATCGGCGTAATTCATAATGAATCACTGTACCAGAAAAAAATTTTATTATCAACTTGACTGTGAATAAAAATATTTTACTCCCATTCAATAGTAGCCGGCGGCTTGCTTGAAATATCGTAAATTACGCGTCCGATCTCTTTAACAGATTCTGTTATGCGCTTTGATATCGCGTTAAGATCGTCAGATTCAAAAGGGTATACATCGGCTGTCATTCCATCGCTGCTTATGATGGCGCGTAACGCAAAAACAAAGCCGTAACCGCGTTTATCTTTTTCAACGCCCGTTGAACAGACAGGCAGAAGAACGGCGAACGCCTGCCAGATATCGTCATAAAGGCTGCGGCCGGCGTTGTTTTTACACCGGCGTTGTTTCAGTTCATCAATAAAAATCGCGTCAGCTTCGCGAAGGATATCGCATTTAACTTTTGTAACTTCTCCCGGAATGCGCGTCGCGAGCCCCGGACCGGGAAATGGGTGGCGGCGGACAGCGTCTTCATCAACGCCGAGATAACGCCCAAGACGGCGCACTTCGTCTTTGTAAAGGCGATCAAGGGGCTCAATGATTTTTCCGGCTCTGCGTTTCGCGTCAACTAAAGGGCTCGCCACATTGTGATGGCTTTTAATTACATGCGCTTTTTTGCCGACGCCTTTTCCGCTTTCGATTAAGTCAGTGTACAAAGTTCCCTGCGCGAGCAGATAATTATCAGGGAGATTAAGACGGGCGGTTTCGCGTTCCTGTATTGAGATAAATAAATCGCCTATAATTTTTCGTTTTTCTTCAGGATCGGTTTTTCCTTTAAGAGCGCGAAGGAATTCATCCTCGCTCATTATTATATGAACATTACTCGCTCCTAATTTTTCCAGAATCGCGCGGACATCAGCGGTTTCATTCTTTCGCATAAGTCCGGTATCAATATACATAAGATGAACCTGCGAACTCTTAAGCGTTTTTAAAAGTACCGCGCCCGCGACAGTTGAATCAACGCCGCCTGAGATCAAGAGCAGTGTAGGATTATCCCCTGCGCGTTCTTTTAACGCGGCGGTTAATTCACCGGTATAATTTTCCATGCTCCAGCTTTTTTCACATCCGCAAACATCAAAAATAAACGCGCCAAGCATATTATCGCCGTCTTCGCAATGCGTTACCTCAGGATGAAACTGAAGCCCAAACCACGGCTTTTCGTTATGTGCGACAACAGCCGGATAACCTGTGGCGCTGGTTCCGCGCTCAACAAAACCGGGAGCAAGCCGCGTCAGCGTATCACCGTGACTCATCCACGCGGTAAAAGATTTTTTAAACCTATTAAGAAATTGTTTTGCAACGCCGCTTATTTCCGCGGTATTCTCTCCGCGTTCTTCAAAATCTTTATGCTTAAAATTTAACTCCACTTTGATACGCCCGTATTCGACATGAGGCAAAGCTTCGACCTTGCCGCCAAGATCGTACATCATTCTCTGAAGCCCATAACAAATGCCAAGAAGAGGCATAACGCTTCCGTCCGCGCGAAAACAATTATAAACTTTTTTGTCAGGCGCGGCGCCTTCGCCGTACACAGACTCAGGAGAACCGGAAAAAATAATACCTTTTACATCATCTGTAATAATGTTATCTGCTAACTGCGCGTCGCCGCTAACTATCTCGGTATAAACGCCCATGTCGCGTATCCGCCGCGCTATAAGCTGAGTTGTCTGGCTTCCAAAATCAAGAATTAAAATTTTATTCATGAGTTAAGTATATAAAGAAATAAAATATAATATAACTGCGGATGTTCTAAAACATCATTAAGGATGATCCGAATTCATATTTCCATAGTCGGGTTCAACGCCGCGGGACCGCAGCATTTCTACATATTGTTTAAGCTGCGAACTGCTCTCGCCTTTGTCAAGAGAAAAACCCGCAAGAAAAATTTCTTCGCTGCTCTTTGTCCAGCTTAATTTCATATCAAGGCTGAAAGGTTTGATTTTATCTTCCTGCGCGGGAATAATTTGCACCTTATAAACTTTATCGGGAATAATAGCGACATAAGTGACGCTCATTAAACAGCATCCGGAAACGCTGATATTTCCAAGCTGCCCCTCGCCTTCATACCCGGAAACGCGGACCCCGGCTTTTAACTCAAATGAAGGCTTGCCCCACCTTGGAGCGCCCCTCTCGCGGAAAACCGCTTTCTGATCGGTTAATTCATCTTTCTTTTTTCTAAATAACATATTTCCGCCTTATTATTTTTTATCAGGCCGTATAAGGATCGTGCCGTCCACAATTTTTTTCGCCATTGAAAAAGACGCGGCAATTTGATTGCTCGCGGTTTTCGCCGAGTTAACGCTGGAGCTTACTTCTATGGACGCGGCGTTCAAATCTTTAACAGTATCGGCAATAACCGTACTGTCATCAGTAATTTTTATGGAATCCTTGTTTACTTCATCTACCATTTTTCTGATTTTATTTAGCGCGTCCGTTATTTGTCCGCTGTTTCTTGACTGCATTTCTATAGTTTCTCTGATGTTAGAGAACGATGCGCTCATCTCAGTTAACTTAATAAATATGTTATTCATGCTGTCCGCGTTGGAGCCGGCGACTTTTTCTATCCCGTCAATTGCCACAGACATATTTTTAATTTCCACAGAAATTGAATTTGATTCTTTGTTGGACATCTCCGCGAGCTTGCGGATTTCCGCGGAAACAACAGCGAAGCCTTTCCCCGCTTCTCCGGCGTGTGCTGCCTCAATCGCCGCGTTCATCGCGAGAATGTTTGTCTGCGCCGCGATGTTAGCGATTGTTTTATTCGCTTTTTCAAGCGCGGCGGATCGTTCAGTTAAATTAACGATTTCTTTAGTAAGCGTCTCCAGAGTTTTTTTGCTAGTTTTTGATGACTCGCCGAGCGTTACGGTGATCTCGTTGGCTTCCTTCACTGTGCTTCTGATGCTGTGAATTCCGTCAACCATTTGTTCAATCAATTTTGATGACGCGTTGATGCTCTCTGACTGAGATGACACAACATCATTCAGAATATTAATATTTACTATAATGCCGTCAACAGATTTTGACGTCTTAAGGACAGTATCAATTTCACCTTCGCTTTTTTTGACAAGCACTTCCATGCCGTCGATAATAGTTTTAAGCTCATCATTTGACTGGTTAATGATTTTATTAAGGTTACGGCTTATATTAAGCTGCTTGCCAAGCTGTTCATCGTTGATTTCACCCATCGTCTGGCGGAGCGTATCGCGGATAGCATACAACGCTGACTGCATTACGCCGATTTCATCATTCCGCAGTTTAGAAGTTTTTATGTCAAAACGCATCTGCGCGAGCAATTTAGCCGCTTCGGATACCTCAATGATTGGCTTTGTTATGGAAGAAGCCACTATCAAAGAAATAAAAAACGCGGCGGTCAGAATAACCGCGAGCGAAATGATAAAAACATAAATCGCCTGATTCTGAAGCCCCATTACATAACTTACATCAAGGTCAAGACCTAAAACGCCGGCTGTGCCGCCTGAGTCGTTCATAATCGGAAGAAAACCGGAAACGAATGTACCCCATTCATCGGTATAAGGCTTGTCAGTGATGGTAAAATTGCCGCTTGTCCACGCTTCCATAATTTCATCCGGCGGATCTTCGTACAAATCCATCATATACTGATCCGCGTTACCGTCATAAAATTGTGAAATATCGTCAGTATCAAAAACGAATCTGATACTGCCTCTGTCAATCTGCAGGTAATAAATATAGGCGAAATTGTAGGCTTCGTTAAACTGGTATATTTTTCGAACAAGTGAATAATAAGTCTGCGAACCCGCGAGCCCATCCGCAATTAACGTGTCGATATCCTTTAACTCGGGAAAAAGTCTTTCTATGACATAAGCGGTGTTTTCAATTTCTTCGGTATAACTTCTTTCAATGTAGCTGCTATATTGATAAAAAAGTATTAATCCGATTCCAAGAGCTACCACGAGACTCAATCCGGAAAACAATAATGAAAAAGTAGTTCTTAATTTCTTCATAATAATAAAATATAACCATGTTTTTAAATAATTTACAATAATAAAAATAAATATTAATCATTTAAAACAAAAATCTTTAATTAAATGAAAAATAATATATCTGGACAGTTTAATAAATTTAAAGATAACATGAAACATGAATAAAAAAATCAAACGCGTAATAATCTGCCTTGCGGTTATTATCGGGTCAGTGGTTTTGCTTGCCGTAATTTTCCTTGGCGTTCTGACAATCGCCGAGTACAGACCTGATGAAATCGTAAATCTGGAAATTAATAATCCCGTAGCGGTAAGGCTGTCCGGACTTCGGACGGAAACTCCTTTCAGCGTACTTATATGGAATATCGGATACGCATCCCTTGATGAAAGCCAGGATTTTATAATGGATGGAGGAAAGGGAGTAAGACCGCCCACCGATGAGAATGTAAAACGAAATCTTCAAGGCATCAGAGAATTTATTACAGGGACAAACAGCGATATAATACTCATTCAAGAAATTGATATCGCGTCAAAACGTTCTTATTATATTGATCAACGACAATATCTGACGGAAAATTTCGCGGGTTCTTCCGCGTTTGCGTATAACTTTAACAGTATATTTGTTCCTATTCCATTTCCCGAATTTATCGGCAAAGTTGAAAGCGGTCTGTTAAACCTCAGCCGTTTTAGGATTTCGGAAGCTTTTCGCGTGAGCCTTCCAAATCCGTTTACATGGCCGGTGCGCGCTGTAAACCTGAAACGCTGCCTGTTAGTAAGCCGCCACCCGCTTGATAATTCCGCGGCTGAACTTGTTATAATAAATCTTCATCTGGAAGCTTATGACACAAGCGGAGGCCGCGAGGCCCAGACTAAAGCGATGCTGGATTTTATGTACAGCGAGTACGCGAAAGGCAATTATGTAATCGCGGGCGGCGACTTTAACCAAAACTTTCCGGGGATTAATCCGCATCGTTTCGCGGTTATAAACAGCGAATATTTTATTCCCGGAAATTTAAGCCTGTCATTGCTCGCGCCGGGCTGGCAGTATGCCGCGGGCACTCTGACGCCGACAGCCCGTCTTTTAAACGAGCCATTTTCCGGCGATCTGGATAACACGCAATTATATTTAATTGATGGTTTTATTATTTCTCCTAATGTTGAATTAATTAATGTTACAACATACGATCTTGGATTTATATATTCAGATCACAATCCTGTCAGATTGGAAGCGATACTGAAATAGACACTATAAATTAATAAACTACAATAAAAATATTTTAAAAATGTTCGTTGTATTGCCTCAATAAATTAAATAAATTTTAAATAAAATTGACTAATTATTAAATGTTTGATAGAATAATCTTCTGTCATGTAAACATGACTAAGGGGAGTTTGAGTGTGAGTAAAGCAAGTCAGCCCGCCCGGCAAAAAATTTATTTAAAATCCGGCAGATCATTAAACAGCGTAATTAAAGACAATTTATCATCTTACGCTTTTATGGTTCCGTGGCTTTTAGGGTTTTTTCTACTTATCATATATCCGATGATCTATTCATTGTACCTGTCGTTTACGCAATTTAATATGATTCAGGATCCCAGATGGATAGGGTTTAGAAATTATTTTGTAATGTTTATAGGAAGCGAGGAATATCCGCGGGACGCGCGGTTTTTAAACTCGCTTTTAGTTACATTAAAGTATGTTTTTATATCCGTACCTGCCAAGCTGATATTCGCGCTGGCTGTCGCGATGCTGATGAGTCAAAAGCTGAGAGGCATCCCATTATATAGAACAATTTATTACATTCCGACGCTTCTTGGCGGTTCTGTGGCAATCGCGGTTTTATGGCGGCGGCTTTTCGCTGGTGACGGCGCGATAAATATGATAATACGGACAATTTCTAACGGCTCGATTGATCCTCCTTCATGGATTTCAAGTCCGGAATACGCTTTGTATACGCTTGTTATTTTATCGGTCTGGCAGTTCGGATCTCCGATGATCATATTCCTGGCGGGAATCAAACAAATTCCGGCGGAATATTACGAAGCGGCAAGCGTTGACGGCGCGGGAAAAGTTAAACAATTTATTCATATTACTTTGCCCTGCCTCTCTCCGATAATTTTCTTCAATTTTATAATGCAGATGATTGGCGCTTTCCAGTCATTTACTCAGGCGTTTATAATTTCGGGCGGAACAGGCGGACCCGTAGATTCGACAATGTTCTACAGCCTTTATTTATATTTACGCGGATTCGCTTACGGGCACATGGGATATGCCTCAGCTATGGCATGGGTATTGCTTGTGATAATCGCGTTCTTCACATTCCTGTCATTTAAATTTTCCGGCAGGTTAGTAAGTTATGGGAGCGGAGAATGAGAGACAGACCATTTATATCAACTGCTTTAACTCATCTGATAATTATAATATTAGGTATTGGCATGCTGTACCCGATTGTCTGGCTTATCATGGCGTCATTTAAAGAAGCTAACCAGATATTCAGTAACCCTGCCTTATTACCGGAAATATGGACATTGGAAAACTATGTTAACGGATGGAAAGGCATACACATTGTAGGATTCGGCACATTCTTCGCGAATTCGTTTTTTATCAGCGCGACATGCACAATAATTAACGCCATCGCGTGTTCAATTACAGCGTACGCCTTCGCGAGATTAAATTTTGTCGGAAAGAAATTCTGGTTCGCTGTCATGATGATAACATTAATGCTTCCGGGACATGTAACAACTCTTCCGCGTTATGTAATTTTTAGAATGTTCGGCTGGATTGATACTTTCTACCCATTTATTGTGCCGTCATTCTTCGGAGGAGAAGCGTTTTTTATTTTCTTAATGGTGCAGTTCATCAGAAGCCTTCCAAAAGATATGGATGAATCCGCGGTTATTGACGGCTGTAATAAATTCGGAATTTATTTCAGGATAATTCTTCCGTTAAGTGTTCCAGCAGTAATTACAACATTATTATTTAAATTCCTTTGGACATGGGATGACTTTTTCAGCCAGATGATATTCTTAAATTCCCCTGAACTATACACAGTTCCGCTTGGACTGCGGCTCTTTTTGGATTCTACAGGAGTCTCCTCGTGGGGTTCAATGTTCGCGATGTCAGTATTATCGCTTATTCCCTGCTTCATCCTGTTTTTCAGCTTACAAAGATACTTTGTGCAGGGAATTACAACTACGGGTATTAAAGGGTAGTTTACCCTTATATTAATTTTATGGAGGTTATCATGAAAAAAGGAATCATGATTCTGGTAATGTTTATTGTAGCAGGCAGTATGGTGTTTGCGGGCGGCGGAAACCAGCAGGCAACAGCAACACAGCAGGAATCAAATGTCGTTCGCTGGTCATTCTGGGGCGGCGAAGGAAGAATTAGAAATTATCAGCTTACCAATGACATTTTTCTGTCAGAGACAGGAATTGTTATCGCCGGTGAACCAGCTCCGGGAACAGATCAGCACTTTAATAAGTTCTTAACAACTTTCCGCGGCGGCGGAGCAGCGGATATTATCCAGCTTGGCGGATATTTTTCCAATCTTGGCGGCATAAATGATGACGGAAGGAATGTTCCGGAATTAAGAGACATGCTTCTTCCCTTAGACCAATTTGTCAGAAGCGGCGTTCTTAATATATCAAACGTTGATAAAGCTGCTCTGGACGCGGGAACCAGAAACGGCGTTCTTTACGCTATTTCAGCAGGCACAAACATGCCGGCGCTGGTTTATAACAAATCAATGCTTCAAAGAGTCGGCGCTCCTCTTCCAAATGTCGCCATGACATGGGCGGAATTTGACACATGGCTCCGCGCTGTTCAGGCTAGACTTCCCGCCAATACATACGCGATGACAGATAACGGCGCGACAACAACGGGTTCAGTATTCTTTGGTTACTGGGCAGGCGATAACCAAACGCCGATGTGGGACGGAACAAGAACACAGCTGACAGCGGCGATTGTAGAAAGATACTTTACTCTTTGGGCTGGCTGGCGCGCAGCTGGAGTTATTCCTCCGGCAGCGACCGCGGCGGATTTCGCGGAAACAAATGAAGCCACATCCTCGCTTGTCGCGGGAAGAACTGCTCTTTCATTTATCTGGTCAAACCAGCTTAACGGTTACCAGAACGCGATGCAGGATGAACTTGATCTCATAATGCTCCCGAACGCGGCTGTTACAAACGGTCTTTGGGCGCAGATGAGCCAAATGATGGCGATTAATGTCAATTCCAAAAACCCGGTAAACGCGGCGCGCTATCTTAACTTCAGATTGAATGATCCGCGCGTATGGGCAATTATGGGTACAGATCCCGGCGTACCGGTTACTCCGGTGACAAGGGCCGCGATTCCTTCAAATCCAGTAACAAATAAAATTGTCGCGTATCTTGATGTAGCGGGAAAACATTCATCTCCGCCTAATCCCAATATGCCCGGCGACACAGAATGGAACTCAGGTTTATACCTTATTTATCAGAACAATGCCTTTGGACGCATCACAAACGCTCAGGCAGCGCAGCAGGTAATGGATTTAATTAACAGACTAGCGGCGGCAGCCAGATAAAAACATTTAATCATTTTTAATTAAAGCAATTTAAAGCGCAGTCCTTAGGGGCTGCGTTTTTTTTGTGGGATTGAAAGAATTCACAACGAACGATCACGAACTCGTACCTTCGGTACTCACACGATCTTTTAATTTGGAAGCTGAGATTTCTAATCGTGAGTTCGTGTGGTTCGTGTGGTTCGTGGTAAAAAAAAGGTAGCTGCTATTTTTTCAAAATTCTTTTTTCTCAGTCATGCGAAACAACAAATTCGCGCCATATATAAGAGTAATTTGTGAGACAACAAACC
>JGI24695J34938_10001397_pt1 | contig 20622 bp, 16 predicted proteins | sample TergutCo191P3_FD_34938 | JGI IMG/M metagenome (IMG submission 34938)
CGCTTTTACGGGAACACCGCTTATATCAGGCTGATTGGTTACTGCGCTTTTATGGATTTCAAGCGGCGGAACTCTTAAGCGAAGCAAAACCGAATTTTAATATCCTGCTTGATCCGAAAGCTGATTGGGCTTTGCGGCATCTCGAAAACTTTCCGATAGAGGTAAACCATGCCGACTATCAAACAATCTTGCGTGTTCCGGGTATCGGAGTGAAAAGCGCCCAACGCATTATCAGAGCGCGGAAAAGCGGAATCCTTAGATTTGAAGACCTTAAGAAAATTGGTGTCGTCCTTAAGCGGGCATTGTATTTCATTACATGCGGCGGTAAGATGATGTACAATACTAAGATAGAAGAAGACTATATTACCAGGAACTTATTAACCGTCAAAGAGAGATTGCCTTTTGATAAAGATGGTGTCACATACAAGCAATTATCTTTATTCGATGATGTTAATTTCCAACCGCCTGAGATTATGACGAGACAACTTTTCGATGGGCAAAGCGTTGTTTTGGGGCAATTGTGAGATTATGTAAAGGACGAAAATGGATCAATACCTTATTTGTGAAGATTCCTTGGAAGGTATCTTTACCGCTATCTATGATGCATATTTACTAAAGCGCCCCCACGACGAAATCCATATCCAAGTGGGCGAGGAAGAGAATTTGCGCCTTTTCGCCGAATACCGCACCATTAAAGCCGACCCGCTCAAAGCGAAAAAAGTGGCACGGACGATTGGTAAGAAGTTCGGTTCAGAAGGCTATATGTCTGTTTGCCGAGCGTTGGCATCAGCGGATAGCAGTAAGGGTGAGGCGATTTATAAGATGGTCGTCGCTGGTCTGTTAATGAAAAATCCGAGCGATATCATGGGTAACCTTAAGAATCGGAATGTAATGAAAGTTTTTGAACTGGCACGGTTCAGCGGCAATGAAGCGCACTTTTTGGTGGAATTTATCCGTTTCCGCGAACTTGATAACGGAATCCTGTATGCTCGTACAGGGCCTAAGAATAACGTCCTGACTTTTGTCATGCCGCACTTCGCCGATCGCTTGCCGATGGAGAATTTCGTGATTCATGATGAAGTGCGCGGGCTTTATGGGCTTCATCCTGCGCAGAAAGAATGGTATATTGTGACGGAAGCCGAAGGCTTTTCGTTTAAGGCGTCCGAACATGCTTTTTCGGAAGATGAAATTATATACAGTGAACTATTTACGGCGTTTTTTCATATTATAGCAATTGAAGAACGTAAAAACATAAAATTACAAAGAAATATGCTTCCGCTTAGATATCGGGAATATATGACAGAGTTTATGATCTAAGTTAATACTTTAGAACACTAAAGAACTCCAAATTTATTTCCTGCCCGGAAAGGGATGAATGTTACAAATGGCAAAATTAATAACGTATTCTTCGTCTTTATTAGCAGATTTGCCAAAGAAATATAGATACAGTGGAATAATTAGGCAGACGCGATAACTAATTGCATAATATTTACATTTTCCGTCAAAACTGTATTAAATAAAATACTTTACTAGCACTATATAAAGTGCTAAAGTATCTTATAAATACTAAATAGCGAAATAACGAAAGGAAGGTGACTATAATGATACAATACCAAATAAAGCTAAATATTGATCAAGTGAAAGATTTCGTGAATGCGGCATCAAGATGCGATTTCGATATCGATATCGCATACAATAGCTTTATTGTTGATGCGAAATCAATAGTTGGGGTGCTGGGTCTTGACTTACGTAAAATTATGACTGTAACTTGCAGTGATTATGATCCTGATTTCAATTTGTATATGAAGCAGTTTGCGGTTGCTTGTTAAGGGAATCATGTTTATTATGCATAATTTATGCGAAGAATCTAGTAATTGTGTCAATTAGTTTTCTTGCTTTATTGTTTTCTTGGTTAGATAAGTAAATATCGAAGTAACATGCTGAGAAATCGTAATTTAATACTACGATTTCTTTTTTGCTTTAATTCGGAAATTGATATTTAAACGGAACGTATAAATATGACATAAGTCCACTCATGTAAGTGCCAAAAAAATGCAAAACAACAACAAATAAGTACGATAAAAATAATATTGTACGATAAATAAGTGGTAAAAAAATGTTGACGTAAAAGCGGAATGGTTATAATATAAAATAAAAGCTAGATTTTCTCAAAGTTGGCGCGGAGTTAATGTGAAATAAAGTTTCCTGTAAAATAAGGGGTGTATATGAAAAGAAAATTCTATAAAACTTTATTAGAGTGGAAAAATAAATATATAAATACCCCTATAATGGTCGTTGGTGCAAGACAAATCGGTAAAACATATCTCATTGAGGAATTTTGCAAAGCCGAGTTTGAAGAATGGATTAGCATTAATTTTGACTTGCATGATGAAATAAAAGCTATTTTTGAAGAAACATTGGAACCTGAAGAAATTGTTAAGCGGATAGAAATCAGTCTGGGCAGAAAAATCGACATAGAAAAGACAGTTATTTTTTTTGATGAAATACAAGTTTCGGAAAGAGCGATAAGCTCTCTGAAATATTTTTGTGAAAGTAAGCTATCTTATAAAATAATCTGTGCGGGCAGTTTATTGGGTGTTAAATTGAGAAGATTTAAGTCTTCATTTCCTGTTGGAAAAACGCGTATTGAATACATGCACCCGATGGACTTTGAAGAATTTTTATTAGCATTAGATAAGCAAATGTGGATTGATGAAATAAAGAATTGCTATGAAAAATCAGAAAGAACCATTATCCACGAAAAACTAATGAATCTTTACAGAACATATTTGTGCATTGGCGGAATGCCTGAGGGAGTCAAGAACTATATAGATGCGGAGCAAGATATTTTATTATTTGATCGAAAAATTATTTCTAATATTATCGTTTCATATCTGGCTGATATGAATAAATATACTTTAAATAATGGTGAGTCTATCAAGATAGAAAAAGTGTACCGTGCGATTCCTGCCAGTTTAGCACGGGAATCAAAGGAGCAGAAAAAGTTTAAATATATCAATATTGAAAAAGGGGCAAATAAAAAGAATTTCGAAAGCAGTATTGATTGGCTTATGTCCGGTAATATGATCTTCAAATGTTCGGTAGTTAATGATATCCAAATACCGCTTAGTGTCTATGTAAATGATAACTATTTTAAATTATATATAAATGACATCGGACTGCTTACGTCAATACTTAAGCCGGATTATGCGGATATTTTGCTGAATCGGGAGTTTCGGTTCAAAGGCGGTATGGCTGAAAATTATGTCGCTCAGGCTTTTGTTGCGAACGAAATTGATTTGTATTATTGGACATCAGGAAACGAAGCAGAAGTAGACTTCTTAATTAATAACAAAGATGGAATTATCCCTGTTGAAGTAAAAGCCGGAGATAGTACGCGTTCTCGTAGTTTAGATGTATTTATGAAAAAATATAAATCAAATTATGCAATCCGAATTTCAGCAAAGAATTTTGGGTTTGAAAACAGTATTAAATCGGTACCATTATATGCAGTTTTTTGTATACAATGAAATAAGCGCACGTTACCAAGCTCAATTCAACAATATCTCATCAACGGTCACAAATTCATAGCCATCTTTTAGCAGTTCGTCCACAATAATCAACGAAGCGTTTTTCGTACTCTCATATTCATCATGCATAAGGATAATGTCATTTTCTTTTACCGCATTGACTACATCAGTCACTATGCCGTATACATTGGTTCGGTTCCAGTCTCTGGGGTCGATTGTCCACATCACGGGAAGCATATTGAGTTCGCTTTCTAAACGGATATCCCAAAGACCATAGGGAGGCCTGACGAAGAGTGTTTCCGTTCCCGTAATTTCATTGATGATCGTACTGGTCAAAACCAACTCTTCCATAAATTTATCTAAGTTATTTTTCGTTAACTGGATATGCGAATAAGTATGATTTCCGATCAGATGCCCTTCATCATGGATTCGCTTAACAATTTCAGGGTAAGTCTCCGCATGGTCACCTGTGATAAAGAAAGTCGCCTTAACGCCTCTTTCTTTTAACCCATCCAAAATCTGCTCCGTATAAATAGGGTGCGGCCCGTCGTCAAAAGTCAAAGCAACTTTTTTGTACTCATCTTCTTCGTTTTTGGCCGCCACGATATTATTGCCGAAAGCCATTACCAACTCATTGGATTCTTTCTTTGCCGATAAATTTTGAAATCCCAGAGCAACAAAAGCAACTACATATAAAAATAAAAGATCTCTGATTGCTCGTTTTTGCCATATTACACTTTTTGAATTATTCACAAAACCTCCGCAGGTAGTAGCCGTAGATAACTTATTTTTAATGTATATGCAGTAAAAGCATTCCTTATTGCAAAGATACTGAGAAATTCTTTATATTAATAGTAGAAATTTGTAAAAGGCAATGATATAATATCGTTAGACAATTATATCGGCGCGTCTTTACGGCGCATTCTGCTAGGGGCATGATTTGCAAAGCAAATCATTGATAACAACAGTTTACTATAATTAAAATTAAAAAGGTGATTTATGAGACTTGGGGCATTAGAAGCCGGTGGGACGAAGATGGTATGTGCTATCGGTAATGAGAAAGGTCAGATATTTGAGCGGATAACGCTTCCGACCAAAGCGCCTGATATAACCATGCCGGAAATTGTTGAATGGTTTCGGACCAGAGAAATTAATGCTCTGGGGATTGGTTGTTTCGGGCCGATTAATTTGGAGACAAGTTCGCCTTCATATGGGCATATCATGACAACGCCGAAGGTTTTTTGGCAAGGGTTTGATATCGTCGGTTATTTTAAGCGGGCGATAAAAACCCCGGACGGGCATCGGTTGCCGATTGGTTTCGATACGGATGTAAATGCCGCATGTTTGGGTGAAGCCACTTTTGGGGCGGCCAAAGATGTCGATTCAAGTATTTATATCACTGTCGGAACAGGCGTCGGTGTCGGTATCATCACAAAAAACCAATTACATCACGGGATGCTTCACCCCGAAGCAGGGCATATGTTAATCGAGCGGGAGAAAGACGACAATTATACAGGCATCTGTTCTTATCATCGCACTCCTTATAGTTGCCTGGAGGGTTTAGCCTCAGGCCCGGCGATTGAAGCACGGTGGGGTGAGCGCCCCGAGAACCTTGCCGGTAATCATAACGTTTGGGAGCTTGAAGCGCATTATCTGGCTCAGGCATTGACTAATTACATATTAATCTTATCGCCGAAGCGAATCATTCTTGGCGGCGGGGTAATGAAACAGAGCAGTTTGTATCCTATGATTAGGGAGAAAACATACGAACTCCTTAATAACTATATTCCGTTACCGCCCGCGGAAGAGTATATTGTTCCGCCCGGTTTGGGCGATGATCAGGGTATTTTAGGAGCTATTCAATTGGCTTGCCTGGCAAACTAGCGTCATTATATCAAAACATTGAAAGCGAGGAAAAATCATGTTTTACATCGGTATTGATTTAGGTACCAGCGCCGTTAAACTACTGCTTATGGACGGTGACGGTGAGATTCAAAATGTTGTTTCAAAAGAATATTCGCTTTATTTTCCCAAACCCGGCTGGTCGGAGCAAAATCCTACCGATTGGTACGATCAAAGTATTGCCGGAATCAAAGAATTACTCAAAAATGTGGACAGGTCACAGGTCGCAGGAATCAGCTTCGGCGGTCAAATGCACGGTCTTGTCATTTTAGACGAAAATGATGAAGTCATTCGTCCCGCGATTCTGTGGAATGACGGACGGACGACGGCGGAATGTGATTATTTGAATCTGGAAATCGGCAGGGAGAAGCTTTCCGAGTATACTGCGAACATTGCTTTTGCAGGATTTACCGCACCGAAGATTTTGTGGGTCAAAAATAACGAACCCGATAATTTTAAACGGATCAGAAAAATAATGCTGCCGAAAGACTATCTTGCGTATCGTTTAACAGGAGTTTTTTCCACGGATATGTCGGATGCTTCGGGAATGCTTTTGTTGGATGTCAAAAATCGTCAGTGGTCAACCCAAATGTGTGACATCTGCGGAATAACCGTCGATATGTTACCGAAGCTTTATGAAAGCTATGAAGTTACGGGTACTGTCACAAGTACGGTGGCATCCGAACTGGGGATTTTAGAAACCGTAAAAATTGCCGCAGGAGCAGGTGATAATGCCGCCGCGGCGGTCGGTACGGGAACTGTCGGCGACGGAATGTGCAATATTTCTCTTGGTACCAGTGGAACGATTTTCATTTCGTCGAAGGAGTTCGGGGTTGACAAATACAACGCCCTTCACGCTTTTGCCCATGCGGATGGTGAATATCACTTGATGGGCTGTATGCTCAGTGCCGCTTCGGCAAATAAATGGTGGATTGAGGATATCATCGGAACGACCGATTATTATAAGGAAGAAAAAGAGATTACGGCATTAGGTGATAACCGCGTCTTTTTCCTCCCTTATCTGATGGGCGAGCGGTCGCCTCATAATAATCCTGATGCGCGCGGGGTTTTTATCGGAATGACGATGGATACGGCCAAGACTGATATGAACCAGGCGGTTTTGGAAGGGGTTATCTTTGGTCTTCGTGATTCGTTTGAAGTGGCGAAATCGTTAGGCGTCAATATCAAAAGAACGAAGGTCTGCGGCGGCGGCGCGAAAAGTGAACTGTGGCGGCGGATGATTGCTAATATTATGAACATAAAAGTAGATGTCCTGGAAAACGAAGAAGGCCCCGCGTTAGGCGGCGCGATGCTGGCGGCAGTTGCGTGCGGTGAATATCCCGATGTCGTCGCGGCAGGNATGCAAATCGTAAAAGTTAAGGAAACGATAAATCCCGAACCGGAACTCGTTGCTAAGTATGAAGACCGATATCAACAGTTTAAGAGTGTTTACCCCGCACTCAAACCTGTTTTTGATATTTTAAAAGGTTAAACATATACTATAAAATAATTCATTTCAAATTTAAGGAGGCTTTAATGAACAATTTACCCCAAGTTAAAATCGGCATCGTGGCTGTCAGCCGCGACTGTTTCCCCGAGTCGCTTTCCGTTAACAGAAGAAAAGCACTAATCAAAGCATATGAGGCTAAATATGATAAAGCCGACATTTACGAATGTCCTGTTTGTATCGTTGAGAGCGAAATTCATATGGTGGAAGCGTTAGAAGATGTCAAGAAAGCCGGATGTGAAGCGATCTGTGTTTATCTTGGTAACTTTGGACCGGAAATTTCCGAGACCCTTTTAGCGAAACATTTCGACGGCCCCGCGATGTTCGTCGCCGCCGCCGAAGAATCACAGGAAGACTTAGTTGGCGGACGCGGTGATGCTTACTGCGGTATGTTAAATGCCAGTTATAATCTGAAACTTCGCAATATCCGCGCTTACATACCCGAATATCCTGTCGGAACCGCCGAAAATTGTGCCGATATGATCAATGAATTCGTGCCGATTGCCCGCGCGATCGTTGGGCTCAAAAACCTAAAAATTATTACCTTCGGCCCGCGCCCGCACAACTTCTTAGCATGTAATGCGCCGATTAAGCAACTTTATAATCTCGGCGTGGAAGTTCAGGAAAATTCGGAACTTGATTTATTCGAAGCTTATCATAAACTTGACAACGACCCGCGGATTCCTGCGAAAGTTAAAGAGATGGAAGAAGAACTTGGTGAAGGCAATATGAAACCGACGATTCTGCCGAAACTTGCCCAATACGAACTGACCCTTCTTGATTGGATTGAAGCTAACCGCGGTTATCGTAAATATGTCGCGATTGCCGGAAAATGCTGGCCTGCTTTCCAGACGCAGTTCGGTTTCGTACCTTGTTATGTTAACAGCCGTTTAACGGGAATGGGTATTCCTGTTTCGTGTGAAGTCGATATTTATGGTGCTTTAAGTGAGTTTATCGGAACGGCAGTCAGCGGTGATATTGTTACATTGCTTGATATCAACAATACTGTTCCCGAAGATATGTATGCCGAGTCGGTCAAAGGAAAATTTGCTTATAGCCTGAATGATACTTTTATGGGCTTCCACTGCGGAAATACCAATGCCAAAAAGTTAGCGGCTTGCAGTATGAAGTATCAAATGATTATGGCAAGGAATTTGCCTGAAGAAGTTACGCAAGGGACTCTGGAAGGGGATATCATGCCCGGTGAAATCACTTTCTTCCGCTTACAATCAACCGCTGATAATATTCTGCGCGCGTACATTGCTCATGGCGAAGTTCTCCCGGTGGCGACCCGTTCGTTCGGTGGTATCGGGGTGTTTGCGATTAAAGAGATGGGACGTTTCTATCGCCATGTCCTGATTGAGGGCAATTATCCTCATCACGGCGCCGTCGCTTTCGGTCATTTTGGCAAGGCGCTTTATGAGGTGTTTAAGTATATCGGTGTTTGCCCTTGTGAAATCGGTTATAATCAACCTGCTGATGTCAGGTACCGGACAGAGAACCCGTTTTAATTAGATAATATTGAAGCAGTATTATAAAAGAGCCGATGATTTACTGTCGGCTCTTTTTTGAATTTGGCAGACTAGTTTTATTATACGTCTTTTTTATTGGAAATTCAAGTTTTATAATTGAAGCAATCTCTGTGCGAATGAAAAATAAACTAATAATGACAACGCGTCAACGATTGTTGTGACTAAGGGGCTTGCCATAACGGCAGGATCTAAGCCAATCATTTTCGTCAGGATCGGTAAGCTGCAACCGATTGCTTTGGCTAAAGTGACGGTCACGACTAAGGTTAGGCAGATGACTAATGCAACAGTCATATCGATACGGTCAAAAATCATTAGCTTAATGAAATATGTTATTGCCAGTGTAATACCGCATGTAACCGCAACAGAAATTTCTTTGCGCCAAACCCCGAAGATATTCTTGAATTCGATTTCTCTGAGTGAGAGTCCGCGGATGACGGTAACACTTGACTGCCCCCCCGCATTTCCGCCCGTACCCATGAGCATCGGCACGAAACCCATCAAGATCGGAACCATACTGAGGGCGGCCTCATATGATTGGATGATTTGCTGTGTAAATGTTGAGGATATCATCAAAAGCAAAAGCCACGGCATCCGGCTTTTCCATGTCTCAAAGACACTTGTTTTGAAATAAGGCTTATCCGTCGGCAAAATAGCCGCCATTTTTTCGATATCTTCGGTTGTTTCGTCCTGCATGATATCAACGACGTCATCGACGGTAATAATGCCGACAAGCCGATTTTCGCAATCCACGACAGGCATCGCAATGAAGTCATATTTAGAGAATTTCTGCGCGACTTCTTCCTGATCCATCAATGTGTGCAAATAAATAATATTATCATCCATGATGTCACGGATAATAACATCATCGGGATTGATCATTAAACGATGAAGCGTTACGGCGCCGATTAAAGTCCGCCTGATATCAACGACATAGCAAACATAACTGGTTTCCGAATCAACCGCGATTTTGCGGATTCTGGTAACGGCGTCAGCGACGGTCATATCCTCTTTCAGGTCAACGAACTCGACTGTCATGATACTGCCCGCGGAGTCTTCGGGATATTGAAGCAGATGGTTAATATCGCGCCTTGTCTCGGCATTGGCATTTTTGAGGAGACGTTTTACCATATTGGCGGGCATCTCTTCAAGGAAGTCAACGGCGTCGTCAGTCATCAGGTTATTGATAATATTGGCGGCTTCTCGCTCGGTGATGGAGCTGATGATATATTGCTGGTCGGAAACTTCCAGATAGGAAAAAACATCAGCCGCCAGATTTTTGGATAAAATGCGAAAAATTCTCAGCTGATTTTCTTCTGACAGTTCGCCCATCATTTGGGCGATATCGGCGATATTGAGATCACTTAGGTGTTGACGGAGTTTGGTATACTGATTAGTTGCAAGCAACTCTTTGATATACTCTAAGGTTTTTGAATCGTTCATAATAATCCTCCTCTAATATGGAAGTTTTGCAAGATTTCGGGCTTTTACACGGGAGAGGAACGTCAGAAACAGTACTTAAACTATGCTTCACAAAACCACCGCCTTTCGTAGAATTATTATGTATTGCTCTCTTTAATTTATCGTATTGAACTAAGATTGTCAACTTAAAGACTAGATTTTATTGGCATAAGATGTTAATCTATTGCCAATAATTGTAAGAGATGCTATTGCATTGAAAGAACAAACGTTCGTTATTTTTCTAAAAAGTATTGAAAAATGGAAAATATTATGCTATCATTATATGATTAAAAGAAATATATTTTTCAGCAAATTATTTAAGGAGTTTTTCCGATTCATGAATTATGGTAAAAGAGGTGTCCGCTCGAAGCAAAAAGCGATGCAAGCCACAGGCAAGAAATGGGGAAAGAAGCTGATTTTAGCTTTCTTTAACCTCTCATTAATCGCAATCATATCGCTTGTAGTTATTGCCGCCGGTGCAGGGTTCGGTATTTTTAAGGGGATAATTGATACATCCCCCGATATAAGTGACATTAGTGTCGTTCCGACGGGATATTCGACTTTCGTCTATGACCGCGAAGGAAATGAGATCAATAAACTCGTCGCGACTAACTCTAACCGAATCCCCGTTGGCAAGGATATGATTCCCCAGTATCTTGCCGATGCTTTCGTTGCGATTGAAGATGCACGTTTTTACGAACATAACGGTATTGATATAAAAGGTATTATTCGTGCGGGGTATGTTGGTTTGAGCGATGGTTTTAATTTTTCCGAAGGTGCCAGTACGATTACGCAGCAGCTTCTTAAGAATACTGTTTTTACGAGTTGGACTTCCGAGACATCATTAGCAGAGAAAGCGAAACGCAAAATTCAGGAACAGTATCTGGCTTTGGAGCTGGAAAAGATGGTTTCGAAAGATAAGATTTTGGTTAATTACATGAATAGCATCAACTTAGGGCAGAATACGCTTGGTGTTCAGGCGGCTTCACTACGGTATTTCAACAAATCGGTTAAGGATTTGAATCTTTCCGAATGCGCCGTTATCGCTTCCATCACCCAGAACCCGACCCGGCTTAATCCGATTAGCCACCCGGAAAGGAATGATGCTAGGCGGCGGAAAGTTCTTAGTAATATGCTGGAGGATAATTACATCACCCAAAGCGAATATGAGGAAGCGTTAGAAGACGATGTTTACTCGCGAATCCAAATTATTGATGCGCAGGTTGACGCGAAATCGACTAATTCATATTTCGTTGACGCCCTGATTGATGAGGTCATGCATGATTTGTTAGCGGCAGGATATAGTGAATCGGCAGCTTTCTACCTTTTATATTCAGGCGGCCTTAAGATTCAAACGACATTAGACCCGCATATTCAGAAGATTTGCGACGAGGTCTTTTTGAATGAAGAAAACTACCCGAGCAATACCAAATGGTTATTGAATTATGAACTTTCAATCGAAAAAGAAAATGGCGATCGGGAAAATCATAGTACGGAAATGTACAGAACATATTTCATGCAATTTGACCGCAGTTTCAATCTCCTTTACTCTTCTCAGGATGATGCATACGATGCCATTGAAATCTATAAGGAAGATATTATGGAAGAAGGAGACGAGATAATTGGCGAAAAGATTAGCCTGACACCTCAGCCGCAAGTATCTATCACAATTCAGAATCAGGAAACAGGTCAGGTTCTGGCAATGGTCGGCGGCCGCGGCCCCAAAACCGCCAGCCGTACTCTTAATCGTGCCGTTTCCACGAAAAGGCAACCCGGTTCATGCTTTAAGGTTTTAGCCGCTTTTGCCCCCGCTTTGGATTCGGCAGGGATGACTTTAGCTTCGGTTCAAAACGATGCTCCCTTTAATTATGCTGACGGCCGCCCTGTCGGTAACTGGTGGGGGCGTGATTACCACGGGATTGCTTCATACCGCGTGGCGATTGAACAATCGATGAATATTGTTACGGTGAAAACATTAACCCAAATCACTCCGCAGCTTGGTTTTGATTATCTGCAAAAATTTGGTTTTACGACCCTGGTTGACCGCATGGAGGTATATAACGCATCAACAGGCAGAACCGAAACCAGATCTGACGTCGTCCAATCTCTGGCTCTGGGGGGGATAACGATCGGGGTTACTAATCTGGAAATGAATGCGGCTTATGCATCGATAGCTAATAAAGGTACTTATATCAAACCCGGCTTATATACGAAAATTTATGATTATGACGGTAAAGTTTTGCTGGACAACAGTGAGCCTGAGTCACGTCAGGTTTTAAAGGAATCGACTGCCTTTTTATTGACTAGTGCTATGATTGATGCAGTTAATATCGGAACAGGAGGTGCGGCTCGTTTTCCTGATATGACAATAGCGGGTAAAACAGGTTCAACGACAGGTTATAATGATGTTTGGTTCGCAGGATATACACCATATTTTACCGCAACGGTGTGGACAGGGTATGATAATAATATTGATATGAAAACTGATGCGGAAAAACGTCTGTCAAGAAATTTATGGCGTCTGGTTATGGAACAGGTTCATAAGGATCTTCCGAACAAAGCATTTTATATACCTGAGGATATTAAGACAGCGGTGATTTGCTCAAGTTCAGGAAAGTTACCTCTGCCCGGGTTATGCGAACTGAAAGGAACTTTACGGACAGAATATTTCGCCGAAGGAACGATTCCGACCGATTTTTGTAATGCTCATTACCGCGGCAGTGTTTGCGAATATTCGGCGCTTCCTGCTTGTGAGGCTTGTCCGTTCCAGGTTCCCGGTGTGCTTGATTTACTGCCGCCTGAGGATCAGTCATTACGTGCGGGTTCGGGGTCAGCGGCGGNTAATATCGGTGATGGTTTTGTCACGGAAGAGGTTATGAATGACGACGGGACTATTACCATCTATCATATACCGCAGGCGGATTTGGTTTCCTGTCCGCATAACTGGGAGTTCTTTATGAGTCCTGACTCGGCGTTTATTATTGAACAACAGCGAGGTGAAATGAGTGCCGCTCAACAAATGGCGATTGCGGCAGCGATAGCCGCCGCGCAACCGCCTGAGCCGCCGCCATACGAGGAGTGGTGAGTATGAAAAGTTATTCTAAATCGGCATAGGACGCCGATTAAGAATAACTAGTCGCGCAGGAGCGCGACTTTTCATACGGCGAATTTGTGCGTAGCACAAATTCTCGCGGGTATTGGCAAGCAAGGAGATCATTCTTATGGTTTTTGAAGAAGGAGGTTGGTTCTTTTGATTGCGTTTAATGAAGACTTAAAGGCGGGGAACTTGAAGCAGATTTATTTGTTTTATGGAACGGAATCATATCTTCGGCGCCAATATATGAAACGTTATAAACAGGCAATGATTAGCGATGATGATAATATGAATTATCATTACTATGAAGGAAATGACACTAGTGTCAATTCTTTTATAGATATTGCTGAGACACTGCCTTTTTTTGCGGAACGGCGCGTCATTATTTGGGAAAACAGCGGTTTTTTTAAAACGGCGGATGAAAAGCTGTTTGCATATCTTAAGTCCGTATCGGAGAGTACTTCCCTGCTTTTTGTTGAAGCGGAAATCGATAAGCGGAGTAAAATGTTTAAGTTCGTCTCAAGTTTGGGAAGTGCGGTGGAGTTTCCGATACAGAACGAAGATATGCTGAAACGATGGATTGGGACGATTCTCAAAAAAGAGAATAAGAAGATAACGGAGCGAACCGCTATTTATCTGCTTGACAAAGTCGGAACAGATATGGAGAAGATTCATTCGGAAATGGAAAAGTTAGTTTCTTATTGCTTGGATCGTGATGTTATTACGGAAACGGATATTGACGCGATATGTACTACGCATATAAATAATCAAATTTTTGATATGGTTTCGGCGGTGGCAGAGAGAAAGCAGAAGCAAGCACTAAAACTTTACCATGATTTACTGACGCTTAAAGAACCGCCGATGAGGATTCTTTTTTTGCTTGCCAGACAATTTAACTTACTAATGCAGGTAAAGGAATTAAAAAGCAGAGGCTTTGACAATAAAAGTATCGGCTTAAAAGTAAGCCTGCCCGGGTTCGTCGTGGGAAAATATGCGCAAGCGGCGGAAAAGTTCAAAACCGCGGATTTAAAAGAAGCCGTTAATAATTGTATTAACATGGAAGAAGCCGTAAAAACAGGGAATTTGAATGATCGGATGAGTATTGAATTAATAATTATTAAATATAGTGGATTCAATGCTTGACACCGAACATTAGTTCTGTTACAATGATAATATCGGTAGGAGGATAGCGATGGGCAGGCCGCAAGCACAGGAAATATATCGGCATTTTAAGGGTGAGCTATATCAGATTATTACGATAGCCAGACATAGTGAGACAAGTGAAGAGTTAGTTATTTATCAGGCATTATATGGCGAATATAAGGTTTATGCCCGTCCGCTTGTCAGTTTCATAGAAGAGATTGGGACGGGTAAATATCGCTTTTCATTATTTCACCCTACGGAGACTAAGACCGCAGATATTAAAGCTATGCCGGCAGGTACAGTTACGGTAGAGTCGAAGGAAGAAACAAAAGAAGAAACGGAAACGAAAGAAGAAGCAGAATTAAATGATGAGTTTGACTTATCCGCAATTGACCCGTTGCTCCTTGAATTTTTAAATGCCGAAACCTATGAAAAGCGTTATTCGATATTAACCGCCCTTCATTCCCGAATTACCGATGAAATGATTAATACTATCGCAGCATCCCTCGAACTGGAAATCGCCGCCGGGGAAATAGAGAAGCGTTATATGGAGTTACGTCATTGTTTAACGACAATGAAGAAATTTGAGATTAACCGTTAATGAGATATATTAACGAAGTCTATTAACGAAATGCGGAGGTACATTATGCCGATGAATTTGAAAAGCCGTTTAGTCGTTGGAGTGTCGTCACGCGCACTTTTTAATCTAACGAAAGAGAATGAGATTTTTAAGACCGAAGGGGTCGAAGCATATTGCCGCTACCAGATTGAGCATGAAGAAGAAGTCCTCCCGCCCGGTCCGGGTTTTGCCCTTATCAAGGCATTGCTTAATCTTAATAATTTATCAGGTCAGGAAGAGCGCGTTGAAGTTATCATTATGTCTCAGAATAGTCCTGATACTTCGCTGAGAGTCTTTAATACGATTGCGCACTATGGTCTTAATATTTCACGTGCCGTCTTGGCCAGCGGTGCGTCACTTGCTCCTTATTTAGAAGCATTTAAGACAGATTTATTTTTATCGGCTGACGAAGAAGATGTTCAATCGGCTGTCGATGCAGGGATTGCCGCAGGAATGATTTATTGCAATAGCGACAACGATTACAGCCGAATTGACGAGTCGAAGATTAAAATTGCTTTTGACGGTGATGCGGTTTTGTTTTCAGGCGATTCCGAAGCAATTTTCCGCGCTGATGGTCTTAAGGCCTTCGAAGAAAACGAATTTCGCAATGCCCTTAACCCGCTTTCGGCAGGGCCGTTTGCGAAATTCCTGAAGATTATTTCTGATTTACAAAAAGAATTTCCGCCTGATCAAGTCCCGATTCGCACGGCATTAGTAACCGCCCGCTGCGCCCCTGCACACGAGCGCGTTATCCGCACTCTCAGGGCATGGAATGTAAGAATTGACGAAGCCTTCTTCTTAGGCGGTCTGGCGAAAAAAGATGTTCTCAAAGCATTCGGCGCACACATATTTTTCGACGACCAAGAAACATACACAATTCCCGCCGCGAAGTTCGTCCCCTCCGCGAGGGTTCCGCATCGGCATATTGCTTGAAAGTAATCGTAAACCATAGGCCGGGGCGAACTGTTTATCAGCACCTCGATAATTTTTTAAGAGAATGGTTAACATAACATGTGTAATTTTTGCTGATAACAAGTCATTTCTACCTTCTTGGTCGGCGCTTCGATTTCGCCGTCGGTGTGAATCCATAACGGTTTCGAAACCTCAATCCGCATGGTCTTACAGCGATAAGAATCAACACCGGGAAAAATGAAATGTTTTCCCGCAAAAGATGCCGGTAACGCAAAAGGAATAATCACTTTCGGCAGGTTGCCAACGACACAAATATCCAAAAGACCGTCCGTATGATCGGCATCAGGGCAAAATTTAAAACCACCGCCTTCATATTTATGAACCATTCCGGCGGCAAATAAGAATTTCTGATAATGAATCGGCTCTTCATTATTATCTAAATAGATATTAGCACTAACTTTTTTCGCCGTTATAATTTGCTTCAAGGCGATTGCCAGATAGATGAGTTTTCCAAGCCCGACTTTATTCAAAGCTTTCTTTAGCTTGGATGTAAAAACATCAACACAAACAGCCGCATCAAACCCCATGCCTGAACTGACGGCAAAGTATCTGGGAGCGCGCCCGTCATTAAATGAAACAGCACCGATATCCATCACGTGACGGGTTTTCCCGGAAATGATCGTATTAAGAATTTCCAAAGAATCCTTTGGCAGTTTCAGGTCTCTCGCCATATCATTGCTTGATCCTGTCGGTATGTAACCTATTTCGACACGGGAAAAATCATCGATTCCTTGTAATGTTTCATTTATCGTGCCATCGCCGCCCAGAATTATCAGCTTAAGCGGTTCCGGATGATTTTCCTTATTATAGTTCTGTGTCAGTTCTTTTACATGTTTAATGACAAATCCCGCTTGTTTGGAAAAATATACTTCATAAGGAACTTTTCGCTTAATTAACTCGCTTTCGATACGAAACCATAATTTGCGTCCCCGCCCGGATTTAGCCGCGGGATTGACAATGATATGATACATAATGCTCCATCTCGCTTGAACGATGCATCGCTTCCATATTCGGAAGCGATGCACTTAATAATTGTTATAATTAATTATAACTTAATTTTATAGAAAAGCAAGAAAGAGAATAAGCTATTCTGCGCTTTCACTCAAATATAGGCTAACGCGGTTTTGGATGATAGCCGCGACCGCCTCGGCAGTTTGGATGCCGGAAAAATATTTCTCAGATTCGGAAATGATTATATTGATGATTTCGCCGTATTCATGCGAACTTTCTTGGCTTACGGACTCAATCAGCGCCATGATTTTTTGAATATCATTATCAGTTGGCTTACTTATTTGTGTAGTTACGCCATTTACAGTCCTCGCCATTTCTCTCTCAGTATAACGGAAGATGTCCGCATGTTTTCTGAGTGCTTTGATGGTGATGGGGAAACCTCTTTCATAGTTCGCACCCGTATTGGATTTTAAGTATTCATTATTCATCAAGAGGTGCTTAATATATTGAAACGCCCCCTCCTTTTCTTCCGAAAGCGCGGAAATTGCGAAGCGGTTAAGAAAGGTGACGGTTGAACCAAAAGACCCGTCCTTTACCGGAAAACCTTTGAAAGTAATTTCGGCATTGAAATAATAATCCTGCAATGTTGTGATACTATCATGACCAAAACCAAATAGTATATAAGGCATCAGAAGTCGCCTGCCTTCCGAGTAATCATCAGCAAATTCATGGTCGTTACTAAGATCCATATTTACCGGGCGGTATTTATCCATGCTTCTTAAAAGTGCATAAAATTCCGGGGTTTCAAAATTACATGTTCCGTTTTCTTTGTCGATATAATCAAAAATCAAAGTACTTAAGAAAAATTCTAAGTTAGCGGAAATAGGAATTGCATCTGCCGGCTTTTGCGCGACATACTCCTCAAATTCTTCCCATGTCCAGCCCATCTGAATTCCAACATCAGCGGCTTTCCCCACTAAGGTTTGGATATAGAACAAACTTGATATCGTGTACAGACGACCGTCCGTTTCTAATATTTTAAGCAGATTCTCAACATAGTTATTCCGGCTTATTTCGTTATCCCGATCGATATACTCATAAAGGTCAGCAAATAACCCTTTTTGAATATAGTTACTGATTGGCATAACGGAATCAAGATGAAAAATGTCGGCGGACTTTCCCGAAATCAAATCAATATTAAAAGCGTTTAAAGCATCATCATAATTAACCGTATCACTATTCAGGTATGACTTTACCTCAATACGGTACTCAGAACTTTCCTTATTAAAATTAAAAACTGTTTCCTTAATAAAATCTGTCTCTTCCGGTGTGGCAAGAACCAAGGTTTTTTTATCAGTATCGGGAGGTATATTAGTTTTCATATATTTTATCAGATTAACATTTTGCTGATCTGACATTTCAAGGGCAAAGATGCTGTCATTAGAAAATAATATGTACGGTGAAGAATTTGCGTTGATTTCGGCTAACAGCTCACTCGTCCCCGCTTTCAGGTTAAGGCCGGATACCTTGTCGTCCTCAACGCGAAGAATATCATATTCCAAAGCACCGCGCAAAAAGAAAACAGACCAACGCTTTGTGTCATCGTAGGATTCAATTTCAAACTCTTCATCATATTTCATATCTTTGACATTCACAGTTCGGAAAACCGGGATACTGTTAACGGAACCTTGCTTACTTTGCAAAACAGCAATCTTATCACTTGGAAGTCTTATCATAGCGGTAGTTTTATATTGGTTATCGTTTGATATATCAAAAACCGGCTTCCCGCTTTCGTCAAATACACCGTAAAAACTTTGTGAATTAAGTGACATTACCCCTAAGCCGATAAATATATATCCATTATCGTCAACAATCAGATTTGCGCCCTCAAAGAAATCGTCCTTTACATCAGGTACAATGTCCTTTAAATGATTTCCGGTGTGGTCATATGAACTTAAGGTTAGTTCGTTAGTTATAAAGGTTCTGCTTAGTATCCGGATTGCATCATCATTTACATAAGCGGCAATGGTACTTTTTTCATCTGTATGCTTTATTTTGAACTCGTTTTTGAGAATCCCACTCAAATCAAAAGTAACGACTTTGACATCGTTTCCCAACTCAGAAAGTCCTACCAAAATTAATTCCGTGTCGGTTTCTGCAAATGATAAAATTGAACGCAACTTAATTCGGGATGCCGTTTCTTCCGAACTGAAATAGATTTTTTTATCTTCTTCCGCGCTTTTTTTATTACAAACTGTTAAAGATGCTATCAAGATAAATACTATTGAAAAGTAAAATATTTTTTTATTCATTTTTAATCCTGCCTTTAAATTTAAGGGATTCTCAAAAATGAATATTACCATATATTGGTAATTGTTACAATGGCAAATTCCATAAACCTTATCTTGTTCAAAACATTAATATTACAAACATAAAAAATAAGTAAGCAACAAAATCCCATCCACTAAAACATCATCCGCCGGCGGGAAGCACATTCGTTCAGGATGCCATTGTACTCCTATTATAGGCAGCGCATTATGACTTAATGCTTCCACCACCCCGTCTTCGGCGAATTGCGTATAAACAATTTTTCTTCCGGGCATCCCGCAACCCTGATGATGAGCGCTGTTGACATGGAATGTTTTCCCATATAACTTCGCCAGAACAGAGTCGTCGTGAGCGCGTGTAATATGTGCTTGATCTTCACCCGGATCGGTAAGGTATTCATGTGCATGACAGCAAGACAAATGCTGGATAATATCGCCGCCGAAATATACATTAATTAATTGCATTCCTTTACAAATACCCAAAATAGGCTTTCGGTGTTGGATAAATGCTTTTAAAATCTGTAATTGCAACCGATCTAAATGAGGGTCAATATTTCTCGAACCTTCATTTAACTGCCGAAACAAAATCGGATCAATATCATCGCCGCCCGGTAATACCAAAACGTCATAATCATCGGGGTCAGGCACATGCAATGATGTAATAGGATGAGCTTTTAATGATGTGAAAGCCTTTTCATATCGTTTAGTATACTCAGAGACTCCGGCGATTAAGATTTTTTTCATTTTTTCCTCACGATAACTTTGCACTAACCAAATTACTTGCAATACTCACACAGTAAATAATATATTATATAATATGTATAAGAGCATGTTGCTGTTCACATATTGTATTTTTACCAACCTTCGGTTATAATGTTAGGGTTACTGTTAAAGTGTTTTATAATCGACAAATTGAGGTGAAAATGCGTATCGGAATGGGTTATGATGTTCATAAATTGGTTTCAGACCGTGATTTAATTATCGGCGGCGTTAAAATTCCTTTTGCGAAGGGCCTGCTTGGTCATTCAGATGCTGATGTCCTGACCCATGCCATTATGGATTCATTATTAGGCGCCGCCGCGCTCGGCGATATCGGCACTCATTTTCCTGATAACGACCCCGCATATAAAGGCATATCCTCTCTGAGACTTTTGGAAAAAGTCGCTGAAATCCTAGAAGATAACCTTTTTTTCATCGAAAATATTGACGCCACAATTATTGCGCAGGCTCCCCAAATGCGTCCATATATTGACACTATGCGCTCTAATATCGCCGCAACCCTTAAAATCGAAATCTCACAAATAAATATCAAAGCAACCACCGAAGAAGGTTTAGGCTTCACAGGAAACGGCGAAGGTATTTCCGCGCAAGCAATCACTCTATTGACTGCGCCGGTCAACTTAAGTGCCGAAGATGTAACCCCTTCGTCACCCTGTGCTACCTGCGGCGGTTGCCCCAAAAATAAGGATTAGTACCATGCCCCTCTTCGCCCGTATAAAAGAAGAAATAATCATCATAAAGCAACGCGACCCCGCCATCCACTCAAGCTTGGAAGTCCTTCTGTACCCAAGCTTCAAAGCCATGCTC
>JGI24695J34938_10001398_pt1 | contig 20617 bp, 19 predicted proteins | sample TergutCo191P3_FD_34938 | JGI IMG/M metagenome (IMG submission 34938)
CCCCCCCAGTTACTCTCTAGCGTTAATTTCAAACCAAAAAATAAAATATCTCAAAAATCGGCGTTATCGAACCTGCGAAACTTTGGGTTCGAGTTCGCGCTTATTTAAATAAATTTAATTTAAAGGAGAAAAAAACAATGGAAAAACAACAACAAAATCAGCATTCGTTAGCAAACAAAACTGGGCTTGTAAAAATCGCGGGTATTACAATCGCGGCACTTGGTATTATGCTTGGGTCATCAACATTAATGGGGTGCGACAATGGCACGACCCAAAATAACAACAACAATAATAGTTCGCAAACGACACCACCACCACCTCCTCCTCCTGCACCGACAAAATCAAACGCACAATTGGCGGCGGAATTTAAAACATTTATCGAGGCCTGTGGTGCGGGACAACACACGCATGCTTGGGCTCCACATGCTATGGGACCTTGTATTACGAAATACGCAACCGATAATATTACGTCGAAACAAAAAAATGCTGTTGGAGAAGGTATTGTTTTCGATCCTAGCTCCGGAGGGGTAGGTTCTATTACGATGAAGAGTCTCACAGTTTCGGATTACAATGGAAGATGGGGGGGTGGGATACATTTCGGTTCAAGTCGTTTGGCAGAAGGTGGTACAGAGCGCGATTTGTCGATAGATTATTAAATTTTTAAAATAATTATAAAAAAATCGACCCCGGTGACGTGACGCAGTAACAGGTACCATTTTGAACGTTATGCGCCATTTGTTTACCGCGGCGATAGTAACAGGAACCGTTTTTGTAACTTTTTTAAGAAGAAACTCTCGCAGAGACGCAAAGTTGTTGTCCGAAAGCTTACTCTGCGATCTCCGCGCCTCCGCGAGAAAAAAAGTGGTTAAGGTTAACGGTAACAGATATCATTTTGAACGTTATGCGCCATTTGTTTATTGCGGCGATGGTAACAGGAACTGTTTCTGTAACATTTTTAAGAAGAAACTCTCGCAGAGACGCAAAGTTGTTATCCGAAAGCTTACTCTGCGATCTCCGCGCCTCCGCGAGAAAAAAGGTGGTTAAGGTAACACGAACCTTAAAAATTTTTTACAATTCAAAAATCTCATGCAGGAAAAGCGAGGCTGCCTGAGAAACGTTTAAGCTGTCAATGTTGCCTGTTCCGGGAATACGCAGAATACACGAGCATTTATCTTTTACATCTTTTGGAAGACCGGACTCCTCATTGCCGAGGATAAGAGCGATGCCGGGACGCCCGCCGGTTTTATTGACCTTTATTTTTGATCTCCCCTGACCATCGGCAGAGGTCATGTTCTTTACAATGCCGCTTAAATCGCCTATGCGCATTCTAGCTCTTGTGTCAGTTCCAATCGTAACAAGCCGCCTTGAAGCGTCCTTTAAAAAAGCGGAAGCGCTTCTGATGCTTCGAACTGTTAAATATTCAAAAGCGCCTTCGGCGACGCGGTAAGCGCTGGTTGTAAGGCGCAGTTCATTGTCTATAACCGGCGCGGCGTTACCGGAAATTTCTGCTCTAAAATTATCAGCGCGAGAAACATCAGCGTGAAAATCTGGCTGCTGTCTTAATGACTTATCCTTCTCGTTTAAAATAATATATGTAACATCAAAAAAAGCCGCCGCCCTCGCGATCGCGCCAAGGTTGTGATCGTTTCCGACAGAGTGCAGAATAACGCCGGTTCTTCCTTCGTCCGCCCACAGATCGAGATCTTCCACGCTCAACGGATCGATGACAGGCTCTTCGATCATCGCGACCACGCCCTGATGATGCACGCTCTTGCAAATACGCTCGAGTTCCTCATCTTCGCAAATTTTGTAGGGGCGTTTGCGTTCCGCGAGCTGTTTGCAAATTCCTGTAAATGACGGGAGCCGATCTTCGCGGAGGAAGAGGCGGTTAACTGTCTGCGGATGATGCTCGCACACCGCCAGCGCCGCGTTCATACCGCAGACGGCAAGTTCATCTGTCAATTTATTGCGCATGGTATGTTATCAGTATACAATAAATAAAATGCGTAAGACAACAGAAGAAAAAAAGTCAAACCCCATGCGCGAAGAGCGTCCGCGGGGGGTGGGAATTCTCCTGCATATCACATCTCTCCCAAGCAGGTACGGTATCGGTGATTTAGGCGCCGCCGCTTATTCATTTGCGGATTTTCTTGAAAGCGCGGGCGTGAAGCTTTGGCAGATTCTCCCGCTTGGTCCAACAGGTTACGGCAATTCTCCCTACGCCGCGCGCTCGTCATTTGCAGGTAACGAGCTTTTAATCTCGCCCGATCTTCTTGTTGATGAAGGGCTGCTGGAAAAAACGGAAGCATCAGAGCTTGAAAAAATTATGTCGCGGAAAATATCAAACACCAATGTAAAAAGAGTTGATTTTGGTCTTATCGAAAAAAGTAAAATCCCGCTGTTAAAAAAAGCAGCCCGCCGCTTCGCGGATAAAATAAAAACTGATAACAAAGAAAAAGCAGCCTTTGAAAAATTTTGCGCTAGCGAAGCGTACTGGCTTGATGATTACGCGATATATCAGGTGTTATACGAAAAATATTATGACGCGCGATGGCACACTGTCTGGGATAAGGCGTTATCAAAACGCGAAAAAAAGGTGATGGATAATTTTAAGACAGAAAAAGCCGCGGAAATTTTAGATTGCAAAATCCTTCAATATTTTTTTGAATGTCAGTGGCGAAAATTAAAATCGTATCTTAACGGCAAGGGTATAAAATTTATCGGGGACATTCCAATTTTCGCGTCACAGGACAGCGCGGATTCCTGGAGCCGCATAGATCTTTTTAAAACAGATAAAAATAAAAATTATACTTTTGTCTCAGGCGTGCCGCCCGATTACTTCAGCGCGACAGGTCAGCTGTGGGGCAATCCCGTTTATGACTGGAAAAAAATGAAAGCGGACAGCTACCGCTGGTGGGCGGACAGAATCCGGCGGCTTTTATCGCAGGTTGATTTATTCCGCATCGATCATTTCCGCGGCTTTGACGAATACTGGTCAATCCCCGCCGGTAATCCGACAGCAGAACACGGCACATGGGAAAAATGTCCCGGCGCGGATTTGTTTCGCGCTCTCGAAAAAAAACTAGGCAGGCTTCCGATAATCGCCGAAGACCTCGGCTTTTTAACCAACAGCGTAATAAAATTGAGAAATGATCTCGGCTTTCCCGGAATGAAGGTCTGCCAGTTTGGTTTTAACATAACGGAAGAAGGCGCGTTAGACGCAAGTCATGTTTTTCTTCCTCATAATTACAGTTATAACTGGGCGGCATACTCGGGCACTCATGACAATAACACAACAGCAGGCTGGTATCTCAGCTTAAAAGACGAAGAGCGCCGCGCCGCCGCCGCATATTTAAACTGCCTGGAAAACTCAACGCCGGCGGAAATCGCCCGGGCGATGATACGCGCTGTAATTTCATCTCACGCTATGTACGCGATTTTCCCGATGCAGGATCTGCTTGGTCTTGGCGAAGAAGCGAGATTCAATCTGCCGTCAACATGCACAAGCGAAAACTGGTCATGGCAGTTAAGTGAAATTCCCGGGGCCGGACCTTCGAAAAGATTCAAGGAACTTGTGAATTTATTCGGAAGGTGACAGCCGTATAATGACATTAAATTTTTACCGGAGGTTTTTATGAAAATAAAAAGAAAACTGATAAGGATTCTTCTTGGTTTATTATTAATAAGCTCAGGATGCGCTAACAGATCGTCCGCAGAGACAACGGCAGTCAGGCAGCCGGGTGCAGATTCCTCAGCCGCGGAGAGTCAAGCAAAATCAACTGTGTCAAATGTGCCCGCTTCTTTAGATACGCCTGTTGGCATAGCCGCGCCTTTAACGCAAAGACAAAAGTCGTCAATTTTTGTTGAAAACACAAACGGCACAGACGACGGAATCAGAAAACTTTTTAATTCTATGCAAAGACAGGGAATTGATTTATATAAATCCGAACAGCTTGGATTCGCCGTTTCTCCGTCCGGGCTTATCGCCGCAGATGATGTGATAATCATAAAAATTAACTGCCAATGGGCGGAGCGCGGAGGCACAAACACCGATTTAATCCGATCTGTCATTCAGATGATAACAAACCATCCTGACGGCTTTAAAGGCGAGGTAATAATCGCAGATAACGGACAGGCGCAGTACGGCAGTGAGAGAAGAGGCGGCAGCCTCAGCTGGACAAACGCGAATTCGGCAGACCGCAGACAATCTGTAATGGATGTTGTGCGCTTTTTTAAGGCAGGCGGTTTTCGCGTAACAGGCGTGTTATGGGACGATTTTACAACGGTCAAAGTGCAGGAGTTCGCTTCCGGTGACACGCGTAACGGTTTTATAGTCGAAGACAATGTACGCAGCACAGGCGCGGAAATATCTTACGCGAAGTTCACGACCGAATTCGGAACGCATGTAAGTTTTAAAGAAGGAATCTGGAACGCAAGTACGCGGACATATCAAAGCGAAAAATTAAAATTAATAAATATGCCTGTGCTTAAATCGCACGCGCTGTATCAGGTAACAGGAGCTGTTAAAGCGTACATGGGCACGCCTTCGGACAGATTGACAAACGGCAGATCGCACAACGCGATCGCGAGAGGATGGATGGGCACGCAGATGGCTAACACGCGGATGCCCGTCATCAATATAATGGACATGATTTGGATCGGCGCTGACCGCGGACCAAGTTCAAGCTACGCTACAGCGCAGCAAATAAACAAAGTCGCGGCTTCCATCGATCCTTTCGCGCTGGATTATTGGGCAAGCAAAAATATCCTCATGCCCGTAGTAAGTCAGCTTCCCGGCGGACGAGCGCCAGCAATGAACCCGGACAGTACAACGCCCGGAACATTCGGCTATTGGATGCGATTATCAATGGAAGAAGTTCATAAAGAAGGAATTTGGGCAACTATGAATGAATCGGAAATAACAGTTTATGATAACAGTTCAATATAAACTTGCATTTTAAAGGATTTGGATTTAAAGTAATTGAAGGAGCGACAAATGGAAAAAATCGCGAGTTTTCAGATTGATCATCTAAGATTAAAACCGGGTGTTTATGTTTCGCGCAAGGAAAAATACGGAGATACAGTAATAACAACGTTTGATATCCGCGTTAAAGAGCCGAATAAAGAACCGGTAATGGATCAGCCGGCTTTACATACGATTGAACATTTAGCCGCTACCTTTCTGCGCTCTCATAAGGAATGGAGCAATAAAGTTATTTACTTCGGTCCGATGGGCTGCCGCACAGGTTTTTACGTAATAATGGAAGGTGATTATGAATCGCCCAATATCGTCCATTTATTAATGGAAATGTTTGAATGGATTGATGAGTTTGAGGGAGATGTCCCCGGCGCGTCACCAGCTGAGTGCGGCAACTGGCGCGAACAGAATATCGACATGGCAAAACTGGAAAGCCGCAAATACGCGTCGCTTTTAAAGAACGCCACAAAAGAAAATCTTGAGTATCCTGCCAGTTTAGGTAAAGTAATTTAAGATAAGCCTCGCGACGTAAAAAATAAAATAAAATCAAGCTCCGAAATTTTTAGGTGAGTGGCAAATCGTTTTAAACCCTTTTTTATTTTTATCTCTTACTGTACAATTTTCTTTATGTCAGAATTAACATCATATAACGGAAAAGCTACAATGGAAAAAATCACCTCGCTCGCGAAAAGGCGCGGTTTTGTTTTCCAGTCATCGGAGATTTACGGCGGTCAGAACGGCGCGTGGGATTACGGACCCCTCGGCATTGAATTAAAAAACCGTATCGCGGGCGCGTGGTGGAAGGAAATGACGCGCCTTCACGATAATATCGCAGGGCTGGACGCGGCCATTTTGATGCACCCGCGCGTATGGGAAGCCTCAGGTCATGTCGAAAATTTTACAGACCCGTTAGTTGACTGCAAGAAATGCAAATTACGTTTCCGCGCGGACATGATCCCCGAAGAAAATCTCGCGGCAAAAAAATGCCCGGACTGCGGCGGGGAACTTACCGACACCAGAAAATTCAATTTGATGTTTAAGAGTCACATTGGTCCCGCCGAAGACACAGCGAGCGTAATTTATCTTCGACCCGAAACCGCGCAGGGTATTTATGTCAACTATAAAAATATAATTCAATCCAACAGGATGAAAATTCCATTCGGTATCGCGCAAATCGGAAAGGCATTCCGCAATGAAATTGTCACAAAGAATTTTATCTTCCGCACCTGCGAGTTTGAGCAGATGGAAATGCAGTACTTTGTAAAACCCGGCGCAGACGAAGAATGGTTCAATGAATGGCGGAAACAGCGCTGGGCGTATTACGAAAAGTTAGGTGTCAAGATGGATCATCTGCGCTGGCATCAGCACGGAAAAGACGAGCTCGCCCATTACGCGAAAGACGCCTACGATATCGAATACCTTTTCCCGATGGGCTGGCGCGAACTTGAAGGCGTTCACAACCGCACAGATTACGACCTTCGCCGTCACGCGCAATTCTCGGGCAAGGACATGCAGTACATAGATCAGGACGCCGGCAACGAGCGCTACATTCCGTACATCATCGAAACATCCGCTGGTCTTACGCGTAACGTACTGATGATCCTCTGCGACGCCTACGACGAAGAACAGGTTGCCGAAAAAAGCGCTTCTTCCGAAGGAGGCGCGGATGACTGGCGCACTGTCCTTCGCTTCCATCCTGATCTCGCGCCAGTAACCGCTGCGATTCTCCCATTGATGAAAAAAGACGGACTTGCTGAAATGGCGCAGGACATCCGCAATGAACTTCAGGACGATTACTCTACAGACTACGATCAATCAGGCGCAATAGGGCGCCGCTACCGGAGACAGGACGAAGCGGGCACTCCATTTTGTATCACAGTTGACTACCAGTCAAAAGATGACAACACAGTAACGCTTCGTTTCCGCGACTCAATGGAGCAGGTAAGGGTGCCAAGATCAGAACTCGCGGCGCGGCTTAAACAGGAGATAAAAGGATATAAGAGGATAAAATAGTGAACGAATATGACATTATATTAACGTGGGATGAAGAAGCCTCTGTTTGGATCGCGGAAAGCGATGATATACCGGGACTTATTCTAGAGTCCGCTTCATTTGATGATCTAATTGAACGGGTAAAAAACGCAATTCCGGATCTTCTTGATCATGACGGAAAAGTATTCACTCAAGCAAAATTGCATTTTAAAACAGATCGGCTGGCAATTGTGGCATAATGGCAAATTATGAAAAAGAAGTGAAAAACAAGTTATCACAAAATGGCTGTTATTTCATGCGTCATGGAAGAGGCGATCATGATGTTTGGTTCAGCCCTATAACAAAACTGCCTATTACAATCGATCACAAAATAGTCTCTCGTCATACCGCTAACGGTATTATGAAACGCGCCGGAATAAAATGGCATTTTTAACAGTCTGTCTTAACCCCACAATTCAAAAAACCCTGCGATTTTCTACGATAATTCCGGGGACTGTCAACCGCGCGGCTTCTCACCGCGTTGATGTCAGCGGCAAGGGAATTAACGTTACGCGCGTTTTAACCCAGCTTGGCAAAAAAGCGCTGCACCTGACACAGCTTGGCGGTGTCATGAAGCCGTTGTTTTTATCGTTATGTGAAAAGGACGGGGTCTCTGTAGAATGGGCGGAAAGCGGCAGCGAGATTCGATTCTGCTACACAGCGCTGACTGATAACGCGGTAACAGAACTTGTCGAGGAATCACAGCCGGCAGCGGCAGGAACAGAAGATCGTATAATTGATAAATTCGATACGCTTATTAAAGAAGGATTTAAAGATACCTCCGTCAGAGGCGCGGAGACAGAAAGTATAGCGTTTAACACAATAATAATTTCCGGAACAAAAGCCGCGGGATTTTCCGATAATATTTACCCTTACATGACAAAAAAAGCAAAAACGGAAGGATTGCGCGTAATACTTGATGTAAAAAGCAACGATCTGATTAATTGCCTGAAGCATGAGCCGGATATAATTAAACCGAATCTTTTTGAATTCGCGTCAACGTTCGCGCCTGATCTGATTAAAGATAACGATGCGCCAATCAATGATGATAAAGCAAAAGAAAAAATAAAATCCGCGGTAATCGACATAGCGCTAAAATATAGATGCCTTGTAATTTTAACCAACGGCAGCCGGGAAATAACAGCCGCGAACAAAGATAATTTCTATGAAATTGATATCCCCGTTGTCAAAGCCGTAAACACAATCGGCTGCGGTGACGCGTTTACAGCGGGACTCGCGTCAGCCATAGATAACGGCGCAGCCATTAAAGAAGCAGTCAACGAGGGCATCCGCTGTGGAGCGTTAAACGCCAGATTAGAAAAACCCGGCGTAATTATGTAATTTTACTTCCATTTGCCGTTTACAAATTCAAAATCTTTGTCGTATTCTCCGACTTTCAATAAAGTAATAATCACATCAACTAACGCCCAAATACATAAACCGCCAAATGTTAATAATTTAAGAATACCAAGCCCCACTTGTCCTCTTAAAAACCGGTCAAAACCAAACAATCCCACGCAAACATTAACCGCCGCGAAAAAGTACTTGTTTACTCGTCTTTCCATAATTCATTCCTTTTTATGCGTATAATACCCGCCGGTAAATTATATATGAGTTAAATTTTATCACATTATTTATATTTTAGCAAAATTTTTTTTAAAATATTTTATTTTAACTTAATGAAATATAAAAAAATCATACCATTATCCCGAGCTTCCTTCTTGTTTAACAGAAAATAATACATTAAAGTAAGCATATGTCCGGTTTATTACAGCCAATTTTCATCTCGTTAAAAAAAGCTCAGGCGAAGCTTGAACTGCAAAACCGCGCGGCAAAGGACGCGGCGCTCGCCGCGGCAGCAGCCGAAATAAAAAAAAGCAAAACAGCGGTATTAAAAGCCAACTCGCTTGATGTGGAAAAAGCGCGCGAAGGCGGCATGAAAGAAAGCCTGATTGACCGTCTGTTATTAAATGATAAGCGAATAGATGACATAATCGAGGGAATCGAAGTAATAATAAGACAAGAAGATCCAATCGGAAAAGCGCAGGCAGGCTGGACAATTCCAAACGGCTTAAAAATAGAAAAAGTAACTGTTCCAATCGGCGTTGCCGCAATCATTTATGAATCGCGCCCTAATGTTACAGCGGATTGCGCCGCCCTCGCGTACAAAGCCGGCTGTTCGATACTTTTACGGGGCTCCTCTTCAGCGCTCCAGTCTAATAAGGAAATTGTTAAAGCAATAAAAACAGGATTGGCAAACGGCGGCGGATTAGCGGACGCTGTCGAGCTTGCGCAATCCGGCAGCAGGGATGAAATTGACGAAATATTAGTTGCGCGTAATTATATTGACGCGGTTCTTCCGCGCGGAGGAAAAGAGCTGATTCGCCACGTTGTGGAAAACGCGCGCGTTCCTGTCATTGAGACAGGCGAAGGAAACTGCCATATTTATGTCGAACCGTCGTACCTGGAAACAAGCGAAGGTATCGACAGCGCTGTCGGAATAATTTTAAACGCGAAACTCCAAAAACCGGGAGCATGTAACGCGGTGGAAACTTTACTTGTGCATAAAGACGCGTTAAACGCGCTGATGCGCGAACTTGCGCGTAACATCGCCGGAAAAACAGAGCTGCGATGCGATGCCGCGTCGAAAAAGGCGGTTTACAGAGATCATCCAAAGGCGCAGACGCTTCCCGCAGGCTTAATCGTTAAAGACGCGGAGGAAGAAGACTGGGGAACCGAATTTTTAGATTACATTCTCGCTGTAAAAACAGTTTCATCATGTGACGAGGCGATTGATCATATCAACCATTACGGGACAAAACATTCAGAAGCGATTTTAACAAATGATCTGCGAGCCGCGGAAAATTTTCGCAGCCGCGTTGACGCTGCCTGCGTTTATGTCAACGCGTCTACGCGATTTACGGATGGCGGCGCGTTTGGATTTGGCGCGGAACTCGGAATCAGCACGCAGAAATTCCACGCGAGAGGACCGATGGGGCTTGAAGCTCTGACAACAATAAAATATCTTGTAACGGGTAATGGTCAAATAAGATGATTGCGAAACTTATATCAGACGCGCGAAAAATCGTAATAAAGATCGGTTCAAATACGCTTGCGGGAAAAGATGGAAAAATTAACTCAACGTTTATTTCAGAGTTCGCCCGGCAAACAACAACATTAATAAAAAAAGGAAAACAAATAATTATTGTATCTTCAGGCGCGCAGGTAGCAGGTCTTTCTACAATGGATAAATGGGCGCGCAAAAAAGACATCCACTACAGGCAGGCGTTATGCGCGGTCGGGCAGGTTGAGCTGATGGACGCGTGGCGGCGCGCCTTCGCGCAGCAGGATGTAATTGATGATAATCTTCACATCGCGCAGATTCTTTTAACAAGAGACGATTTTAACGATTCAAAAAGAACCCTGAATATGCGCAATACGCTTTTTACGCTTGTTGACGAAGGCATTATACCAATCATAAATGAAAATGACACAGTATCAGTGGAAGAAATAAAAATCGGCGACAATGACACGTTAGCTGCAAACTCAGCGATTTTATGGAGCGCGGATTTATTAATCCTGTTCAGCGACATTGACGGTTTATACGATAAAAATCCAAAAGACGATCCGCAGGCGGTTCTTGTCGAAGAAGTGCGCGATATCGGCGTTATACGCAAAAGCATCATTATAGGCGGGGCAAACAGCTTCGGCACGGGAGGAATCGCCACTAAACTAGACGCGGCGGAACTTTCTCTGTCTTACGGAATACCAGCGATTCTCGCGAACGGCGGAAAACCAGGCTGCCTTGAAGCTCTCGCGTCAGGTAATCAAAAAGGAACTGTATTTCTACCTTAAGTGGAAATTTTATTTTTTACGCCGCTTCGTTTTGTTTTTCTCTAGCTTCTTCTTTTTTCGCTTCGGCGCGGTCTTTGATATCAGCGATTCCGATAAATACCGCAATAAAACCAATCAGAACAGCAATAACCGGAACGCCGCCGCGTAAAAAAGCGAGAACATCGTCTCCCCAGCCTAAACCAAAACCAATAACATCCGCCGGTAAGACAGCAAAAACAGCGGCAGCGATAATAACAAGACCGATAATAATTGCTTTCATAAACTCTCCTCTGTTTATAATTATATCACCTGTTTAAAACAGTATAATTTATTTATTCCGGGACTGTCTGACCGCCATTATCACAAACGCGGCAATGAAAAAAGACATCCTGATAACCGGTAAAACAAGCGATATTAAAGGAATAGATCCAAAAATAATTAACTCATTTCCGGCAATGCCAAATCTTTCTAGGATGGAGTATACAGTTTCTATATACGCGACAATCGCGCCAAATATAATTAACAACCACGCGGCGTCTCTGATTTTCGGCCAAAGAAAAATCGCCATGAAAGCAGCTAATGCCCCGAATATCAACTGGCTGGAAATTAAGATGGTTTGACCCGCATCCATAACAACAGTATTCAGCTAAAGCAAAAAAAATTCAAGCTGTAATTTACAACCGAAAAAATTATGTGATATAATTATAATGGAAGAATTTAGGTAAATTATCAATTGTTAATAAATAAAATGAAAGAAGACAATGTAAATGAAAAACATTTAACAGATCGCGATGAAACAAAACGCCGCGAAAAAATGTCAGGCGCGCTGAATAAAGCCGCCGTTCAATTCCTGTCGAAAAGCCAAAAATCATTCGATGCGATGATGACAGAAGGAGTAAGACTCATTGCCGATGTAATGGACTTAGACAGAATTTCAGTCTGGCGAAATTTTAAAAAAACCGGCGAAATGCATGTTTCGCAAATTTACAGATGGGACAGGGAATCCGGCGGCACTACCGACATTACTCCGTTTTTTAATGATGTGACATATTCCAAACTTGCGCCGAGCTGGGAAAATATCCTGTTATGTGATAAAACAATTAACAGTCCTGTGCGGATGCAGCCGCCGCAGGAAGCCGAGATGCTCAGAAAATACGGAGTGATTTCTTTATTTGTTACGCCAATTTTTATCAGCAATGATTTTTGGGGATTTGTTCTTTTTGAGGACAGAAAAAAAGAACGGTATTTTGAAGATGAACTGACAGAACTAATGCGATCGGCGGCGTTTCTTTGCGCGAACGCCGTTATCCGCGAAGACATGGAACAGGAAATATCCGAAGCTTACAAATTTAACCGGGCGATGCTGGATGCCGCTCCCATTGGCTTTACAATCATAGATGAAAATCTAAAAATAATTGACGCGAACAACGCGATTTTAGAATTGTTTAACTGCGATAAAAAATATTATACCGATCATTTTTTTGAGTTTCTTCCGGAATATCAGCCTAACGGAGATAAATCCGCCGAAAAAATAATTGAGGTGATAAAAAGAACAATAAACGGAGAAAATATAAATACCGAGTGGACGCACCGCACTCAGTCAGGTGAAATTATACCGTTTGAGGCAGCGCTGACCCGCACAAAATACAAGGATAATTATGTCGCGTTATGCTATCAATATGATCTTCGCAGCATAAAATTAATGACAGATGAGCTTCAGAATCAAAGCGAGCTTTTAAAAATTCGCCTTGAACAGCAGGAATTAATTTCAGAAATCTCAAGAAGATTTGTTTCATCCGATGATATAAAAACGCTTATACAGGAAGCAATCGCGAAACTTGGACATTATTATAAAGTATCAAGCGTGATAATTTTTAATCTTGATTATGAAAACGGAGAAGCGTCGGTAGAATGTCAATGGACATCAAATATTAAAGATCCCAGAAGAAAAAATTTAAATACCCGCGAATTAATTAAAAATAGTTTCCCGCAAAGGCTGTATGACTGCGTTACATTGCCGATTCTTTCATGCACGGATACAAGAACCAGCAGCAATGATGTTTTCCGCGATGTTCTCGCCGAAGGCATTTACGCGTTTATCTGCGCGCCATTATATGTTGAAGGGATATTATGGGGATTCCTCGCCGTGGAGCAGAAAAAAAATCCGCGCGCGTGGACAGATAACGAAAAAAACTTTGTCGCGGCAGCCGCGAGCACAATCGCAGGCGCGATCATGCTCGATATTTATAACACAAAATTAAAAGACGCGGTAACGGAAGTAACCGCCGCAAGCAAGGCAAAAAGCGAGTTTCTTTCAAACATGAGCCATGAAATGCGCACTCCCATGAACGCTATTATAAACATGACAATAATAGCGAAAAATTCTTACGATATTGAACGAAAAAATTACGCTCTGGAAAAAATCGGAGAAGCGTCAACTCACCTGCTCGGCGTTATTAATGACATTCTTGATATGTCAAAAATTGAAGCTAATAAATTTGAACTAGTTCCCGTTGAATTTGATTTTGAGAAAATGATCGCGCAGGTCGTAAATGTAATCAACTTCCGCGTAGAAGAAAAACATCAGACTTTTCTTGTAAACATAGATAACAAAATACCTAAAATAATGATAGGCGATGATCAGAGGATATCGCAGGTAATAACCAATTTGTTAAGCAACGCGGTAAAATTTACGCCGGAGAACGGAATTATCAGCCTTAACGCGAAATTAATTAACGAGAACGATGATACCTGCGCGCTGCAGATAAGCGTTACAGATTCGGGAATCGGGATAAGCAGAGAGCATCAGAAAAATTTATTCCAATCATTCCAGCAGGCTGAATCAAGCACGGCGCGCAATTACGGCGGAACAGGACTTGGACTTTCCATATCAAAAAGTTTTGTTCACATGATGGGCGGAAAAATCTGGGTCGAATCGGATCAGGGTAAAGGGTCAACCTTCGCGTTCACGATGGAAGTTAAACGCGGCAGAGACAGCAATAAGCAAATAGAAACGGAAAATACTCAAACAGAAGACTCTGTAAATTTTAATGGCAGAAATATACTGCTTGCGGAAGACATGGAAATAAACCGGGAAATTGTAATGATGCTTCTTGAACAGGCAAATTTAAAAATAGATTGCGCGGTTAACGGAGTACAGGCTGTAGAAATGTACATAAACGACCCTCAAAAATACGATCTTATTTTGATGGATGTTCATATGCCGGGAATGGACGGCTACGAAGCGACAAGGCAAATCCGCGATTATGAAAAAAAACCAAAAACAGCGCCGCTTTCGCGCGGGCGAATTCCGATAATCGCGATGACAGCTAACGTATTTAAAGAAGATATTGACAATTGCATAAAAGCGGGTATGGATGATCATATCGGCAAACCGCTGGACATTGACATTGTAATGAAAAAACTGCGCTACTTTATTCCAAATTCATAATTTATTTCAAACAGCGAACTGCTTTACTGTAAAAAGCATTGCTTCTTTCAACTCATTAATATTTTTTCGCTTAAGAACAACAAGCTGGAAAATCGCGGACTCAATAAAGCTGTAGAGAGAATCATGCATTGTCTTAATTTTTATTTTTTTTAATTCGCCTGATTTTACGCCTTCTATCACAATTGAAGATAAAATATGCCGAAGCCTCACCGTCCTGCGCCTGACGCGTTCATCGGGATTAACATCGCCTTTGGAAATAAGCAGAAGATAATCAAGAACCACAGATAAAAGCTGCCGGTTATGTTCCAGCAGTTTTAAAATTGATAAAAGAATATCGGATATTTTTTCTGTGCAGCTTAATTTTTTATCCACGCAGATTATTTTAATTTTTTCCTCGGCGTTGGATAATAATTGTTTTATGCTGTATGTAAATATTTCTCTTTTGTTTTTAAAATATAAGTATAGTATTGTTCTTGTTATTCCGCATCGATCCGCGATTTTTTGGAACGTCGCCGCTTCAAATCCGTCATCCATAAAAACGACAAGGGCTTTTTCAAGAATTTTCTGCCTTCTTTTGTCATGTTCAACAGTAATTGCCATTTCTAACACCTCATTAAACTATAACTTTTTATTTTATATTAACTCATATTGAAACAAATAGGAAGGAATCGCTCCGTTGCTTATCTCGCGGCAGGAATCCGCTTTTCTTCCGTAAAAAGATTCAAAACCGCTGTGATCAGTTATAACAGCGAGTTTCCAGCCGGAAAAACGCGAATCCAGTCCGGACATTTCCTTGTAAATATTTTCCGCCTGAGACTGATCGCCCAGTCTTTTTCCGTATGGCGGATTAGTTATAATGTATCCATTATCTTCTGATCCGGAAAAAGCGGCGAAAGGAAAACTCGCGTCTTTCATGGGGATAACTTTTAGGTTGATACCAGATTTATCGCGATCAACCGCGCGGATTCCGCGCTGAGGTTCCCTGCCCTCGGCAATATCATAAAGCCTCGCGATGTTGGAAGACGCGATGGAAACAGAACGCATATCCTCATCGCTTCCCGCGATTCTAATAACGCGGTTAAAGTCAATTTTACTTCGCAGTGATTCGCGCGCCGCTTGTCCGGTTTTACTGTCAGCAATCAGCAAATCCTCAAGCGCGAAACGCCTGCCAAGCCCCGGAGACATATCCCATGCGTACATAATCGCCTCGATTAAAATTGTGCCGGAGCCGCAGAAAGGATCGTATAACGGAAACTTGCGCTTCCAGCCGGACAAGAGCAATATTGACGCCGCGGTTGTCTCTCTAAGCGGCGCAGCGCCGCCCTCGCTCCTGTAACCTCTTTTAAAAAGCGGCTCCCCGCTTAAATCCACAAGCAGGGAAACAATGTCTTTTTCGATGTATACCCGCACTTCGGCGACTTTAACAGGTTTTATGTCAGAGGAACCGCCCTGGTTTTCTTTTTTTGTCCGCGGAATTATAACAGGTTCGGGGAGCCGGCTCATTTTATATTTTTCGCAAAGGCGCTGCGCCGCGGCTTTGTGAACAATCGCCTGAATGCTTGTTTCAGCTTTTAATAATGAACGGTTTGATCGAACCTTCGCAACCTTTAATCCCATTCCCTTTGGAATCAGTTCTTCCCAGGCAACCGCTGACGCGCCGTCAAATAAATCGTCAAAATCTTTGGCGTTAAAAACAGCGGCTTCCAGTAATACGCGGTCGGCGGCGCGAAGCCCTATCAACGCCTGATAAAGACCAGCGATATTTGTTTTAAACCTGACCCTGCCGTACAGTGAATCGTCAATTTTAAAAAAAGATTCTTCGCCTGGATGAGATATTTTAACCGGAATAAATTTTTTAATTTCGTTTGATACGGCTTTCTCGGCGCCGACAGCGCATAACGCGACTGCTGTAATGGATTTAATCATCAACCATTATACAATATCGGGAGATAACAGTCACTATTTTCCATAACCGCGGAACATTTAACGCAGCCTGTCAGAAATCGAAATAAAAAGATCAGCTAATGCGGGATCAAAATGAAGGCCCTTTCCTTCACTGATTATGTCAATTGCCTTTTCGTGGGTGAACGGTTTTTTGTAAGGTCTTTCGGAAACCAGCGCGTCATAAACATCAATTATCGCCATGAGCCTAGCGGGAATCGGTATTTTATCTCCTGACAATTTATAAGGATAACCGGTTCCATCCCATTTCTCGTGATGATAAACAGCGAAGATAAACGCGTAATCCAAAAATTCCTGACCTTCGGATTTTGCCTGAATCTCTTTTATGATTTCGCCGCCAAGAATGGTATGATTTTTCATCTTGTCAAATTCTTCGTCTGTAAGTTTACCGGGCTTTCTTAAAATACTGTCATCAATGGCGATTTTTCCCACATCATGAAGCTGCGAAGATAAAACCATCTGATCAATATTCCACGCGCCGGTATATTTTTTATATAAACCTTTTTCTTTAACCGCCTCAATAAAAATTCTTAAAAATCTGCTTGTCCTGTTAATATGCCCGCCTGTCGCGTCATCCCGCCGTTCAACAAGCTCCGCGATTGTTTCCATAACAGCGTTCTGAAGCCTGACAATTCTATCGGTTTTATCCAAAACCATTTTTTCAAGATTATTGTTATAACCGCGAAGTTCCTCTTTCTGTTTTTTAATTTCCGCGTTCGCGGTTAAAAGATTTTCATTTAATTTATTTATCTGATATGTATTAATAAATGTTCTGACTTTTCTGTTATAAAGCAGAATTTTTGTAATAATTATTATTAAAAATATATTGATAATATGAGACTGCACTCCGAAAAATTCATAAATATATTGATTCTTCAGCATTAGTATATAAACTGTTACAAGAAAATAAAGCGCGGCGAACGTAATAAAAATTTTCGGCTTAAAATCCGGCAAAAACGAAAATAAAAATATTGTTAAAAAAAACATCTGAGGAACCTGTCCTACTGTCCCTGTAAAATTTATTGTGTACTCATACAAAATATAAAAACCCGCTATCAAAAAATAACATAAAAACCACAGCAGTTTTCTTTTATTAATTTTACGTAAAAAAGTAATCGCGACATTAAAAATAATAATAATCGCGAATTCGCTGTAATCAACAAAATCAAAAAATCCGTTATCCAAATGCTGGTTAGTCAGCAAAATAAAAACAGGATTTACAAGTTTTCCGATAAAGGCGATAACAGTCAGTATCCTGATATTACGGATGCTGTTATTAAGCTGGATTTCATCAAATTTCTCCTGAAGCTCCGCCGGTACCTTTTCAATTAACGGCCGCGATAAAACCGATTTTACTTTGCTTATTAAATTTTTACTCATTAGTATCATTAAGGAACAATAAAAAAAATCTGTCAATTCCATGATTCCGGGTAAACAATTGCTTCATAATGATTTTTAAGATATACTTATTGAATATTTATGATTTTTAAACGAATAAACATAAATGCCGCTTTTTTAAAGAACAATCGGCAAAAACGCCGGACAGTTTTAAGAAAAAGGGCGGTTTTTTTAGTCATCTTTTTTCTGCCGTTAATCTCCTTAAGCGCGAATTCATTTACAGACAATTTTTACTGGTCGTTTTCCGGAAACCTTTTATACTTCCCGGCAAACAACGGAGTTGACTCTGATCCCGAGCCGATACTTCCGTCCGCGGGTTTTTCCGCCGCATGGCAGTTTTGGGGACCGCCAAGGTTTCACTTCAGGCTTGAAATAACCGAAGATATATATTTTAAAAATTATGAATACAATGTAAAACTTGGCTATCCGATGGCGAGCAATCCCGAAAACCGTTCCGCGTTTGTATTGGGTTTTCTTACAGGTCTTCAGCTAACAGGAGTAATTCCGTTTGGTCAGAGTAACGCCGCGATGCGCGTGTTTTTTGGTCCGGCATTTGATTTACGCGTTGTAGCTCTGGCTGTCGATCTGCATCCCAATGATTTAAAAGGAGATATTGACGTAAACGCGCGATTACAAACGGACGCAATAAAAAAATACTTCTGGAGCAGCGGCAGATGGTTTATGCCTGCAGCGGGTCTGGGAATTGATTTCCCGATAAATGATAATTTCCTGCTTGGTTTGGATTTTCGCGCGTGGTTTCCGGTATATAAATACTGGACAGATGATAAAACGTCAAATATTGACGGCTGGCGTTTTGGAGCTGGATTTCGCGTAACGCCTCGAAAAAAATCTTAATGAAAAAACAAAAAACTTTCGTATACAAATGTTCCTCCTGCGGACATGAAGAGCCTAAATGGCTTGGCAGATGCCCGGAGTGCGGCGAATGGAACGCTCTTATCGAAGTTCCAAAAAGCGAAACATCATCGCAGAGCCGGCTTGGATTTAAAAATGATTCAAAAGGACTGCCAAGACCTCTCCCGCTTACAGCCGTAGATCCAATGGAAGGAAACAGAATATCAAGCGGCATCGGCGAACTCGACCGCGTTCTTGGCGGCGGTATAATGACACGCTCGTCTATACTTATAGGCGGCGAACCGGGCATCGGCAAATCAACATTATTACTGCAAACCGCGTACGCCGCCTGCTGCAACGCAGCGCTGTCAAAGGGGCGCATTTTATATGTTTCCGGCGAAGAATCCGCGGGGCAGATAAGAATTCGCGCCGATCGCCTTGGATTGAGCGAAAATAAAAGCGTAATGGAACGCATCGAAATCCTTTGCACAGGAAACCTTAATGTAATTGAAACCGTATTAAATAATGTAAAGCCGGTTCTGGTTCTGGTAGATTCAGTGCAGACTCTTTTTTCTGAAGATTCATCGATGCAGATGTCAGGCAGCATAAACCAGATGAAGTATTGCTCGTATGAACTTATCGCGTGGGCAAAAGAACATGACGCCGCGTTGTTCCTGACCGCGCATGTAACAAAAGAAGGCATAATTTCCGGACCAAAAACCCTTGAGCATATGGTAGACACTGTTCTATATTTTGAGCAAAACGATAAAACATCGGGATTAAGCGGAACAGCCGATTGCCGATTTTTACGCGCGGCGAAAAACCGGTTTGGCTCTGTTGATGAAATCGGTATTTTCATAATGGGAGAACAGGGATTATCGCCTGTTGAAGATACAGGCAGAATGTTTTTGGTACGCCGAGGCGCGGAATCGGAAAATATTCTGCCGCCGGGAGTAGCTACCGCCGCTGTACTGGAAGGAACAAGAACAATCCTTGTCGAGATTCAGGCGCTTTGCATTCCGGCGAAAAGCGCGATTAGCAGGGTTTTCTCAGACAGGATAGATTCTGGCAGAGTATCGCGCATTTCAGCGGTACTTGAAAAACATCTTACAATGCAAGGTAAGCCCGGTTTAAGGCTTTCAGATCAGGATTTATACATAAACGCAGCGGGAGGCATCCGAGTGACAGAAGTGGGTGTCGATCTCGCGCTCGCGTGCGCGATTTATTCCGCGCGAACAGGTCTGTCGCTTCCCGCGGATTTAGCGGTTGCGGGAGAAATTTCGCTGACAGGAGAGATTCGCCCTGTACGAAGGCTCTCAGGGAGAATAAAAACAGCTCTAAATCTTGGCTTTAACGCGTTTTTAGCTCCATCATCGGATCAAACTGAAAAAAAAACAGGCAATCGGGAAGCAGGGATGGTTTCTTCAATAAAAGAATCGAAAGTATATGAAGCTAATAACATAAAAACCGCTATAAAATTAATATATAATATAAAATAATATACACATTTACGATAAAAATAAAATTATTACTATTCGAAGCATATATCAGATTTATTTTAACAGGTTTTTAGTTTTAGATTAATGGTGAAAATTAATAAAAAGCCTTGACATTATTATAATATACGTCTATATTTTCAAAATAAGTATAAATAAAAATTTACTTATATTGTTCTTGCGGATGACGTAAAAGCCGCATAGTTTAGTGGTTAGTTACTTTCTTATCGTTCTTTGCTGTTTACCTGTATCTGATCACATACTGTGGTTAGGTATGCTTAAATCCCTTAACAATAAAAATATCTGCGTCATAATGATGTGATTATACAAAAAACATCTTTTACATCAGGACGTGACGTGATATATTTATGCATCTTCTTACTTTAGCGAATAAAAACGCTGAGGTATATTAGAGTCGTTCGCTTTTGCGGACGTGAATACTATGGACTTATGGAATTAAATGTTCCTGGTCCAAATGTACAAAGGTACTGCGTATTGTAAATACATGTATCTGAGTACGAAGGAATTTTCTCAATGGCGAAGAAACTGTATGTCGGTAATCTTTCCTACAACACAACCGAGGATGGTCTGCGTAACCTGTTTGCGGGTTTCGGC
>JGI24695J34938_10001402_pt1 | contig 20595 bp, 19 predicted proteins | sample TergutCo191P3_FD_34938 | JGI IMG/M metagenome (IMG submission 34938)
CTTCGTTTCTCATGGGTTCTCTTATAGGCGCACCAGCTTGTTTTTTTGCTTGGCGCAGAAAAAACAAATCGGTGGCAAGCTAAACTCACCTATAAGAATGANAAAGTTGTAGTTTAAGACAAACGTTATCTCACGCTGAACACACTGTTTGNCCCTTCGGCAATATCAAGCGGTGGAACATTCATTTCATAGTTTATAGCACTTGCGGTAATCTGCTTGGTATTNTATGTGCCTGGAATAAAGATATTCAATGATAAAGACTTGCCATTGTAAATTCACAGTTGAATGGTAGCTGCTAATACCAAAACAGTTGCCCTTTAACATGTAGGAGGTGATAGGAGAAATTAGCAATGGACATAAAATATTTAGCAGTAGAGGATGATATTTCAATACACGAAAGAGAGAGCGCATTTTGGCTTTCCCGAAATATTTCATCTATACGNGTATCTCTCTATGAGTGACGGTATAAAAGAAGTTNCAAGGGAGAAGTTTCTGTACATTGGTATTAACGCCGACAACATCACATATATGCCCCTGTTAAGGTTGATGCGTGACGTAACCACTGCCCCGATTCTAGTTTCAACGACTAACTACACCATGCAAGAACAGTGCAAAGCCATAGGCAATGGTGCAGACTTATTCGGACAGATAAGCGAAAATCCAAACGATAACTACGATGCAGTTATGGCCTGTATAAACAGGCTAAACGAGCGAGCCAAACAGCCCAGACCAGAAATTGAAATAGCAACTTATCACGATATTTTAATTGCGCCATCACATCACAGGGCATTTGTTAAGGACGAAGAAATTCTTCACCTAACAAGAAACGAAATGGATGTACTTTACTATCTGACCGCCAGCAGAGGGCAAATTCTATCCCACGAACAGTTATACAGTAAAATATCAAGCAATGAACGTAGCGAAATATCCTCCGACAACATATACAACACAGTCAAGCGACTACGGAAGAAAATCAAGGAAGTTTCGGAGATTGATTATATTAAAACCATTCGTGACGTTGGCTACCGTCTTATATCCAAAAGCGAGATAACATCATAGGTTATAAGAATTGCCTGTAATGCCTTTATAATCATACGTTTATCCAAACGGCGTTTTGTTACACGCCGTTTTTTATTGTCGCAATTTGCCTCAAATGACAGACTTCTGCCCGATAAATGATAGATTCGTTTTGTATGATTTTTCCAATATGGAAAATATTGGGGAGATTGTGCTAACGCTGTGCTTTTCCCCACTTTATTGGGGAAATTGATATGCGACAGAAATTCAAGAAACGCCAAACAGCGCAATATTTCATACATAACGCTCCGAGCCTTAACTGGTTTGGAGCGTTTTTTGTTTCGACAGATTTTTATGTTTTTCCACTTAATTACATATATTTCTGTGCCGTTTTTTTGGACAAGCCCTGCGTTGTACCCCACTGTCGCTCTCCCCCAACCCTCTGTTTTGACTGAACGAGAACAAACAAAATGGAGGATAAAATCATGGCACTAATAAATATACGGAGTTTATACCCCTTCTATAATTGCGATTGTTTTATAGAAATTCCCGATGATGTTCTAAATGTGATTAGGGAATGCAACCGTGCAGAAAAAGCGTACCAACGCAAGCTGCGATACCACAAAGTAAAAACTGAAACCCTTGACGCTGAAAATGCGGATGCGGTAACGATGCGGATTATTGACAAGCCCCTAACACCTTATGAGGTTTACGCCCATAAGCAAATGACTTCACTACTCCATGCGGCAATCACTAAGCTACCAAACAAACAGGCCAAGCGGATATATGCACATTTCTTTCTTGATATGACATTTACCGAGATAGCAAACGCAGAAGGCGTAGACGAAAAGGTAGTGCGAGTTGCTATACAACGAGGTTTGCAAAAATTGCAGAAATATCTGATAAGTTTTATGTAATTCATGTACCGAAATCACAGAAAAATTCTCCTTTAATAGCAGAGGGATATGCCCTTTTGATATGTAAGTTTTATTGCACCTTGACAAAAAAAGCCCGCAAGATAACGGCGGAGCAAAATATAGCAGAATGGATACATTCGATTTATGCCGAGCCGGGCGGCTTGTGCGCCATGATGACATTATTTAATGACGGAGCGACAGACACAACGCCGTAATGCAAGCGTGGCAGCTTGCGGGCAAGGACGTATAAATCGGAATAATGATACTCCCGCCAAGTCACAGTCAGAGCGTTAAAAGCGTCGTAGGCAATGATGGCGGCGGCATGAGAACCATGCTGGGGTGAAACTCCCGTGAGGTTGCGCCAACAACCGTCCATTTTTGCATGATGTATTATGCAGATTTTTTATTTAGCCAATTTGCCAATCACCCAATAATCCTGCCATATTTTTTTGCCTGGTAGGATTTTGCATAAATACTAGAAGGGGAGATTGTTTATGACAACCGAAACAAAGAAACCACGCTTATTAACTCTAAAACAGGCCGCAGGGCTTATTGAAGGTCTAACTGAATATCGTGTACGCCAGTTATGCACGGACAACATAATCAAGTATCACAAGTTCGGCAACAAGTACATGATACCCGAACGTGAACTGCTGAAATACTTCGGTGAAACTGCTTGAAGTACATTCTTCTATTTGAGAGTATGTATGATTAAATGGTGCGTTTTTATTGTAGTTATGCCTATCTTGTGGCATAATCAAGCCAATAGAAATGCGCCATTTTCTTATTTAGGAGGATTTGAAAATGGCAACTATAACTAAACGTGGTGACACCTATCGTATAAGGACTTCATGCGGCTATGATGTAAATGGAAAACAAGTAATAAAATCTATGACATACAAGCCGCAACCGGGGATGAGCGACCGTGCCATTGAAAAAGAAGTCAATCGGCAAGCGGTACTGTTTGAGGAACAATGTAAACAGGGGCAGAGTGTAACGGCGGCGAAGTTTGAAACTTTTGCGGAAACATGGTTAAAAGATTATGCGGAAATAACCGTAAAACGTACAACCATGTGTGTATACCGTGAATTGATAAAGCGGATATATCCAGTCATAGGACACATAAGGATTGATAAAATATCGCCGCTTAACATTCAAAAACTTGTACAAACCCTAAGCAATGAGGGAATGTCACCACGAACAATAAAAACCTATGTACGTTTTGTGTCGGGCATATTAAATTATGCCATTAAAAAGCGGCTCATAACCTACAACCCCTGCACCACCGTTGATTTTCCAAAGGAACGACCCAAAGAGCAGCTAACCCATGAAATTTACAGCATTGAAGAAGTAAAACAACTGTTGGAACTGCTAAAACAGGAAGATAACGAGAAATATCCGTTTTACGTGTATTTCGTATTAGCAGTATACATGGGCGCAAGAAAAGGCGAATTGTTAGGGCTTGAATGGAAAGACATAGATTTTGATAATGATATGATTTCCATAAACCGTGCCTATTACTACAGCTATTTAGAACGTGAATATTACACCGACACGCCGAAAACAGCAACAAGCCGCCGAAGCCTAAAACTTCCCGTCCATGTGATGGAAACTTTGCGAAGTCTGCAAGTGTGGCAGGAAAAGTACAGGGAATTATGCGGCGGTTCGTGGGTGGATAATGACAGGCTTTTTACAACATACAACGGTGATGTAATGGCAACAACCGCCCCCCGCGATTACTTTCAGCGTTTTTGCAAACGTAACGGCATACGCTACATCAAGCCCCATGCGTTCAGACATTTTAACGCCAGCATCTTAATCAATAGCGGTGTTGACATTGTAACGGTTCAAGCGGCGTTAGGGCATAGTACACCTATCACGACACTAAGGGTATATAGCCACGCTTTCAACAATGCAAAAACTCGTGCAATGGAAGCTATTGCAAACGCTATTGATATTTAACAAGTGCTTGTACCTTGTGTTTGTTTCCAGTAGCATATACCATAAAATCTTGACCAAACAAAGACCAAGTGAGGTAAAGACCAAGATTTTATGAAGCAAAAAAGCCAGTGTTTATGCGGGTTTAAGGGTGAAAGGTGGCTTTACACACTTACGTGTGGTACATAAGTGCGCCATTTGTTTTTGTTGTTCAGCTAGTGAAGTAATTTTATCACATCGTTGTTGCTTTGTGCTGATGTTATCCGAACTGCGTTATTTACACCTTTCACAAATTACATTGTACTTGTTTGTAGTAAATTTACAAGAAGGGAAGTTTTCACAGCCTAAAAAATGAACGTTGGTATTTCTGTTAAGCTTCTCAATAAGGACGCCGCGGCATTTTGGACAAACAGCATTTTTAGCGGCCAGCTGTTGCAGATGAAGCTCTCTTACAGACGCATCAGGGCGGGAATATTTTGAAAGATGGCTGATAATCATATTTCGTTCGTCTTTTGAAATAACATTGGGAGATTTATTAATCACTTTTTTTATATAAGATTTGAAACTTTTTCTTTGGATAACAACAACATTGTCGGAAGTGACAGAAATATTTTTCAACGTGCACCGGTCACTGAAAACTATCAGAGAAAGAATAGGAAGCGTCGGAAACTGTGTAAGCAAAGGCTTCAAAGAATCAACGTGTGTTTGATTTTGCATGATTGGGTTATAAAAAGAAAACTTATATCCCGGGAGGGTCTGCGTCCAGTTGATATCTTTTTCATGACCGTAAATCCAGCCACTCAAATTTTTAGATTCAACAACAATTATGCATTTGCGACAAACAACAGCCAAGTCAATTTCAGTAAGCTCTCCGTTGTTTTTGGGTATGTATAGGTTGCGCAGTATTTGGCGTTTGGAAAACCATCCACGAAGCTCCCTATAGGTAAATTGTTCGCCCATAGAACCACGGTCTTTGTATTCATTTGGGTTAAGCAAATAATCAATAAAAGTTTCAATGTGGTAAAAAAATCCCATGTCTACCCCCAAACACGTCTATCAAACTCGGCTTCTTTTTCCATCTTTTTGAGAATCTTCTCGCGCTCGCGTTCTTCGAGTACCTGGCGCATGGCATTCAATCCGCTGTCCGAGGAAAGACCGACGAACCAATCACTGGTAACCTCAAAAAGTTTTGATAACATAGCCAACATTTCAAGATTAGGTTCTGTACTATATAATAGTACCAATAAGTTAGCAAATTATTAGGTGGGGAGAAACCATGGGTATAAAAAATTCGACAAAAGGCTATTTGGCACAATCTGTACGCACAAACGGAAAGCTTGTACTGCTCGTGTTGCTGGGTATATTAGTGGCAGGGATTGGTGTTTCGCTTGTGGGAATTATCCCTGAGCACAGGGCGTTAGTTTCCGTAATCATTTCTGACATACCGGCGAAGGTAACAACCCTTCTTATTCCGATTATTTTAATTCTTAAAACAAAAGACTACGCGGAATGGATTTTGGCAAACCCAAATGTAGATGTCACGAAAAAAGGCTTTATAAATGGAATGTATCTTGAAGGTTTTTTGGCATCGCTCTTGGGTCTTGTGGCATTAGCAATCATTTGGGTTGTCGCACACTTCATAAGCCCCGAAATAGTTGATATGAACGAAGGGATTGGCGTTATTGGTGGCGCACTTGGCATAGCGTGGGGCATGATAGGCTTGGTTTATTCACTTCAATTTACAAAACTTGGAGAGATTAGCGAGGGTGCGATATTGTTTGCAATTGGCTTTTTTGTTCCATTTGGGGTTGTTGTGGCAATCCAGCAAATATTTCATGCGCTTGAATTGTCATTAGCATTTATTGCTGGTGTTCCCGCTCTGGTCGGCATATTGGTGCTTGTGGTGTCACGCCCGGTAGCTGTTATATGGCAAGAAAGGGTAGATTTGTAGCGGAGAGTATAGCCGAATAAAACGGGAACGGGCCGCCACAGCGCAATCATTTCAACCGCTTAGCGGGATAATGGTATAAGAATGAGCGGTAGCGCGGAAAGATTTGTGTGGCAAAAATTTATTTGGAAGATAGGGTAATAGGCGCGGTTATGATAAACCTTGCGCCTGTTGGTGCTACGCTTGAAATGTCATCGTAAATATTTTCAGCCATAATACTTCCGTCCACTTTTTTAATTACATCTTTACAAATAGCCAATCCCAAGCCGGAATTGCCATTTGCACCTTTGTAAAACCGCTCGAAAATATGTGGCAAATCATCTTGAAGAATGCCACTACCGTCATCTTCGATTGTGATTTTGACGCGCTCATCCAACGATAAATAGCTAACCTTAACCCTAGTTTTCGCGTGTCGTATGCAGTTGGACATTATATTGTCAATCGCTCTTTGCAATTTTTCTTCGTCAGATTGCAAATTCATTTCACCGGGAGGGAAGTCAAGCTCCAATTCCTTTCCGCTTTTATTACCCAAAATTTTTATTCGCTCGGCACTATCATACAGCGTATTTTTTAAGTCAAATGATGAGATGTTGAGCGCATCCATCCCGCTGTCCAATCTTGATAAATACAAAAGCTGTGCAACCAAGCCTTCCATTCTTGAACTTTCCACAAGAATAATTTGCGAGGCTTCGTTTTTGTCTAGCACATCAGCTAAAATCCCCTCTGCGTAGCCTTGAATTGACATGAGTGGTGTCCGCATTTCATGGGAAACGTTTTGGAAAAATTGCTTCTGGTTACTTTCGTAAGTGTTAAGCATATTTGACATATTGTTCATGCTTTGTGCAAGCATATTAAATTCTTTGTAATTGAAACCGTCTACCTTTTCATTAAAATTCCCCTGTCCAATTATTTCTGCATAATTACAAAGTCGCATAATTGCTCTTTGCACAGTCGTTGAGATTAAAACAGCCAGTAAAACACTTATAATCCCGGAGGCAAAAAGTAAAATCCCCAATGTTTGGTTTATGTTCCTCATAAACATCATCGCAGATGTTATGTCGGTATAAAGCAAAACAGAAAAATATATTTCTCCGGGTATCATGTACTTTACAGCCGCTAAATAGTAGGTGTTGTTTGTACCTGCCAACCTAACCATTGCGGCATCTTCAAATGAACTTCTGTTTCCTATAAAATAATTTGCAAGAAAAATGATTTCTGAGGCTAATTCATCCTCCATTTGATGTATATTGGGTGAAACAATTTCATTAAACTCGCTAATGATAATTCCATCCGTGTTCATCATAAGTTGGCGAAGTGACCCCATCTGCCGTATTTGCAATAAAACATTTTCCATTATTACAATAGAAGGCTGCCGTCCTCTGCCAAAGGGAAGATTCATCATCATGTTATCAGCAAAGGTTTCTATATTTACAATACTTCTTGAAAGCTCACGATTCGCCTCTGCGCTAATAAAGTTATTTGTCAAAACATTAAAAAGCAATAGCACGATGGACAAAATAACAAAAAGCATACCGATAAAATTGCGGATAAGAATTAGCTTGAAACTTCTCATTTGTTACCACCTTTTCCTATCTTGAAGCCGAAACCCCAGACTGTGTCTATCAACACATTGCTGTTTGCGCTGGTCAATTTTCGGCGTAACCGCTTAACCGTGTCATCGGTTGCCCGGCTCTCGACAGCGTTGGCATATCCCCATATGGTGTTTAACAATTCCTCTCTGGATACGGCTTTGTGTTTATTCTCAATCAGATAGACAAGCAGATTAAATTCGGTTTTCGTTAAATTCAAACCCTCATCTCGGCAGTGAATGGTCATTCCGCGTGGAGCTATTTTCAAATCTTCGTAGGTAATTTCCTCAGATTCAGCTTCTCCCTTCGCGGCAGCTTGGGTGTCCAAATCAACCCTGCGGAGAATTGCCTTCACGCGCATGGTTAGCATCACAGGACTGAATGGCTTTGTGAAATAGTCATCGCTTCCCAGCGAAATCCCCGAAATATAATCTTCTTCTGTGTCTTTCGCGCTTAGCATGATTATGGGTACGCCGGATTCTGCTCTCAGCTTTGTACATATTATTAAGCCGCTACTCCCGGGCATCATAATGTCAAGGATTACCAAGTCGCATTGCTTCTTATTAAATGCCTCCAAAAGTAAATCCCCTGTTTCAAATACTTCAACTTGGTATCTTTCTTTTTCCAAAAAGGCTTTTACCAAATTACGGATATTTGCTTCATCATCGGCTACATAAATTAGCTTCTGCATAAAATCACCTTTTTAATAATACCATGCCAAGTCTATTGAATAAAACAGCAAATCGGTTTTGCCACAAAGTTGCCACAGAATTTCGGAGATTTTTCCGCAGGTTGAAATGTAGAATACACACATAACAGCAAAATCAAGCGTGGACACTCTTTTGCCACAAATATTCCGCAGAATTTCGGAGATTTGCCGCACAAGGCAGTGTAAATACATAAAATCAGAAAGCAGGGAATTTCAATGTTCATATTTCAAAACGCTTTGCAAAACTTGATGCGTAATAAGGGACGGAACATCTTACTGTCCGCTATCATTTTTGCCATTATCGCCACCACAGCGGTTACGCTGATTATCAACAACACGGCAAACGGGATTATTGAAGATTACCGTGTGCGCTTTGGCAGTGAAGTTAATATTATTCCCGATACTGCCCAAATAATGGACAATATCGGTGGCATGTTCGGCGGCGGCGGTGGTTTTGGCGGCATGTTCGGCGGCGGTGGCGGCGGAGGATTTGGCGGCAGGGGTGGTCTTATTCCCCAAGTTACCCCTCAGCAATATCTCGCTTTTGCACAATTACCCCAAGTGCTTTCTTATGACATGACGGCAACCCAACCTGCATTTAACGAGCATCTCTATGTAGTTGATGGTGACGTTGACATTGAAATCGGTGGCGGTATGTTTGGTGGCGGTGGCATGGGCGGTATGTTTGGTGGTGGTGGCGGCATGGGTGCGGCCATGGCCGGTGGCATGAACATAGAAGAATTTGGGATGCCGAATGTCCGCTTACAGGGCAATTATTGGGAAGATTTCCACATGGGGCTTAGAGAGTTAGTAGATGGGGCATTTCCCCAAGCCTATGGTGAAGCCATAATAAGCATGGAATTGGCAGAATTAAATGGCGTTGTAGTGGGAGACACCCTTCGCCTGTACACACCTATCATGCCGGCAGATTCTGATGAAATGTCCTTAACTGCCAGAAATTTAACCATTGTGGGCATCTATTTTGATATGACCCAAGAAAATATTACAGGCGGTTTTGTCCGAGCGGCGTTCTTAAACAGGCGAAATGAAGTGCTTACAACGCTGGACACCGTTACCGCATCCATTGGTTACAGCGCGAACGGTGTAAATATAACAGCAACCTACTTTCTACGTGAGCCGGAACTGCTTCCCTATTTCGAAGCAGAATTGAGAAATCTCGGACTTGACCCGATGATGTTGGTAACAACAAACGATGCCGCATACTATGCCATTGTTCAGCCTGTTATGGGGCTTAGAGATATTACCTCCACTTTTATGATAATTGTACTTGTGCTGGGTGGAATCGTGATGGTATTTCTTGCATCCATATCCATTCGGGAGCGGAAATATGAAATCGGCGTTCTTAGGGCAATGGGAATGAAAAAGCGCAAGGTCGCTTTGGGATTATGGGCAGAAATGCTCACTATTACACTAGTCTGCCTTGTGTTGGGATTGACCGTAGGAACAGTGGTTGCACAGCCTATTTCTGATACCTTGTTGGCGGCACAGATTGAAAATATAACCCCGGTGGTCGAAGAAACAACAACAGGCGGCATGAGCGGAATGTTCGGCGGCGGTGGTGGTTTGGGCGGTATGCTCGGCGGCGGCAGATTAGGCGGTATGCTCGGCGGTGGCAATCAAGTGGATGCAGAGCCATTGTCCGAGCTGGATGTTTCCCTCGGTACAATAACAATCTTGCAGATAATCGGAATTTCCCTGTTTTTGGCAACAGTAGCCGGGGTAGTATCCACAATGAGAATTACCAAGTACGAACCCATCAAAATTCTTATGGAAAGGAACTAGGTGATGACATGAGCGTATTAACCTTAAAGAACGTGACATACAAATACGAAGGCACAACAAAAAATGTGCTAAACGGCATAAGCAGTGAATTTGATGCCGGAAAGGTATATGCCATTGTGGGAAAATCTGGCTCCGGCAAATCTACACTGCTATCACTAATCGCCGGATTGGACAATTGCACAGGCGGCGCGATATGGTGTGGCAAAAAGAACTTGAAAGAACTCGACAGAGATTCCTACAGGTCTAACCATATTGGCGTAGTTTTCCAAGCCTATAATTTGCTGACAAATGCCACTGCCGTGGAGAATATTGTACTCTCCATGTACATCAGCAATGACGGCTCCTTCAACAAAAAAGAAAAGAGAAAACAAGCCTATTCCCTTCTGGAAAAGGTTGGCATAGACAGGGAGAAGGCAGACCGCAAGGTGCTAAAACTCTCCGGCGGCGAACAACAGCGCGTAGGAATTGCCAGAGCCTTATCCCACAACCCGGAAATTTTAATTGCCGATGAACCCACAGGTAATTTAGACAACGATACAGAGGACGATGTACTCGAAATGTTTACGTCCTTTGCCCGTGAAGAAGGCAAGTGCGTCATTATCGTTACCCACTCAAGCAAAGTAGCCTCTGTTGCAGATGTAAAATTAAATATGAAAAATGGGGAATTATCGAATGTCAGTTAAATTCCAATAACCCTTTGCAGAAAGGAAGAATGACCATGACAAAAAGAGTGTATATTGCCGATGATGAAGCTAATATCAGAAGTTTAATCAAAGCATTTCTGGTAAAGGCCGGGTATGATGTTACTGATTTTGAAAATGGGGATGCACTGCTTTCAGCATTTGTTGATGAACCTGCGGATTTGGTCGTTTTGGATGTTATGATGCCGGGTTCAAATGGATTTGTTATATGCAAAGAACTGCGAAAAAAAAGCACTGTGCCTATAATTATGCTGACGGCGAGAGACAGCGATTTAGATTATGCTACAGGATTGGATTTGGGTAGTGATGATTATTTAATAAAACCATTCAGTCCGATGGCATTGGTAAAACGCGTTCAATCTATATTGCGGCGAATAGATATTGAACGCGAAGCGGCAAAGCAACCGGATAACCTTCTCTCGTTCATTTCCATCATGAGCAATGAGATGAAAATTCCGATGGGTGCGATTGTTGATATAGCAAACAACGGTCAATGTGCAAAACATATGTTTCTTCATTTAACTTTTCAAAGCGGTTAGAAGGGGTTTCAAATATACTGGGTGTTCAATTAGCGGAGGCTCCATAAATGTCCATTTACTTTAGCGATGAAGAATTTGCAAAGTTAAAAAATATGCTGTGTGTTTACGGTTGGGGTTTGGAAATGTTATTAACAAAGTTGAACATTATCCGGCGTGACCTTTCTTTATTCCAAGATAAAAGCCCTATCGAACACATAAGAACCCGAATTAAAACGCCGGATAGCATTGCAAAAAAACTACATAATTTGAATTTTGACTTAACCACTGATAACGCAAGAAATAAACTGTTCGATGTTGCCGGTGTACGAATTATTACACCATTTGCCAAGGATATTTATTTCTTGGCAGAGCTTTTGCGAACTGTACCCGACATGTATATTTTGAATGAAAAGGATTATGTCGGAAATCCAAAACCAAGCGGATACCGTAGCTATCACATTATCGCAGAAGTGCCCATTTTCTATTCCGGCAAAACAGAAAATATGCCTGTAGAAATTCAAATTCGAACAGAAGCCATGAATTTTTGGGCAACTCTGGAGCATAAGGCTCGTTATAAATATGCTGAACACATCCCAGACCATCTGAGTGATGAGTTAGTGATAATTTCAGAGAAAATTGACGAGTTAGACAGCCGAATGTACCTAATCCATGAAATCATTTCGCTGATAAATCAGGATGTCCATGATTGTATAGCCGAATGAAACGCAAAAGCCCACTATCAACTAAGGTTGAATTAGTGGGCTTGCCTGGTGGCAATCCAAACGCAAGCGTCATTATCCCAAATAAAATCAATTTTGTATGTGTTTAACATAAGAACCTCCTGAAATATTTATATTCGGCTATAGCAAGCTAAGTTAAAGGCTTCCCGGAAAACCCAGGAAGCCTTTGTTTGCAATAGCCGACTGTCGGACTCGAACCGATAACCTGCTGATTACAAGTCAGCTGCTCTACCAATTGAGCTAAGTCGGCGTGTGGGTGCGGGGTTGGTTTACGCGCCGCACTGTTTGCACACTTTTAAGGGTTTACCGTCGTCGGATTTCTCCCATAGGATTTTTACGCCGGTACGGTTGCAGAGGGGGCAGGTGCCGCGCCAGTCCTTGTTGAGTTTGGCCAGCTTGCCGCGCTTGGGTTTTGGCATGGGTGTGCTCCTTATCGAAATAGATTTTCAACCCGCGCATTATACGGGCTGGCGGGGCTTGTGTCAAATTAATACACCAATTTCTGTGCAAGATATTCTTCAAGGGACGCGATGGCAATGCGTTCTTGTTTCATGCTGTCGCGCTCGCGGATGGTTACGGCGTGGTCGGTTTCGGATTCGAAGTCGTAGGTCAGGCAGAAGGGGGTGCCGATTTCGTCCTGGCGGCGGTAGCGTTTGCCGATGGAGCCGGTGTCGTCGTAGTCGCAGTGGAAATGCTTCGAAAGGGCGTGGTAGATGGGCAGGGCGTTTTCACTCAGCTTCTTGGAGAGGGGGAGGATGGCGGCCTTTACCGGGGCCAGAACCGGGTGGAAGCGCAACACCGTGCGGACATCGGGCTTTTCCGGGGTGCCCAGATTTTCCTCATCGTAGGCTTCGCACAGGGCCATAAGGGTGGTTCGGGTGGCACCCAAAGAGGGCTCGATGCAGTAGGGGATGAAATGGGTATTTTTCTCCGCGTCGAAGAGGGTCATGTCCTCGCCGGAATGTTCCATGTGCTGTTTCAGGTCAAAATCCGTGCGATTGGCGATGCCCCAGAGCTCGCCCCAGCCAAAGGGGAATTTGTACTCGATGTCCGTGGTGGCTTTCGAGTAGTGGGAAAGCTCCTCGGTGCTGTGGTCGCGGATGCGCAGATTTTCTTCACAGATGCCGATGCCCTTGAGCCAGTCGATGCAAAATTGCCGCCAATAGGTGAACCAATGCTCGTCCGTGCCGGGCTCGCAGAAAAATTCCAGCTCCATTTGCTCAAATTCCAAGGTGCGGAAGGTGAATTTTCCGGGGGTAATCTCGTTGCGGAAGGCGTGGCCGATTTGCCCGATGCCGAAGGGGAGCTTGCGGCGGGTGGTGCGGGCCACGTTTTTGAAATTGACGAAGATGCCCTGGGCCGTTTCCGGCCGGAGATAGACGGTGGTCTGTTTGTCCTCGGTCACGCCGGTGAAGGTCTTGAACATCATGTTAAACTGGCGAATCTTGGTGAAATCCCGCTTGCCGCAGGAAGGGCAGGGGATTTTTTTCTCCTCGATATAATCGCCCATGCGGTCGTTGGACCAGCCGTCGGGGGTTTCGGCCAGCCCGTTCTCCAGGCAAAAGTCTTCAATAACTTTATCTGCGCGGAAGCGTTCTTTACAGGCGCGGCAGTCCATCAGCGGGTCGTTGAAGCCGCCCACATGCCCCGACGCTTCCCACACCAAGGGGTTCATCATCAGGGCGCAATCCACCCCCACATTGTAGGGGCTCTCCTGGATAAACTTCTTCCACCAGGCGCGCTTCACGTTATTTTTCAGCTCCACGCCCAGGGGGCCATAATCCCAGGTATTGGCAAATCCACCATATATCTCACTGCCCGGGAAGACAAAGCCCCGGCTCTTGGACAAGGCGACAATTTTCTCTAAGGTTTTTTCCGATGCTTGCATAATACATTCCCTTCCAAAATAAAATCCCCTTGCGCGAATATATATCCAGCGGAAGGAGATGTCAAGAAAAGTCCGGTTTCTCCCGTTTGGGCAAGTTTAATGCCACCAGTACATTCCCGAGGGAAAGCACCGCCGCGATGAAGAAAACGTACTGGGGCCCCCAGGCCGCCCAGGCCAGGCCGCCCAGTAGCGCGCCCACAATGGAGATAACGTGGTCGATGCTCATTCCCGTGGAGAGGGTGGGGGAAATCTCCGAGGGGTCGATGGCGATGGTGCGCAGGTAGAGGGTGCGTATCATGCCCAGCTGCATGGTCATCCGGTCTATGATGAAAAGGATGTAGACCAAAATTACGGGAATCCCCACCATGGCAAAACGCCCGGAATCCAGCCCGCCGCTCATCACCCCGAAGAGTATGTATATGAAAATGAAGGAGAAGCCCTCCACGTACATCATGGCCTTTACCCCCAGGCGGTCCGTCATCCGTCCGGCGAAGGGGATGAAAAAGATGCCCAGAAAGGAGCCAATCATCCCCAGAATGGCCAAGGTATCGGCCTGGCGCAGGAGAATATCTATCAGCACCCAGGGCCCAAAAACACCGGCGATTTGCTTATGTGCCCCGTGGAGGGAGGCGAGTATGTAGTAGAATTTATATTCCCTGCGGAAGAGGAAGCGACCCTTTCCGGTGTTAATGCGGGGGTCGCCGATGAGCCTTCGGATGATGAGCAACAGCACGATAACGCCCAAAACAAACACACAGGCGATGAGAAAGGGGAAGCGAATCCCGCCTTCGAAGTGGAAAACCCCGGTGCGAAACCCGATGAAGACAATCAGCCCCACCAGGAACGCCGTGCCCGTGCGCACGGCGTTGACCAGGCCGAATTTGCGCCCCGTGTTTTCCGTGCCGATGATGTTGAGTGCGATGGAGTCCTTCAGGGGCATGTAGAGATGCATCCCCATGGAATTGATAAAGAGGAAAATGAGCATGATGCCGAAGGGCGGGGTAAAGACGCCCAGCAAAAGCAAGCCCACAATGGTTAAAATCTGGGCTACGATGGCCAGTTTGACCTCCCCCAGGAAGGCAAGCAGGGAAATGACGATAACCGCGATGAGGCCGGGGATTTCACGCGGGAACTCGATGAAGCCGCGTTGCGCCGGGGTTACGTGGTAGACCTCGAAATAAAAATTGCTGTACAGGCCCTCGGACAAGCCCGCCGCCAGCGCGGTCAGTGCGGTAGCGGCGAGGAAAACCCCGAAGGCCCGCTTTTTGTTTTGGTCGGTCATCGTTTATGCCCCTTCCGTGGCGGCTTTGTGTTGTTCGGATGTGCGGCGGTGGTGCTCCAGTTGGGATTGCACCGCGCCGTGGCCACGGCGGCTGGGCTTTTTATAGGTGCCGTCGGGCTGTTGCACCCGGCGTTTTACGTTGTCGGCCAAGGACAATTCCAGCTGTGCCATCAGCTCGTTTTGCAACAGCGGGTCCTCTATGGGGAAAAGTACCTCCACCCGGCGGTCCAGATTTCGCGGCATCCAGTCCGCGCTGGAGAGGAACACCCGGCGGCGGGAAGCCGCGCCGAAAATATACAGGCGGTTATGCTCCAGGTACCGGTCCACCACGCTGGAAACGGTGATGTTCTCGCTCAGGCCGGGCACCCCGGATTGCAAGCAACAAATGCCGCGCACCAGCAGACGGATTTTCACCCCGGCTTGGCTGGCGCGGTACAGGGCCTGTATCATCTCGATGTCCGAGAGGGCGTTCATCTTGGCGGCAATTTCTGCGGGGTTGCCCGCCTGGGCCTGGGCGATTTCCTCCTCGATAAGCCGGAGCAGTTCCGGGCGCAAAGTAGCCGGAGCCACGGTGAATTTCTGCCATTCCATGGTCTTCGAATATCCGGTGAGGACGTTGAACAGCACGGAAGCGTCCTGGCCGAAGGTTTCGCGGCAGGTGAAAAAGCCCGTGTCGGTGTAGAGCTTTGCCGTGGATTCGTTGTAATTTCCGGTGCTCAGGTGCATGTAGCGGCGGATGCCGTCGTCCTCCCGGCGCACCACCAGACAGCATTTGCAATGGGTCTTCAGGCCGATGAGCCCGTATACCACATGTACCCCCGACCGCTCCAATAGCCGGGCCCAGTTGATATTGTTTTCCTCGTCGAAGCGGGCCTTGAGCTCCAACAGCACCGTCACCTGCTTGCCGCTTTCTGCGGCTTTTATCAGCGCGGCAATAATAGGTGACTGGCCGCTGACCCGGTACAGCGTTTGCTTTATAGCCAAAACCCGCTCGTCTGCGGCGGCCTCCTGCACAAAGCGCACCACGCAGTCGAAGGACATATAGGGATGATGCACCAGCACATCCCGCTCGCGGATGACGTCGAACATGCTCCGCTCACTGATAAAATCCGGCGCGGGCTTGGGCAGTATGGGCTTGTGGCGCAGGCGGCCAAATTCCGGGTCGAGGGCGAAGTTCATCCAGGCGGTTAAATCCAGCGGGCCGCTTAACTCATAGATTTTCTCCGGGGTTAGCCCCAGTGCCTTGTTCAACAGGGCCTTGGCGGCGGAGCTGAGCCCCTTTTTGGCGTTTACGATTTCCACCCGCATGGGGTCGCCCCAGCGGCGGTCCCGTATGGAGCGGGCCAATTCCACCAGCAAATCGTCGGTTTCCTCTTCGTCGATGGTCAAATCCGAACTGCGGGTCACGCGGAACAACGCCGTGCGCTTCACCTCATAACCCATAAACAGCCGCTCGATGTGGGCCAATATAATTTCCTCCAGCATGATATACCGGTGGAAGCCCGGCAGGGCAAAGACCCGGGGCACCACCGTGGGTACCTGCATCACGGCATAACGGGGCCCCCCGCCCCGTTCCTCGATGATGCGCCAGCGTCCATCCTCCTCGTCCCATTCCACGGTACGCACAGGCAGATTGTCGCTGTCCGTCACCAGCTCGATGAATAGATTCACCGTCCGGTTGTTCAAAGTGGGGAAGGGGCGGCTCTGGTCGATGGCCATGGGGGTGAGAATTTGATACAACACCTCGTGGAAATACGCGTCCACGTAGGCGCGTAGTTTATCGTCCAGTTGCTGGTAGGTCAGCAGGGTGATGCCCTCTTTTTCCATGGCGGGGAGGATGCTACGGGTGAAGCAGTTGTATTGCTTGGCCACCATGGCCTTCACCTGTGCCGTGATGGTGGTAATTTGTGCAGCAGGGCTCAGCCCGGTTGCGTCGGGGCGTTCGCCGTGCCAAATGGGCGGCACCCGCACCATGAAGAACTCATCCAGATTGGACGCGCTGATGGCAAGGAACTTTAGCCGCTCCATGAGGGGGTTTGTCGTATCCTGTGCTTCCTCCAGCACACGCTCGTTAAACTCCAGCCAGCTCTGTTCGCGATTGATAAAAATACTCTCCATTATACCTTCCTCACCCTCAGTTGCGCCTTCAAGCCAAATACCTCCGCGAAGAATTGCCCCTTCTCCGCGAAGGCCCATTGCTCTAGTGCCGCGTTGGTTTGCGTGCTTACCGTGATGGTCAACGCGCCGTCGGTCAGCCTTGTATCTATTTCAGAAAATTTCTGCGTATAGCTACGGTCCAGGGCGTCGGCCAGCTTCAGCAATGCCACCAGCTTCGACACCCGCACCTTTTCCTCCCGCTCCAGCACCGCGTAACAGGCGTCGCCCTCCCACGGCGCGAGCCAGGAGTGGTACCGGCATATCAACGCCACGATTTCCGTTTCCTTGGCTCCCAGCCCCACGATATCCGACGCCCGCACGATGTCATAGGAATGCAGATGATGGTCACGGATATTCACAAACTCTCCGGTCTCGTGCAAAATGGCGGCGACATTGAGCAACAATTTGTCCCGCGTGCCCAGCCCGTGGAGCTTTTTCAGCTTATCGAAAATGGCCAAAGCAAAATCCCGCACCTGCTTCCCGTGGGCCATATTGCACCGGTACCGCTCCGCCAGCAGACGCACAGAAATCTCGGTACTGCGCGCCAACCGTTTGTCCATAGCCGCGAACCGCTTGGGGTGAAGCATGTCAAACAGCACCGCGTCGCAAGGAAGCATCCGCGAAGCACTCAGGGTCTGCGCCTGGGTCAGGGCAAGCAAATTCTGATAAATGCACACCGCGGGCAACAGCGCGTCCGCCTTCTCGATGGGTAAATTAAACTCGGCGGCGATGCGCTCCGGGGTCTTGCGCTTGATTTTCTCCCCCAGCTCCAGCAAGCACGCCCTGGGCAAGGCGAAAAGGGGCGCGTCGGCGGCGTCCACCCCCGTCAGCCGTGCAATCAAATCAATCTCCTGCCCGCTCACAATAAAATGGGCAATCCCCTGGGGGATGGCCGCCGCCAAATGCTGGGTAAAGCTCATGAGATACTCTTCCAGCAAGCGGTGAAATTCCCGGGTATACTCCTGCAACTGCCCGAACAATTCCCCCATGCGCAAGCTCCCCACGGGGATGTTCCAGGTCTGGGGCACCCGCCCGTTTTCCAGCAAATTGACACCGATATTCCCCGTCCCGATATAGACCATCAGGGCACTTTGCTTCAGGCTGTCCTCGGCATAATGGCTCAACAGCTTATATATCAGCCGCTTCTCGTCCAAATCATCCATCAAATCCACGTTCACGCCGGTTTTAATCTTTATCTGGTCCAAAATATAATCAATATTCATGGCCTCCCGCGCCTCGGCATTGGCCACCGTCCGCACATGCCTCACCCCATAACCCTTCGCCGCCAGCAGAAAATTCTTAATCACCTCACAGGCCCTATCCACCTTGTCGAAGCGCATTTTCCCCGCGTGGAAGGTATCCCGCCCCAGGCTAAGGGGATAACGCAAGCTCTCCAGATACCGCACCCCCTCCCGCTCGCTTTCGGGATGGGTCCGCGCCTGGGCAATATGCAAGCGCAGTTCGCTGGAATCAATGTCAATAACAGCGGCAATAGGGGGCTTCTTGGGGTTCATTTTACCGGGCATGGTATCACCTTGGGGGATTGGATATAATTAATGAACATTATATTACTATACCACAATATACACGTAGCGGGGAAAAAGATAAAAGCCGCGAACGCGGCTTTTGGGCAGTCAAGCATTTATTTTACAAAAAATTATGGTGTGTGGGGGTTTCCTACCCCGCTACAGTCCTCCGGGGGGGTCTTCTGCGGGCTTTACGGTAAATGGGCTGGCGGTTCTCGTTGAGCACCAAAGTGGGGGGCGAGTTGGACTCCACCGTTTCCCGGGTAACGATGCACCGTTCCACCAGATTGTTGGAGGGCACATCATACATAATGTCGGTAAGCACGCCCTCTACGATGGCACGTAGGCCCCGTGCCCCGGTTTCGCGCTCCAAGGCCTTCTTCGCGATGGCGCGCAGGGCATCCTCCTCAAATTCCAGGCGCACGTTATCCAGCTCCAGCAGGTATTCGTATTGCTTGGTCAGGGCGTTCTTGGGCTCACTCAAGATGGAGACCAGCGCGTCCTCGTCCAGATTATTTAGGGTGACAACCACGGGCACGCGGCCAATCAGCTCGGGAATCAAGCCATAGCGGTGCAAATCCCGGGGCTGGACGTGTTGCATCATGTCCTCGGAAAGCTTTTCGGCCTTGGTCTTTACCTCCGAGCCGAAGCCGATGACTTTTTTGTTCATTCGTTGCTCGATGATGCGCTCCAGGCCGCTGAACGCGCCGCCGCAGATAAATAGTATGTTCGTTGTGTCGATTTGTATGAAATCCTGATGGGGATGCTTACGCCCGCCTTGGGGCGGCACGGAGGCGATGGTGCCCTCCAGAATTTTAAGCAAAGCCTGTTGCACGCCCTCGCCGCTCACATCCCGGGTAATGGAGGGATTGTCCGACCGGCGGGATATCTTGTCCAATTCATCAATATAAATAATCCCCTGCTGGGCGCGCTCGATGTCATAGTCCGCCGCCTGAATCAGCTTGAGCAGAATATTTTCCACGTCCTCGCCCACGTATCCGGCCTCGGTAAGGCTGGTGGCGTCGGCAATGGCGATGGGTACCTGCAAAAAACGTGCCAGCGTCTGGGCCAGGTAGGTCTTTCCCACCCCCGTGGGGCCGATGATGAGCACATTGCTTTTTTGCACCTCCACGTCCGCGCCGCCCATTTGCTCGGTGGCAATGCGCTTATAATGGTTGTACACCGCCACACTTAGTGCCACCTTGGCGCGGTCCTGGCCGATGACGTACTCATCCAGAAATGCTTTGATTTCCTTGGGCTTGGGCAGGGCGTAGGTTTCGCTCAAATTGGGGGCGTCCCCGATTTTTTCGTCCAATGTCGCCACGCACAGCTCCACGCACTCGTCGCAAATCCACACGCTGGGGCCGGCGATAATCAGCCCCGCTTCATCCGGGTTCTTGCCGCAGAAGGAGCATCGCCCCCGCTCCCGCTCGTCATACCTACTGGGCATTGGCTTTCCCCCCCGGGGTGATTATTTTGTCTATCAAGCCGTATTCAAGGGCTTCCTCGGCGGAAAAGAAATTGTCGCGGTCAGAGTCCCTGGCAATGGTTTCCACGCTTTGCCCCGTGCATTGGGCAAAAATACGATTAAGCCTATCCTTGGTTTTAATGATATGCTCGGCATGAATCATAAAATCCGACGCCTGGGAGCGGCCAATCCCCCCGGAGGGCTGGTGGAGCATCACTTCAGAGTTGGGCAAAGCCGACCGCTTGCCCTTGGCACCTCCGGCCAGCAAAAACGCGCCCATGCTTGCGGCGAGCCCCACACAAATGGTAGCCACGTCGCACTTGATATAATTCATCGTGTCGTAGATGGCCATACCCGCCGAAATGGAGCCGCCGGGGCTGTTGATATACAAATT
>JGI24695J34938_10001404_pt1 | contig 20578 bp, 13 predicted proteins | sample TergutCo191P3_FD_34938 | JGI IMG/M metagenome (IMG submission 34938)
TTCCATCTTAACGCCTCCTAAACGATATACCAGATAGATCACTGGTTGTTGGCGCTAATATTAATTTTTTACAACTCGATATAATTTTGAAGGTTTTTTATAGGAGTCCTAAAAGGTTATTTAATGGAAAAATGAAAAATTAATCTTATGGTATTTTGTCTAAATTTTGGCTAAAAATGTTAGGTAAAAAAGAGGTTATTTTTCTGTTTTTCTTGTATAATCTGAAAAGAAAATATTAATCTAAAAGGTTGAGTACTTTAAGATACCAGTTTATACGTAACTATAGAAGTGCGAAAAATTAATTTTTTAGTTTTCTTTTTTCTCAGGTAGTATTTTATTAAGAACTATGCCTACTATCGCGGCTAACGCGAGAGGCGAGAAAGAAAGCGTAAACGAGTCGAATGTCAAGGAAGGCTGCGCTCCGCCAAGCGCCAGTACCATAATGACCGCGAAGATGAAAAGGTTTCTTGGCTGCTTAAAATCAACATTATTTTCAACAAGATTTCTGGCTCCCACAGAAGCTATCATGCCAAAAAGAACGATTGAAATGCCTCCGATAACAGGACCTGGTATAGTGGAAATTACCGCGCTGAGTTTTGGGAAAATACTTAAAAGGACAGCGAAACACGCCGCGATTCTCATAACAACAGGATTGTAAACTCTTGTTAAAGCCATAACGCCTGAGTTCTCGGAGTATGTAGTGTTAGCGGGTCCTCCAAACATAGCGGAAATACTGGAAGCGATGCCATCGCCTAAAAGCGTGCGGTGCACGCCCGGAGACTGGAACGGATCGCGCCCAGTCAGCGCTTTAATCGAGTTCATGTCGCCAAGATGCTCAACAACAGTGGCTATCGCGACAGGAGCGATTATCATGATCGCGTTCGCGTTAAATTTCGCGATTGTAAAACTCGGAAGCCCAATCCACGCGGCTTCTCTTATCGGGGTAAAATCAACATTGCCTGTTACAGCCGCGACTATGTAGCCGATAACAAGACCGCATATAACAGGAAGCAGTTTTATAAAACCTTTCAGAAAAATGCTGACAACGGCGACAACAAGAAAACTGACAAGGGCTATCCACCAGTTCTCCTGCGCGCTGCTGATCGCGACAGGAGCCAGCATTAAGCCAATGATTATTACTATAGGGCCTGTAATAATCGGAGGAAACAAAGACAGAACTCTTTTTACGCCAAGGGCGTAAACAAGCAAAGCGAACAACAGATATACAAGACCGGAAACTACGATTCCGCCTTGAGCGTATTCGCGCCCGTACAGCGCGGAGACAGCCACGATTGGCCCGATAAAAGCGAAAGAGGAGCCAAGAAATATCGGCACTTTTCCTTTTGTCACAAGATGAAACCATAATGTACATACACCCGCCATGAATAACGAAACGCCGATATCTAATCCCGTAAGAATCGGAACTAGAACCGTCGCTCCAAACATTGTAAATGTATGCTGGACACCCAATACAACTTTTTTCCCAAGCGTCAAATCGTCTTGATATTTTTCAAATATAACCATGATTTTCCTCCGGTATTACAGTCTAATAAAAAATCAAGAAAATGTTAAGACGTTAAAAAGAAAAAAAAATTTTATTAAAACGGACTGTAAAAACGATTGCCGTCGTAAAAGGTGTAAATCATTCCCGCCGCGAAAATTAAAGCGCCAATAATTAACACAGCATAATCGCTTTTTTTAAATGGTTTTTCCGAATACCATGTTCTTTTTTTATGTTTCCCGAATCCGCGCAGTTCCATCGCGCGGCTTATTACATCAATACGCTCTAAGGATGAAATAATTAAAGGAAGCAAAAGCGGCACTGTTCTTTTTATACGTTTATACCATGACGCTTTTTTTGAAAGCTCAAGACCTCTTGCCTGCTGAGACTGGTAAATCGCTTCAAAGTCCCGCTGAACATCCGGAATATATCTTAAGGTAAGGCTTACAGAGTAGGAAATTGTATAGGGAACTCCAATCTTGTTAAGTGAAGCGGCAAACTCGCTAGGATGCGTTGTGACAATTAACAGAAGGGCTGGAGGAATAATCGTGATGTATTTTAAGAATACATTAAACTCATAAAAAAGCTGCTCGTAAGTGAGGGTAAAGCGCGTGCCGCTGTCGATGATGACATTTCTTGTTCCGTATATGCTTACTCCGTGTTCAGGAGAAAAAAGATAAATCGCGGCGAGATTCAAGATAAGAAAAAAAATCATCATTTTTATGATAAATGAAACGTCTTTAAACTTTACTTTAGAAATTCTAAAAATAACAATTCCAAGTATCGATAAAAAAATCAGGATAAAAGTCTCAAAACTTGTCATGACAAGCACAGACCAAAAAAGGAAAACAATTAATTTTACAGCTCCCGTAAGAGAATGAACAGGAGAATCAATTTTAATATAAGATAACATTCTCTTTTTAATCATGTTTTTCTCTTTTTAACATTCTTTGATTTCTGTCGTAATAAATAAATTTTTCTACAAAGACTTGAGGATTGTCAAGGCGGGCGTTTAAGGCAAGCTCATACAGGCTTGTCCTTTTTAGCGAAGCCTTGTTAATAATGTCATCGTCTGTAAGGACCTCATAAGGTTTTTTATCAGCGACGCGTTCGCCTTCACTTAACACTAAAGCCCTTGTTGTATATTCCAGCATCAGGTGCATGTCGTGGGTTATCAGCATTAGAGAAATTTTTAAATCGCTGTTTAATTTATATAGAAATTCCATAAACTCGGTGTAATGCCTGTAGTCCTGCCCCGCTGTCGGCTCGTCAAGTATTATAAATGAAGGGCGTAACACAAGTATTGAGGCGATTGTGAGCCTTTTTTTCTGTCCAAAACTCAGCGCGTTTACAGGCCAGTTTCTGAAAGGATATAAACCGCATATTTTAAGAGATTCATATACTCTTTCCTTTGTTTCAGTTTCTGTAAAGCCGCGGCATTTTAAGCCAAAAGCTGTTTCCTCATAAATTAACGGGAACGAAATCATCTGATTTGGGTTTTGCATAACGTACCCGATTTTCTCGGCTCTCTGCGTAATGGAAAGTTCTGATAAATCTTTGCCGTCAAAAAAAATTGAGCCGGAATCAGGATTAACAAAGCCGCAGATACATTTAGCGAGCGTTGATTTCCCCGAGCCGTTCCTTCCCACTAAAGCGATACACTCGCCTTTTTGAACCTTAAAAGAAATACCTTTAAGCGCTTCATCGCCTTTATCGTCATACCTGAACCGCACATCGCGCGCTTCAAGAGCGATATCCTCCGGCTTTTCCCCGCTATTATCCGCGCTCTCAATTTTTATCCGCGAGTCCCATGTTTTTAACTGTTCATAATCGCATGTCAGCGTTTTTGTATGCTGAGGGTTCATATCAGGCTGTATAGCGATGCCGGCGTATTTTAACGCGTTAATATAAAGAGGCTCCCGGATTCCTGTTTTTATTAATGTATCAGAAGAAAGAAGCTCCGCCGCGTTTACGCAGGAAACGATTCTTCCTTTATCCATTACAATGATTTTATCAACAGGTCTGTAAAGCGCGTCCTCAAGGCGGTGTTCAACAATTATTATTGTTTTTCCTGTGCTCTTATGAAGCTCGTCGATCAACTCGATTGTTTCTTTTCCGGCGGCGGGATCAAGGTTCGCTAAAGGTTCGTCAAAAAGCAAAATCTCAACATCATCAACTAAAACGCCGGCGATTGAAACGCGCTGTTTTTGCCCGCCTGACAAATCATGAGGGCTTTTGTCAAGGTGAGATGACATGCCGACAAGTTCCGCTGTCTCAAAAGCGCGTTTACGCATCCGCGCCGCCGGCTCGCAGTCGTTCTCCTGAGCGAACGCGATATCCTCAGCGGCGTTCAAGCCTACAAACTGCCCGTCTGTATCCTGAAGTACTGTTCCCGCTATTTTAGAAATTCCAAAAATATCAAGCTCATTAATGTTTTTATCCATAAGGTAAAGCTCGCCAGAAATTTCGCCGCTAAACGCGTGAGGGATTATTCCGTTGACGCAGTGAACAAGCGTGGATTTTCCGGAACCTGAAGGACCGAGGATCAAAATTTTCTCGCCTTTATTTATTGTGAGGTTTATATCTATTAAAGTCGGATCAATTTGTGTTCTGTATCGGAAGGAATAATTTTTAAACACAAGCGCGGGAGCAGTAATACAGCCTGTCTGATCGTCCATCTCCGCCTCTGCGTTTAAACAAATATTTTACTTTTTTTTCGCGGAGCCGCGGAGTTACTGAAACATTATCTGATAAAACTTCAGTAACTCTTTTAACCGTTTATCCGGCGCCGCGATAGATTTAAAATCTTATAGGTTTACTCTGCCCGCAGGATTGATGATTTACCTATTGTTTTTGTGTATCCGAAAATCAATAAGGTACTAAGTACCAATACAACAGCGGCGTTAAGTGAGCCCGCGACTAACCCCTGAAGATACACTTTCTCGGCAGGCTCGGAATAGATGAGTATATCGAGAGTCGGCGCGATGCCTACCCAAACCACAATGTTTGTCAGAATCTGTACAATATTAAACGTGATACACTGTCTAACCCCAAAACCGCCTTGGTTGATTTTATACATGTGGAACAGCGCTCCGACACCGCAGCCAAAAAGAGCCGAGCTTATAACCCATGACCACCAGATGCCCCAGCCCCATGTAAGGTCTGTTAACGCGTGACCGATAAGGCCAACAAAGAAACCCGCGATCGGTCCGAATATAGCCGCGAATACAGCGAGGATCGCGATACCCAAATTTAGGTTCGTGTTCGGAACCCCCGACGGAATGGCGACAAAACGCATCAGAACAAACATGAGCGCGGCGCCGATACCTATCGCTACAACGATTTTTACAGAAATAATTTTCTTACTCATTAACTATTCTCCTAAAAATAAGATAATGAATTATTTCATAAGTATAAAATTTAATCAATCGAATAACGAAGGTTCATCTTTTTTGTTTATTTTTTTATAATTGATTTTCGCTTGTCTTTTTTCTGTCAATATTTCCCCGCTTTTTTGATTTTCCAGTGATTTTTTTAACTGGTGTAAGATATTTAAAGCTTCAAGAGGCGTCAATTGTTCCGGATCAATCTCCCGCAGCGTTTTTTCAAGGAAATTTATCTCATTTTGGTTAACCGTTGTAATCTGCTGGTTAACAACAGTTTCAATTCCGAATGTATCGCTCAAACTTAAGTCTCTTTCTTTTAATAACGACATGATCCGCGCCGCCTTGTTAAGCACATTCTGAGAAATGCCTGCTAACATGGCGACATGAATGCCGTATGACTCAGTCGCCGGCCCTTCTTTAATCCGCCGCAGAAAGATAATTTTATCTCCCTTTTCAAGAACTTCCATGGAACGGTTCGCGAGGCGCGGATTGGATAAAAGCGACAGTTCATGAAAATGAGTCGCGAAAAGCGTTCTGCATCCAATTCTGTTTAATAGCTCTTCGCTTACAGCCCACGCGATCGAAAGCCCGTCATTGGTAGCGGTACCCCTTCCGACTTCATCCATTATTACAAGGCTTTTTTCCGTGGCTGTGTTTAAAATAAAAGCTGTTTCATTCATTTCGACAAGAAAAGTTGACTCGCCCTGCGCGAGGTTATCGGATGCCCCTACCCTGCAATAAACGCGATCGCAAAGACCGATTTTCGCATCTTTAGCCGGAACAAAACTGCCCGCCTGCGCCATAATTGTAATTAACGCGGCGGAACGCAGATATGTGGATTTCCCCGCCATGTTGGGCCCTGTTATCATCGCGAATGATATTTTCTCATTCTCATCATTAACAGCGGATTTTCCGTATAAAAAAATATCGTTAGGAATATATTCCCCGCGGCTTAAATGAGCTTCCACTACAGGGTGGCGGCCTTCAGTAATTTCAAGGATATTTTCATTTTCGCTTAAAACAGGGCGCACCCAGTTTCTGACTGACGCCGCTCTCGCGCCTGACTGAGCCGCGTCAAGTTCAGCCAAACGGCGCGAAGCTGTAAACAAATACGGAAAAACTTTTTTTATCTCCTCGCGGATTTCCAGAAATATTTTTCTCTCAAGGTCGATAACTTTATCGCTCGCGCCGTTAATTTCAGATTCCAGCGCGGCCAGGCGATCTGTTGAGTATCGCTCTCCTCCTGTTATTCCTTGCCGCCTGATAAAATGTTTTGGCACTTTATCAAGATTGGTTTTTGTCACTTCAAAAAAATAACCAATCAGGCGGTTGTAACGAATCTTTAAGCTTGAAATGCCTGTACTCGCGCGCTCTTTTTCAAGGTATTGATCCAGTATCTGCCTTGAGTTTTCTTTTACCTCGCGAAGATTATCAAGCTCTTTATTAAAGCCTTTTTTTATTAAATTGCCTTCACTTAAAAGAACTGACGGCTCATCGAGAATGCCTTCTTCCATTAATACCCTTGCGCGCTTAAGCTCATCAGGATTGTCAATTCCGGAGTATTCAAATTTTAGCCTGATAATTTCTGAATCATTTTTTTTGATGTTAAAATCATTATGATAAAGCGCTAATATATCCTGATAAAACTTTACGGCGTTCCTGATGGATACCATATCTCTCGCGTGCGCTTTATCCATCGCGAGCCTTGAGCAAAGTCTTTCAAGGTCAGGGGTTTTTCCAAGCAACTCGCGCAGCTTATTAAGCTTGCCCTGATCGCGGCATAAATCCTCAATAATATCAAGGCGATTGTTTATTTTTTCTATATCGCGAAGCGGATATAAAACGCGTCTTTTTAAAAGACGGCGGCCCATAGAACAGCGCGTTTGGTCCATTACATTCAACAATGAAAAACGCGAATTAGCGTCTCTTTGGTTAGTGATTAACTCAAGGTTTCTCTGGCTTGCTTCATCAAGCCCTACATACTCATCCTTGCCGTAAATGTTAAGCGTTTTTATATGCGGGAACAGGCTTTTGGAAACAGCGCGCAGATAATTTAATAGAACGCCCGCTGATACTATTTCCGCGCTATCTTCATTTAAACCGAAACTTTTTAAGTTAGAAAGCTCAAATTGTTTTTCCAGTGTCTGTCTCGCCTGCGCGGGATCAAAATGCCAGTCCGGGAGCCTGTTTATCACTAGCGAGCTTCGATCATTTAACGCGCTTGATATGTTTTTATTCTCCAAAAGAGATTCCTGAATGAGCGTTTCTTTTATCTGCAGGCGCTCTAGTTCCTGACGCAGCGTTTCATCATCGCCTTTTGAAAAACAAGTCGAAAAAAAATCCCCTGAGGATAAATCAATATAGGAAAACGAAAGTTTATTCTTAAATAACGCGAGGCAGCAAAGATAGTTTGAGTTTTCTCTTTCTAGGTATTCCTCATCGACAGTAGTTCCGGGGGTGATTACCTCAACTACATCGCGCTCAATAACCTTATTGCCTTTGCCGGCGGGAGTAAGCTGCTCACAAATAGCGATTTTTTTTCCAAGCTTTAACAGGCGCGCGATATAGGATTTCGCGGCGTGATACGGCACTCCGCACATAGGAAGACCCGTTCTTGATGTTAAAGTAAGATTTAATAAAGCGGAAACTTCTATCGCGTCCCCCGCGAACATTTCATAAAAATCGCCAAGACGAAAAAATAAAATATCATCCTGATGTCTGCTTTTTATACGCCTGTACTGTTCCATCATCGGACCGGTTTTAACGTTCGCGCCGGAGGCGCTTTCTTCCGCGTTATCCGGGGGCAGCTTAATTTCTAATTCCGCCATAAGCTAAAAATATTCTTTTTTATCTGCCTCGTACCCGTAAATTTTGAATCACTTTGTCCGTTAAATCATGCATGGGGTTATAATAAATCAGACCTGTAGTGGAATTGCTGTCAAAAACAAAATGGTACGCTTCAGCTTCCGCGACATAACGGATTTCATCGCGCACAATATTAATAAAAGTATTAGTCTGCAGGTTTCTTCTCGCGGCGTCAAGTTCCGCTGTTCTCGCGCTGTGATAATTTCTTAATTCCTCGGTTCTGTTATTTACTTCTCTTTCAAGTCTCGCGGCTTCTGTCTGATTACCCGCGTTTATCGCTCTTTGATGGCTTGTTCTAAGGTCCTGAATCTCCTGCGTTCTTCTGTTTATCTCAGTCTGCACTTCCGCTGTCCGTAATTCCAGCGCTCTCACATCGCGCGATTCCTGAAAAAACTCATTGTAAATACGCTGCATATCCACAACAGCGATTCTTGTCAGATGCTGGCTCTGGCTAAAAACGGCGCCCGCGCATAAAATAAAGAATAGAGAAAAAATTGTCCTTTTTAACATACAAGCTCCTTTTAATCTTAATACGATATCGCGAATGACATTACAAAGTCCATTCCTTTTCTGTTATTGGTAACGCTGTTTCCTCCAATTATTCCTGTCTGCCACTCGACATTGCCGTCAGTTAATTTAAAACGTTTGGCTATGGATAGCCTTATGGGAAACTGCGGAATTGTAAACCTTAACCCCCCGCCAAAACTGAATCTAAGATCGTTCCCTGTTATAGTATAATTTCCTTTATCATTATCTACCGCCGCCATATCAAAGAAAAAGTCCCACGCTAAAATCCCGTGCACTAAAGGAACGCGGAGCTCTGCCCATGAATCAAGCATTATTAATCCTTTATTGCTGTACTCTGTGTTCCAACCTCTCGCGTTAAACATTCCATCAATAGCCAGTTTATTAGAATTCAATATCGGGAAATTCTTATCGCCTCCTGGCTGCCTGAATAATACCGAAACAGCTGAGTTAAACGCGAGCACGCCTTTAAAGCTCCAGTTCTCGGTAACATTAACATCCCATAAGGTAAAAAACAATTGAAACCTTGAATCGCTTCTTAAATATCTTTCGTTTTCTACATCAAAAAAGCCGTTTACCCCGAGACGCTGATAAAGATAATAGCCTCTTGAAGGATCATAAAAAATATCCCGTTGATCTAAAGATAACGCGAACCACAAAGAATTTCTTAAAACTATTTTATTATTATCTTTTCTTAGTGTAGGATCAAATGGCCTGAAAATTTCACTGTCGTATGAATTTATGACTCCTCCGATGCGATAACCGCCTGAAATCCCGAATATTCCAAGAAATGTGGACCATCTGTATCCTGTAGATATTCCTAACGATAAATTATGCTGCACATAAGACATCAGGAATTCATTTGACGGCGTTCTGTCTCTTTTGACATATTCATCGTATGAGCCAAAGCCGTCGGGAAACGCTCCCGGTTCATTGCCAATGAAAAACGGCGGCTGATTGTCCATCTGCGCCCAGCGTTTTGAAAAAGTGTAAGAGGCGTCAAACCCGACAGACAGCGGAATGCCGAATATATATCTGTGCGTATAATTTATAGACGCGGAATGACTGTCAACAACGGAAGAGTTTAGCTCTATGCCAAGCTGGTTGCCTGTACCCGCGAGATTGCGATCATTCCACTGAATGATTCCTGATATAGGAAATGAATCCGGATCCGCGCTGCCTGAAAAAGTAATGCCGAATTGTATGTCTGTTGTAGGCTGTTCTTCCAGCGTAAAAACCAAATCCATTAAATTCTCGGAGCTTCCCTGAAGCGTATCAGGAATGATCATAGAAAAGTATTGTAAATTATAAAGATTGCGCATCGCTTCCAAAATTTTAGTTCTGGAAAAAATATCGCCTGGTTCCAAAGGAATTTCTCTCATTATAACATTGTTTCTGGTTCTCTCATTTCCGATTATTGTAATATTTTCTATGTAAGCCCTGCTTCGCTCAATAATTGAAACAGTGTATGACAGCGTGTTTGTTTGATTGTCCTTATTCGGCGTTCTTATTATCGAGTTGTAAATATAGCCGTTCTCAAAATAGAGATCCGCTACGCGCTGTAAATCCATTTCTAAACGCGTCATATTAATTATATCGCCGACTCTTGAGGATATAAGTTTATCAAGCTGTTCATCGGAAAAGATAAAATTTCCCTCAAATGTAATGCCCGCGAATCTAAACTCGGTTCCTTCTTCTATAAGGAAAGTAAGAATTAAATTAGTGCCTCTTGAGTCATCTTCATATGATCGGGTTACATCTCTTACATAAGCGTCAATGAAACCGCGATCATGGTAATATTTGGCGACGGCTTCCCTGTCCGCTAGAAGCTTCGCCTCCTGAAACGCGCCGTCATTAATAATCGAGCGCTGTCTTAGCGATATTTGATTGCGCAGAGCGTTGCCAGTAAACTTTGTATTCCCCTGAAATTCAATTCTTGAAATTGATATTCTCTCATGCTCTGTAATATTAAAGACTAAGGTAATTCCGGTATCGCTTCCCGAAGGCTGAGTTTCCGCGGTAGTAACTGTTATATTCGGATAACCTTTTTCGATGTATTTATTTATAATCGCCTCGATATCAAGCCGCACTTTAGATTGATTATAAATATCATTTACTCTTGAGAGAATTACATCATTTAATTCCCTGCGGGTAACTCCTGAATTACCGGAGAAAATTATTCTGTCTATTACAGGTCTTTCTATTACATTAAATCTTAATGATACCTCAAGATCGGGAGTGTAAACGGGAACTACAGAAGGCTCTATGCGATCAAAATATTCCAAAGCGTAAAGTCTTCCCTGAACTTCCCAGAAAACATTATCATCAAAGATTCTGCCTCTAAACGATGATGTAAGAGCGTCAAGTTCCGATGTTGAAACGCTTCGATTGCCGGAAAAAAGAATTTCCCTAATTGGTTTTCCATAAAACCAATACTCATCCAGATCCGAAGAATTTTGCGAGAATCCAAAGATTGAAACAAAAAATAATAACAAAAGAACAAATACTTTAAATCTCATCAAAACTCCTAAAAACCCAAGGCATAAAAAAATTTATATCCTCAGGAAAAAACCTGACTAAAATGTCCTTCTCCAGCTTAATGTAATTGAATTATCGCTTACCCACCATGTTTCCGGGTGATAGGGAAAAAAAGACCACTTGATATTTACATAAGGACTTTGTAATTCTATTCCTAAATCCGGTTCAATAACAAGACCGCCTAATCTTGTATCATTCTCATTATACCTCATCGCGATCATAAGCTGAATAAACATATCGCTTCCTACATACTTACCCATAAAAACACTTGTATTGTCAAAATAGTTACCTACCGTAAAATTCCTGTCCATTGGCGCCTGCGTAAATCCGGTCACACCCGATAAAACCGCGTTTTGAAAAAATCTTGATCTGACACTGAACATATCAAGCCTTAAAAAATCTCTGATGTTCCTTTCTATCTGCCTGAAAAACACAAACTGGGATAAAACTTCCGATGAAGAAATTATCTGCGTTAAAATATCCGTTGTGGATGTTAAAAGAAAGCGCTGAAGCTCCATTGTCTCGCCGCTTTGGTTCGCGTTGAAATTTTGCCCTAAAATGGAATAAAGTTCAAGCTGCGTTAAACTTGGGTTTGACTCAAAACGCGGTTCAAAGTTACGCAAAGGCTGATTATCGACAATCATCGAGATTGTTACAGCTCCTGATTCGGCGCGTTCCCGTATCTCGGCGCGCGCTGTTATGCGGGGATCAAACTGATTTTCATTCTCCCTTAAATTCAAGGTTCCCTGTCTTATATAGAAACTCCGATCAAAATAGAATAATTCGCCGGATCTGATATTGATGTTCCCGTTTAGCGAGTATTGATTTGACTGGGAATCGCTTGTCACATAAACCACAGAACCCTGCTCCGGATTTGCCCTGATTATCGGGTTTGTCACAGGCCAAGCGAATTCCACCATAGTGCCTGAGGCAATCGTTAAGTCTGTCGCTACAAAAAAATCGCGGTTATTTGGAGCGCTTGCCGCCGGCGCGGCGGCGGTTTCATCCATGCTAGCCATTAACTCATCCATGTTAAGCCCAAGGTCAGCCTGATTGGAAAAAAGATTGCCTGTTACCGATAAATATGTATTTATAATATCCAGTAAAAGAACGACACTTCCCGATGCGTATCCGTTCGCGAGAAAACCTGAGATTCCAAAATCAAAGGGAACAGGAGTATTTCGCGGAACAAGAATATCAAGACCAATGACCGCGGGAATCCAGTTCTCAAACTGCATCCATCCGTTCACCATTCCGCTGCCGTTTCCGACAGACGCGACAAAGGGACCGAATGTCATTTCGTATCCTTCGGCGATTATGTCAAACGGGACTGGTCTTAAATCGGTTTTAATAAAGTCCGGGACCTGAAAACGCATGCTTGTCGCTCTGGCTCTTCCGAAAAATTCCGGATTGTTTAAGGGACCTTTAAAATCCATATAACCTGTAATATATCCGCCCGCGATCGAGAATCCCTGCGTCCTCTCTCCTACAAGACTCCAGATTGATTCCATATCCATAAAAATATTTTTGCTGCTCGCGTCAATCACGCCGTCTTTATAAGTGCCGATGATTGTTCCCTGTATCGGGAAAGGAGCCGAAAGCCCGGCGAAAAACAGCCCGTCAGAATCAATTTCCATTCGAAGCATATTTTTTATTCCGCCCGCGATCGAGAACGCTCCATCTTCTCTCATAAAAACAAAAGCCATTTCATCCTGTCTATAATCATGGAATATAATATCGCGAAGCGTTAATGTTCCGCTGAAATTCTCCAAAACCCGCGCGATATCCAGCCATGAATCAATTTTTAAAAAATTAGCGTCTAACAAAAAGTTAGCTGATATATCTTTAAGGCTTGTATCCGCTACGCTTACGCTTGTTTGTATCGATCCATGCAGGCGATCCATTTTAAGCTGAGGCATGAAAGCCTTATACACTGAATACATAAAATCGAGATTGTGGATTAATAATCTGTCATTGTCAATCTCTACGCTGACTTTACCGTATAAGGGGCTATTCTGAAAAAACGTATTAAATGATGTTATGTTAATATCGGCTTTAAATAAATCAACTGATGTCCAGTCTATAACAGCGCTGCCGCTTATAAGAGTTTCCTCAGCGTTTTTAAAAAATCTGTTTGCCCGCATGTTAGACACGGAAAAGGATGTTTTAATACTCCCGCTGTTATAAGCGCCTTCCAAAAAATATTTTTCGTAATCAAGCGTATCTTTTAAATCGGCTGTTATTTCAACATAGGAGTAATCATAATTCCAGTTAATATCAGCCGCGCCAAATAAAAAACCGGCGGTATCGCGGTAATTAATATTTGTTAAATTTATTCCGTTTTGATCAGCGCTGCCTGTAACGCTTATATAATCATCTCCGTTAAAAAAGGCGGTAAAATGATCAATATCAAGATTCCATAAATTATTTGATTCATATCTTAGCTCATTATAAAAACTCAAATAAACCGTCTGGCTTCCGACAGGGATTGGAAAATTCACGCTTTCCACATAGCCGGAAATTTCTCCCGTTCCCAGCAAGTTTCCGTACAAGCTTAAACCGTTAGGATCGCTTAAAACAAGCGTGTTTCCGTCCAAGATGTGTCCATCAAGCCTCCACGCGAAATCAAGGTAATCCGCGCTTATTGAGAAATCCAAATCAGAGGGATTGGAGAAATTTATTACAGCTGACGCGAATAGTTCATTCTCGCCAAGCAGTACAGAGCCTTCATTCAATGTCATCTGCCTGTCAGTGCCGGACAGCGATACCGAACCGTCAAGCCCAAGCGCGTAAAAATTGAGAACAGGTACGTTATAAACAATATTATTAAAATCGGTTGACAGGAATAAATCCGCGCTGATATTTGATTCCTTTAGATAATCAACCGAGATCGAGGGAAAATCAATCAGGCTGACAAAGGGGCGGAAAATTTCGGTCATATTGTAAACAGACACTGATAAAAGCGAAACTGAAGCTTCTATACGGCCGGGATTATTGTTATAAAAAGCGTCAATGAAAATTTCTCCTTCATCTCCGTTATTAAAGGAGAGCGTTATTCCTGTTTCCCTTTCATCCGGAGACAAAAGAAGCTCCATGTCAGTTAACACTGTTCCGGCTAAAATAATTTCGCCACTTGTAATGTTGATGTCGCGGCTGTAGCTTGATATGTCAAAAACAGCGGATAAATAATCATCTCCTGTCAGACTGAAGCGATCAAAAAGAACCTTCCCGTTCAGCAGAAAAGGCGAAAAATCAACGATTCCGGAAAAACCGGCGATGCCGCGGAAGAGGCTGTCCCGCGTTGGAATCACGGATGAACTGAAAATAAAATCATAAATATTAGCGGAGCGCTCATTGCCAGAAGCGCTGATCGCGAAAGCCGCGTCCAAAGGATACTGCCTGTTTCCAAAGTTTGTCAACATATGAAGCGGTATTCTGGTTCCGATAATGTCAGCGTGATAATCAAGGCTGTTTAATGAATCGCCTGAGTATCTTATAGAAGCGTCTCCTGTTATCTGCAAATTTAAAAATCCGCCGATTTCCGCCAAATCGCCTGAAAACACCGCCCTTTCTGTCAGGTGATACCCGAAAAATTCAATATTAGCGTAAGCGTCGCCTGATTCAATATTATAACCCGCGAAATAATTAAACGCGGGAGCGTTATACGCCGCCGGATTGTTAAGCGAAATATAACTGTCATGCAGGTTGATTTCCGCGTTAAACGGAAGCAATGTCAGCAATGTTTTCTGATTATTGGCTTCGTAGGAGAAACCGCCATTAGAATCATCCGGCTGAAAAAACGTAATTTCCGCGAAGCCAAGGCGGGCGTTTCCGCTGTTAAAATCCGCTGATATCTTTCCGTTTACATTGATGTTAGTTCTTACCGCCAATCCTTCCGCGGAGTAAAAATTTTTTATAAGAGGGCTTGAGAAAATTTCCTTTAATTCAAGAAAAAACGCAAAATGCCCGTCAAAAACAAAATCGCTTTTTTCTATTATCTCGGCGTTGGGAACCAGGGAAATTTCCCTTTGGAAATGAAGATTAATATCATTAACCCTGAAACTGGAATTAGTTTCGGATAACGCGAAATTCCCGTCATTGATATTGTACACTGTATGTTCAGGAAAAAAGTTAGCGAGGATTTCGCGGATATCCTCGTTACTGCTGAACAGATCCGCTAGGAGGTCAAGGATTTCTCTGTCTCTTCGCGTGTTAATGTCGATATCCGGTTTATCAATTTGCACCGTATTAATAACAAAATTTCCGTTAAAAATTAATTCCCTTAAAGAATAACTAAACCTAACCCGCGATACAGTAAAAAAAGGATCATCGTTATTCATGAACCTGAGGTTCCTGATATCAAATGATCTCCAAAAAGCGGGACGGATTGACGAGTAATAAACATTCAAACCTGTTAATTTGTGGAGATTATCGATTAGTTCCGTATGTATTTGATGTATCGCGCCGTTCAAAGCCGCCTGCAGAGGCTGTAAAAGCGCGGCTGACAAGGCAATTAAACAGCAAAAAATGGCGAATTTTATATAAACTGACGCGGGAAGTGTCTTTTTACCGTTTTTGATAATAAAAATTGACAATTAATTACCTATAAATTAGATTTCTACCATAATTATAACACATTTTTATATACATAATCTATCAGGCGCGGAATGTCTTATTAAATAATTTGCTGACATCAATTTTTTTTTATGATAATCTTTTAATCGTTATGGAAATAATCCCAAATTTCGCGGCGCTTGAAGGCGGAGACGGATGCGGAACGACTACCCAGTTATCATTATTGGAAAAACGATTAAAAGATATCGGAAAACCCCGGATTTTTACCACATTTGAGCCTACAAACAGCGAAATCGGAAAAATTATCAGAAGAGCGTTAAAAAACGAACAGCCAGTGCAGCCGGAAACCCTCGCGCTTTTATTCGCCGCGGACCGCCGCGAGCATTTATACGGCAAAAATGGAATTTTAGAACGCGCGAAAAACGATGAAATTGTGGTTTGCGACAGATATGTTCTGTCCTCGCTTGTGTATCAGGGAATTGTGTGCGGAGATGATCTGCCCTCATACTTAAATTCGCCATATCCGTTTCCTGAGTTAACGGTTTTTCTTGATATTGAGCCTGAAATCGCGCTCGCGAGAATGAAAACGCGCTCATCGCTTGAAATTTTTGAATACCGCGATTTCCAGGAGAAAGTACGGCAAAAATATTTATCTTTGATACAGATATATAAAAATAAAGGCGCGAAAATCGCGATAATAGACGCTTCAAAGAATACAGAAGAAGTCGAAGAACAATTGTGGAGCGTGATCCGCGAAATGCCGATATTCAATAAGTGAGAACTCTTTTTAAATCAGCGCTTATCATAGTTTTTTTCTCTTTGGCGATTCCTGTAAACAGTTATTTTATTTATTACAAGGAGCAGTATTACAGGCTTTTTCATGTTCATTATATCCAGTATCCCGATGATTCCATGGAAAATATCTACTGGCTGGAGCAGGCGCTAAAGGCCGATTTCGCGAATCCGCTTTACGCTATGGCGCTTATAGAAACAGAAACGCAATGGGAAAAATACCGCTATCTTTTTAATATGCACTTATACCTAAAAATAATCGAGCAGTATATTCTTTTAGGGAATAAATGGAATAAGCGTAACGCGTATTTTTACAACGCGCCTTTTAAAGAGCAGAATCTTGAAAGTCTTGATATCGCCGAAACCTGCTACCGCGCCGCGTTGTATTATTGGGATGAAGCTGTCGCGTGGGCGGATAAAGCCAATGAGAGACGTTTCAGATGGATAGAACTGCCGCGCGTTTCATTCTGGCAGGATGAGGCGTTCAGGATTGAAAACGGATCGCTTGATTACGGACGGACTTTAAACCGCGAACTCGCGTTTTTACAGACAGTACGAGAGAGATTTCAGGCGATGGAAAACTGGTATTAAAATTTTAAAATAACTCGCCCTGCTTTGGTTTTTGTTTTTTATTTGGCGCGCTTTTAATCAATCGCAGAAATTCATTTTCGTCGATTATTTTTATTCCAAGACCGAGGGCTTTTTTATTTTTAGATGAGCCGGATGACGGATCATTTGTCACAAGGTAGGAAAGATCCTTAACTATGTCCGCTTTTTTTCGCGCGCCAAGCGCTTTTATCTTTTCCTCCGCTTCGCTTCTTTTCATTGTTTTTAACTCGCCTGTAAAACAAAATGAAAGTCCGCGCAGTGGAAGCTGTTCGTCAGATTTTGGCGGTTTAATTGTAATTATGCCAGTATCAAGAACCTTATCCATTTCTACGTTACATTCTTTTAAACCTTCGTAAATAACGGACGCTGTGATTTCGCCTATTCTGTAAACCGCGGCGAGGTCCTCTGCGGAAGCGCTTCTTAATTTTTCTAAGGTATCAAAACCCGCGCCTGTTACGCTATCCATTGTAGTTTCAGCGATATTCTCAAGATCAAAGCCGGCTACAAAAGCGGAAAGCGAAAGCTCGCGTTTTGTCTGAATGTGACGGATCACTTTGGCGGCTGATAAATCACCCATTCTGTCGTACATCGCGAGCTCTTCTTTGGTAAGATGGTATAACTGATGAATGGATTTAACATTTTTATCAAAGAGCTGCTTTATTAATTTATCGCCTAACTCGCGGATATCAAGAACCGATACCCATTTTTCAAGGCGGTGCAAAAGCCTTTTTGGACATTGGGGATTAGGGCAATAAAGCCTTGTGCCTGAGTCATTCAATGAGGCTCCGCATGTAAGGCAGGTATCAGGAATAATAATTTCAGTTTTTTTATTTTTATCCTGAATGGGAGAAAGCCCTTCTATCTTTGGGATTATTTCCCCTCGTTTTACAACAGAAACCGCGGAGCCGATTTTTAACCCCAGCGCGCGAATCATATCGGGATTGTTAAGGTTAGCGCGTTTGACTGTAGTTCCCGCGATGTGTACAGGGTCTATGATTCCGATTGGCGTATATGTCGAGCCTGACTCGCTCCATTCAATTTCGCGCAGTACGCTAAACGCGGTTTCAAGCTCAAATTTAAACGCGATTTGTTTTTCCGGGCGCGCTTTTCTTAAATCCTCCATATCCGTTTCATTATCTTTTACAACAAGACCGTCAATATCAAATGCAAGCTCATTTCTTTTTGACGCGATATCATCGCGATAGGCGATAATGTCATCCGCGTTTTTGAATGATTTTACAGGCGTTATCTTAAACCCGCGTTTTTCAAGCCACTTCAGCTTATTTGACTCATTCTCAAAAAAATAATCATCGTTTGTAACAGCCGCGTCATAAGCCATAAAAAGCAAATCCCCGCAGCCTTCGCCGTCTTTGCGGCGCATGATTCCGTTGGCGGCGTTGCGGCAGTTCGCTTTTGACGGGTATTTTTCTTTCCAGACAGCGCGGGTCATTATTACTTCTCCCCTGATTCCGCCTGTAAAGTCAATATCAAGATTTTGGACAACGCCTTTCATGCGCCGCGCGTTGGCCGTGATATCATCGCCTGTGGTTCCGTCGCCTCTTGTTACAGCTTTTTTAAGTCCGCCTTTTTCAAATTGAAGCTCAAGGCTCGCTCCATCCATTTTAAACTGCGCCAAAAAAGTTTTGGCTTTTTGCCTGCCCGCCCATACAATAAACTCATCCGGATTAGAAGCTTTGTCCTGGCTGCCCATCGGAATTAAATGGCGGGCTTTGGGAAAACCATCAACGCCATGCCCGGATACCTCGCCGCCGGCGCCGATTTTTTTTAATACGGCGCTATTGGGAGACAGATTGGAAAGCTCATCCCATAAAAGATCGAATTCACTGTCCGTTATCTCCGCTTCTCCCTCGTAATAAGAAGCCTGATATTTTTGTATTAATTTTTCCAGTTCAACGATTCGATCTTTTTTTGAGTTCATGGGAGTATTATATCATTAATTATTTTTATTTTCTTTAAGGTATAAAAAAGCGCAAAAAAGCGCGGTAAACGGCATCGCGAACAGTATGCCAAGACTTCCGGCTAGCGCCTGTAAAATTTCCGCCGCGAACATTTCACTGTTATATAAAGTTAAGGGAGAGCCTGAGTAAACGGTTAACAGAATTACAATTGTTAATGAGCTTCCGATGTAAGCAAGGATTAAAGTATTCGCCATCGCTCCCATAATATCGCGTCCGATATTTATGCCGGATTTTAACAGCTCCCTAAACTTTATATTTTTAGCGTTTTCTCTAATTTCCCATAACGCGGATGATAATGATATTGACACATCCTGTATCGCGCCTATCGCGCCGATAATTATCCCGGCGAAAATTATCGCTTTTAAATTTAGATTTAAACCGCCCGGGAGGCTGACTAAGTACCGCGAATGTTCATCAACAATTCCTGTCAGATATAAAGCCCTGTCCATAATGAGGGTAATAATGCCCGCGATTATAATTCCGCCGGCGCAGCCAATGATTGCCGCTAAGGATTTTTTATTATATCCCATAACAATCAGCGGCACTATCGAAGTTGTATACGCGCAAATTAAAAACGACATCAAATAAATATTTTTACCTGATAAAATTGACGGAATAAAAACCCAAAAAATCGAGGCGCATGTAAAGCCAAGCGACAGAATTGTGTTAAAGCCTTTTACGCCTCCAAAAAATAAAAGACATAAAATGAATATTACTCCAAGAACAATAAGCTGATTTAACCGCGCGTATCCCGCGAAATACCAGCCAAGTTCATTATTAAAAAGAATCACTAAATCGCCTTTTTCGACACTTTTGGAATAGTCTCTTAATAAAGGACTAAATCCCTGTTCGGCTGTAACTACCTGTCCTTTTCGCTGCCCGCTGGTAATTCTCGCGTTAAAAATTATTTTTTCTCCCTGCACTCTATAAAACGCCTCAAGTTCGGATTCGTCAAAATCATCCAGAAAATCATAATCAGGCTGTACTATTTCCTGAACGCTTTCAACTTTCGCTCTCGCTGTTTCCGAACTGTTATTTTGAAATTCATACATTCCGGTTATCGCGATATAATGCCCGATTACAAGAAATAAAACAGAGCCGGCAATTGTTATAAGGTATGGAATGCTGATTCTAATCATTTTATCCTGCCTTAGATTAAAATATCTCATTATTGATAAAATTACAATTTCCTATTAAAATTTTATCAATGAAAACGCGCGAGAGCGCTCAGATAAAACAAAGCGCGGAAAATTATCTTGAGACAATTCTGATATTAAGCCTTAAGGGGGAAGTCCGTTCAATTGATATTGTAAACGAGCTTGAGTTCTCAAAACCAAGCGTAAGCGTCGCGATGAAAAACCTGAGAGAAAAAGGTTTCATCGTGGTGGATGATGACGGGCACATAACCCTTACGTTAAAGGGACGAAAAATAGCGGACTCAATGTACGAAAGGCATGTCGCGATTTCTGACTGGCTGATATATTTAGGCGTTGATAAAAAAACCGCTTTACAGGACGCGTGCAAGATGGAACATGTCATGAGCGAGAAAAGCTTTCACGCTATTAAAGAACATATTGAGAAAATTAAACAAGTCTAATGATCGTTCCGCCCTACCCTGAAGCCTACCCAATCCATACGCAGCCACACAGGATCCCCGCGGTACCTGTAAGCGCTGCGGCAGTGATTCATTGGAGCGTTCCAATAACCGCCTCGGTAGACGCGCCCAAACCCTGAAGCCGGACCAGTGGGGTCTTCTCTGGGCGTTCCCGCCGTAGGGTAAAGATCAAACCAGTCCCAGCACCATTCAA